>Ga0163154_10008557_pt1 | contig 11881 bp, 14 predicted proteins | sample OliLakLV19MP9P1_FD_148649 | JGI IMG/M metagenome (GOLD analysis project Ga0163154, IMG submission 148649) | Freshwater microbial mat bacterial communities from Lake Vanda, McMurdo Dry Valleys, Antarctica - Oligotrophic Lake LV.19.MP9.P1 | ecosystem: Environmental > Aquatic > Freshwater > Lake >... | reverse complement strand
CCTTCTCCACTTCTTGGGCAATAAAGCCGATTTGCCGCTCCGTGTCGATCTTTTTGCCCGTAGGGAACGCCGCTTCGTCCCACAAATAGGTGACGCCGCGCAAACTCAAGACCGCTTCGAGCGAATTGGCAAGAGGCACGATCTCTTTCTTGTAGCGACTATCGGAGAGCTGAGTGACCGTTCCATTGACCCTCAGATTGCTGTCTACCCAGACCAGCCCGTAATCGTTGAAAAAGTTGATGACAAGCCCGCCGAAACCGACCTGCGCCCCGTTGCCTGTATCCACCAAAGCGCGTCCGGCTCCCCCGCCGTTGCCGGAACCTCCGCCGCGCCCGTTCAAAATGAAATCACCGCCCCGACTGCGGATATTGCCGTTGACATCCAGCGTTGCCGTGGGCGCGTTGGTGTTGATGCCCACGTTGCCCGTCGCCTTGATGAGAAATTGATTGGGAGCGGTGGAGACGAACCCCGTAGGACCGATGGAGGTCGGGTCACTCCAGACAAACGCCCCCGAATGCAATGCCCGCGCATACGTTCCGATGGCATAGCTGAAATCGCCTTGTGCCACGTTGCCCGAACCGCCGACTGCCGTTGCAAGCAGCCCACTGGCAATCACTCCATCACCAGCGGCGATGGCTCCCGACCCTGTCGCCTGTGAATCGCCGCCCCCAAGGACAACCGATTGCCTGTTCGTGGCGCGGTTGAAAAAGCCGCCCACGACAACTGATTGAAGCCCACTGGCGGTGTTGAAGAATCCTCCACTGACGGTAGAGGCGAAACCGGAAGCGGTATTGTTGCCTCCTCCGCTCACCGTCGCAATGAAATTGGCGGCGGTATTGGGATAGGAGTTGCTGTTCTCCTGATAGCCGCCCCAAACCGTCGCGCCCACAAAATTCCCGCTGACGGCATTGCTTGGGTTTCCGCCGACGACGTTGTTGCCGCTATAGTTGGTACTTCCCACCGTGACCGTGCGCGGCACACCCACACGCAAGACATCGCCTTGGTTGAAGACTTTCCATGTATTGCTGTCGGTTCCGTCGAGATATGTCCACGCGGCATTCGTCCCATTTTGCGTATAGCCATAAAACGGCAACCCATTTGCCCCGGAGTCGATATACATTCCCGTGAAGTTGCTCGTGTTTTCGGAGAGGATCAGGCGACCTGAGCCGATGCCGTTGGGACGCCCGATAAAGACACGCCCGAAAGTATCCACGCGCATCCGCTCGGTATTGTTGGTGCGAAAAACGAGCGGCTGCGCGTCGGTGGTTCCGAGGAAGTTGGTGGCAGGGTTGGTTGCGCTGTTGCCGCCGAGCAGCCACGCAAGGGTATTGAACGTCCCAGAGGCAAATTTGTTGTTTGTAATTGTGCCGTTGGCGATGCTGGCACTCGTAATACTTCCGTCTATCACACTGTTGGCTTTGAGGGCATACGGCACGCTGACAATCTGCTGGCGCGGCGCGAGTGCGGCATCGGCTCCGACTTTGATCTCAAGCCAGAGATTGCTGTTGAAGAGGTTGGCGGTGTTGGTGTTGAGCAGAACCGCGAACGTGCCATTCTTGACGGCAACGGTGGCAATCGTCTGGTTCCATTGTTCGGTTCCGCCCGATACGACGTTCCAGAGCGAGAAGCGAATGCTGTAGGTTCCATTGGGAACGGGATTTCCCGCCGGAGTGGCAAGTCTGCCCTGAAAGTTGATGAGTGTCGGAGCGGCAGTGACTTGCGCGTGAGAGACAAGAGTTGGCGTGCCGAGCGAAAGAAGCGCGGCGAGTAGGGGCAGGACTTGCCCCGCCCGACGGGTGATGCGGTTCATAAGAGAGATTGCCTGACTGCCCTTGCGGGCGGGTGTTACCACGAAGGTGATAAAATTACGGAGGATAACAGACACTTCTGCAAGTATTGCGCCAACTCTGCTACAGTGACCAAGATCACAGCCGCACAGAAACGAACTGCGCGGTGGGTATGGAGAGGAGCAAGAAAAGTAGAATGCGATTCAGTCTATGGCATAATTCGGTTTGCGCTTTTCGAGGAAAGACTTGATGCCCTCTTGCCCTTCCGCACTGACGCGCAGCTCGGCAATAGCGCGAACCGTCATCGGAGCAGCATGGCTCAATTCTTGAAAGACAATATCGTCTACCAATTGCTTGATTCGCGTAATGGCGGCAGGACTGCATTGCAAAAGCGCGGTGATTTTGTCATTGACGGCGGCGTCGAGTTCATAGGAAGAGACCACGTTCTGCACCAATCCTAACCGATATGCCTCCGCTGCTCCGAACCGTTCGCCGGTGAGAAACAACGCTCGCGCCGCACCCACTCCGATCTTTCTCAACACATACGGCGCAATCACGGCGGGCGCGATCCCTAACCGCACCTCACTGAATGCGAATCTCGTATCATCCGCCGCAATCGCAATATCGCAGGTCGCCACCAGCCCCGCCCCGCCTCCAATTGCCGCGCCCTGCACCCGCGCCACCACAACCTTCGGGCTGTTGGCTATCGTCTCAAACATCACCTGCATTGTGCGGGCATCGGCTTCGTTCTCCTCGATGGAGTAAGCCGCGACCCGCTTCATCCAGTTCAGATCGGCTCCAGAGCAGAACGACGCGCCTTCGCCCCGCAGTACAATCACCCGCACATGAGGGCTGGCATTCGCCCAAGTAATCGCATCTGTAATTTCGGCGATCAGGGTTTCATCAAACGCATTGTGGCGTTCGGGGCGTGTCAACGTCACCGTAAAAACCGCGTTTTCTAATTCTGCTTTGAGATAATCGTAAGCCATATTGCACGCGCTCCCCAACTACAGCGTGATGTCCGCATCGGCACACGCCCGCTCCAGCAAATCCATGACATTAATTGCCGCCGCCCATTTTTTGAGATACGCTTTGTCCAAAGTCGGCTCTTGCGCCTTGAGCATTTTCTCAATGTCGCGCCACTGCTGAGAGGAGATTTCGCCGCCCATGCGATACCACAGCAATTTTTGCAGGATCATTCCTTCGGGACTGGCATAGACGATCTCGCGATTGATATGCTCGGACTCGATCCGTTTGCGCGTGCGCCGACTCCACTCTTCCTGCCCCCATGCATCGCGCCGCCGACTGAAAAAGTCGGCTTTATACATGGTAGGCAGGAGAATGATGTTGAATGACGACTGCATTTGTATGGCGTCCCGAATCATCTCATCGTCAATATACCAATCGTCCGGCGAAAAACTCTGCATCATCGCCGGAATGTGTTCTTCTCGAATATCCGCGACGAAATCCACGTCACGGGTCATACGCGGTTCTCCATAATGGGAACTCGCAAATGAACCGCCAATCATATATTCGATTCCGATTGCATCGAGGATGGAGACAACGCGCTCGACCAAGTCTTCGGCGTCTTCATTCATAACGACTAAGTCTCTCTTTGATCCGCTCGGCGATCTCTTCGCCAAGCCATAACTGCGCGAAACGATACCGGAACTCGGCTTCCGTCAAGTGTGGTTCTCGATCTTTGATTCCACGTATTAATTGCCGCCGACCTGTCTCCATCATATTGCAAGTCATACGGAATCGCTGTGTTGGCGAAAGCTTGCGAAAGCCTTCAATGAGAATGCGTTCCACTTCGGGGCGTGTATCGGAGATCAAGGGTTTCATCGGTCAGTTTGCCTCCTTATTCGGGCTGATGCCAAGCGCGTTTGCCGTCAAGAAGATTTTTGGCACTTTCCGGTCCCCAACTCCCTGCGGCATAGTTCGGGAAGAGTGGACAGGACAGGTCACGCCACGCATCGAGAATTGGTGTAATCAATCCCCAAGCCGCTTCCACTTCATCGTTGCGGGCAAACAGGGACGCATCGCCGCGAATGGCGTCCAAAATCAACCGCTGATAGGCGTCCTTGATGGGTTGGTCAAAACTCGCGCCATATTGGAAATTCATCGTCACGGGTTGCACACGCATTTGCGGTCCCGGCGTTTTGCTTCCGATCTCAAGCGACGCGCCTTCGTCGGGCTGTATCCGCAGGGTAAGGCGATTCGGGCGCACATCGGCGCAGTCTAGCCGCCGGAACAGCACATCGGGAATCGCCTTGAACTGAATCTGAACCTCGGTTACGCGCTTTTCCAACCGCTTGCCTGCCTGCACATAAAACGGCACGCCCGCCCAACGCCAATTCTCCACCTCGAACCGGAACGCGGCAAAGGTTTCTGTGCATGACTGCGGGTCTACGCCCTCCTCTTCGCGATAACTGACCGCCTGTTCCTTGCCCTCTTTGCCGTCCATCTCGCCCGCGCCATATTGTCCGCGCACCGTCCATGCCGCGACATCTTCAGGGGCAAACGGGCGAATGGATTTCAGAACTTTGACTTTTTCATCGCGAATCGAGTCCGCTTCCAACGCCGTCGGTGGTTCCATGGCGATCAGGGTCAAGACTTGAAGCGCGTGGTTCTGGACAATATCGCGAACAATGCCCGACTGCTCGAAATAGTTGCCGCGCCCTTCCATGCCGAGCGTTTCCGCAACGGTGATCTGAACGTGGTCTATATATTTCTGGTTCCAGAGCGGCTCGAAAATCTGATTGGCGAAGCGCAGGACGAGGATATTCTGCACCGTCTCTTTGCCGAGATAGTGGTCAATTCGATAAATCTGCTCCTCGCCGAACACTTCGCGCAGTTCCGTATTGAGTTTCTTCGCCGTCTCCAAATCCGTTCCAAACGGTTTCTCGATGATCAGGCGCGACCAGCCGCCGCCTTCGCCCGCTTCATTCAGTCCCGCTTTGCCGAGATTGACAATGATCTCATCGAAATTTTCCGGCGGCGTGGCGAGATAGAACAGGCGGTTTCCGGCGATTGCATACTGCTTGTCAATCTCATCGAGGCGTTGCGACAGGCGAGTATATCCCTCGGCGTCATCCAAATTCGAACGCAGATAGTAGACTTTTGCCGAGAACGCCTTCCACTCTTCGCCATCAACGGGCAACTTCGGTGCAAACTCCTGCAAGGCGGCTTTGAGGTCTGCGCGGAACGATTCGTCGGTTTTGTCGCGGCGTGCAAAGGCGACAATGACAAACGGATCTGGCAGAAGTTTTTGCAGGCTCAAGTCGAAGAGTGCAGGAATGATTTTGCGGCGCGTGAGGTCGCCTGTCGCTCCAAACAGCACAAACGCACACGGCGGCAAATTCTCTTGAATGGCGTCAGTTTCTGCACAGGGATCGACTGTCGTTTCGGTATTCATCGGGTTCTCGTTTCTTCTTCTCATTGACGGGGGATCAATCCCCTGATATAATAGACCTTACGCACCGGAGGTTTTAAACCCTCGTCTGGAAAAAACAAGCGTCTTTCAGACGCACCCTTCCCTGAGTTTTGCGTCTGAAAGACGCTTGTACTTTCAGTACCCGCTGCGAGAGGTGAGTGATAGAATAGACCTCTTGCAAGAGTCCAGCAACAATTTATTTCTCGTGCAGGTCTCGTTGCTGCTCTTAACCGGGGGTTCTAAACCCCCGTCTGTATGGCGTTCCGCCAAGCGTCCTTCGGACGCGGAATTCTCGCGCAAGAGCAACGCATCCGAAGGGTGCTTGTCCGCAGGACACGGTGCCGGGTATTTAAAATGCCCGCACACTCGGCAAAATCTCAGCAACGAGATTTGGACAGTAACAATTCATTCTTCGTGCAGGTCTCGTTCCGTCGTGCCGTGCTTCGCACTCGATAGGGAGAGGGAATTTCGTCCGTAGGACGGCTGTTTTTGAGTCGGGTACGTTCTTGTACCCGACTGATACAAGAGGTCTAATGGCAATTATGGTGATAAATTTATGAGTGATGCCAATCTTTTTCTTTCCTCACAGCATCCTGTCTCAAAACGCTGGGCGATTTTGGAAGATGACGGCACTTCGGCTTGGCTCTACCTCACTGAACCCGACACAAAATTATCTCAACAAACCACCCCCGATTGTCATTGGTTATGCAGGGGTTGCAGCATATCTGCCACATCCAAATAAGGGCGAGTTTCATCTTCATTGGTCAGCAGATGGTCAGTCAGTAGCGGTATTAAAAGAGAATATTCCTCTCGCCTGTATTCTGAATGCAGAACGCAAGGGATTCAGCAAGAACCTCATAGCCGAAAGTCCTTGGGGCTATGCGTGGAATCAGATACACTATGACGAGACATTCCATCCGTGACAACCCACCGACCTTATGGGGCTGCCCACTCGGTTGCGCCGTCAGGGGCTTTGATACTCATCATGGTTTTGCCGTTGGGCAGGGTCGCCATGCCGAGTCCACCTTTGCCGTCTTTCGCACCGAGCGAAAATGAGGCACTGCTATCGGCACGCGCATTGATGCTCACTCGCGGCTGATTGGTTTTGTCATAGAGGGCAAATCCGGCACTGCCTTCGGAGATCGCGTTGAGGACGGCGCGGGGTTTCTCCGCTTTGTCCTGCAAAACGAGAGCCGTTGTGCCGTCACTTTGGACGGTGAGTTGAGCGCGAACCTTGCCCTCGCCGTCCATCAAAAACACACTGCTGCCACCACTCTCCGAAACACCGATTTTGGCGCGGGGCTTGCCGTCTTTGTCCACAAGGCGAAACTCTTGCGCGGTCAATACTTTAGGAATTTCGGGGTTCTTTTGGGCGTTGCTTTGGCGCACTGAGGCGGTTCCACACAAAAACGCGAGGGCGATAGAGGTCAATCCAACGCCTGTCGAGATCGATTTCATTCGTATCTTCCTTCCGAGGGAGAGGTTTCATTGCGGAGCGGCTCGAAGAGGTTGGCGATATTGTTGCGGTTCGAGCGCGACGCATAGAATCTGGCACTGCGCCCCGCTTTTGTGGTACGGTTCGGGTCGGCTCCATATTCGAGCAGAATGCGGGCAATCGGAGTATAACCGTAACACGCCGCGTACATCAACGCCGTCATGCCCGAATAGCCATAGCCGTCAACTCGCGCTCCTGCCCGCAGCAGCAATAAAACAATCTCGAAGTCATTGTTTTTTGTGGCTAAAATGAGAACCGTTTCGTCGTTGTTCGGCAGTCGAATTTCGGTATCGGCTTCCGCGTCCAAGAGTTTACGGACTTTGACGGCATTGCGCTTCTGCACCGCCTCGATGAGCGGCGTGATGCCTTGAATATCGCGTTGATCGGGGTCGAAAACAGTCATTGGCAAGGTCGGCAGACGGTATTCGTCCTCGTCCTCGGTCGGTTCAGGCGGGCAAAGTTCGCAGTGTTTTTCGGCTTCTCTGTGGAGCGTCGCAAACTGCTCATACGGTGAGGAAATGGGAGGGATGCTCTTTTTGCGCTGTCGCCATCGTTTCCACGCCGAAATAGGAGGTTCGAGGATAACCAAACCGATCACCAATGGCATCGCGATAAGAATGACCAGCATCTCCTGTACAAATTTTTTCAACTCCATGCGATTGTTCCTCGTTGTCAATCGTTCCTTATAGACACATCACTTAAACATGGCACGAATTTGCGTCCGCAGGACGCTCGTCGGAACGACACCCTGCCGGGTACTTTCAGTATCCGCAATGACACCGAGACAGGTATTTTTAATGCCCGCTCTGAGCTGTGTGCCATGTTTCTCTGATTTCTCTATTAGGCTTCGATAATGAGCATCGGGCAAACATCCGCCGTGACGCGGGTCAGTCCGGCAGTCATGGCGTCGTACTCCGCTTGAGATAGATCGAAGTCAAGTACCAACTCGGTGAGTGGCTGTTCGGTATCGGGTTCGGTGTTCCGCATTCCTACTTCTGATGAGAAGAAAACGGAAACCGAATCGCGCCGGAGTTCGATTTGCTCTACCGCGTTCCATTGGGCGTTGCTCTGGCTGTCCAGTTCGACGTAAAGCGATTTTTCTTCGTCCTTTTGTTCACCGAAAGAGGAGACACCCTCCTCCTGAATCAGCAAGTAATGGACAGGGGTCTCATTGCCCTCCAACGCGCCGAAACTGACCCCGAACGTCCCCATCTCTTCGTTCTCGAACACCGAGACCACATTTGCCCTAAATGTTTGTTTAGACATATCAGAACCTCACAATACGCTTGTTCTTGTCACTGTAGCGGGTACAGAAACGTACCCGCCTGAAAGTACAGACGTCCTACGGACGAAAAGCCCTGTGTCGAGCGAAGCGGTTCTCCTACAGCAATTGCACCGTCCGCTGCTTGTGTTATGGGAAGGCGATAGCGGCAGGGTGTGCGTCCGCAGGACATCTGTTTTTTAGTCGGGTACGTTTACTGTACCCGGCATCTTCCTCTCAGAATTATACATCTGATTTGGAGTTGGTTTTCTCGGCTCCTGCCGCTTCCATGCCCGGAACGTGCGGGGCTTCTAATACTTTCTTGTGGACGGCATGACCGCCGAATTGGTTTCGCAGTGCCGCCAAAACCTTCATGCTGAAACTGTCCACCTGACGCGAACGGAACCGCAGATACAACGACAGCGCGATCACAGGAGCCGGAACCGCGTGTTCGATGCTCTCCTGCACCGTCCAGCGTCCTTCGCCAGAGTCTTCGACATAGCCCGTGATATCGTCTAAATTCGGGTCTTCGGAGAACGCATCCGCCGCCAAGCCGAGCAGCCACGACCTCACGACGCTCCCGTTTTGCCACAAATTACAGACTTTTTCCAGCTCGATCTGCTCGCCGAAGGGGCCCGCCTTGAGTATCTCGAAACCCTCCGCGTAACTTTGCATCATGGCGTACTCGATACCATTATGAACCATTTTGGTATAATGCCCGGAACCGGGCGAACCGACATGGAGCAAACCGCCTTCTGGTGCGAGCGATTTGAGAAGCGGTTCGACAGTCTCATAAGTATCTGGCTCTGCGCCGACCATGAGGCAGTAGCCGTTTTCGAGTCCCCAGACGCCGCCCGAAGTTCCCGCGTCCATGAACCGAATCCCTTTTGCCTTCAACTCTTCCGCGTGGCGCACCGAATCGCTGAACCGCGAGTTCCCGCCGTCAACGATAATGTCGCCTTCGGACAGCAAACCCGCCGCCTCGTTGAGGACACTTTCCGTGATTTTGCCCGCCGGAACCATCAGCCACACCACTTTCGGCGTCTGCTTTAGAGCAGCGATGAGTTCGGGCATTGAATCCACCGCCGATGCCCCGATGTCTGTGACGCGCTTCTGCTTGTCGGGAGCGGGGTCGCTGCCCACCACCGTATGCCCGAAGCGCGTTAGTCGCTCCGCCATGTTGCCGCCCATTTTTCCCAAGCCCACGATGCCGATTTCCATCTCCGTATGTCTCCTGCGTCTCAAATTTTGTGTCGAACATTCGTCTGTTTGCGTATTGCTTCTTTAGTTTATCCCCAAAACCTGCAAATACGTCCTGTGATTTTCGGATTGTTTGCTGAAAAGAGTACGGAACGCGATAAAATAGAAGAGAGAATATCGAGGAGCGTGTCCAATGAGCCTGTTAACGGTCAACAATGTTAAAAAAGAGTTCAACAGCGAGCCGATTTTCGAGGGCATCTCGCGTCAAGTCCAACCTGCCGCCTCTCGCCCCAGTACAACACAAAAGCGTCTGCCGCGCTTGTGACTCGATAGACGCTTCAAGAGTTTGTGAGGCAAATGAGAACCGAACTCTCACTGCAATGCCAATGTTCCTGCTGAGGTGTCCGTCTCGAAGTCCAAAATATCGGCATGACAGTGCCGAATCAGACTTTCGATTGTTGCTGTCGTGCAGTTGCCAATCCGAAGCCAAACCACTTTGGGAGGAAAACCGCGCAGTAAACTCAAATCGTGGAAGTCGGAATTTTTGGTGACCAGCGTATAGCCGTTGTCGCGAGCAAACTCCCAGACATCTTTATCGTCGTCCTGATCCATGCCGTGAAATGTGAGGTGCGAACTGTCAGCGAACAAGTCTGCCAGCTGATTGATCAGGCGCGGAGAAAGATTATGATCAAAGAGCAGTTTCATGCGGCGATTCGGGTTTGACGTTCGCGGTCAGCGGCATAACTCAGACAGGCGAGAATATCCTCTTGCGTCAGATAGGGAAAGTCGGCAAGAATTTCCTCTTGCGTCATTCCGGCGGCGAGATAGGACAGCACATCATAGACGGTGATCCGCATTCCACGAATGCAGGGTTTACCGCCGCGTTTGCCGGGTTCGAGAGTGAGAATTGTTCGGTAGTCCATAACCATAGTATAACCGCTTTTTTCCGACTTGGCAAGACAAATCACACACCCCTCGCCCGGACGGTTCCCCGACCCACCCACCGTATCGCGCCCTGCCGCCTTTCCTCGTTCTCGTCAACCGACACAAAAGCGTCTGCCAGCGTCACAAGCGCGGCAGACGCTTTTTCCCCTTTGTCTGTAGCCACAGAGAATTCAGTCCTCAGAAGTCTTTTGTTCGCTGGATTCAGCGTTCATCCACGCAAGAAACGGGGATTGAGGAAACTCTGCTGAGAGAATTTGAACAATCTGCGCTCGCAGCGTAGGCGCGTCTGCTGTCGCAGCAACCCAGACAATCGCCCAATCTACGCTGAAATAAGAGTGAACGGCGATATTGCGGAAGGCGACAATATCACGCCATTCCACATCGGGCTGGCGGGCTTTCAAGTCGTCGCTCAGACGTGCAGACGCTTCGCCAAGGATGGTCAGTTTGTGGAGCGTAGCACTTCGGAACAAGTCGTTTTCCATAAACACGCTTTGTTCCACGTTGGCAACAAACCTCGCAATGGAATCGGTGGCTTCAATCATATCCCGCAGGTACAGTTCGTCACGCCGCAAAGAGAGCCTCCGCTTCTGCCAGAACCGCCGCACGAATGGCGGGTTTCAAGCCGTCTTTGGGAACGAGGTCTACCGGACGCCCCAGCAGTTCGGAGAGTTCCCGTGCCATGCGACTCAAGGTCAAAAATCCGACGCGGGCATCCGGCGCGAACGTAACGAGAATATCCAAATCGCTGTCGGGTCTCAGTTCGCCGCGCACCGCCGAGCCGAAGAGAGCGAGTTCGCGTACCTGATGGAGTTTGCAGAAATCAGCGAGTGCTTGCGTCGTTGTTTCCGGTTCGCGCAATGAGGGAAGAGTAACCATCGCATCGCCTCCTGAATGACGTGGAGCGCGAAGTCTTGCGCCCCCTTCAATTCTACCACACATCCCCCGCCGGACGGTTCCCCGACCCACCCACCGTAACAGTTCAGGGTTGTTGGAATTTTCGCTCAAAAACGCCTTGCGGTTCTCTGCTCCATTCTCGAAGGAGAAGGGCAGGGGGCAGTTTTGGCAGTTTACTACAATAACCCGCAACAGTTACTCAATGACGACGGCGACATCGGGAAAGGCGTCCCTGACTTGCTCCAGTGTTCGCAGTTTCCGACGGGTCTTGTCAGGGTATTCGAGAGCGAAGGAGGTCATCGCTTCTAAAGTCGCGAGGATGTCCTTGAGGTTGTCTTCGGCACTGGTCTTATCGAGGGAGAAGAAGAAACCCAACAGTTCCAGAGTGGGAGAGACCCGCAGCCGGAACAAGGTAAGAAGCAGTCTATCGCGCAACTCATGCTTGAACTTGCGTCCGGCTCCTACTCTTGCGCTGACGGGGCAAGGCGTTTTTCCGGGTGACGTCGGCTTGGGACAGCCGTTGTTGGTGCGCCGTGTCGAACTCGCAGAAGAGAGCATCGAAGGCGGCAACGGAAAACCCGAATATACTCTTGAAAGCCGCCGGACGGCGGGAAGCATTTTGGTAGGTAATCAGAACGGTCAGTTTACCCAAAAGCAGGGACTAAAGACTCTTACCCCACAAGTCTACTGTATCACCATTTATCTATTAGTCAGTTAGCCTAAAGTTTAGTGTGTTTTCGAGATTGGGAGAGTGTTAATCTTTACGCTGACTGACTACTAACGGAACAAAATCAGACAAGAGATGGAATCACCTTTTCTGCCGTGACATAGACGCCTTCGCAGAGTTCGGGTTCTGCGAGAGT
>Ga0163154_10008549_pt1 | contig 11887 bp, 9 predicted proteins | sample OliLakLV19MP9P1_FD_148649 | JGI IMG/M metagenome (GOLD analysis project Ga0163154, IMG submission 148649) | Freshwater microbial mat bacterial communities from Lake Vanda, McMurdo Dry Valleys, Antarctica - Oligotrophic Lake LV.19.MP9.P1 | ecosystem: Environmental > Aquatic > Freshwater > Lake >... | reverse complement strand
GCTAACGACTGTGTCAGCGGGTTCACCCGTAGATGACAGCGCCGATGGACCGTCGCGGCGACTTCTGCACCGCTCGAGCGGGCCGCTGCCGACTCCGAACGCTGCCCTGCAAGTCTCAGCTGCCCTGCGAAGACCGGCCCTGGGGCGGAAAAACAGGGCGGTTTCAAGACCGAAGTGCAACACCCGGGCTATTGGACCGCGGTCGCTGGTCGATCACGGTGTTGACCGGGCGCCGCAGAACGTCGTAGCCGGCATCGGCCAGTTGCATCAGCGTGCCGCACAGCACTGCGCGCCATGCCTGCAGCCGGGTTTCGTCGATCATGACTTTTCTCCCTGTCGGTTGTTGGTGACCATGGTGACGTGCGCAGCACGCGCGATGGTGGGGCCGGGTCAGTAGTGCGCCCGCTACGGGAACAACACGCGCTTGACGATCAAGTTGCAGCAGGAGTCCTCCTCGCCGAGCAGCACCTGGCCGCCGCGAATCGCCAGCGCCATGCTTGACGCCCTGCCCCGCGTCGGGATCAACGCCTCGAACCTGCCGCCGGAAAAGCGCGTCACGAAGCCGCCAAGGGAGAAGTCATTGAACGCGATCACCGGGTCGTCGTTCAGCAGCCCCAGCGCATTTGGGTTCTGCAAGGTGGTGGCGCCCGCGGGTCGCGGTACCTCGTTGATTTCCCAGCCGCTGCCGTCGAAGCGCAGCAGCCGCAGCACGCCGCCCGTCTTCACGTAGTGCAGCCACGGCCCGTTCAAGCCGCCGGCGATGTTCGGCCTGCCGAACTGCTGGGTAGCGTTCGGTGTCGAATCGAGCACGCCGCCCAGTGCGACCCAGGTGCTGCCGTTGTGGCGCGCCACTCTCAGCTGCTCTGCATTGGATCCGAAGAAGCCCTGGACCAGCGCGAGCACCGGATCGCCGTTCGGCATCAGCGCCATGTCGAACCGGGTGTCGATCGCACCGCCGATCACCGCGGTCGGTACACCGAGAGAGACCCAGCTCGAGCTCGCCGCTTCGAAGCGATGCACCTCGACGAAAAAGCCGCGCTGAAAGGCCAACACCGGCCGGCCGGCGGCATCGACCAGCAGGCGCAGTTGCCGTATCCCGCTAAGGCCGCTGAAAGCCGGGCCGAGGTCCTGCCACGCGCCGGCCTCGAAACGTCGCACGACGAGGCTGTTGTCGTCGCGCCTGAGCGCCAGCACGGGCCGATCGCTCGGGTCGAGAACCATGCCGAAGGTCGCGCGGGAATTGACCGGGTTGTCGGCGGGCGCGCCGAACAGCGTGAAGGCGCCGCCCTCACGCACGCCCACGCGCACATTGCCGTCGGTCTCGGCCCACGCAACAACAAGGCGCCCGCTGGCGTCGATCGCCAGCGCCGGGTCCAGGTCCGAATTGCGCTGCGGCACCACCAACAGCGCGGTCATGCGTTCGACCGCGAAGATGGCGGTCACGGTACCGGCGACGGCATTGGCGGCGGCATCCTGCAAGCCGCCCCAGGTCAGGCTGACGGCGCCGAGCGGCAGCGCGGCCTGCGGCTGCACGGTGAGCTGCAGGCCGCTGGCGTCGAGCACGACGAGGACCGGCACGTCGACCGGCGCCGCCGCGCCCAGCGGCGTGACGGCCAGCTTCACCGCATCGGTCAACGCGAAGGGCAGCGGGTTGACCGGCTCGCTGAAATCGAGCGTGAAGGTGGTGGCCTGCGAGACATCGCTGTCGGGCGCCGGGGTGATGCTCGCAAGCGTCGGCGGGGTGCGGTCCACGACGATCTGCACTGGCGCGCTGTCGCGGCTGATGCCTGCGCGCGTGGCCCGCGCAAAGACCGAGTACGTGCCTTCGGCGAAGGGCAAAGAGTTCCAGAAGGCGGTGAAGAAGGGCTGGACCTGGATCGCCGCATTGAACTGCGCGATGCGGATGGCGGTCCCGCCTGGGTTCACGAAGACCTCGACCAGGTCGGCACGCGGCCCGTCGATCAGCATCTGGATCGAGATGTCGCGCTGCGAGTTGGTGGCCGACAACGCGCCGGGCCGCAGGATGCGCGGCACCGGCACAACTGCGCAGGTCGCGTTGATCGTCGCGTTGACGGCCGAGCCGGCTGGCGGACTGACGTTGACCGTGCCGGCGCAGACCCTGTCTGACAGCTCGATGCGTGCACTGAGTTGTGTCGTCGAACCCGCGGGCACCACCAGAGTGACCGCCACGCCGGGCGTCGCCGTCGTCGTCGCCGCCCAGGTCGGGCCTGCGCCGGCCACGACGCGGCCTTCAACGTTCGCCACGGTCCCCGGCGGCAATGTTTCGCCGGGAACGTTGACCGTCAAGTTGACGCTGGCGCGCCCGCTGGTGGCGTCGACGTTCCACCACGAGAAGTGCGTGATCGTCGCGCGCAGCGCCAGACCGGTCGGCGAGCCGGCTGATCGCACGACCGTGCCCTCGCCCTCATGCGTCCACAGCCCGGTCGCCGCGTTCAGCGACCACAGCGCGACGTTGTCGCCGGCCTTCGCGGTGCTGCCGTCCTGGTGCGTGGCCACGTACATCGGCAACTCGATCTCGGCCGATTTGCCGGCGGCGAGTTGCAGCTTCTGGCCGCTTTGTCGCGGCACCAGTTCGGCGGTGCCGTAGCTGATGATGAGCGAGCGCGCCGCGCCGGTGGGCATGCCTTCGAACAAGCCGGGGAAGGCGCCAATGTCGAGCTGGGTCACGTCGACCGGCGTCATTGTGAAATCGACCGGTCCGGTCACCGCCGCGCCACTGCTCGTCACCAGCGCGGCAGGCGGCAGGCTGAGCTTGACGCCGAGCTTGCCGATGACGCTGCCGCCGGCCTCATTGGCCGCGATCGTCAGCGGCACCTCGCGCGCGATCAGCATCGCTTGCAGGCTCGATGCGGTGGTGCCGGCGGACAAGGTGATCACCTTGACCTGCTCTGCGAAGCCGTCCTTCTCGACCGCGATGACCTGCTCGCTGCCGGCCGGCACCGACACGTCGGCGCGGCCCTGGGCATTGGTCAGAGCGGTGGCGCGGGCCGAGCGCAGCGTCGCGCCGGCGACCGGCTGGCCGAGGTGTCGATCACCGTGAAGGTGACCAGGGCGTCGCTGACGCCTTGCAGCGGCGGGGTTGTGCTGCTGCTGTCACCACCGCCGCCACCGCAGGCCGTGAGCAGCACCGCCATCAGCATCGCAGCCAGCCAGTGCAGGATAGGCACGCCGAGCGACGCGATCGGCAGGCCCGACCAGGCCCGCATGCGCAGGGTTTGGAGTTGGTTCATGTGAGTTCCCTTCGAGCTAGAACGTGTAGACAGTCCGCGCGAGACATTTGGAACGGTGACCGCCCTCGGGTACGCTGGCGTCTGAAACGGCACGCGTCGCACTGCGAGCGGGTGCCGGCAGCGCGATTCACCGCTGGCGTGGAGATCGGTCCTGAACCTCTAGCGTTGCGGCGCGAACGAAGGCGTCTTCGTTGCCGAAGTCGTCGGCGGCCGCCAGCCCGACACGATAGGTATGGCCTGCAGATCTCTCCAGCAGCTGCACAGACAGCTTCAATGTCACACGCTGGCCGGTGGACCCACTGCCGACGACGGCGGTCTGGCTCATGTGGACAAGTGCAAACGACGTCGCCAGGATCGCACCCGTGCCCGGCAGTTCGCCCGGCCCGCAAACGACTTGGCGCTGCTGGCCTGCCCGCGCCAGCGCGCTGCGCCGGTCGTCGCCCTCGTCATCACCATCATCATCATCATCATGGGGGCCGTGCCGCGCAACACTGCTGCACAGGCTGAAGCGATTGCTGGCCTCGTCCCAACGCAGCCACAGTGCGGTGCGGTGGTGGTCGCGCAGACGGAAGTCGAGCGACTTGAGATTGCGCCAGACCAGGTTGTCGGGCACCGTCCAGTCCAGCGTGTAGTCAACCGTTTCGCCAGTGCGGGCCTCAGCGGCTGCCGGGGTCAGATCGAAACCACCGATCGACAGCTTGGTATCGATGATGGTGGCCTGCCCCGTACGGTCGGCAATCGTGGCATTGACGGGGGCCGACAGATCGATGAAGAACGTCTCGTTGTTTTCCCGGATTTGATCGCCGCGAATGGCGACGCTGATCGTGCCTGTCAATACATTGGGCGCAATCGTCAGCGTGCCGAAACTGATGTTGTAGTCCGGAGAAACGACCGCCGGGCTACAGCCCACGCAGGGCGCTCGCGCCGTGCCGTCGCGGGTGCGGAAGTTGACCTTCGTCTCCAGCCCAGTTGCATGGCTCAAGCTGACCGTGAATGCGACGTTCTTGGTGCCGAAGACGGGTTCGCTGGTCGAAATGTTGTTGATCGAGATGCTGGGCGGCCCGTCGTCGTTCCGGATGGTCCCGATGGCGCCGCAGGAATCGGCGGTACAAGAGGCGCCGGCTGTGATGGTCGCGCTGACGAAGATGTGCTCGTTGGACTCGACCACCGTATTGCTGCAGACCGTGACGCCCACCGTGAGCGTGCCGTTGGGTGTATTGGGCGGAATGCTGAAGGGGACATTGATAAAACCGACGAAGTCCACGTTGCCGCCGCAGGCCGCACCGCTGGTCGCCGCATTGAAGCCGCCACCCGACGACGGCACGGCCGACACCGTGCCGGTCACGGTGGCGGTTTGCGGGCCGATGAAGTTGAACGGGATGCTCAGAACCCGGGTGCCCGCGTTGCCCTCGAAGATGCTGGCACTGCTGAGGACCACCACCTGTGCCATGGCCGCTTCTGGCCGCAGCGCGGCCACGCACAGCAACGATGCCAGTGCCAGCCATCGCCAACCGCGGTGCCTGCGGACGCGGTCAGTGCCTGGGTGCGCCACCATCGGTGGCATGGCGCAATGGGCGCTATTTGCGCTATTTGCGATATTTGCGTTATTCGCGCTATTTGCGCCATGGGCGTGTTTCGCATTCGGGTGCAGCTTCATCGCTCTCTCCTTGAAGATCCGTCATTGCCATCGACACTGGCATCGCCCGGCTCGGGCACATCGTCAAGCCGGATGCCGTGGGCCTGCAGGAAGGCCGCCACCGATTGCGCGCGTCGAAAGACATGTTTGGCGCCGTCGCGCAGGTTGACCAATTCGTAGCGCAGCGACGCCGGCTTGCCGCGCACGCGCAGCACATAGCTCGCCAGCGGCTTCGAGGTGTCGGGATTGGGCTGTGCTGGCTTGACCAAAAATTGCATGGGTTCAGTATTGGCCGCCACCGTCACAGCACCATCAATGCTGTTGCGCGACCCCGGTTCCGGCTGGCACCGGACCTTTCGACGCAGTCAGAATGGCGGCTCCCCGCCTCGACGCATCTCTCGGAGGCCCCGCATGCTCCATCTCCTGCAAACGCCTCGCTGGTCGATGCCTGGCGCCCAGCACGACCTGCCCGCGACGTTGCCGGGCTGGATCGTGGCGTTCCTGGCGCTGCAGGGCGACTGGGTCAGCCGTGATCGCCTGCTGGTCTTGTTCTGGCCCGACGCCGGCAGCGCGGAGGCGCACAACAGCTTGCGCGCCAACCTGCATCGCGCGCGCCAGTTGCTCGGCGTCTGGGGCATCGCCGATCAGCTGCTCGCCGAGCGTCGGCGCGTGCGGCTGATCGTCCCCAGTGACGTGGCCAACCTGCACGCGGCTCTGGCCACCGGCAACGACGAAGAGATACGGGCGCTGTACGTGCGCCCGCTGCTCGACGGCATGGCCTTTGCCGGTTTCGCCGCTTTTCAGGAATGGGTGGAGCTCGAGCGTGCGGCGCTGCAAATGCGCTGGCGCGAAGCCCTGCTCGGGCAATTGGGTGACGCGACGCCGGCACGGGCGCTCGACGCGGCCCGGCAACTGCTGGCAGTCGATGCGCTCGACGAGCGCGCTGTGGCGCAACAGATCACGGCGCTCTCGACGCTGGGTCGCGACCGTGAGGCGGCGCTCGCCTACGCGGCCTGTTGCCAGCGCCTGCAGCACGATCTAGGCGCCGAGCCTTCGTCTACGCTGCGCGCCGTGGCGCAACGCCTGGAGCTGTTGGACGGGCCACCCTCTACGCCGCCGGCAAACAGGCCGTTCGCGCCCCGCGATGCTTTCATTGGCCGTGATGTCGAGCTCGCGCAGCTGCAGGCGGTCTTTCGACAGCCGGGCGTGCAGATCGTCACGCTGGTCGGCCCGGGTGGTGTGGGCAAAAGCCGCCTGGCGCGAGAACTCTGCACGCGGCTGGCGGCGCAGTTCGCTGACGGCGTGCACTGGGTCGCGTTGTCCAACGTGGCGGATGCCGACGATGCGTTGGCGCGCCTGGCTGCGGTGCTCGGCCTGGTGCCAGCAGCCGGATCGGATGTGAGCCAACTGGTTGCAGGCGTGCTGACTGGCCGCAAGCGGCTGCTGGTGCTCGACAACGGCGAGCAGGTGGCCGGCTTGGGCGATCAGCTTGCCAAGCTGGCTGCAGCGGCGCCCGACATGCGCTGCCTGGTGACTTCAAGAGCGCCACTGAAGGTGGCGCAAGAACGCAGCTTTGCCCTGGATGGCCTGGCGTGCCCGCCCGATGATTGCAGCGTCGCGTCGGTGGCCGAGGCGCGCGGCTTCGACGCGCTGCGCCTGCTCGAAGCACGGGCGCAGTCGTTCGACGCCGACTTCGATCTGGCCACCCAGCTCGACGCCTGTGTGTTCCTGGTCAGGTGCATGGGTGGCTGGCCTTTGGCCATCGAGATCGCAGCCACCTTGCTGGCCGCGCAGTCGGCAGCCGAGGTGCTCGCCGATCTGGCGCAGACGCTGGACACCCTGGCCACCGCGACTGCGCCGCGACAGGCCCGGCATGACAACGTGCGCGCTTCGCTTGCGTTGTCGTGGCAGTTGCTCAACCCGGCGCAGCAGCATGCGTTGGCCTGCCTATCGGTATTCAAGAACGGTTTCACCCGCGTGTCGGCCCTAGCCGTGACACAAGCCGAAGGCCCTGTGCTGGCCGCTCTGATTGAACGCTTGCTCGTGCACGCGACCGGCGGCGGGCGGTCCACGCTGCACCCGCTGGTGGCGCAGTTCGCCGCCGAGCGACTCGCGGTCGACGCGCTGGCCGAACATGCCGCACAAGGTCGCCACGCTGAACACTTTGTGCAGCACCTGCGAGCGTTTGCCGATCGCAAGCAGGCCGACGCACTGGCGGTGGCCAACGCCATCGAAGGTGACTTCGACAACTTTCGCGCAGCATGGCACTGGGTTGTGCTGCATCGGGGCGCGCTGGCCTTGGGTCCGTCGGCGCGCGCGTGGACGCACTTTTGCAACGCCAAAGGCCGGGCGCGTGACGTCGCAGCATTGGTGGAACCTGCAATCGCCGATGCACGCAGCGACGGCATCGTGCGGGCGAGCCTGCTGCTGGCTTTGGCCAACGCACGATACCGGGGCGGTGACCTCGACCCCGCCATCGCCTTGGCACGCGAGGCTGGTGCAGCGGCGGATGCCGCGGGGGATGGTGTCGGCGGCCGGTCGGCGCTGAACCTGCTCGCGCTCGCGCTGCTGCAGCGCGGCCTGGGCGAAGAAGCTGGCCGACACGCGCACGAGGCATTGAGACGTGCGCGCACGGCTGACGCCGACGAAGAGATTGCATCGATCGCCAATACCTGCGCCATCGTTGCCAAGGTGCGCGGCGACCTTGCAGCCGCGGCCGTGCTTTACGAGGAAGCACTGGCCATCCATCGGCGGCGCGGCAACCTGCGTGGTCTGGCGCTGTGCCTGAACAACCTGGGCAATGTATGGCGAGCTCACGAGAACCTGCCTGAGGCGCAGCGCTGCTTCGAGGAATGTTTGCGCCTCTGCGAGCAGCACGGGATCGCCGCCACACGCGCGTTTGCCCTGGGCAACCTCGGGCTCGTCGCCTTCCACACCGGCCGTCACGATGCCGCGCGGCTGTATGCCGAACGCACCCTGGCCGAATCGGCGCTCGAGCCCGCAATGGCATTGGCTGCATTGGCGTTGCACGCGCGCGTCGCGATCGAACAGGGTCGGCTCGAGGACGGCGCAGAATTCCTGCGCCGCTTGACAAAGCAGGCCCGTGCGATTGGGCTGCACGGCGCATCGATGGCGGCGATCATCTGCCACGCCCGCTTGTTGATGGTCAACGGTGAGCGGGACGCAGCAGCTGCGCGGTTGCACTTCGTGGTTGCTCATGCGCACGCCACCGCGGAGAACCGCTCCGATGCCCGACGCGTGTGCGAAGCACTGGGCCTGAACAACGACGAACGCGCACAAGCCGATCAAAGAGCGCAAGGGCTGGACCTTGACGTGCTGCTGGAACGTGCGGCGCACGCCGACGCCGGCGCCTCCCCGGATGCTTGACCGGTCGCACCGCGACATCCTGGACAAGACGGCTTGCGCCAACCGTACTGGGCTGCGCGCTCGGCGACAGCGTGTCGCTGCTCTCGTTGGCCACGCCGCGCCTCGCGCATGGCCACTTCGAAGAAGCGAAGCCAACCCTGCAGCATCGAGATTTCGGCCTCAGGCAGCGACGTGCGCAGCATCAGCCGGCCGCGGCCGATCATCGTGGGCCTGAGATGGCCGGCCGCAGCGCCGCACCTGGCGTGCCCGACACCGCGTCCACGCGCGCAAGGGGCCGGGCACGAAGAAGGCGGCGGGGCCCGGGATGAGCCTGGAGCGGTGCCCGGCATGTCGCAGCCGTTTGGCCGATGAGCCCTCGTGCCCACGTTGCGGCTGCGATCTGACCCTGGTGCGCCGCGCCGACAGCCAGTCACGGCGGCTGTTCGGCCAGGCCCTGCAGGCTTGGGCTGATGGTGACAAGCAGCAGGCCCAAGACCTGGTTCAAGCCGGCTTGCAGCTGAAACACGAGCCGCTGGCGGCGGCGGTTCTGCAGGCCTTGAAAGCGGCCTGAAGATCCGCCCGGCGGGTGGCCGCGAGCCCCCTGGTGCAGGCCTTTCCTGGCTTGCAGCCGTCGCGGTCCATGGTTTTGGACGGACGCGCGAGCAGCGCTGGCCGATCTTCAAGAGCATGTGCTGGCGCACTCAGGCGCTTCGAAGTCCCGACCGCGCTGTACCCGGCCTCGCAGACCAAGGGCCACCACAAGGCCGCCGGCCTGGGCGTCACACTCGACGCCGGCAGCAGCAGCAGCCGGCACCGGCCCGCGCGGCGTTGGGCGCCTGCGAGACCGGTTTTGCGGACCATCGACGACGCCGGCCGTTTGCTTCGAGTGTTCAGCGCGCTCGCGGGCCTGGCTTGCAGCGCGAGCGGCAATGGCATCACCGCAGCCGGGTTCCTGAGGCGCTTGTGCGAACCCCTGGCCGACGCGGTCGACACCATCCGCGTGCTCGACGACTTCGTGGTCTACAACGCCACCGGCGCTTTCGACACCGTGATCGAGTAACCCGGCATGGCGGATGCGCCCTCGGTCAAAGGGCCTGGCCAGTGCTGGTGATCAACGCGGCGGGCCCCGGCCTCCACCATCCCCTCACTGCCCACACCCTTACGTCGCCGTGAACTCGTCGCCCCGAAGCAGCCGGTCGGATAGGCACCGCGGCCCCCGAAGGGGTCCCCGCAGCAGTGGGCTTGCACTACTGATTGCCGCCCAGCGCCGGGCCGCTTGGTTCAGGCAGCGCGGCGCCTGGTGTAGGCGCCCATCAGCATCAGGCCGGCGGCCAAGGTCAGCCAGGTGGCCGGCTCTGGCACGGCGGTCACGCTGAAGCTGCCGTTGGTGTAGAGGTTGGAATAGTCCAGCGTGGCACCGGGCGCCAACGCAAAGCCGCTGCTGTCGATGCTGCCGAAAGTGCCGAACCTGCTCTGGCCCGCACGCAGGATGTTGAAGCTGCTGCCGATGCCGGCGACGAAGCTGCCGGCGCTGCTGAGGGTCAACCGGCCGCCTTCCAGAATCACGCTCCCGGTCGTGGCCAGAAAGTCGTGGTCGGTGTCACCGCCGAAGTCCAGCATCAGATGGCTCCCTCCCTGCAGCGCGATGATGCCGCTTGTTGCCGACAGACCACCGCGCTGGCCGTCGCTGCCGATTTCGAGCTTCGCACCGAAAACCACCTGAGGACCGATGCTGCTCGTGTTCGTGATGACCTGCCCAGCCTGCACACGGGCGTCGCCGTAAAGGAACAACCGGCCGCCAGAGCCGACAGCGATCTGCCCACCGGCGCTGCCATCGAAGCGGCTTGTGAGGGTGAGATCGCCCCCTTCAGCGATGAATGAGCTGCCTGCTTGCTGAATGAAGCTTCCTGGCCCTTCGATTCTTCCGTTGCCGCGGACGAAGCCAGAGTTCACAACATTGCTGCCCACCAGGACGTTCGAGCCGGCCTTATAAGTTGCAGTCTCGCCGGCATTGACCGTGATGTAGCCGATGCTGCTTCGGCCCACGAAATTGACGATGGCCGGTGCATTGCCGCCGCCGGCCCCGTTCACCCCCACAGCGCCAATCACCGGTGTCGCCAGCTCGGCCTGCGTGGCGCCGATGTTCGCGGTGCCACTGAGCACGAATACGCCGTCGCGAACATGGCCCGCGATGTTGGCGGTACTGTTCCCGCCTGCCGCGACAAAGTGGTTGCCCAGCACGACCGACCCCGCCACGGTGCCGCCGTACATGTCGAATCCGCCGTTGTCAAGGCCCACACTGCCATTGATGCGTGGTGTCGCCCCTTGCATCGACAGGTAGCCGACGCCGGGCTGCAGACCGGCGTTCACCGTGCCGCTGCTCGTCGATCTGTTGCCGATCTGAACGCCGCCGGCGACGGTGAGGGTGGTGTTGTTGTTGAGCGAGACGCTCGCGTTCGAGTTGTCATTGACGCCAATGCCCATGTTGCCCGCGGTGGCGAGCGTCGCGCCAGAGACGTAGAAGTTGGCGGTCGACACGAAGGTCGGCGCGCTGCGCGCCCCGCCGAAGCCGAAGCTGTTGGCGGTGACCGAACCGCCGACAAGCGTCATCAGCAACTGCGAGGAGCTGTCCGACGCGTCCATCCGGATGTCGTGCGAGGCGATGGGCGTGCTGTTGAGTGACCAGCAGGCTGTGTCGCCATTCCAGGCGCCGCCAGCGCAGCGCCAGTTGTTGGTGGCAGCACCTGCCGGAGCGGCTGCGCTGAGGGCGATGGCGGCAGCCAGGGCCAAAGGGCTGAAGGCCGTGGTGAAGGCAGCAGCGGCAGAAGTCGTGTGGGCTTGCATGGCGGTTTCCTCTTGAATGACATGGGACAGCGGTGTCCGCCATGCGCCGGGCCGACCTCGGGGTCGGCCACCTCACGCGGGGCGGCTCTGATGCACCAAGCGCAAGCCGAGGCTGGAAACTGTCAGACCCGAGGGTTTGTCCCAGGCGATGGCCCAGACGCGCAGGCTGCCGCGCCCCGGCGAACCGACCCGACTGCCGGCGAGCCGTGCCAGCCGCTCGTCTCAGGCGGACTTCGCGAGTCGCTTCTGCAGCAGCAGCGCACGCTGGCGCCACTGCGAGCTGGGGTGTTGCGCCATCGCCAGGGGCAGCAAGGCACGCAGCGTGGTGTCAGCGGCATCGCGCCGGCCCAGGGCCAGCTGCAATTCGGCCGCTTCCACGCGCGGCTGCAGCAGGCCGGACATGGCAGGATGGCGTTGCATCACCCGCGCCAATGCACGTTCGGCGGGCACCAAGGCGCCTGCCCGGTCACCACCAGCCTGCAGCAGCAGGCCCTGAAGCCGCCACAGCGCCGCCTGGCGCATCGGCGGCAGCTGGGGCTCCAGCGGCAGCAGCGCTTCGGCGATGGCCTGTGCTTGCGCGGGCCGGCGCAGCAGCAGTTCGGCTTCCGCCAGCAGCAGCAGGGTGCTGGCAATGTCGTCGTGGCCGGCCGGCATGCGGGCCTGCCGCGACTGCAGCGCGGCCTGCAGCAGCGGGCGCGCCGCAGCCGCGTCGCCCTGGCGCAGCAGCCAACGGCCCAGGTTGTGCTCGGCCCGGGCCAGTCCCTGGTCGCCTGGCGGCAGCAGCGCGCTG
>Ga0163154_10008546_pt1 | contig 11889 bp, 8 predicted proteins | sample OliLakLV19MP9P1_FD_148649 | JGI IMG/M metagenome (GOLD analysis project Ga0163154, IMG submission 148649) | Freshwater microbial mat bacterial communities from Lake Vanda, McMurdo Dry Valleys, Antarctica - Oligotrophic Lake LV.19.MP9.P1 | ecosystem: Environmental > Aquatic > Freshwater > Lake >... | reverse complement strand
ATTGGGCAAGCCTTCGTTACTACCAAATATGCCAATCAATCTATCTATTTTATCATAGTATGGTTTTACATCTTCGTAACCAATCGGCCAGTCTTCGCCAAGACCATCAATGCTTCTCCGCTTAAAATCCTGGGGGCCAAACCTCAAAGAAATTCTTCCCCAATGATTGGTTCTGCCGCCTACCATTCTTGCCCGCCACCAATCAAATTTGGTATCGGCTGTAGTGGTATAAGGTTCACCATCAATTTGCCATCCCCAATAGCAGGCATCAAAATCACCAAAGGGCCTGAACTTAGTGCTGGCGCCACGCCTGGGTGACTCCCAGGGGTTTTTTAATTGCGATGCGTTTTTTGCAGGGTCGAAGTCTGGCCCTGCTTCCAGCAGACAAACTTTTAAACCTGCATTTGCTAACACGTAAGCGGCCATACCGCCTCCGGCGCCCGAACCAACAATTACTACATCATAAACTTTAGGCTGCTTTTTTATTTGCAAATCTCCCATGGTGCAATCGAATTTTTAAAAGTAAATATAGCTCAAATAAGAACATTATATACTTACTGTAACATAACAGTTGAAAGTGGGAATTGTACCAAGCGGAGGTGGTGAATTTTTATTGCTCGTTTTTTCAGATATTTCAGGCAGGGGTTTTTTAGTCTTTAAATGTCAGCAGATAAAAATGCTTGCGTGAGTATCTTTCGAATGCTGAGTACAACAAAATAATTGTAAATTATTTTTAAGCCGGATAATTCCTATCTGATACATTTGGTGGATTTAACCCTGCTGTTGACCTCACCCCCAGCCCCTCGCCTTCAGAGAGGGGAGCTTGACCCTGATAATTTAGCGTCACTTTTTATACGCTTTTAGGGAGCCCTGAAAGGGCGAAATATTACAGCCCGGAGCAACGCCCTAGGTAGCTAAATTAAATACAACGCAGCCCTGAAAGGGCGAAATATTTTAGCCCGGGGCAACGCCCTGGGTAACTAAAATTAAATACAACGCAGCCCTGAAAGGGCGAAATATTTTAGCCCAGAGCAACGCCCTGGGTAACTAAAATTAAATACAACGCAGCCCTGAAAGGGCGAAATATTTTAGCCCGGGGCAACGCTCTGGGTAACTAAAATTAAATACAACGCAGCCCTGAAAAGGGCGAAATATTAATAGCCTGGGGCAACGCCCTGGGTAGCTAAATTAAATACAACGCAGCCCTGAAAGGGCGAAATATTTTAGCCCGGGGCAACGCCCTGGGTAACTAAATTAAATACAACGCAGCCCTGAAAGGGCGAAATATTTTAGCCCAGAGCAACGCCCTGGGTAACTAAAATTAAATACAACGCAGCCCTGAAAGGCATACGCGTCAACTTAAGGTTTTAACAGTCAAATTCCATTTGGTCAAAAATTATTTTTTCTTTTCAGGAAGGTTAGTTTTTGCTTCTATAGCCCTTTTTAATACAAAACTATTTCTGTCTTCTATAAGCCATTCCATTTCTTCCCCTTTTAATAATTCACAAGCCTCGGCAACAGCTGCCGGGAAATTTACATAAAAGGATTTTGTCTTTCCCCTTTCAACTTTTTGAATTTTTACTTTATATCCCATAATTTTATTTTAATAGTATATATACTATACAAATATAACTACTTTTGTGGACTACTAAAATAAAAAATATGCAAAAAGATGACTTTTTACAATTGTTAAACGCTTTAAAGATTAGCGACAAACAAATAGAGAAAATAGCTTTGGATACTGGTTTTTTAATTCGTAAAAAATTACTAGCCCCTGCTGATATGTTATATGCTATTTGTTGTCAATCAATACAAGGAACGGTTAGTTTTAACGATGTTGCCGCTAAAATTGATGCAGAAAGCGCTATTTCTGTTAGCCGCCAGGCGGTCGCAAAAAAGATGAATAAAACATCTTGTATGGACTTTTTACAAAAAATATTAGCACTCGTCATTCTGAGTAAAATAGACAAAAATGAAATAGATTCTTTAAGGCAGGGTAATAAATTTATCCGTGTTTTACTGCAGGACAGTACTATCATTGGCTTGCCGGTCAGGTTGTTTGAGTTTTTTTCTGGTGTTTCAAATGCACATGTAAGTGTTTGCAATGCCCGTATTCAGTGTGTTTACGACTTAATAGATGAAAAGTTTATTTGTTTTACAATTGACCCCTATACTAAAAATGATGTAAAAAGTGCTCCCGAATTGGATTTAAAACAAGGAGACCTGGTTATTCGGGATAGAGGTTATTTAACCACCAGTGAAATTCAAAGACATCTGCAAGTAAACGCAGACTGTATATACCGGCACAAAAGCACCACAATTTATTTAGAAACCCAAACAGGTAAAGTAATTGATTTACTAAAAGAATTAAAAGTAAAAACAACGCTTGATTCAATGGTCAGCTTAAATGATAAAGATGCCACACCAGTCAGGCTTATTGCATTGCCGGTAAATGAAGAAATAGCAAACATTAGAAGAATGAAAGCGAAAAAGGAAATGAAAAATAAGCCCAGTAAAGAGTACCTGGAATTATTATCCTGGTCTATTTTTATTACTACAATCTCCCAGAAAATAGCAGAGAGTGGTTTTATTTTGAAGGCCTACCGCCTTAGATGGAGAATTGAAATAATATTTAAATCATGGAAGAGCAATATGGAGTTTACTAAAATCCACAATGTGTCCCAAACCCAATTATCAATTATACTCTTTGCTAGATTTATCATGATAATAATTTGCATACAATATATTTTTTCGCCAGCTAGAATGATTATAAAAAAGCAGCTGAAAAAAGATTTGAGTATGATAAAAGTAGTAAGGTACCTGACAAAAAATCCACTTAAAATAATAGCTATTGTAAAGGAGTTAATAAACTATAAAGAAAAATGCACGTACCATTTAAAAGCTTTAGGCAGATATTGTACGTACGAAAAGAGAAAAAGAATGAATTTTGAACAGGAATTCTTAGTGTCTTTTTCTTAAGTTGACGCCTATGCCTGAAAGGGCGAAATATTTTAGCCCGGGGCAACGCCCTGGGTAGCTAAATTAAATACAACGCAGCCCTGAAAGGGCGAAATATTTTAGCCCGGGGCAACGCCCTGGGTAACTAAATTAAATACAACGCAGCCCTGAAAGGGCGAAATATTTTAGCCTGGGGCAACGCCCTGGGTAGCTAAATTAAATACAACGCAGCCCTTAAAGGGCGAAATATTAATTCTGATTATATATGGAATTGTAGCCATTTGCTTAAAGCGAACCTCTCTTCGCATTGTTGGATATAACTTTAACCTTCTGTTGAGAGATTGCAGTAGATACGCTATATGATCCATCTATAACACAATAAAAGTTCCAAATTGGTATGCCGTACAAGTGAGTGTCCCGAAGCAGCACACAAAACCCCACTCGGGATCAGGAACACAACCCCCCCCGGCTGAACGCCTCGCCGGAATGATTTTTCGGGCTGGCGTTCGGACGGGGATGCTGACCATAATTCGGCTACGCTCAGTATTTTCTTAGCCCGGACAACACATTTAAACCAATAGAAATACACCCTTAATGTTACCCGTGCATGGTACAAATGTTTGTTGCTGCTGTTATATGTATGTGTATTAATTTATTTACGATTGCCATTAAAAATTTATGCAAAAAATTTTCCTGTTTGTTTTTTTTATTGCCTCTTTTGCTGGTGTACATGCACAAACCATTTCCACAATTGAAAACGGTATTTGGAAAATAGTTTACGGGCAACCGGAACAAATGCTGCCTGATCAATTTAAAGCAGCGCCAAAAACTGCGGCATTGGCTGCTATGCCTATTGAGACTACTCCCGCTATTTCGTTATCTCAAATTAAATTTAAGAAGACGGCCGCCGGCATCACCGCTGAGATTGATGCAGCAGATGATGAAAGGTTTTATGGCTTCGGACTACAAATCAATTCTTTTGAACAAAGAGGTATGCGGCGTGATATTCGTATCAATAGCTGGCCGGTTGGCAACGTGGGTTTTAGTCATGCAGCTATGCCCTTTTATATTTCTTCCAAAGGATATGGGGTACTGATAAACACCTGCCGCTACACTACCTTTTATGCGGCATCTCTCAAAAAAATGGATGCTGCAATAGCTGCAGCTGATACTGCAACCGAGATTAAACTGAGTACCGAAGCGCTGTATGCTAAAAACAATTTGGTGCAGGGGAAAGTAAATGTAATTGTTGCCGGCACCGAAGGAATGGAAATCTATATCATTAATGGGCCCACTTTACAAAATGTGATGCAGCGGTATAATTTATTTTCTGGTGGGGGTTCCTTACCTCCGTTGTGGGGGCTGGGCTTTCAATACCGTGCCAAGGCATCTTCCACTGCGGACCAGGTTCAAAAAATTGCTGATTACTTTCGTGAAAAAAAAATCCCCTGTGATGTTATGGGGCTGGAAGCTGGTTGGCAAACCAATGCTTACTCTTCTTCATTTGTATGGAACAAAGCCAACTTTCCCAATCCCGAAAATTTTACACAAAGCATGACAGGAAAGGGATACAAGGTTAACCTTTGGGAACATGCTTACACTGCACCCAATTCTCCCATTTATAAAGCCATCGCTCCCTATTCTGCCGATTATAAAGTGTGGAATGGCGCAGTGCCAGATTTTAATTTGCCACAGGCCAAAACAATTTTTGGTGATTATCATGAGGAACAATTTATAACGAAAGGTATCGCTGCATTTAAATTAGATGAAAGTGATGGTGCTGATTACAAGGAAGCACATGCGGAATGGAGCTATCCGGATATTACCCAATTTCCCAGCGGTATAGATGGCATACAAATGCGGCAGCTTTATGGAACATTGTACCAGCAAACCATACATGATATTTACAAAAAATACAACCGCCGTACCTTTTTTGATGTACGGTCATCGTATCTTTTTTCATCACCGTTTTCATCGGCTCTTTATTCGGATATGTATAGCCATGCCGATTACGTGCGGATGGTTTGCAATACTGCTTTTTCCGGATTAAGCTGGTTGCCGGAACTGAGGGAATCTAAAAATGATGCAGACCTTATCCGCAGGATACAGACAACGGTTATGTCATCGCACATGGTGGCCAATTGCTGGTACCTTAATATGCCGCCCTGGCTTCAATTTGATACCGATAAAAATGTAAAAGGCGAATTGCTATCCAATGCAAGTGAACTGGAGCAACTGGCAAAAAAGATGATTGATATCCGTATGTCGTTGCTGCCTTATATATATGCAGCTTATGCCAAATATCATTTTGATGGCACACCTGTTTTTCGTCCGCTGGTAATGGATTATCCCAACGATCAACACACCTGGAAAATGGATGATGAATATATGATGGGGGAAAGTATTTTGTGTGCCCCATTCATTGACAGCAGCTCCGTAAGAAATGTGTACTTCCCTGCAGGTAACTGGTACGATTTTAATAACAATAAAAAGTACCAGGGCGACAGCACCTATCAAATTAGCATGGGGTTAAATGACATACCAATGTTTGTTAAAGACAATACCATCCTGCCGCTTGCAAAGCCGCTGCAATTTATTGCTGATTCATCCGTGTTTGATATTACCTGTAAAATTTATGGCCAACCTTCCACCCAATTTAATTTATTTGAAGACAACACTTTTAATAATAATTTTGAAAAATCGAATTATAACTGGCTGTCATTGTCATGGAAGAACAACAAAGGAAAGTTGGTGACGACTGGAAATTATAAAGGAAAATTGTATAGAATTAATGGCTGGGAGGTGATAAAATAGTTGGGGTGTTTAACCGGCTAAGTTGTGCTTTTTTTGTCCGAACAAAGAAGCAGCTTCGGTGAACATATTTGTGTTCTTGATCCCGAGTGAGGTTTTGTGTGCTGCTTCGGGACACTCACTTGTACGGCATACCTATGTGGATCTTTAATTGCGTTATAAAATAAAATATTAGTTGTGCTTAAAATACAACTTCAAATGCAAACCTTTTTTTAAGCTTAACTTAACAGGAAATAATAAAATAAAAAATAATTAAAATGAAAATATCCTTTCTAATTGCTGCTTTGTTTTTAAATTATACAGCAAGCCTGCAAGCCCAATCAACACAAAAAGCCACCCGCCTGTTTGATGGCAAAACCTTTAATGGGTGGGAAGGAGATACAGCAAATACCTGGCGCATTATCAACAATGCTTTAATGGGCGGAAGCCTTACAGAAACAGTACCGCACAATGAATTTATTGCCACCACCGAAAGCTTCGGCGATTTTGAATTGACGCTTGAATTTAAACTAACTGGTACCGGATTCGTAAATGCAGGCGTGCAGTTTCACAGTGAACGTTCAAAAAACCCAGCCTATGAAATGATTGGCTACCAGGCTGATTTAGGAGCAGGTTATTGGGCAAGCCTGTACGATGAATCAAGAAGAGATTTAACCATTGTGCAACCAGACAGTGCATTGATAAAAAAAATTCTTAAATCAGGTACCTGGAACCGTTATAAAATAAAAAGTGTAGGAAGAAGGATACGCATTTATTTAAATGATGTACAAACAGTTGACTACAGTGAACCCGATGAAAAAATTATTCATACCGGAAAAATTGCATTGCAGGTGCATGGTGGCGGAAAGGCATTGGCTGCTTACCGAAATATTAAGATTATGAGGCTATAGATTATTACAGAAATTGCTATCACTGCAGTACATATCAGCAATACGAATTATGTTGAATCGTTTTTTCCCAGCTTCTTATAGAGCAACATATCCTTTTACTAATAAGTTTTAGCTCAATATTACTCATCAGGTTGTTAACCATGATTTATGGTAACACTTTCAAATAACCAATTGCCTCCCTTCCTTATGAATTGGACATTATAAGTCACGGTTTTGTTTGCTTGCCCTGCTGGTTTATTTATGTTTGATAAATAAGTAACAGGCGTACTAAAAGTAACTCCTTCACTTTCAAAACTTTTATCATTGTCGATTTTTGCGGTAGCAGCTTTAATTATGTTTTCCAATACATCATGTTCATTTATGAGCCGAAACCTGCCGGTTAGTAATTTTAATTGGCTTATCATAGTATCAAAGTCAGGCGAAGTCCCATAAATCATTGCTGCCTGCATAGACCTATAATCCTGCCTGAACATTTCTAATACAGCATCCGGAGGAATAAATGATAGCGTTGAATAATGGAGGGTGTCATAATCCACACCACTTAAGCGAATGTAATTTTTCCGATGCTCTACAAGTGTTGCGTAAAATTCATGATCTTTTAAAACCTGCTGCCCAGCTTCTGTATCCATCATTTTTACCAGGTCATACAGATGCCTGGATAAGCGCTCAATTTTTATCTTATCAGTATTTACATTTAAGAATTTCTCGTGCAACAGGAACGCTTTTTCCAATAAGGTTTTTCGTGGTTCTACTGCAACTATTTCAAAAGGAGTTTCTGCGTAAGCAATATTTGGAAAGGCTTCTGATAAAATTGATTGGATGGTTATCCTTGCATAAGGATCTTTGAGGGAGCGAACACTAAATTCTACTTTTACTTCATCTGCAATATACCCATGTGGCGGATACAACGACTTGTATCTAATATAAATTGTTTGAGGATCTTTATCCGGTATTGTATCTGTAACAGCCTCCGCTACAATACTGATATCGTCCATTGGTATTCCTACATGATTGAATTGCGCTTTTAATGCATCCAGCAAAACTGTGCTGGTAAATGCACAACCTTCTTTTCTTAATGTTTTAACGTACGTATGGCTTGGATTAATTTTATATTCTCTGCCAAAAGCCATTGGATCTAATGCTATATCAATATCCTCAGAAAAACGTTCTATTAATTTCCAGCCTTTACTTAATGAAGTTCCCCCTTTAAAGATGAAGAATTTTGCAATGGTACTTTCAAATAATGCTTTAAGTGTTAACGTTACCCACCAATCTTTCTCTATGGCCTTTGCTGTAATACCACTATTTATTGCAGCTTGTGCAATACTCGTTCTTCGTTGATCATCAGTTAATTTTAACCAGCCTGTCATGGTATTTATTTTAAAATCTTTACTATGTAATCATAGATACGTCCGGATGTTAGAGACAGGTTTCTTTTTAACTGACCGGGATTTTCTTGTTGTAAAATTTCTTTTATTTTTCTTTCGGTATCGCTATCAATATTTTTAGGATTTAATTCATCCAGGGCTAAAATCACCAGGCTGCTAAGTTGTCCCTCCAACGACATTTTTTTGGGCGTAGTGGCTTTGAACATCATTACGGTTTTGCCAATTTTTATCTGCCGGTTTTCACCATCGGTGATATATACCAGCTTTGTTGGCACTTGAGTAGTTAACCCCAACCTATGCAATGCATAAGCACCTGCAGGTTTTATACGTACTTTTTCCTTTTTAGCAATGGCCTCAGCTACCTCTTCCGGTGCCGGATAAATTTCGCCAAATAAAGGATCGATTTTAGGAACAAAATAGATACCATGCGCCAGCCTTTTTAACTTGCCTTCTCTGCTTAATCTGGACAAAGCTGTTTTAACTGCAGCTTGAGTACCTTTGCTTCTAAAGTCAGTTGGAAAAATTAACTCTCCCTTCTTACGCATTGATAATGAGTGTTCTATGTGCTTATGTACGTTTTCCATTGTTACAAAAATAAGGAAAAAGGTAGCAGAATTATAATTTCCCTTGGGTTTTAAGGCTACTTTATATACCATAATAAATCACTTTTCAGTTTAAACGGAATTGTGAACGCACTTAATTGCCTGTTTTCAACTTTTTGAAATCTTGATATTGAAAGTAGTGGGAAAGAGGAGACTTGTAATTGGAGGCTTGTATTATTCTAAAAAGAGGTAATAAATATTTAATGGATGTCACTATTGTCCTAAGCTTGAAAAGCAATTCGCTTGATAAGCTTTTCTATAAAGCTTATCATAGAAATAAATCTCACACGATTTAAATTTTAAATAATTTCAAATTCCGCTTTTGATTTTTATTATTGGTTACTTCAATGCTTTGCATATTCATGTTTGTACTGAATAATTTACCGGAGGAATCATATTAGCGCCATAAAAATAATCATACTTGATTTATTTTTTGTCGTCCAGCGAATTAATCCAGGCTGCAATTCTTCGGGCATCGGCGGCAGGTACCTGTGGCATCGGCGGCATTGGGGTGGCATATTCGGGCCAATTCTGCGGTTGTGGATTCTTTATCAGTTGCAATATTTTATCTACCGAATAATTTCTTTTTGCAATATCTAGATAACCTGGCCCAACCTGCTTTTTAATAGGGTTATGACAAGCAACACAGGTATATTTAACCAGCAAAGGTTGTATAGCTGCGTAGGTCGCAGTGGCTGTTGGTGTTTTAACAACGGCGGCACTGATTGCTACCTTGGCCGAATTGACAGAGCTTACTTCTTTCATGGTAAGCTTTGCACCTTCCGGAATACTGTTGAGGGTATAATAGCCTGTTGGATGAACCAATGAATACGCATTCTCTTTATCCCTAATGCCATCCAGTGTAATGGTATGAATGTAGTACTGCCGGAGGTTACTCACTATTAACCTCACCTTCATTCCGTCTGCAGCAACCTTCACGCCTTTAACCACACATTTTTGTTTGTTTACCGGCGGACTGCCATACACACCCTGGTATTTATAAATGAAACTTTCAACGCCGTAAGAGGCAATATCAGCAGCATATTTTTTATCCACCGGTTTGGTAAATTCTATTTCAAACCCATCAGGCATTGCTTTCACCGTTCTCATTTCAAAAGGCACCCGGTTATTCCAGGTCAATCGCTGAAGTCCTTCATTTGCATCGCCTGCAGAACCCCAACCCCTGTTGGTTTCGCCGACAAATAATGAGCCATCATTGGCCCATGCCAGCCTTAACACGCCTGATTGAAAACTACTTCTAAAATCCCATGCACACCCCTGTAACACTCCATTTACAGTTTCCATAAATACACGGCTTATCTTACTTTGACCCTGGTCGCCAACAAGCAACTGTTCTTCAAACGGGCCAAAAACGCCTTTAGGAACTTTTACTATTTCAGAAGTTGAAATACCCAAAATGCCATGCGGTAACCAAACGGCCGGCAACTGCATTTCCGGGATATTCTTTTTCATTTCAAACTCCGTCATAAATTTTTCGTTCTCTTTATTTTCTGGTTTTACCGGCTCACCATCGGGCCTAAATTCTACCCGTGGATTTATTTTACTGAATATTTGTTGCCGGGTTAAACTCAGCGGAGAATTTTTCATACCCGTCCAAACCAGGCTTGCAGGGTGCCCCATGAAAGCGCCTTTTTTTACTGGCATAATGCTGCCCGAAGCAACCCAGTCGCCCTGGTTATCTGTATAAAATAATTCACCATCTATCATACTTATACCACAGGGAGAGCGCATGCCGGCAGCCCATGGTTCCATGCGGCCATCATCGAAAATGCGTAAGGTCCAGCCCCGCCATGGAACTAAACTTTCGGGATGCCACCAGGTAGCAGGAAAGCCGAGATTTAGTGTAACGAAAAAAGAACCATCCGGCGCCAGTTTAGGGCCAAAGCTATATTCATGATAATTACCTGAAATGGGCCAGGCATATACCGTTTCAAATACATCGGCCTTGCCATCCATATTGGAATCGAAAAGCCGCGTTAACTCGCCGCGTTGTGCCACATACAGCGATCCGTTTTTGTACGCAACACCCAACACCTCATGCAAACCTGAAGCAAATTTTCTGAAGAAAGGTTTTGCACTGGTTGGATTTTCAACAATAAAAATATCTCCCCGCCGGGTAGTCACTGCCAAATCACCATTTGGCAATGTGCAAAGCCCGCCCACCTCCAGGATTGTTCCTTCGGGTGAACGCACTTTATTGATTTTAAAAAAATCTTCTTCCTTGGCAGATTCCTGGCACTGCACTGTTGTATGCCAACTAATCATTACCAGCCCTGCCAACAGAATTTGGTTAAAGCGCCAGAAAGTAAAACGAGCTATTAATGCTGTCATAATTGAAATGCTGTAAATGTTAAAAAAGAATTGAGTAGCCTATACTTTTATGAAAGGGAACAACAACCAGTTCCTTTGATTCATCCTGTGCCCGTATCTCATGTTTTGCATTGGCCGGGCCGTCTATTTTTTAAGTGATAAGACTTGTCGTTAGTAAGGTACAATCCCTCACCCATATCTTTAATGGAATTGGCCTTTGCTAATCGCAGGTAAATATTGTCCGTTTCATCCTGCAGATTGATTTGCTGGTGAGTACGGAGATCAGCCTTTACGTTACCATCAAGATGCCAGTTAGTACCTGCCTTTCTAAAATCGTCCAGGCTTGAGTGAGTGAGCTTGTTTTTGGCCTGTACACCTTGCAAGGAACAAAAGCCCGTTGCAAAAAATACGAGTGCGGTGCTGCAAAAACTAAAACGGAGAAATGGCATAAGCAATAATTTTTTATCTGAGTAACAATTAGCTTCAATTAAATATCCTTACCTGAGCGAACGTATCCAGTTAGCCATTTTTCTTGCATCTTCTTTTGGTACTTGTGGCATGGGTGGCATTTCTGTAGCGTAGTCGGGCCAGTTGCTCTTTTGAGGATTGTATATTAGGCTTATAATTTTGTCTGCCGAATAATTTCTTTTAGCTATTTCTTTAAAGGACGGGCCTACTTGTTTTTTTTCTGAATTATGGCAGGCAGTACAAGTATATTTTAGCAGCAGCGGTTTTACTTCCGCAGCAGTAATTGATTTGGCTACCGGTTTTGCCGAAGGGTAATCTGCACTTTTTGTAGCCGTACCTGTCGGATTTTTAGTGGCAGTTGCCTTTGCAACTTTACCCGAATTTTTTATACTTACTTCGCTCATTAATAATTTTTTACCATCGGGAATATTATTTAAAGTA
>Ga0163154_10008545_pt1 | contig 11889 bp, 6 predicted proteins | sample OliLakLV19MP9P1_FD_148649 | JGI IMG/M metagenome (GOLD analysis project Ga0163154, IMG submission 148649) | Freshwater microbial mat bacterial communities from Lake Vanda, McMurdo Dry Valleys, Antarctica - Oligotrophic Lake LV.19.MP9.P1 | ecosystem: Environmental > Aquatic > Freshwater > Lake >... | reverse complement strand
TTCGAGTTCGGCCTTCCCCGTCGAACTTCCGTGCCATGATTCAGGATCTCGACCGTCTCGCGATCGACACGATCCGCACGCTCGCCATGGACGCGGTCCAAAAGGCGAACAGCGGTCACCCCGGAACTCCGATGGCGCTCGCGCCCGTCGCGTACACCGTGTGGCAACATGCTCTGCGGTACGACGTCCTGGATCCGACCTGGATCGATCGCGATCGGTTCGTCCTCTCGTGTGGGCACGCGTCGATGTTGCTCTACGGCGTGTTGCATCTCGCAGGTGTGCAAGAGGTCGATGCGCACGGCAAACGCACGGGCAGGTTGGCTGTACCGCTGGGGGACATCGAGCGTTTCCGTCAGCTCGACAGCCGTTGCCCGGGACATCCCGAGTTCCGCTGGACGAGCGGCGTCGAGACCACGACCGGTCCGCTCGGAGCGGGCGTCTCGAACTCCGTCGGGCTCGCCGCCGCGCAGCGTTTCCTGGCGGCGCGCTACAACCGGCCGGGGCTCGAGCTCTTCTCGCACAGGGTGTTCGTGATCTGCAGCGACGGCGACCTCATGGAAGGCGTCGCCTGCGAGGCGGCGTCGATCGCCGGGCACCTCGCGCTCTCGAACCTGTGTTGGATCTACGACGACAACAAGATCACGATCGAGGGCGAGACGAACCTCGCTTTCACCGAGGACGTAGCCGCGCGTTTCGTCGCATTGGGCTGGAACGTAGTGCGCGTCGCGGATGCGAACGACGTCGACGCGCTGAAGGGCGCGCTCGACACCTTCGCGCGCGAGACGAAGAGGCCCACGTTCGTCGTCGTGCGCAGTCACATCGGTTACGGATCGCCGAAGAAACAGGACAGCCACGCCGCGCACGGTGAGCCGCTGGGCGAGGACGAGATCCGTGCGACGAAGAAGGGCTACGGTTGGCCCGAAGACGCGAAATTCCTCGTTCCGCCGGGAGTTCGCGAGCGTTTTGCCGGCGGCGTCGGCGCGCGCGGCGCCGCGACGCGAACGGTTTGGAATGAGCTTTGGGCGCGGTACCAGCAGGAACAACCTGACCTCGCGCGCGAGATCGAGCTGATCCAGCGCGGCGAGCTGCCTGTGGGTTGGGACAAGTCGATCCCGACGTTCCCCACGGACGCGAAGGGCGTCGCGAGCCGCGATGCCTCGGGCAAGGTGCTCAACGCGATCGCGCCGTCGATCCCGTGGCTCCTCGGCGGTTCCGCGGACCTCGCGCCGTCGACGAAGACGCGACTCACATTCGATGGCGCGGGCGATTTGCTGCCGGGAACGCCGGGCGGACGCAACCTGCACTTCGGCATCCGCGAGCACGCGATGGCGTCCATCGTGAACGGGCTCGCGCTGTCGGGTCTGCGGCCGTTCGGCGCGACGTTCCTGATCTTCAGCGACTACCTGAAGCCCGCCGTGCGCCTGGCCGCGATCATGGAGATCGGCGCGATCCACGTGTTCACGCACGATTCGATCGGCGTGGGCGAGGACGGGCCGACGCACCAGCCGATCGAGCAACTCGCATCGCTGCGCTCGATCCCCGGGAATACCGTGATCCGGCCGTGCGACGCGAACGAGACGGCAGAAGCTTGGCGTTTCGCGATCGAGCATCTGCATGGCCCCACGTGTTTCGCGTTGACGCGTCAAGCGCTGCCGACTCTCGATCGGGCGAAGTACGCCGCGGCATCCGGCTTGCGCAAGGGCGGTTACGTCCTGCACGACGCCTCGAATGCACAAGTGATCTTGATCGGCACGGGCAGCGAAGTGTCGCTGTGCATCGCCGCCGCCGAGCGCCTCGCATCCGAAGGCATCGCGACACGCGTCGTCAGCCTGCCCTCGTTCGAGCTCTTCGAAAGGCAGTCCCAGAGTTATCGCGATTCCGTACTTCCGCCCGACGTGAAGGCGCGCGTCGCGGTCGAAGCCGCCGGCCCGTTCGGATGGCACCGTTGGATCGGTGATTCGGGCACGTTCGTCGGCATGAACGGCTTCGGTGCTTCCGCGCCGTTGCCCGATCTCTTGAAGAAGTTCGGCTTCACCGTCGACGCGGTCGTCGCCGCAGCGCGCCGTCAGCTTTCCCTCGCCACGACTTGAGGTCCCCATGAACCCGTTGAAGGAAACGGCCGCGCTCGGCCAGTCGATCTGGCTCGATTTCATCTCGCGCAAGCTGCTCGAGTCAGGCGAGTTGCACCGCATGGTCGAGGCCGACGGGATCGGAGGCGTCACCTCGAATCCATCGATCTTCGAGAAGTCGATTCGCGAGGGGACGGAGTACGCGACGGCTCTCGCCGAGCTGCGCCGCAAGAAGCCGGGCTCGAGCGCGTTCGAGCTCTACGAAGCGCTCGTCATCCGCGACATCCAGACGGCGTGCGACGTCATGAAGGGGACGTACGAGCGCACGAAGACACGCGACGGATACGTGTCGCTCGAAGTGACGCTGCACCGCGGCGACTCTCCCGACGAGATCGTGCGCGAAGCCATGCACCTCTGGGAACAGGTCGCGCGTCCGAACGTGATGATCAAGGTTCCGGGGATGGCGAACGGCCGCAAGGCCTTCGAGGAGCTCATCGCGGCGGGAATCAACGTGAACGTCACGTTGCTCTTCGCGCGGTCGGCGTACGCGGAGACCCTCGATGCGTACTTGCGCGGTTTGGAACGGCGCGCGAAGGCGGGTGGGGACCTGTCCCACGTCGCCAGCGTCGCCAGCTTCTTCGTGTCGCGTATCGACTCGACTATCGACAAGCAGCTCGAGGAGAAGCTCGCAACGGCGAAGACGCCGAAGGATCGCGCCAGCCTCGAAGCCCTCATGGGCCGCTCGGCGATCGCCAACGCGAAGTTGGCGTATGCGCATTACGAGGACGTCACCGCCAGCAGGCGTTGGCGCGAGCTGGCCAAGAAGGGCGCGCAGACACAACGCGTTTTGTGGGCCAGCACCGGCACGAAGAACAAGAAGTACCGCGATGTGATGTACATCGAGGAACTGATCGGTCGCGACACGGTCAACACGGCCCCGCCGGCGACCATCGACGCGTTCCGCGATCACGGAAAGCCGCGCAACTCGCTGACCGAAGGCTTGCTCGACGCGAAGAAGATTCTGCGTGAACTCGACGGATCCGGCGTGTCGCTCGACAAGGTCACGGATGGGTTGCTCGTCGATGGCTTGAAGCAGTTCTCCGACGCGTTCGACGCGTTGATCAAGTCGGTGGAGGGTGGCAACCAACCGCCGCCCGCCTCGGGCGACGCAACGTCAGGGACTGCGGCGTCCAGCGCGCCCGCGGGAGCGACCGCGGCCCTGTCGAGTGCGTCGAGTGCGTCGAGTGCGTCGAGTGCGTCGACCACGAGTACATCGAGCAGCTCGGCGACGAATGCGGCACCGGGCGCCTCCGGCGTCAGCTCGGGCATCACGACGAAGGCACCGGCGAACATCCAACGTGCTCTCGAAGCCGCGGCGCGCGATTGGACGCAGGGTGACGAGTCACGCCGCTTCTCGCGCAAGGACGCCACGGTCTGGACCAACGGCGACGAGGCCAAGTGGCTGGGCTGGCTCGACGCGCCGTCGCGCGGCAAGTCCGCGATCGCCGAGCTCCGCGCGTTCGCCGACGGCGTCAAGAAGGACGGCTTCGAAAGCGTCCTCTTGCTCGGCATGGGCGGTTCGAGCCTGTGCCCGGAGGTGCTCGCGCGAACGTTCGGATCGCGAGCCGGCTACCCGACGCTCTTCGTGCTCGACTCGACGGACCCCGACCAAGTCGCGGCGTTCGAGAAAAAGGTCGACCTCTCGAAGACGCTCGTCATCGTCGCCAGCAAATCCGGTTCGACGCTCGAACCGAACATCCTCGACGCGTTCTTCTGGGACCGCGTGGTGAAGAAAGTCGGCGCGAAAGACGCGGGTCGGCGCTTCGTTGCCATCACGGACCCGGGCTCGAAGCTCGAAGGCGTCGCGAAGTCGAAGGGGTACCGCAAGATCTTCGCGGGCGACCCGACGATCGGCGGCCGCTTCTCGGCGCTGTCGATGTTCGGTCTGGTCCCCGCCGCGCTGATCGGCGTCGATCTCGACCAATTCCTCGGTCGCGCGGACGCGATGGCGAAGCGCTGCATCGGCGACAACGCCGCCGCGAATGACCCGGCCGTGCAACTCGGTCTCTTCCTCGGCGCCGCGGCGAAGGAGGGGCGTGACAAGCTGACCCTCGTCGTCAGCCCGAAGTTGGCTTCGCTGGGTGGCTGGCTGGAGCAGCTCGTCGCGGAATCCACGGGGAAAATCGGTCGCGGCATCGTGCCGATGGATCTCGAGCCGCTCGGGAGCCCGGCGATCTACGGCGATGACCGCGTATTCGTCTACGTGCGACTCGCGAGCGACGTCGACAAGGCGCAAGACTCAGCCGTCGAGGCGCTCGAGAAAGCTGGACACGCCGTCGTGCGCATCGCCGTCGGTGACGTGCTCGACCTCGGCGCGGAGTTCTACCGCTGGGAAGTCGCGACCGCGGTCGCGGGCTCCGTCATCGGCATCCATCCGTTCGACCAGCCCGACGTCGAGGCCAGCAAGATCGTCACGAAAGAACTGACCAGCGCCTACGAACTCACCGGTGCGCTGCCCGCTGAGAAGCACTTCTTCGAGGAGCAGGGCATCCACCTCTACGCGCCGCACGAACATGCGGGAGCTCTGTACACGACGACCGGCGGAGAGGCCTCGCTCGCCGACGTCCTGCGTGCGCACTTCGCGACTATGCCGCGTGATTATGCTGGGTTCTTGGCGTACGTGCCGATGACCGCGGAGAACACGGCCGACCTCCAAGCGATGCGCACGGGGCTGCGCGACGCACGTCGCACCGCGACGTGCGTTGGGTTCGGGCCGCGCTTCCTGCACTCCACCGGTCAGGCCTACAAAGGCGGCCCGCGCACGGGCGTGTTCCTCCAGATCACGCGCACCGTGGCGAACGACCTGGCTGTTCCCGGTCAGAAGTACGGCTTCGGCATCGTCCAGGCCGCGCAGGCGCGCGGCGACATGCAGGTTCTCGTCGAGCGCGGTCAACGTGCTCTGCGCGCTCACATCACGGGCGATCTTCGCGCCGGGATGAACACGCTGCGTCGCGCGATGGCCGACGCACTCTCGCGAGGCCCCGCGGCTCGTTCCTGAAGCTTCCACTTTCGAGGAGATCGATTTCGTGCAGATCGCAATGCTCGGGCTGGGCCGCATGGGCGGCAACATGGTTCGTCGCCTCGTGCGCGGTGGACACGAGTGCGTCGTGTGGAATCGCGACTTCGCGAAAAGCGAAGAGCTCCAGACGATCGGCGCACACGCTGCCAAGACGGTGGAGGACGTGGTCAAGGCGCTGAAGGGACCGCGCGCCATCTGGGTCATGCTGCCTGCGGGTGACGTGACCGAGGAGATGGTCAAGAAGCTGGGTGCTTTGTGTTCGAAAGGCGACGTCGTGATCGACGGCGGCAACAGCTACTTCAAGGACGACGTGCGTCGCTCGAAGGTCCTCGGCGAGAAGGGGATCCACTACGTCGACGTCGGCACGAGCGGCGGAGTGTGGGGCGCCGAGCGCGGCTATTGCCTCATGGCCGGCGGCGCGAAAGAAGCCATCGCGCTGATCGCTCCGGCGTTGAAGACGCTCGCGCCCGGCCGCGGCGACACGCCGCCGACGGTTGGCCGCAACGGCGGAACGGCCGAAGAGGGCTATCTGCACTGCGGTCCCGTCGGCGCGGGTCACTTCGTGAAGATGGTCCACAACGGCATCGAGTACGGGATCATGCAGGCGTACGCCGAGGGCTTCGACCTGATGAAGAGCCAGAACGGCGCGTCGGTGCCGGCCGACATGCGCTATGACCTGCAGCTCGCGGACGTGGCTGAACTGTGGCGTCGGGGCAGCGTGGTCGGTTCGTGGCTGCTCGATCTGACCGCGATGGCGCTGCAAGAGGACCCGAAGCTCGCGCGGTATTCGGGCTTCGTCCAGGACTCCGGCGAAGGTCGTTGGACGGTGCAGGCCGCAATCGACAACGCGGTGCCGGCCGAGGTGCTGACAGCCGCACTTTTCACGCGTTTCCGTTCGCGCCAAGAGCACACGTACGCGGAAAAAGTGATCTCCGCGATGCGCGAGAAGTTCGGCGGCCACGTCGAGCCGGCCGCCAGCGGATCCACGAAGGCGCACTGACATGGGACCGACGACGACTGGCGAGGCCGTTCATGCCGAAGCGGACGCGGCGGGCACGCTCGTGAATCCGTACGCACGGCCCGTCGGCCCCGCGTCGATCGTGATCTTCGGCGCAGCGGGCGACTTGACGAAACGCAAGTTGATCCCCGCGCTGTGCAATCTGTTCAACGAGAACTTGCTCGCGAAGGGTTGCGCGATCATCGGCGTCGGGCGCACCGCGCTCGACACGGCGACGTATCGCAAGCGCGTCGCGGATGATGTCGCGAAGTACGCCACGCACCCGTTGCCGCCGGCCGTCGTGGAGGACGTGCTGTCGCGACTGCACTACGTCGCCGCGGACTTCTTGGATCCGGCCGCGTATCCGAAGCTGGGCGCGGAACTCGCGCAGATCGACGCGCAGCACGGGACGACCGGAAACCACCTCTTCTACTTGTCGACGGCGCCGGAGTACTTCGCGCCGATCGTGAAGCATCTCGGCGCAGCGGGTCTCACGAAGGAGGAGAACGGTCGCTGGTCGCGCGTGATCGTCGAGAAGCCGTTCGGCACCGACCTCGCATCCGCGCGGATCCTCAACAAGGAACTGAGCGAGATCCTTCGCGAGGACCAGATCTATCGGATCGATCACTACCTCGGAAAGGAGACCGTTCAGAACATCCTCGTGTTCCGTTTCGCCAACGGGATGTTCGAGCCGATCTGGAACCGTCAGTACATCGACAACGTGCAGATCACCGTCGCCGAATCGATCGGGGTCGAGTCGCGCGGCGGGTACTACGACACGGCCGGTGCTCTGCGCGACATGGTTCCGAACCACATCCTGCAGTTGCTCGCGCTCGTCGCGATGGAGCCGCCGACGTCGTTCGAGGCCGAAGCGGTGCGCGAGGAGAAGGCCAAGGTCCTGCGTGCGATCCAGCCGATGACGCCCGAGCGCGTGTTGACGCACACGGTGCGCGGCCAGTACGGCGAGGGCACTGTCGACGGCAAGAAAGCGGCCGCATATCGCTCGGAGGAACGCGTAGCGCGGGGATCGGGCACAGAGACCTTCGCCGCGATGCAGCTCAGCGTCGACAACTGGCGTTGGGCCGACGTGCCGTTCTACTTGCGGACGGGCAAGCGCATGGAGCGCCGCGTGTCGGAGATCTCGATCCAGTTCCGCCGACCGCCGCTGCTGCTCTTCCGCAACACGCCGGTCGAGCACTTGTCGCGCAACGTACTCGTCATCCGCGTGCAACCCGACGAAGGCATCACGCTGCGCTTCGGCGCGAAGATCCCTGGACCGTCGGTGCGGATGAGCAACGTGGCGATGGACTTCCGCTACAAGGATCACTTCCAGCAGCCACCGACGACCGGGTACGAGACGCTGATCTACGACTGCATCAAGGGCGATCCGACGCTGTTCCAGCGTGCGGACATGGTCGAGATGGGTTGGGCGATCGTCGGCCCGATGCAGGAAGTGTGGAACGCGCTGCCGCCGCGCTCGTTCCCGAACTACGCCGCCGGTTCGTGGGGACCGAAAGAAGCCGACGACCTGCTCGAACGCGACGGCCGGAAGTGGCGTCGCATCGAGTGATCGCGTAGCGTCCACCCTCGATGGCGACACGCCGGGTCAAGGCTGCGACACCCGAGGTCCGCGTCATCGCGGACGCGGAATCCGTCGCGAAAGCTGTGCGAGACGAGATCGCGCACGCCGTGCTCGCGGCGGTGGGGGAACGCGGTCGGTGCGACCTCGTGCTGTCGGGCGGAAGTACTCCGCGTCGCACGCACGAGTTGCTCGCCTCGGTCGAGTTGCCCTGGGACAAAGTGCACGTCTTCTTCGGCGACGAACGCTGCGTTCCGCCGGATCACGAAGAGAGCAATTGGCGGATGGCGCGCGAGACTTTGATCCAGCGTGCTCGGATCCCCGACGCGAACGTGCACCGCATCGCGGGCGAGCGCGATCCCGAGGATGCCGCTTCGGACGCGGAGAACGCGATCCAAGTGCACTTCGGCTTGCGCCCCGGTGAGATGCCGCGTTTCGACGTCGTCTTGCTCGGGATGGGCGCGGATGGGCACACGGCCTCGCTTTTCCCCGGCACGAACGCGATGGAGGAGTCGACGCGGCTCGTGGTCGCGAACCACGTCGAGAGGCTCGGCGCGTGGCGCGTGACGATGACATTCCCGGTGTTCGAAGCCGCAGCCCGTGTGATGTTCCTCGTGGTCGGCGAGGACAAGGCGGCGATGGTGCGGTCGGCGACCGTGCTGCGTCCTAGTGCTGCGACGCCTCCCGCGGGTCGGGTACGACCGCGCGGCGGAAGCCTCGTGTGGTTCGTCGACGCGACGGCGGGAGCGAAGTACTCGGTGGAGGCACCGCAGGGGTAGAGCGGGGCTGCATCGTCGGTGCACACGGGGCGACGCGAACGACGGCGGCCGCACCGACCTTGCGCGGCTCGTGCGGGAGTCTGGTACGCCGATGCTCGGTCCGTGATCCGAGCTGGATTCGCACGTTGGATGTGCCGGGCTGGTGAGTGGGAGTGGGCGGGCAACGGGCCGCACGAGTGCGTAGACTGCTCGCCCTCGAACCCGCGACGAGCCCATCCATGCACGACAGCTTCCAGACTCGAACGACCCTCGTTTCCTCAGGCCGCACCTACCAGATCGCGAGCCTCCCCGCGCTCACGAAGCGCTTGCCGCGCGTGGCGAGGTTGCCGTTCAGCTTGCGGATACTGCTCGAGAACTTGCTGCGCACCGAGGACGGCGTCGCCGTCACGAAGACGGACATCGAAGCTCTCGCCGCGTGGGATCCGAAGGCCACGCCGACGAAGGAGATCCAGTTCACGCCGGCGCGCACGTTGCTCCAGGATTTCACGGGGGTTCCGTGCGTCGTCGACCTCGCGGCGATGCGCGATGCGATGAAGAAGCGCGGCGGCGATCCGCGAAAGATCAATCCGCTCTCGCCCGTCGAGCTCGTCATCGATCACTCGGTGCAAGTCGATTACTTCGGTCGCCCCGACGCGGCCGAGAAGAACGCCGAGATCGAGTTCCAGCGCAACGAGGAGCGCTATGCGTTCTTGCGTTGGGGCTCGACCGCGTTCCAGAATTTCAAGGCCGTGCCGCCGGACACGGGGATCGTGCATCAAGTGAACCTCGAGTTCCTGGCGCGCGTCGTCATGTCCGGTAATGACTCGCAGGGCGCTGAGTGGGCGTATCCCGACACGGTCGTCGGAACGGATTCGCACACGACGATGGTCAACGGACTCGGCGTCCTCGGTTGGGGTGTCGGTGGCATCGAAGCGGAAGCCGCGATGCTCGGACAGCCTGTTTCCATGCTGATTCCGCAAGTCGTCGGTGTGGAGCTCACCGGCAAACTGCCCGAGGGCGCGACTGCGACCGACCTCGTATTGCGTGTCACCGAGGTTCTGCGCAAACACGGCGTCGTCGGCAAGTTCGTCGAGTACTTCGGATCCGGCCTCGCCGATCTGCCGCTCGCGGACCGCGCGACCATCGCGAACATGGCGCCCGAATACGGCGCCACGTGCGGCATGTTCCCGATCGACACGAGCACGATCGCGTACTTGCGACTCTCGGGTCGCAGTGACGCGCAGATCGCGCTCGTCGAGGCCTATGCGCAGGCGCAAGGGATGTGGCACGACGCCACGACGCCGACCGCGGACTACAGCGACCTGTTGACGCTCGATCTCGGCACGATCGAGCCTTCGCTCGCGGGTCCGAAGCGACCGCAAGATCGCGTGGCGTTGGGGGACGTGAAGAGGGGCTTCGAATCGAAGCTGCTCGAGCTCAGCGGGCGGATGTCCGGGCCGGAGCCGAAGTCCCAAACCGTCGGCCGTCTCGTCAGCGAAGGCGGCAATCCTGCGCCGCCCGCGCCCGTGGTCGAAGCGCACGATCCGAGCGTCGCTGTGCACACCGACGCCGGCGACTTCGTGCTCGAGCACGGATCTGTCGTCATCGCCGCGATCACGAGCTGCACGAACACGAGCAATCCGAGCGTGATGATGGCCGCGGGTCTCCTCGCGAAGAAAGCGGTCGAGAAGGGGCTCACATCGAAGCCGTGGGTCAAGACCAGCCTCGCGCCGGGATCGCTCGTCGTGACGGAATACCTGGCGAAGGCCGGATTGCAGAAGTATCTCGATCAACTCGGCTTCCACGTCGTCGGCTACGGCTGCACGACGTGCATCGGGAACAGCGGCCCGTTGCCGAAGCCGATCGCGACGGCGATCGACGAAGCGGGGCTCGTCGTGTCGGCCGTGCTGTCGGGCAACCGCAACTTCGAAGGTCGCGTGCACGCACAAGTGCGGGCGAACTATCTCGCGTCGCCGCCGTTGTGCGTCGCGTACGCGCTAGCGGGCAGCGTCGACATCGACCTCACGACCGAGCCGCTCGGGACGGGCAAGGACGGCAAGCCGGTCTTCTTGAAGGACGTGTGGCCGACGGCGGCCGAGATCCAGGAAGCGGTCACGAAGACCATCGACCGGCCGATGTTCCAGAAGACGTACGCCGACGTGTACCAGGGTGACGCGCGTTGGCGCTCGCTGAAGGTGCCGGCCGGCGACACCTACGCGTGGGACGCGAACTCGACGTACGTGAAGCACCCGCCGTACTTCGAGGGGATGCCCGTGAAGCCGATGGCGGTCACGGACATCGGCGGCGCGCGCGTTCTCGCAGCATTCGGCGACAGCATCACGACGGACCACATTTCACCGGCGGGATCGATCAAAGCGTCGAGCCCGGCGGGCAAGTACCTGCAAGCGCTCGGCGTGAAGCCCGACGACTTCAACAGCTACGGCGCGCGCCGCGGGAACCACGAAGTCATGGTGCGCGGCACGTTCGCGAACACGCGGATCAAGAACAAGCTGCTCGGCGGACCCGAAGGCGGCGACACGATCCTCTTCACGACGGGCGAGAAGATCTCGATCTACGACGCAGCGATGGCGTACAAGGCCGCGGGCATCCCGACGATCGTCCTCGCGGGCAAGGAGTACGGCACGGGCAGCTCGCGCGACTGGGCCGCGAAGGGTCCGATGCTCCAGGGCGTGCGCGCCGTGATCGCCGAGAGCTTCGAGCGCATCCACCGTTCGAACCTCGTCGGGATGGGAGTGCTGCCGCTGCAGTTCCAAGCCGGCGCCAGCATGGATTCGCTCGGCTTGACGGGTCATGAGACCATCGCGATCCAAGGTGTGAAGCGCGCTTTGGAAGGCGATTTCTCGCCCGGAATGCACGTGCAGGTCGTCGCGAAGGCGGCCGACGGCAAGGAGACGAAGTTCGACGCGTTGCTGCGCATCGACACGCCGAACGAGGCCGAGTACTTCCGCCACGGCGGCATCCTGCAGTACGTGATGCGGCGCTTGATCGGCTGATTTCGAGCATGACCGCCATGCGCCGAGAACCTGCCGCTGTTTGGGGGCCGCGTTTGTGCGCGGCGGCGCCCGTCGTCGTCGCGACCTCGCTCGTCGTCGGATTCCTCGATCCGCACGGGGGCGAGAGTCCTCTCGCGGCGAGTGCGTTCGTCGTCGCGTTCCTCGCCGTCGCCTGCGCGTTCTTCGGCGGCTTCTTGTGTCTCTTCGCGACCGAGAAAGTACCCGGCTTCGTCAGGCCGAAGTGGGCTACGGCCTGCGCGATCACCGGGATCGCCGGCGGTTTCGGCGCGGGTCTCTTGGCGCTCATCACCTGATCTCATGCCCGAAGCACGCACCACCGAAACGATCGAGGCTGAAGGTCATCTGATCGACAGCCAGCTCCTCCAGCACATC
>Ga0163154_10008543_pt1:0-10000 | contig 11890 bp, 9 predicted proteins | sample OliLakLV19MP9P1_FD_148649 | JGI IMG/M metagenome (GOLD analysis project Ga0163154, IMG submission 148649) | Freshwater microbial mat bacterial communities from Lake Vanda, McMurdo Dry Valleys, Antarctica - Oligotrophic Lake LV.19.MP9.P1 | ecosystem: Environmental > Aquatic > Freshwater >... | reverse complement strand
ATGGGCTTTATCACTATCAGGATCTGGAGGCCATGGAGCGGAATTCCGCTGATCTGAAGCGAGCCGTCGTCGTCGGTGGCGGATTGATCGGGGTGGAAATGGCGGAGATGTTTCATTCGCGGGGCATTCCGGTCACATTTTTGGTGCGGGAAGCCAGTTTTTGGAACAATATCCTGCCACCCGAAGAATCTGCTATGGTGAATCGCCATTTGCGGGAGCATCATATTGATCTGCAGCTGGGTGCCGAGTTGAAAGAGATCCTGCCGGACTCCACCGGCAAAAAATGCGCTTTGGCATTGACGAAAAACGGAGAGGCGATCCCATGCGGATTTGTAGGCCTCACCGTTGGCGTGAGCCCCAACATCGCGTTCTTACAGAATAGCGGCATCGAGTATGAGAAGGGCATTTTGGTGGATGAGTTTCTGCGGACCAATATCCCGGACGTATATGCGGTGGGGGATTGCGCCGAACTCCGTCAACCCCGCCCAGGCCGTCGGGCCATCGAAGCGATCTGGTACACAGGACGCATGATGGGCGAAACCGTTGCCTATAATATGGCGCAACCTTCGATGACGCGCGCTTACAACCCTGGTATCTGGTTCAATTCAGCCAAGTTCTTTGACATCGAATATCAGGTGTACGGCGATATCCGTACGCCCTTGCCTCAGGATCAGGCGACGCTTTATTGGGAACACGCCGACGGCAAAAAAAGTATTCGCATTAATTATGACTCCTCTTCAGGTGCTGTGGTCGGCTTCAACCTGATGGGTGTGCGTTACCGGCATGAAGTCTGCGAACGATGGATCGCCCGACGCACTCCGTTGGAGGAAGTATTGCAAAACCTGGGGCTGGCGAATTTCGACCCTGAATTTTCCAACCAACACGAAGGTGGATTGGTTGCAGTCTACAACCGCAAGACCGGTAAAAGTTTGAGGTTGAAACAAAAGCGCAGCCTGCCTGCGGTGCTAAAATTCCTGGACTATTGACTGTTGACTGTTGACCATTGACTGTTGACTGTTGACTATTGACCACATTTATCTGATTATGGAAAGTCTCTCTCTCACCAACCCCAACCCGACCCTCACGACGGGCAAGCAAAAACTCGCGCTGGCCCTGGCCGGTCTGGGCGTCTTGTTGCTCTTACTGGTGTGGGCTGCACAAAATGCTTTTGCTCCGGTGCCCGTATTGCTAAGCTCCCTTGGCCTAATGGCCGCCGGAACGGGGCTCTTTATCCATGAAGAGTACCTGATCCGACCGGAGGGCATCAAAAACAACGGCGTTTGGTTCGACAGCCTGTCGGCGCGCGGTGTGTGGAGTTGGCTGGTGGCGATCATCCTCACCGGATTTTACACCCTGCTGTATTTCTGTCCGGAATCTTGGTTTGCAGGACTGACGGCTTTGTTCGAACCTGTGAGCCAGGGGCTGAGGGGACGACCTGCTGATAAATGGTTCGTATACGGTTCGCTGTACACTTTATCGGTGTTGGTGCTGGGCGTAAAGTTCATTTATAAATATCGCCACAACCGCTACCAAATCATACGCACGATCTCCGTCATGTTTTTTCAGATGGGCTTCGCCTTTCTGATTCCTGCGTTTTTGCAGGTAATGAGCCAGCCGGAGTACTATTTCACCTATTTCTGGCCGCTGAAAGACTATTATGGCTCTCCAGGTGCCGTGCAGTATTACAGTCATGCCACGAGCATCAGCGTGTATTTCATCGCGTTCAGTGCGCTGATGACCGTTGTCGGAACGCCTGTTTTGACCTATTTTTTTGGCAAACGGTGGTATTGTTCCTGGGTCTGCGGCTGCGGCGGCCTGGCTGAAACAGCCGGAGACCCTTTCCGACACCTCAGCGACAAAAGCCTGAATGCCTGGAAAATAGAACGCTGGATGATCCATTCCGTGCTGGTAGTCGTGACGCTGATGACGGCTTTGTTGTGGCTCAATTCGTGGCAACAGGGCGGTATCTTGGGCAATTTTTCGCAAGGATATTCCAAGGCGTATGGCTATATCATCGGCATGGCATTCAGCGGAGTGGTGGGCGTGGGCTTTTACCCGCTCATGGGAAGCCGGGTTTGGTGCCGTTTCGGTTGTCCGCAGGCCGCCATCCTGGGGCTGTTCCAACGGAAGAAATCCAAATTTCGCATCACCACCAATGGCGGGCAGTGCATCAGTTGCGGCAACTGTTCCACCTACTGTGAGATGGGAATTGATGTGCGGGCTTATGCCCAAAAAGGGCAGGACATCGTGCGCGCCTCTTGCGTGGGATGTGGCATTTGTTCGGCAGTCTGCCCGCGCGGGGTGCTGCGTCTGGAAGGTGCCTCGGAGGATATTGCACAGCGCACGACGCAGCAACGGACTATCCATGTGAACCTGGAAGACGTGAAGGTGCTGAGGTAATCCTGGCCAAATATTCGTTTAGGAACGGTGCTGGAACCGCTCAATATTCTGAGCCGGGTCAGTACGCTGGGAGGTGCGTTTTTTGCAGAGCCGGTCAGTCCGCATGGCATGGCTTCAACGGTACGGGTACGCGTGTGAAATAAACCACCCCCATGAAATGATTGGCCCTACCTTGAAGCGCTTCTGGTTGTAGGCCACGAGTCTTCACGCCCACTGGTTGCAAAGCACATTCGATTCTCTCATCAACAGTTTTATAGAAAATCAGGTAGGCCTGGCCGATCACTTTTTAAGCGAACCGCTGGCCGCTCACCTGAAAGAAAATCTAAACGCCCTCTTTGCAGACAACCGTTTGCATTCGGCGGGCATTGGCAATAACACATCGCTGGTGCAGGATAAACGGGTGCGGGGTGATCTGATCTACTGGCTTGACCGGGCCCACAACGATCCGCATGAAAATGATTTTTTCGACCTCATGGATCGTTTTGTGGTCTACCTGAACGCTAGCTGCTACGCTGGCATCACCGGCTACGAATTTCATTACGCTTTGTACGAAAAAGGTGCCTTTTACAAAAGGCACCTGGACCAGTTTCGCAACGACAAGAACAGGTCCATTTCCATGATCATGTACCTGAACAGCGACTGGCAAGAACAAGACGGCGGCCAACTCTGTGTGTATCACAGCGATCATGTCCAGATGATCGCGCCGCGCCTGGGAAAATGTGTCTTCTTCAAAAGCAGCGAGTTGGAGCACGAAGTGTTGCTCACCCACCAGCCGAGATTGAGTATCACAGGTTGGTTGAAGACGGGTTGATCCCACAAGCGGCAAGACGACGGCCGGACGGCCATCACCTCGCACGCGATTGAAAAACATCGGATCCGATAACTTTAAGTGGTTCGCTTGCTTATATGGGCTGCGGAGCTTGGTTTGGATGGAGAAAGGGAATTGGTATTGCATCATCAAAGTTTTACTGGTGAGCATTGCGCTGTACAGCGTTTTTAAGCGGCGGCACAGTCTGGAGGTAAGCCCAAATGGCAGACACCTCTTCATCGTGCAGCATAGACATCGGTGGCATGAGGTGGCTAAGTGCTTTGCCGTCGGGGCGTTTGCCAAAGCGGACGGCATCGGCAAACTGCGCCTCTGTCCAAGTGCCGATGCCCGTTTCGCGGTCGAGTGTGATGCTAGCGGAACTCAAGGGTTTGCCGCCCTTATCTGCAATGTGGTTGCCACCGCCAAAAAAACCGACAGATTTTTCAGGATTCAAGTCGTCGTTCGTTTCAAAACTGGCCGAGTGGCAGCGATAGCATTCCCAGCGGCCTGTAGCCAGGTAGCGGCCGTAGGCGATTTTGTCCGTGGACGGAGGGGCTACGATGGGTTGTTTTGGGTATTCCGGAGTCGGTTTAATGAACACTTTGAGCAGCAGTTTGCCTAAAAAAGCCAATTCTGCGGGCGGCTGACGGTTTTCGGAAGGCTGCACCTCTGGCGCGTCGGAGCGCAGGAAAGCGATGACCGAAGCCACATCTTCGTCAGACATGAGCGGGAAAGTCATCCACGGCCCGGCGAAGTGACCGTCGCGTTGGATACCTGTCCGCAGCAGATAAGTCAGTTCGCCGTCCGTATAATCCTTAATGCCCGCCGTTGGGTGTTGAGTGATGTTGGCCGTCCAGATTTTCCCGACGACAGGGTCATTGGCCCACAAGTCGCCGCCGAGTTTGCCATCGGCGCTGCGATGACAGTGCGCGCAATCAGTGAGCACGATGCGGCGGCCTTCGGCCAGCCGGGCACTGTCGGAAGCAATGTTTAGACTGGGGGCTTTTACTTCGTAGGTCGGCATTCGCGCGAGTTGGACGTAGGCCGCTGCGCAAAGCAACAAGGCGACTACGCTGAGCAGGATGTAGCCCAGCCATTTCAGTATCTTTTTCATGGATTTCGCTCTGTTTTTGTACCCCGGAACTCCGTTCCGGGGGTATGAGATGTCTCCCGGAACGGAGTTCCGGGAGTGTAGGATGAGACCCGGAACGGAGTTCCGGGATACTTTCAGCGGTTGTCAGAGCCGAGTGCAGTGAAGCCGTCAAGGAAGCGGCTGGCTCGGCGAAAGGTGGTCACGCCAGCCCCAAAAACGACTGCGCTGACGATCAAGAGGGTGATCTCTAAAATGTTCATAACGAGATATTTAACCGTTTTAAAAGGCCGTTTGGGGCCGCTTGAAAGCCAATAGAGCAGCCAACGGGAACAGGCAGAAAAGCGGCGCAAAAGCCAAAATCAATGCAGCCAGCAGCAAAAAGCAGGTGAGCGGCTTGTACGCAAAGAGGAGGAGCGTTTTCATCTTTTGAGTGGAGAGTGGTGGTTTTTTGAACGGGGCGGCACGAGGCCGCCCCGCTAAGTTGAGGGAGTCAATTGCCGGACGTGGCACTAGTTGCCCGCACCCGGCATTTGCAGCACCGGTGTCTGGCTGTCGAACTCAATAAGCCACTTGCCGCTGACCTTGTGGGCAACCAGTGCGAACGTTGACTTGCCGCCCACCTGTTGGCCGCCTTTCAGTTTGATGTCGCTGACCACCTCACTGGTCAAAAGCGCCACATCGGGTGTGATGAGGCGAATGACTGGCTTGCTGGCATTCCAGGATGGTGTGCCTTCCAGCATACCGCTGAACTGTTCGTAGCCCGCTTTGATGGTAGCCACACCAGTCATCATGCTGCCATCCGGGTAGATTTCGCAGGCTTTTTCAGCGTAGTAGGGCCACACTTTGGAAAGATCGTTGCCTTCGTAGGATTTCCACACGTCGTCCCACATTTTGGTGAGTTCGGCTTCGGCGGTGTTTTGAGCAGTGGCGTTGGCCGTGGCGAAAAGGCTCACAAAAAGCACGGTGAGGGTGGTGAAAATGATGTTTTTCATTGTTTGAAACAAAATTTTGGTGTGATGTAAAAAGGATGGTTTTGATTGTCCACGTTGCAGGGCGACGCAGAGTTGTTTTGAAAACAAAGCAGTTATCTATTGCCAGCCGGAACGGATTTCCGGCATACATCAGCGGGGAAATATGGTGCGGTGTGGCTGCATCATGCCAGAGGACAACCAGGAAGAGAACATGCCCCACTGGTACTGGTACTCGTTGTACAGTGCGCTGACAGAATATTCAGCGGAGAAAGAAGGTGGAGCCGGGCGTTCCTGGGCCGAGGGGCCAGCCGGGCGGGTGAGCAGCGCCCCTTCAGCCGCCACAATATGGCTGGCGTTTTGACAGGCGGCGAAGCAGAGCACGATCGCCAAAGGGGTCGTGAAAGACTTGAGAAAGGAGAGAAGAGGAGATTTTTTCATGGCTGGTGTATGTCCGTTTGCAACTTTAATGGTGCAAAGGTGGGGTTGCCATGAAGGGGGTTTCATCTGCAGATCTGCGTATTCGGGCTACGCAGATCTGCGTATTTTCAATGATTCAACTTGGAAAAAAGTTGTTTAAACATTGCCAGGCTTTCATAATCAGGGCAGATGTTGCTAAATTTGTGTGTGTTTTCAAAACTCATAAGAAATGTCCAACCTGCAATTTGAATCTCCTACCCGGTTGAACGCAGTGCAGATGCACTTGCTTGAACTCTTTTCCCGCGAGATGGGGGACCATGAACTGGTTGAGATCAAGGAATTATTGCTACACTATTATGCCCAAAAAACAGAGGATGAAATGGCACGCATCTGGGAACAAAAAGGCTATACCAAGGCCTCATTCAAAAAAGCGACTCGAAATTTGCATTTGAGAGGCAAAAAACAGCACAAATCCGAATGACTATTGTGCTGGATACCAATTGCCTTACACAAATTTTGCCGCGTGAGGCCGAATATCGTTGGCTGTATGACTCGATTCTACGAGGTGAGATCGCGTTAGCGGTGACAACCGAAATCTTAGATGAATATGCAGAAGTGCTGGATGTATTTTTTGGAAGCACCGTGCTAGGCGAGTATGTGACGAAAACCATTATTGAACTTCCGAAAACCCGAAAGACTATTGTCTTTTTTAATTTCTATCTAATTTTCGACGACCCAGATGACAACAAATTCGTAGACTGCGCTGTCTCCGCAGCTGCTGATTTTATTATAACCGAGGATCGACATTTCCGAGTATTGAAGAAAATACCTTTCCCCAAAGTTACCTGCCTAACCTTGCCTCAATTTAAAAAGTTGCTAGTTGTTTGATGACTTAAAGTCAGCCCATGACTTAGCGTGGTGGACTGAATTGTTCCTTTTGCGGGGTGGATTAACGAGCCTACCTATTTTCATTGGCCGATGGAGCGCGCGCGAGATTTGACAACTTTAAAAAAGTTGTCAAATCTCTCTCAGGCCCCCCAACCCACGCAACTTCACTTTCATCCTACTACGCAGAACTGCGTATTTTGTGTCTCACCCTAATTGTCGCGTAAGGAAAACCAGTAATTTATTGGCAAATAAAGCCAAAAAGGGCATTAAAATTAGCAAACAGATCCAAATTTTTTGCAACAGCATTCTTTGGGGTGACATCTCTTCAGCCAAATAATCGCCTGTTTCCGGATCTTGCATTAGCACACTTTTTAGGGCCAATTGGCCAGATCGGTTGATAAAAAAGAAGGAGGGAACCAATATCGCTGCCAGAAAAACCACTTGATTTAGCCCGTAAATCAAAATATGTTCAGATGGTGAAATTGCTTTCCATTCGGGTGAGGCAGCAACTTCTTTAGAGACCGGTATAATGACAGAATAAACTACATTCCGCAATAATGAACTGGTCAACATGCCTCCTGCAATTAGAACGCTGATAGAGATCGAAAAAAAGCGGAAATACTTTCGTAATTCTGTTTGAAGAGCCGCTTGAGAGGCCGCATCAATTTTCTTTTTCTTTTCCAGAGCTTGTCTATTTGTCTCATTCCGATCCATGATGACCAGATTAAGCAAGAATAATCCCAAAAGGCAAAGAATACCGGGCAATACGATCAACCTCGAAATCCAAGGTAGGTGCCTGTTTATTCCTGGTGGGTAAAGCACACGCAGATGTCCAAACAATTCGTCTGGTATCAGCACCCACTTATTTACCTGAGGGACCAACCATAGATAAACGCCCCCGAGCACCACCCATGCAAGAAAGTAACGTACACTTCGCTTTAAGTCTTTGTAAAGCGAAAAATCTTGGATGATTTTAATGTTCAACAAGATAGATGGAAGCAGAATTGCTCCTGCAAAAGCCATCAACAGCCCAATGAAAACGCCCCATTTCAAAAACTCAGGATGCCAATTCAAGAAATCACGGTCGGGAGAGATAATGCGTTCACCATGTAATTCTGCTTCAGCGTCTACGGATGGAACAGAGATGGGTTCTAAATGTCCATGTTTGTCGAATTGTAATGTTACCGCATTAGGACTAAAACTGCCAAATACCAACCACGTCCCGACCATGTAACCGATCAGCCCGGAAAAGATGTAAAGAAAGGGTCGGTTTTCAAAGAAGAAAGACTGTTTCATATCAAAACTGGTGATGAATAATTACTGAAGTCCCCCCTCACCCCCGCACATACCCAGCCAAATCCGGCCACTTTTTCATCAACCCCACTGCTTCTGCCCGCTGGATCCGAATGCCGTTGAGGTAGGCCACCACCGTCGCGTCGGCAAAGCCCTGGGCTTGCAATTCCTTGCGCAGTTGAGCGGCAGCGGCGTGTTGTTTGAACAGTCCGGCGGTGTAGCGGTACGTGCCTGCACCCGGCTGGCTCTCGATCATCAAATCGCCGAACATGGCTTGTGCGTCGTTGTTGAGGATCTGGCGGGTGGTCGCCATTTCCACTTTGTAAGACAGTCCCGAAGTTGCTTCCTCGAATGCCCGAAAGGCTCCTGAAGCCATCAACTCGGATACACTCGGGCGTTGCACCAGCACCTCGGTCGGCAATGATTCGCCGGGCAGGGCGAGCGTGATTTCAATGCGGCGGTTCAGTTTCTGACCGACCGGATTGGGTGCAGCATCCAGCACATTGCGGGCGATGGGATAGCCGGAGCCTACGCTGCGCAATACCACCCTGTTGTAGGTTACGCCCCGGTCTGTGAGCGATTTTCCCACCATTTCGGCACGCTTGATGCCGTAGTACAGATCAAATTTGGAGGGACCAGTTTCATCGGTATACGCCGTCACCAGCACGGTCGCGGTGGGGAACCTGCGGGCCAGCGCAGCCGCTTCATTCACCGCTTTCAGGTTGTCGGCGGAAAGCACGTCACGGTCGGAGTCATAGAACAGGGCCGGGATGTAGACCGGGCGATTCTCCGTTTCTGCGGCGGCCAGGGCAGCCACCGAGGCAAATGTAGCGGGTGTGCTGACACGCGTTTGCTCCGATTGTTCTTCTTTAAAATACACCTGGTAGAGATCGCGTTCGCCCCGGCTGTCGAGGCGGTCAGAGGAAAAATACGCCGTGCGGCCATCATTGGAAAGGCGAAAAAAAGCGTCGTCGTCGGGCGAATTAACTGGCATGCCGAGGTTCTCAGGCGTTTGCCAGGCGCGTTTTTTATCGTCAAAAACGGCTTTGTAAATATCCAGTCCACCCATGCCACCAGTGTGGTTGCTGCTGAAAAACAGGGTGCGTCCGTCGCGGGCCAGGAAGGGCGTCGTTTCGTCATAGGGCGAGTTCACGGCAGGCCCCAGGTTTTGCGGCATCGTCCAGAGCGAGTCGCGCAAGCGCGTGACGTACAAATCCAGACCGCCTTGCCCGCCCGCTTGCCGGCTGGCGAAAATCAGCGTGGAGTCGTTAAAAAAGAAGGCATTGCAATCCCCTTGTTCCGGTCGCATCGGACTGACAAACGGCGGCGGCATCAGGCTATATTCATCCTTGCGCCCGGCGGTGTCTACCAATACTTCACCGCTGTACAGCGTGAAGCCGCGAAAGTAGTAGAGCACCTGTCCGATGGCATTGAAGCCCATCGCGACTTCAAAGCGCGAGGTATTGAGCAGGCCGTTGAGGACGGTCGCCGGTTCCCATCCGCCGGTGCTTTGCTGGCTTGTGAACATATCGCTGCACCAGTGTCCGGCTTCCGGATCGTCGTAGCCCGCATCGTTGCGGCGGCCTCCGGTACAGCCTTGGCGGGCGGCGGAGAAGTACAGCCGGTCAGTATGATTGACCGATGGCACGGGAGCAAATTCATCACCCACCGTATTAACGCGGTCGCCGAGGTTCTCGACGAGTGCCACCCCGTCATTGGAGCGGAGCGTCATGCCGCTCAGGCAGCGGCGGATGTTGTCGGCGGCATTGGCGCGGTACGGATGCCGCTCTCCGGCAGCGCGCAGGTAACTTTTGTAGGCTGCGATGGCGCGCACCCATTCCTGCTGACCGTGCAGGGTACGGGCGAGGTAATAGTGCAGGTCGGGGTCCTTGCTCTGCGGATTTTGGGTGAGCAGGTAATCCAGGTACTTCCGGGCCTTGTCGGGCTGGTGGAGTCTGTAGTGGACGATGCCAAGTTTGGTCAGCACGCCGATATCGCCGGGTTTGACAGCCTGGTATTGTTCGAGGGCGGTCAATGCCTCGGCCCAACGGCCATTGGCGTAGTGCTTCTCTGCGGCTTTTTTGAGGTCAACGGGCTTTTGGGCGAACCCTGAAACAGCCAGGAATATGA
>Ga0163154_10008540_pt1 | contig 11892 bp, 10 predicted proteins | sample OliLakLV19MP9P1_FD_148649 | JGI IMG/M metagenome (GOLD analysis project Ga0163154, IMG submission 148649) | Freshwater microbial mat bacterial communities from Lake Vanda, McMurdo Dry Valleys, Antarctica - Oligotrophic Lake LV.19.MP9.P1 | ecosystem: Environmental > Aquatic > Freshwater > Lake >... | reverse complement strand
GAGAAGGCCCTCCTCGACGGGGTACGTCAACTCCGCGAGGGGGGCCGCTTCGTTTCCATCACGCTATGTGACTCAAAATGCGACCCGCGCCCTCGTCCAGCCCGACGCCGCTCAACCCGACGCGCTCGACCCGACGAACTCAACCCAACGGGCTCGACCCAACGGACTCGACCCAAGTCGATCAGGCGAGCTCGAGCAGGACCTGCAGCTTGAGGAAGTCGACGTCCTTGATCTTCACCGCGATCGGGTGGCCCTCGGTGAACGAAAAAAGCCGCTTGGCCGCCCGAATTTGGATGGTCGGGCCCTTCATCTCGACCTTGTCCCCGATCGTTCGCGACGGGAGGAAACCAGTCGTGTTGAAGTCGAGGAGCTTCACCTCGATGCCCGGCGGCGAAACGCGCAGCACGGACGCGTTCAGCTTCTTGCCGATGTGCGGTTCGAGGTACTGGCAGATCTTCAGGTCGTCGACAGCCGTCTCGACCATCTCGGAGATGTCGGCCTGCATCGAACAGTGCGACGCGATGTCGTTCAAGTCCGCGAGGTAGTCCTCGGTCTTCAACTGCTTCGACGCCTCTTCGGCCGAGGACAAGACCTCGTGCAGCCAACGGTGCACCATGAGGTCGGGGTAGCGTCGGATCGGCGACGTGAAGTGCAAGTACGCCTGGCGCACGAGGCCGAAGTGCGTCGCCACGTCCTTGTCGTCGTGCACTTCGTACACGGCGCGCTCGATCAGACCCATGATGCGCTGAATCAGCGCCTCCGCGTTCGCCTTCTTGCGCGCGAGCGTGATCAGGCGCGCGATGTCGCGGCCCGTCAGGCGATCCTTCTTCGGCACGCGGATGCCGTGCTGTTCCAAGCTCTTCGCGACTTGCTCGATCTCTTCGGCGTCCTTCTCGGGGTGCACGCGGTAGATCGTCGGCAGGCCGCGCTCGCGGAAGAAATCCCCCACCGCTTGGTTCGCGGCCAGCGCCGTCTCCTCGATCAGCGTCATCGAGAAGTAGCGCGGTGCGTCGACGATCTTCACGACCTCGTGCTGATCGTCGAACACGAACTTCTTCTCGATGCTGGCCATGCGCAGCGAGCCCTTCGCGTCGCGAATGCCTTGCTGCCGCACGGTCCAGCGCTGGAAAGCGCGCAACGACGGCTCGAGCCCGCGCGACTTCATCTCCTGGATCGCCGAAGAATCCTGGCCTTCGAGCAGCTCCTGCACGTCCTTGTACGTGTTGCGACGCACGCTGCGGATGACGCTTTTGCCGACCCGGTAGGACGTGCGCGTTCCCTTCGCGTCGAACTCCATGAAGACCGAGAACGCGAAACGATCGCGCTCGCCGACCAACGAACACAGGTGGTTCGACAGGCCCTCGGGCAGCATCGGCACCACTTGGTCGGCGAGGTAAACGCTGGTGCCACGCGCGAGCGCTTCGTCGTCGAGCGCGGTACCAGGGCGAACGTAGTGCGACACGTCGGCGATGTGCACGCCGACCTCGCTCGATCCATCGGCGCGCTCGTCGATCGAGATCGCGTCGTCGTAGTCCTTCGCGTCCGCGCCGTCGACCGTGTAGATGCACATCGAGCGCAGATCCCAGCGCCCGGCGTACTCCGCCGGATCGGGATCGCGCGGAAGTTCAGCGACTTGGCGCAGCACGTCCTTGGGGAACACGGTGCGCACGCGGAACGACGCGAGCAGTTGCATCTCTTCGGAATCGGCGTCGTGGTACGGGATCGGCCCGTGCTCCATCGCCGCGAAGGCATTCGGGCGGCGCGCGATGCGCTCGCGCGCGGTCTGATCGAGCGCACCATCGCCGATCGCTGCGGATAGGAGCTCCAAGCTGCCAGTTCTTGACGTCGGCATCCGATTTGTCGGGTGGTCGTGCCCCGTTCAGGGAGTCTGGGCGACCGCCGCTGATTGAGAGCGCGCGGTGGATTGGCACGTCCGAGCCCCGTTGGGGCAATCTGTGGATGCGCAGAGGTACTTTGACTACCGCGCAGGGTGCTCCGCGATTCGCCCCTGGGTGCGGCTGCGCGCGTCAGCGGGGCGGCTCGGCGCGCTCGTTGAAGCGCACCTCGAGGCCCGTGCGCGCTTGCCCGCGCGTGAGCGTGAACGTCGGGCCGAACGCAGGCGCGTACTTTGGATGCAACGCGACCAAGCGGTACTCGAGGCCCGACGGCAGCGCGCCGAGCTCGAACGCGCCCTCCTGCGAGCGCTCTTCGGTGCCATTGACGTGCAGGTAGCCCCGCCCGTCCGCCGTTGGATACTCGTGGTCGCCGCGCGCGATCACCTCGTCCGAGAGCGGACCGGAGCCCGTGACGAGCACGTACCCGCCGTCGAACGGACGACCATAGGGGTCGAGGACACGCCCCGCTGCGCTGACCGCAGGCTCGACGGCGAAGACGAGGCCCGCGCGCACCTCACGCTCGCCGAGCTCGAGCGGGCCGTGGACGAGGGGCGTTCGGCCGCGCATGTTGCAGCGCACGATGAAGCGCCCGGCGCTGAGCCCCGTGAGATGGAATTGATCCGACCTGGGCGGCTCCGGCCCGGCCATCGACGCCGGTGACGGCCAATGCCGCGCACAGGACGCCTCCCACGGCGACGCTACCGACGCGGACCGTGGCCGCCGATGCGCGCGAAGGTGAGCGCGCGCTGGCTCGGACGCGCCCGCCCGTGTGAGTCCGCCCCGGGGCCGCGTCTTCGGCGGAAGTCGCAGAATCGAGGCCCGATCAAGGGCGAGCCCCCGCTGGCGCGGGGGCCCTAGCCTCAGACCATGACGCTCACCTGAAGCTGATGGACACCGCGTTGGTGAAGTTCGAGGTCACCCCGATAACCGTCACATCGCGGTGCCAAGTCTGGAAGTTCCAGGTCTCACCCCCCGCGACGCTCGTCGGCGGATTCGTCGGGATGGCCGTCAGGTTGATCGGCGCGGTGATCGTGCCGGTCACGCCCGAGCTCTGGATGGTCGACCCGAAGCGGGCGATGTTCGGGCCCACGATGCAGATGCGGCCGGAGCTGCCGGCCGCGGGGAACGTCTGCCCCGACGAACGGCTCGCGATGATGTAGCCGAACGAGTTCAGCGGCAAGCTGGATGCATTGAGTTGAAGCATGTTGTCGATGACCCGCGGGCTACCGACGGCGACGAGCGCGCCCGGATTCCCGGTCGAGTTCAGCGCGGGCTGGCAATAGCCTGTCCCGAGGGTGGGCTGGATGACCTGCCCGCGGATCTCGCCCGCCGGGAACATGCCCGTGTGCACGTTGACGTACGTGAAACCGTCGAGGATGTGGTCGAGGACCGTGTCCGTGACCGACATGCCACCGCTGTACGTCCCCGACGTGCCTCCCGTCGTGACCACTCCCATCAAGACGCCCGCCGAGACGCCGAACCAACCAGGGCCGTGCAAGTGGGCAACCGTGACCGGCGTCGTCAGCCCGCTGTACGAGCCCGAGATGGAGACCAGGTTCGTGTTGCGGTTGACCGTGACGGAGTACGTACCCGTGCCCGTGCTCGATGTGGCGGCCTGCGCTCCGTCGAGGTTACCGACGATCAAGACCTGGCTGAAGAGAGCCTGCCCGCGGATCTCGCCTGCCCCGTGCATCACCGAGTGCACGTTGACGTAGGACAGACCGTCGAGCACACCCGTGATCTGCGCAGGGGTCAGAGTCGCGGAGCCTTCGTACGTGCCCGACGTCGTGCCGGTCGACGTCAGGCCGAACAGCACACCCGCAGGCACACCCGGCGCCGCGAGACCGTGGAGGTGGACGTTGTTGATCGGCGTCGTGAGACCGTTGAACGTGCCGACGACGTGCACGTAGCCCGTCACGTCGTCCACCGTGATGACCGCGGTTCCCGAGGCTGTCGTGGGGACCGGGGGGATCTCCTGGGCGCCGTCGAGCGAGGCGTTCAGCACGTGCACGTCGGCGTGGACGGTCGGAGCGAGGAAGAGTGCGAAGAGGAGTAGGGAAGATCTCATGGCAATGACCCGAAGGGCCTACGAGAGGGCGATAGGAAGGAACGGGGAGCACGGACAGGATCGCATCCCCAGCGGAATTGCGACATAGGCTCACAGCGGGGAGTGCACGAACCGGTCAAGAACCGGTGAAGCCGCCCCCAGGCACAGCAGGGGCGGCTTCAGACCTCAGCATCCTTTGTAATGCCGGGCATGCCTCGCGCTATGGACATCCGTGCGTGTCCGCGTGGCTTCCGTTCAGTGCGTCGCCTTCAGCAGTGCCATGTCCGCGTGCGTCTGGATCTGCTCGGGGAGCAGCTGGTCGGCCACGAAGCGCCTCGTCTCCAGCGTGAGGTCGGGCACGTCGCGCCGGTAGTCCGCGAGGCCGTGGTCCTCACCTTCCTCGAGGGCAGCGATGGCGGCCGAGGTGCCGAACACCTTCGCGCCACCTTCGACTGCCTGCGCCAGCACTCCCCAGGCGCCGCTGTCCTCGGACGGTTTCCCACCGAGGTTCTGGATGAACTGGCGGAGCTTGTTCGCGCGCTTCTCGTGGGACTCGCAGCTCTTACGCAGAACGGTGAGCGCGGAGGAGTCGTCCACTTTGTCGAGCGCTTGATTGTAGGTCTCGACCGCCGATAGCTCACCGCGGAGGAAGGAGTTGAGCTGCTTGATGTCGTTCTCGTGCGAAATCTTCATGGTCATCTCTATGGTCGTCACTGGCCGTGAGGCCGTTCAGGGACAGGGGTGTTGAGGGACAGGGGGTGTTGAGGGACAGGGGGTGTTGAGGGACAGGGGGTGTTCAGAAGCAGGCGGTGGAGATGCGCCTGGGCCGGCGCTGCCCGTCTCGAAGACAGAAGATGGTCTGCCAGGATGGTGCCCACCCCTCAGGCGCGTGAATTGGCATTCATTCCCGCGCGCAAAGCCGTGGTAGCCTGTGAGTGGGCGCTCACTCGGTTCGACGTCGAGGCTCACGCCTCGTGGCCCATGATGCGTTGCGCAGCGGTGCGCGTCGGCCAGCGCACATTGAGCGCGGCCTCGACCATTGACGACGAACATTAGGAGCGCGACATGTTAAAAACGATCGGAGTGCTGACCATTATCGGCGCGATCATTCTGGGCGTCGGATTCACCGCAGGGTGGTTCACGTTCGGCTCGGAGACGCGCGCAGGAGAGACGGCGCTGACGTTCAGGGTCGACCGCGAGGAAGTTCGAGAAGACGTTGACAACGTCAAGTCGCGCGTGACCAACGACGAGGCTGTGGTCAACTCGCCGACAGAGTTCACTACCCCACTGGGATCGACCGAGGGAATGATGACGGGCGACGTGCTCTCCGTGGATCCCTCGAGCTCCAAGTTGAAGCTGCGACTCGTGACGGGCGACGAGCGCACGCTCGTCGTAACCGCTGATTCTGCCGCTGGGCTGTACAAATTGAAGCCGGGTGATCGCGTCGAGTTGACGACCATCGTCGAGCAAGACCGCGTCCGCATCGTGTCGCTGCGAGTCCTCTGACCCGGCGACCGCGGCCTACCTCTTCTGACTCCCTCACCCTGCACGCGACCACGATCGTCGAGGCACGAACCATGGACAGCGACACCCTGCACCCCGCCGATCCTCTCAAGCTCCCCGCACCGTTGACCGCGGGCTCGACGCCGATGGACGTCGCTCGCTGCAAGGCGCTCGCCGAAGGCGTGCGCCGGAGAATCCTCGATCAATGGCACGAGGACGCCGTCGCAGTGGAGCGAGCCGCGGACGAAGGGATGAGCGGAGAAGGGCGCAGTCGGCTCGCGGAGGTCACTGATGCGCTCCAGGCGCTCGATCGGCTCTGCGCCCCCGAGTAGGCGCGGCGGCCCCGGTAGAGACCCCCGTAGGAACCCCCTGCAGGGACCCCTGCAGGGACATCGAACGTTCACCTCACCAAGTCGCGCGCAACGCAGCGTCGACCACCGGGGCCATCACCGCCAGCGTCACGCACAGGAGCGCGGCGAGCGCCGCCGCGACCCACACCGCGCGGCGCGTCGGTGCCGCGCGAGCCAGTATCCCGCCCGAAGCAGGCTTCCCGCCCGAGTGAGGCGCACAGGCCAGCGCGGCGAATACGAGGATCAAAGGGTCGAGCGGCGCGCGGAAGCGCGAGATTCCGAACATCAGGAGCGGCACGACGAGGTGCGCAGCCGCGACCGCTGAAGCCACCCAACCCACTGCGGGTGAGTACCCGCGCCGCGCCACTCCGACGACCGCGAGCACGAGCATCAGCGCTGTCAACGCCGCCCCGCCCGCCGTGAACACGCGCCTATGCAGCGGATGCCGCGCGACGGCGTCGAGCTGACCCAACCGCACGGCGCGGTGCCCGAACGACAAAGGCGAACACAATTCGCTGACGTGGACGACCCGCGAACGTAGCGCCCAGCCTGGATGCTCGCGCAGCACCTCGCGCATGCGCGCTGGGGCGTAAGTCTCCATGTTCGTGCCGTCCGCGAAGACCTCGATGCCAGGGACGGCGGGGCCCGGGGCTTCGAGCCAGCGGCGCAGGCCCCCGAGCGGCGCAGCGTAGATCGCCTCGTCGTCGAGGCCGACCCGCTCGAAAGGGATGCGCGTGCCGCTCCAACCGAGGGCCATATTCATCGACCCCGTCGCGGAGGCCCACTTCAGCTCGCCAGTCACGAGGGTGTTGCGCACGACCCACGGCGACAGGACCAAGAGCCCTGTCACGAGGATCGCCAGCCCTTCGCCGCATGCGCGCGTCGCTCGCGCGCGCCGCGTCTCGGCGGGCCGGGCGTCTTCCGGGCGCCCCGTGAAGCGCGCGATTGCGGCGCCGAGCGCGACGGCGACGAGCAGGATCAGACCCGCTGCCCGGATCAGAGCGCCGAACCCGAGCAGCGCGCCGACGACAAACGGCGCCGCGCGCGACGTGCGCTCGCCCTGCAACATGCGCACGAGCAGCCAGAGCGCCGTGACGAAGACGAGGACGAACAGGGCCTCCGTGTAGAGCAACGCCGCCCAGATCGAGAGCGCCGGGGAGAGCGCCGCGAACCAGCCCGCGAACAGCGCCGCGCGCTGCCCACCGACCTCGCGCGTGAGTCCCATGGTCGCGACGACGACGAGGCTGGAGCAGAGCGCGTTGAAGGCGCGCGCCCACGCGACGTTCGCGGGCTCGCCGCAGAGCCCGTGCAACGTCGACAGGAGCCACGGATAGACCGGGGGCCATTCACCGACGTAAACGCCGTGGAGTTGCCAGATTTGCCCGAAGCGTTGCAGCGTCGCCTCGTCTCCGAGCAAAGGCGCATTCGAGGCGTCCCACGCCAATGCAGCGCGCACGAGGACCGCGACGAGCACCGGCAGCAGGAGCGCCAAGAGCTGACGCGCGGTTAGCTGGAACGCGGGCAGCCGCGCTGTCTGCGCCGACGTGACTGTCCCGCGGGGCGCCGTCGGTGACGATTTTCGCGCGCTCATCGCGGCGCGCCTCGGTCACGTCGTAGCACGTCGGGTCGGTACTGTGCGAGGAACGCGCGGTCGGCGGGGGCGAGGCGAGGGATGACGTCGTCGAGCCCCGCGATGGGCCTGTTGCGCTGTCCTTCGCGCGCGACGAGGGCGTGCAACGCGCGCCGCGCGGTGACCGAGTCGGCCTTTGCGAGCACGCTCGCCACGAGCTCGGCGTCGCTGGGCGCTGCGCGCTCCGCGAGCCGCACCAAACCGAAGAGCGCGCCGCCGAGGCACAGCACAAGGAGGAGCGTCGCGCGAATCGGCTGCTGGCTGGGCTGCGTCGCCGGCGTCACCTGCACGACCCTCGGGGCATCCGCGGACCCGTCGGACATCAGACGCCGAAGAGGATCTGCTCAGCGTTGGTCATACGCCCGAGCGCGCCATCGCGGTAGACGAACTGGAAGCTCCATTGGCTGCCCGCGAGGGGGAGCCAATGGTTCGGGTTCGGGCTGCCCAGTGGCTCGAAGACGGGGGCGAGAATGGCGCTCTGCCCCGGCGGCGTCGCGATGACTTTCAGGCGTACGATCGCACCGGATACGCACAAGTGGCCGGAGAGCACAGCCCACCGCGTCTGCTGCGTGCCCGCGACTAGCACACCGAGGGCGCCTATCGGCAGGCCAGTGATTTGCGCCCAGGTCCGGCGCTCGCTCGGGATGAAGCTGCCGAAGAGCTCGAGGCGCGTGACCTCGCCCGTCGAGCTCGTCTGGCTACCGCAGTAGGAAATGGCGCGATAACGGCCGTATTCGGCCTCCATTTCGCCGCGTTGCAGCTCGCGGTCCCAAACACGCACGCCCGCCACGTCACCGCCGCCAGCGATCGCGAGCATCGTCGGAGCGCTCGAGGCGCCTGACCCGCCGAGCTGCCCATGGCGGCCGAGCAAGGACCATTCCATGTCGCCGCCCCACGACACCGGCGCGCCGCTGTCGGCGGCGCCGCGCTGGAAGCCGTCCTGGTAGACCCGGAGGAGCCCGCTCGGTGAGAGCGTGAGCGCGAGCAGCGTCAGACGATCGTCGCCGCCTTCGAGGTCGCGCTCGATCGTCGCCGAGCCGAGCGACGCGCTGCCGCCGACACACACCCGCAGGTCGTCGAACCGACCTGGCTGCGCATCGTCGCCCAGCAGCCCGAAGTCGCCCAGCGTCAGCGATACGCCGCGTTCGTCGTCGCCGATGTCGAGCAGCACGATCTCTTCGTCGATGCCAGGCTGCGTCGCCCACCACAGCGAGAGGCTCATCGCGCCCTCGGCGTTGCCCGTGAACTCCACGCCCCGGCGCTCGAAGCGCAGGTCGGGGCTGGGCGTCGACATGCGGACGGCCATCGTCGGCGCGATGAGCGGCCGATTCGGCGACGTGGCGACTCGCGTGAAGTCGTTCACGACGTCCTGGTCGACGACGATCCACGGCCACGAGCCTTGCTCGATCTCCACCCAGCTCTGGCCATCGCCGAGGACGGTCCCGCCTGATAGGCCGAACTGCCCGCGCCACGTCGGTCGCTTGCGCTGCGTGAGCGCGGCCGGGCGCCGATTGGCGAGGATTTCGGACTCACGCGCGAACCGCAGTTGCTCGAGCTCGGCGGCGAGCTGCGGGTACTGCGCCGCGAGATCGCTCGTCTCGCCGATGTCGGTCGCGAGATCGTAGAGCGCGCCATTGCGGAGCTTGGCGCTCCCGCGTCGCACTCCGTCGACGAAACCGCCCGGCGCGACGTAGTACACGGAATCCTCGCCGGGGGGCATCGGCTGCCCGTGCAACAGCACGCGGTTGACGTCGCGCCCGTCGTAGAGACCGGCGGCCGGCGCAGCGCCGTCGATCAGCGACAGCAGCGTCGGCAATAGGTCGGCGACGAACAGCGGCTCGTCGGTGACCGTGCCTGGGGCGATGCCGGCAGGCCAGCGCACGACGCAAGGAACGCGCATGCCGCCCTCCCACGTCGAGCCCTTCCAACCTCTCAGCGGGCCGGCCGAGCCCTGTTGGTAGGCCCCATACGCGTTCGCGGGCCCGTTGTCCGAGAAGAACATCACGATCGTGTCGCGCTCGACGCCGAGCGCCGAGAGCTGCGCGAGGATCTCGGCGACGCCTGCGTCGATCTCTTCGACGCCGTCGCCGTACTCGCGGCCGTCAGCGCTCTGGCCGATGAAGCTCGGGCCAGGCGTCGCGGGCGAGTGCGGCAAGTGGTGCGCGAGGACGGCGAAGAAGGGCCTCTGCATCGCGACCGATTCGGCGATGAACGCGAGCGTGCGATCGGTGAACTGCCCCGTCCAGCTCGGTGGATCGGTCGAAAGGACCTCGGGTCCCTGGGTGTCGAGCAGGATATCCGGGCGACCGAGCAGCCCCCACGGCGACCCGAACCAGTCATCGAAGCCCTGGGCGTCCGGGAGCTGGTCGGGCGAATCGCCGAGGTGCCATTTGCCGAACCACCCGGTTCGGTAGCTACGCGCCTGAAGCTCCTCGGCCAGCGTGACCTCCGACGACGGCAAACCGTGCGCGGACCACGTCCCGAACGGCGCGTCGATGCTGAGTCGCTGGGCATACCGCCCGGTCAAGAGCGCCGCGCGCGTGGGTGAGCACGACGGGTGGACGTAGAACGACGTCAGCTTCGCACCCTCGATCGCAATCTGGTCGATGGCGGGCGTCGCGATCCTCGGCGCTCCGAAGCATCCGACGTCGCCGTACCCGAGGTCGTCCGCGATGATCAGAACGACATTGGGCGGCGTCTGGGCCGTCGACGCGCCCGACGTGAGCGCCGTCGCGAGGAAGCAGAGAGTGAGTGAAGCGAACGAGGTCAAGGTCGAGGATCCCCAGTCCAAAGCCTACGCGGCGGCCGAGCGCGGCGTCCAAGGATCTTGGTTCCGGCCACCTGGAGATTCGACGGGTGGGCAGGTCCCCGGCCGGCGTGGTGTCCAGGGCCCTAGACTTTGGGGATATGGGTAGCGGTCGATCCCTATGTTGGACCGGAGCGACCCAAATCGCGACGCGGTTCGGCACGCCGCAATGCGCGGCATGGAAACGGCATGGATAGGGTGCCGAGCAGCCGGGGCGCGGAGACGTCACGCGCGCGGGCCTCGGCCGACGGATCTGAACTGCCCGCCGGTCGCGTCCGATCGAGCGTCAGTTGAAGTCGTACACGTACGACAGTCGCGACTTGTTCACGATCACGTACGGCAGGTCCAAGAGCCGCTTCAGGTCCTGGTCGCCATGGTCCTTGAAGCCGCGCACCTTCGGGTCGCGCATCACGAAGAAACGGCGGGTCGCCTTGTCCGTGACCTCGTACGCCCCGGCGCGGATGAAGCCGCCGAGCTCGATGTTGAGGTTGCCCGTGTAGAACACGCGCACCTTCTGCAGGTCCTGCTCCTTGCCGAGCGACGCGCGCGAGCCGTCGCCAGCCTCATCGAGGAACTCGTGCGCCACGAGCACCTCGTCGAGGTTCATGTGCAGGAGCGGCGTCTTGATCTGCTCGCGCGAGTTGAGATCGATCAGCGTGCAGTCGCGCACCCGCAGGAACGTCTTGCGGTGCTCGTCGAGGAGCTTCGACAAGCGCGTGTACTTGTGCTCGACGTTCCCTTTGATCAGGAAAGCGTCCGTGAGGAACATGTCGGAGCAGAGCGTCAGCATCGCAGCGTTTCCTCGGCGTCATCGACCAGATCCGGCGGCGGCTTGAGGGCGGCTCACGGATCGAGTCCCACGGTCGTCCGCGCCCTCAGCACGCCGACCAGGTAGAGCGAGCCCGTCACGAGCACCCAGCCCGGGCCCCGCTGGGACCCGAGCGCTGCCTCGAGGGCCGCGACCGGGTCGGGCACGGCCTCCGCCTGGAGGCCGACCGCGCGCGCGGCCTCTGCGACGTCCTCCGCGCTGCTGTGCACGCCGGTCGGCAGGGTCGTGCAGACGACCCGCCCGCCCAGCTGCGCGAGCGGCGCGAGCAGGCGCGCAGCGTCCTTCTCGCGGTGCACCGCGACCACGGTGACAGGCGTCCCGCGGAGCCGCGGATCGGCAAGGGCCTCGGCGACCACCAGCGCGAGGCTCGACGGCACGTGCGCGCCGTCGAACAGGACAGGCAACCCGCGGGCCGATCGGAGTTCCATCCGCCCAGGCAAGGCCGCGGCCCGCGCGAGGGCCTCTGTCAGGAGGCCCCCGTGCACCCGCGCGCCGTCCGCGCCCGCGATGCCACGCGCGCCGAGGAGGTCCAGTGCGGCGCGCGCAAGGCGCAGGTTGCGCGCGAAGAGCGTGTCCCCCGGCCGCGGCGCCTCGATGCGCACGAACGCGCCGAGCTCGCGCGCGCGCGCCAGGACGACGTCGCCCGCCTCGTCCCCTGCGGGCATGCCGCTGACGACGGAGACGCCTTGCTTCAGGATTCCAGCCTTCTCGCCGGCGATCGCCGCGCGGGACGCGCCGAGGATCGCAGTGTGTTCCAAGTCGACGTTCGTCAGCACACAGACGTCCGGCGCCACGATGTTCGTCGAGTCGAGCCGCCCGCCGAGGCCGACCT
>Ga0163154_10008538_pt1 | contig 11896 bp, 10 predicted proteins | sample OliLakLV19MP9P1_FD_148649 | JGI IMG/M metagenome (GOLD analysis project Ga0163154, IMG submission 148649) | Freshwater microbial mat bacterial communities from Lake Vanda, McMurdo Dry Valleys, Antarctica - Oligotrophic Lake LV.19.MP9.P1 | ecosystem: Environmental > Aquatic > Freshwater > Lake >... | reverse complement strand
TCCTCGCCTGTCTCGAGGCAGTATCCGTAACTGCCGTCGTCGATACGCTTCAACGCTTCGTCGATCTTGCGGATCAGCTTCCGCTCCCGATCGCGGGTGCGAAGCTCGAGGCTGAACTCCTCCTCCTGCGTTGCGCGATCGTTCGGATCAGGGAAATTGGCTGCTTCGTCTTTCATGTGCGAAACGGTGCGGTCGACCTCGACCATCAGGTCGCGTTTCCACTGGTTCAGAATCTGGCTGAAATGCCCGAGCTGCTGCTTGCTCATGTACTGCTCGCCGCGTTTGGCGATGTAGGGTTGGACGTCGCGCGGGCCGGAGAGCAACCCTGGATCCGCGGAGTCGGAGTCGTCACCGTCCACCGGCAGCTCGGCAGGTGGATGGCGATGGGTGCCCACCGCGACCACGGTTTGCGGACCGGTATTCGTTGACCGTCGTTCGGGACCCTTGGAAGCCGGCGCCTCGGTAAGGGCCGCTGCGGCGTGGACAGCGACTTTTGCCGTTGGCGCGCGCCTGCCTGTGTGTTTGGCTTTTGCTTGGGGTTTCGGCTGGCCTTTCGGCTGGGCTGCCGTTACGACCCGCTTTGGCTTAGGAGCAGTTTTCTTCAAGACTCGATCCTTCGTTGCAGACGACTTCCGTTTCGACGCCCCGCGCGAGGCGGTCTTACGCGGTGCCGCCTTGCGCGCAGCAACCTTGCGCGCAGCAACCTTGCGCGCAGCAACCTTGCGCGCAGCAACCTTGCGCGCAGCAACCTTGCGCGCGGGCTTGGGCTTTCTGGCCTTACTTCCCTTGGCTTTGGTTTTCTTCGAAGCCATCAAGCGCTCCTAAGCATCTCCAGGACCCATGTGGGACGCGGGATTATACCGGCCGAAGCCCGCGTGTACAGGGTCAAGAAAAGCCTCTTGCAGCCCACTGCAGACCGGCCGTCAAGGCAGGTTTGGTTCCCCGCTTGCCTGCCAGCCGGGCTGGCGGTGTGTGGCGATCACGCTGGTGTATATGCCGCCCCGGACGTTGAATCGGGCCGTCAGGCGCATGTAGCGTGGATCGGTCGCCGCCGCAAGATGAGCCAGAATCTCATTGGTCACTGCCTCGTGAAACGCGCCGCGGTCGCGAAAAGACCAGACGTACTGCTTCAGGGACTTCAGCTCCACGCACTTCAAGTCCGGAATGTATTCAAGCTCCAGCGTGGCAAAGTCAGGCTGCCCTGTTTTCGGACAAAGACAACTGAACTCCGGAATCGACATCTGGATCGTATAGTCCGTGGTTGTTTGCGGGTTCGGAAACGTTTCGACGCTCATGGCGGCTTGCATTGGCATGGGATTGGAAATTGTTGCGGCCGCTGCCCGGCCTGATGGCGTTTAATTTACACTACGCCGATGCGATTCGTGGAGGCGCCGCAGGCGCAGTGGGTATCTGATGCGGCTGACCAAGATCAAGCTAGCGGGCTTCAAGTCGTTCGTCGACCCGACGACGGTTGCGTTTCCGAGCAACCTGACCGGGGTGGTGGGTCCGAACGGTTGCGGTAAGTCGAATGTGATCGATGCCGTGCGCTGGGTCATGGGCGAGCTGTCAGCTAAGCATCTGCGCGGCGACTCGATGGCAGACGTGATCTTCAATGGCTCGAGCGCACGCAAGCCGGTTGGCAAGGCCTCTGTCGAGCTGATATTCGACAATGGTGACGGCAAGATCGCTGGGCCATACGCCGCCTATGCCGAAGTTGCTTTGAAGCGCGAAGTGCTCCGCGATGGCAGTTCGAGCTATTTGATCAATGGTGCGCGCTGCCGGCGCAAGGACATCACTCAGCTCTTCCTGGGTACCGGTCTCGGCGCGCGCAGTTACGCGATCATCGAGCAGGGAATGATTTCGCGGGTCATCGAGGCGAAGTCGGACGAGATGCGCGGGTTCGTCGAGGAGGCTGCTGGCATCTCCCGTTACAAGGAGCGGCGGCGCGAGACAGAGGCGCGGATTGCTGACACGCGCGAGAACCTTGAACGGCTGCAAGACGTTCGCGATGAAGTTGAGAAGCAGATCCGGCATCTGCAGCGGCAGGCGGCGTCGGCCCGCCGCTACCAGGCGCTGAAACTGACCGAACGTCGGCTTACCGGAGAGCTGCTTGTCCTGAGGCTGCGCGAACTGGACAGCGGTGCCGAAGTGCATGATGGCGCGATGCGTGCGCGTGACCTGTCGATGCAGGCGGCGCTTGCAGACCTTCGCTCAGCCGAGGCTGCCATCGAAACGCAGCGGCAATTTCAGATGGAGCAGAACGAGCTGGTGTCGACGGCTCAGGCCCGCTACTACAGTGTCGGTGCTGATGTCAGTCGCACGGAGCAGCAGATCCAGTATCTGCGCGAAACGCGCGAGCGGCAGAAGACTGACTACTCGCAGGCGCAGGCGACGCTTGCGGAACTCGCTGGCCACTTCGAGCGCGATACGCAGCAGATTGCCGAGTTGCGTGCGGAGCTGGCACGGCTCGCGCCGGAAGTGGAGCGCGCGCGGACGGAAGAGCAGGCGGCAACCGAGCGGCTTGCGGTCACGGAGGCGGGGCTGGCCGAGTGGCAGCAGGCGTGGGAGACCTTCAACAGGGAGTTGGGCAGTGCGACCCAAACAACCCAGGTGGAGCGCGCGCGCATCGAGCAGCTCGAGAATCAGTTGCGACGGCTGCGTGGCCAGTCGGACCGTCTTGCCGTGGAGCGCGACAATCTGCTTGCTCAGCAAGGCTCTACGCTCCTTTCGGACTTCGCGCAGAAGGAATCGGTTGCAAGGAGTGCGGCCGACGAATTGTCACAGGCGCTCGGGCAGGGTCTGGCACGGGTACAGTCTGTGCGGGCCGAGCAGCTGGCCGAGGAGCAGCGCCTTGAGCTCGCCCGCATTGAGCGGGAGCGTGTGCGTGCGGAGTTGTTGTCGATCGAGGCACTGCAGAAGGCGGCGCTTGGCCGCGCCGAGGCCTCGGACGCCGCTTGGCTTGCGGCGCAGGGCTGCATTCGCACGCCCGGATTGCCGAGACGATCGAGGTCGACGGCGGCTGGGAGCGCGCGGTCGAGACCGTGCTGGGTGACTATCTCGAAGCAGTTTGCGTCGACGGCCTCGGCGAGTTGGCGCGCGCACTCGAGGCTTTCGATGGAACGCTGCTGTCAATTTTCGAAGCCAGCGGAGCGGCCATTTCGGGACGTGAACGCACGCTCGCGGCGCGGGTACGCGCGCCCGCAGCGATCAGCGCCATGCTCGCTAGCGTGCAAACCGCCGACTCGCTGGCTGAGGCGCTGGCGTGGCGCTCGGAACTCGGCCCGGAGCAGTCCGTGGTCACGCGCCGCGGCGAATGGGTGGGCCGGCACTGGGTTCGTGTGCGTCACGGCGGCGATCCGCATTCGGGCATCATCGAGCGCGAACAGAGCCTGAAGGCGCTGCGCACCGAGTTTTCTCGAGCGGAACAAGTGACGCGCGAGATCGAGGCCCGGAGTGCCGCGCTGCGCAAGGCGCTCGAGGCTGCCGAGCGTGATCGCGACGCCGTGCAGACCAGAATCCAGAGCGCGCATCTCGCACATGCAGATGTGCTCGGCCAGCTCGAGGCGACCCGCGCCAGACTGCAGGAATCCAGCTCGCGCCGTGAAAGACTAGAGGCGGAAACGGCCGAGATCGCGCGCGAGACCGGCACGACCCAGGATCTGCTGGCGCGAGCGCAGTCGGAGCTGGAGCGCGGCTTGCGCAGTCTCGATGAACTCGATGCGCGACGCCGCGAGCTGGACCGGCAGCGCGAGGAACGGCGCGAGGCCGTCACTGAAGCGCGTCAGATTGCACAGCGAGCACAGGCGACGGCGCGCGACCTGCTGGTCCGAAGTGAAGGTCGACGCTCGGCTGAAGCATCGGTGGTGGTCGGTCTGGAACGAATGACCGAACAGCGCACCCAGCTCGCGGCCCGCAGCACTGAGCTCGAGCGGGCATTGAGCTCGGGTGATGGACCGGTCATGGCGATCACGGAACAGCTGCGCGGCTTCCTCGAGCGACGAGCGGATATCGAAGCCGAACTGGGCGCTGCGCGGCGAACGCTCGAAGAGGCGGAGTCCGAGCTCAGGTCGCTCGATGAGAAGCGCGTCGAAGCGGACCGTCGGGTCGGTGAAGCCCGCGAAGCGATGGAGCAGGCGCGCCTGGCCGCCCAGGAAACCCGGGTGCGCCGCGAGACCATCGCGGAGCAGTTTGCCGCCACCGGATTGGCGCTCGATGAAGTCCAGCAGGCGCTGCCGCCGGATGCGGCGATTGAAGGGCATGAGATCGAGCTCGGCAGCACCCGATCAGACATCGAGCGGCTGGGTCCCGTCAATCTCGCGGCAATCGATGAGCTGAAGGAAAACTCTGATCGGAAGGAGTATCTCGATCGGCAGTTTGCCGACCTGAATTCGGCGCTCGACACGCTCGAACAGGCGATGCGCAAGATCGAGAAGGAAACGCGCGCGCGTTTCGAAGAGACGTTCGAACGGATCAATGCGGGGCTGAACGACAAGTTCCCGCGCTTGTTCGGCGGCGGTCACGCGTATCTGGAGCTGGTCGGCGACGATGCGTTCGAAGCGGGGGTGGCGATCATGGCGCGCCCACCCGGCAAGCGAAACGTGACGATTTCCCAGCTTTCGGGCGGCGAGAAAGCGTTGACGGCCGTGGCGCTCGTCTTTTCGATCTTCGATTTGAACCCTGCACCGTTCTGCCTGCTCGATGAGGTTGACGCACCACTCGATGAGAACAACGTCGGTCGGTTCTGCGATATCGTTCGAGAGATGTCGAATCGTGTGCAGTTCATCTTCATCACCCACAACAAGGCCACTATGGAGCTGGCTTCGCAGCTCTGCGGCGTCACGATGAACGAGCCCGGTGTGTCACGGCTGGTCGCGGTCGATGTCGACGAAGCCCTGAGGCTCGCTGCGAGCTGAGGCTCCCATGTCCGAATTGCGCTGGACGCTGCTGGGACTCGGACTCGCCTTCCTTGTCGGACTTATTCTGTGGGAGCGCCGCAAGCGGACTCGAAAGCTGCAGGCTTCGAGCGAGGCTGATACGTTTCTTGATCAGGAGCAAGACCAGCCACGCCGGACCGCTGGAGCGGAGCCTGCTCTGACTCTGCCCAGAGAGTCACTGCGTGGGCGTATGCAGGATCCGCAGATCATCGAAATCATCGACCCGGCGGTGTATGACCAGCTGGAATCGAGCGCGGAGGGTCAGCCGCGTATTAGCGACCTGCCACCCTTGCGCAATGAAACCCGCGCTGCCGTGGAGCGTGCGGCGGCCTGGGTCGGCGTGGACATCGAGGGCCCTGTGTCGGAATCAGCGCCGCTGCGAGTCGAGTGGCCGCCAGACGAGCAGCGCCGCATCGTATCGCTGCGGATCGTCCCCCGCAGTGGCGAGCGCTTCATGGGCGCAGCGGTACGTCAGGCACTGGTAGGCGAGGGCCTGGAGTTCGGCGAGTTCGACGTGTTCCACAAGCCGCTCGACGATCGGCGGGTGGTGCTGTCGGTGGCGAGTCTGACGAAGCCGGGCACCTTCGATCTGCTGAAGATGGATCCGCTGGGTTTTGCAGGGCTCAACGCTTTCACCGTTTTGCCAGGTCCGCTGCCGGCGGCCGAGAGCTTTGATCTGCTGGTCGCAACGGCACGCTCGGTCGCGGATCGACTGCGGGGCGAACTGACGGACACATCGGGAAAAGCTTTCGATGCTGCGAGGCTGGCTCAGCGGCGCGCGGAACTGGCGGCGTTGCCAACCGCTGGTGACACCTTTCCGTGACTGACCTTGCTGTGACTGAGATGGCGCGCGCTCGCGTGCGGTCGCAGGAACTGCGCGAGCAGATTCAGCGGCACAATTTTCGATACCACGTGCTCGATGACCCTGAGGTGTCGGACGCCGAGTACGACGCGCTGCTGCGATCGTTACGCGAATTCGAAGCGCTGCATCCCGAGCTGATCGATACGTTCTCCCCGACACAGCGCGTCGGTGCCGCCCCGGCTGCCGGATTCGCCGAGGTGGTGCACCGCGTGCCGATGCTGTCCCTCGACAATGCCTTCGATGACGACGCCGTGCGTGCGTTCGACAAGCGCGTCCGCGCGCGCCTCGATACCGAGGAACCCATCGACTACGCCGCGGAACCCAAGCTGGATGGCCTCGCCGTTACGCTGCGGTATGAGCGCGGTCATTTGCGAAATGCGGCGACGCGCGGTGATGGCGCAGTTGGCGAAGATGTCACCGCCAATGTTCGAACGATACGCTCCGTGCCGCTCATCCTGCGCGGTGAGGTTCCCGAGCTGCTGGAAGTCCGCGGCGAAGTGTTCATCAGCGTGGCCGGCTTTGCCGAGATGAATCGCGACGCGACCGAGCGCGGCGACAAGACGTTCGTCAATCCGCGCAATGCCGCGGCCGGCAGCTTGCGGCAACTCGACCCGGCGGTTACCGCATCGCGCCCGCTCGAGGTGTACTTCTACGGTCTCGGTGCGATCGAAGGCGCGGCGGCGCCTGCAACCCATACCGAACTGCTCGCGGCGCTGCGCGGCTGGGGACTCAGAACCTGCCCTGACGCCGGGCCCGTGCGCGGTGCAGAGGGCTGCCTGACTTACTTCCGAGCACTCGGCGCGCGACGTGTCGAGCTTCCCTATCAGATCGACGGCGTGGTCTACAAAGTCGACCAACGCCAACAACAAGAGCAGCTGGGCTATGTTGCGCGCGCCCCGCGTTGGTCGATCGCGCACAAGTTCCCCGCCGATCAAGCGGAGACCCAGGTGCTCGATATCGACTTCCAGGTCGGGCGCTCCGGCGCGCTGACACCGGTTGCGCGGCTGGTGCCAGTGTTTGTTGGAGGAGTCACGGTCAGCAATGCAACGCTGCACAACATGGATGAAGTCCGCCGCAAGGACGTGCGCGTCGGCGACACGGTATTCGTGCGCCGGGCCGGTGATGTCATCCCAGAGATCGTCAGTGTGCGACTTGAAGCGCGTCCGGCGGACTCGATTCCTGCCGATCTGCCGACTCATTGTCCGGTTTGTGGTTCGTCGGTGCTGCGCGACCAAGGCCAGGCAATTGCGCGCTGCAGCGGCGGGTATGGCTGTGGCGCGCAGCGCAAGGAGCGTCTGCTGCATTTCTGTCATCGGCGGGCGATGAACATCGACGGCGTTGGCGACAAGCTTGTGGACCAGCTCGTCGACGCGGGTCTCGTCTCGACCCCGGACCAGCTCTACCGACTGGATGCGAAGCAACTCGAGCAGCTGGAAAGGATGGGGGAGAAATCGGCGGCCAAACTGGTGACGGCACTCGAAGCCAGCAAATCGACGACTCTGCCTCGCTTTCTGTTTGCCTTGGGCATCCGCGACGTAGGCGAGGCCACAGCGCGATCACTGGCGAACTACTTCGGTTCGCTGACCTCGCTGCAGGCGGCTGGTTGCGACGTGATCCAGCAGGTGCCCGACGTCGGTCCGGTGGTCGCGTCGCGGCTGTTCGAGTTCTTTTCCAGCGAACTGAATCGACAGATCGTGGCGGGCCTCATTGAGGCTGGCGTTCACTGGAATGAGTCGGCGGGGCTGTCCGTAGCGGAGGGCCCCTTGCAGGGCAGGACCGTGGTTGTGACCGGTACGTTTGCGGGACTGTCGCGCAGCGACATCGAACAACAGCTGCGTGTGCACGGCGCCAAGGTCAGTGCCAGCGTCTCGAAGCGAACAAATCTGGTTGCTGCGGGCCAGAACGCAGGGTCGAAGCTTGCGAAAGCGCAGGAGCTCGGCGTCGAGGTGATCGAGGAGCAGCAGCTCCGTGAACTGCTCGGGCTGCCGGCCGGAAACTGACCGGCAACCCAGGCTGGCTCTGCGCGATCAGAGCTTGTTCTCGATCTTGGAAGTCTTCAACAACTCGTCTGCATAGGCGCGGAACTTCTTGCCAAGCACCACCTGATTCAGCTGCTGCTTGACCTGGTCGAACGGCGGCGCTTCGGTTTCACGCGTGTCGTCGAGCCGGATGATGTGAAAGCCGTACTGGGTCTGAACCGGCGCCATGGTGACTTCGCCCTTCTTGAGTGTCATCACGGCATCGGAGAACGGCTTGACCATTGACTGCGGCGCGAACCAGCCTAGGTCGCCGCCGCGTTCCTTGGAGGCGTCGAGGGAATTTGCCTTGGCGAGGTCGTTGAACTTTGCACCGGCCTTGAGCTTGCCGAGCAGTTCGTTCGCAAACGCCTCGGTCTGCACGAGGATGTGGCTTGCACGATACTCGTTGCGGGACATCTGAGCGAGCTGCGTCTCGTACTCGGCGCGCAACTCAGCCTCGGTGGGGGTCTTGTCCTTGAGGTAACGGCTCTGCACCGCGCGCTGCAGGATCTCGAGCCGAACCAGTTCGAGCTGCGATGCGATTTCGGGATCCTTTTCGAGACCATCTTTGACCGCCTGTTCGCTGACAACAAACGCGCGGGTCAGTGAGTCGAGCACTTCCTTGCGCTGCTCGTCCGAGAGCTCACTGGTTGCCTTGCCTGCTGCGGCTTGGACGTAGAAATCGAACAGGCCCTTGCTGATCGCCTTGCCATCCACGGTGGCGATCGTTGCCGCAGCCGGGTCTGCTGCGGCGTCAGCGGCCGTCGCGGTGGAAGCGTTCTGCTGGCAGGCGGCAAGGCCCATGGCGGCAAGCAGGACTAGGGTAGACGGAGCTTTCATGCGGTGGATCTCGCTGGCAAGTAAGTGGTTGGGTCTATATGGCCGAGCCCGAAAGAGTCGCGAATCTTACGGTAAAAGTGCCTCAATCGACAGGGCATGGATCTGCCCGAGGAACTCGCCTGCCAGCGCCGCATAGACCAGTCGGTGGCGGGCGAGCGTCGTCAGACCGGTGAACTGGTGCGAGGCGATCTGCACCCGGAAATGACCGCCCTCGCGGGCGCCCGCATGGCCGGCATGCGCGGCACTGTCGTCGATGACCGTCAGCTCGGTCGGTTCAAGGACAGCCAGCGCGTCGCGAATTTTCCGGACCCGATCTTCAGTCAAGGACAACTCCTGGTGCGATCGCTGAGCGCCGTATTATACCGGGCAGATGGCCGAGTACCTGGAACTGCATCCTGTCACGCCGCAGCAGCGGCTGATTCGCCGTGCCGTGGAGATCGTGCGCGGCGGTGGCGTGATCGCCTACCCCACTGATTCGTGTTATGCGCTCGGATGCCGACTGGGTGACAAGGAGGCTCTGGAGACCGTGCGCCGCATCCGCCAGGCTGACCGCCATCACCATTTCACACTGGTTTGCCGGGATCTGGCCGAGATTGCCCACTATGCGCGGCTCGAGACCTGGCAATTCCGGCTGCTGAAGGCGGCAACGCCGGGCCCCTATACGTTCATCCTGCCCGCAACTCGCGAGACGCCCAAACGGCTGCAGCACGCAAGGCGCGGCACCATCGGCATTCGCGTGCCGGATCATCCGGTACCGCAGCTGCTGTTGCACGAGCTCGGCGAACCACTGATGAGCTCGACGCTGATTCTGCCCGGAGATGATCTGCCACTCACCGATGGTCCCGAGATTCGTGAACGTCTCGACAGCCAGCTCAGCGCCATCCTGGACGGCGGCCATTGTGGCATCGAGCCCACGACCGTCGTCGATCTGTCACTGGAGGCGCCTGCAGTGGTTCGCCGAGGGCGAGGTGACCTGGCGGTCTTCGGCCTCTGAGCGGGCGCTTGGCTATACTCCGGTTCCAAGCCCCACGGGCAACGGGAGCCGGGGGTCTGGAAACTAGAATACGCTTATGTCTCAGATATCTAGAAATACAATTTTATTTGGAATCTCAATAAACTGCCGATCCTGGGCGTGCCGATGAGTGCTGCCGTACAAAACGGTCGAGTCTTGTCTGGAATGCGTCCGACCGGGCAGCTGCATCTCGGAAACTACCATGGCGCGCTCAAGAACTGGGTCGAGCTGCAGTACCAGTACGAGTGCTTTTTCTTTGTGGCGGACTGGCACGCCCTGACAACCGGCTACGACGACACCGCCAGCCTGCCTGAGTACACCCGCGAGATGGTCATCGACTGGCTGGCGGCAGGACTCAATCCGGGCATCGCGACGCTGTTCGTGCAGTCGCACGTGACGGAGCATGCGGAACTGCATCTGCTGCTGTCCATGATTACGCCACTTGCCTGGCTGGAGCGTGTGCCAACCTACAAGGATCAACAGGCCGAGCTGAAGGAACGCGATCTGGCCACCTACGGGTTTCTCGGTTACCCGCTGCTGCAGTCGGCCGACATCCTGTTGTATCGGCCGGGTTTCGTTCCGGTCGGCGAAGACCAGGTCGCGCATGTCGAGATAACCCGGGAGATCGCCCGGCGCTTCAATCACGTATATGGGCGTGAACCCGGGTTTGAGGAGCGCGCGGAACGCGCGGTCAAACAGCTCGGCACCCGCAACAGTGCGTTGTATCGTGAGCTGCGGCGCGCGTTCCGTGAGTCGGGTTCAACCGAGTCGCTCGAGAAGGCCCGGACATTGGTGCGGTCAAACACCCGGATCACACTCGCGGATCGCGAGCGGCTGCTCGGTCATCTCGACGGGGAGGGAGTCTCCATCCTGCCCGAGCCGCAGGCACTGCTGACGCGCACACCGAAGTTGCCGGGCGTCGATGGACGCAAGATGTCGAAGTCCTACGGCAATACGATCGGCCTGCGCGAAGATCCCGACAGCGTGGTCCGCAAGCTGCGCACGATGCAGACCGATCCGGCCCGCGTCCGCCGCACTGATCCTGGTTCACCAGAGAAGTGTCCGGTCTGGGACCTGCATCAGGTCTACTCTGATCAGAAGACCCTCGACTGGGCGGCCAGCGGCTGCCGAAGCGCGTCGATCGGCTGCCTCGAGTGCAAGCAGCCCTTGATCGACAAGGTGGTCGAGGAAGTCACGGTATTGCGGCAGCGTGGCCAGGAATTTGCGGACAATCCCGACCAGCTGCGCAATGTGCTGGCTGAAGGGGCCGAGAAGGCTCGCGACGCGGCGCGTCAGACGCTCGACGAGGTGCGCAGGGCGATGCACCTGCGCGCTGACTGAGGCACCGCGGTGCGTCCCAACCCCGTATCCTCAAGCACATACCGATGCCCAAGCCTGACCTGAAAATCATCGTCTCCGAGCGTGTCGGGATGGCGCAAGACGCTGTGACGCCCGCCCAGTCGGAAATGCCGTTTGCGATCGTGCAGGGCGAGGCGATCACACAGTTGCCGCGTGATCTGTACATTCCGCCGCAAGCCCTGGAAGTCTTCCTGGAAGCCTTCGAGGGCCCACTCGATCTGCTGCTGTACCTGATTCGTCGTCAGAATCTAGACATCCTCGACATTCCGCTGGCGGACATCACTCGCCAGTACATGGACTACATCGACCTGATGCAGGGGCTGCAGCTCGAGCTGGCGGGTGAATACATGCTGATGGCGGCGACGCTCGCTGAGATCAAGTCGCGGATGCTGCTGCCGCGCGCGGATCAGCAAACTGCCGCCGAGGAGTCCGATCCGCGCGCCGAGCTCGTACGACGGTTACAGGAGTATGAGCGCTTCAAGCGCGCAGCCGAGAGCATTGATCGGCTGCCGCGGCTGGAGCGTGATGTCTGGAGCGCTTCGGCGGAAGCGGACCTGCAGCGGCCGGACAGAACGCTACCGCAGGTGGCGCTGCAGGAGATGATCGTCGCGTTTCGCGATGTCGTGTCGCGCGCGGAGATGTTTTCGCATCATCACGTGCAGCGTGAAAGACTCTCGGTTCGCGAGCGCATGAGCCACATTCTGTCGACACTCGACAGCGCGAGTTTCGTGGAATTCGCGCGCCTGTTTCGCGCTGAAGAAGGGCGCATGGGCGTGACGGTGACGTTTGTCGCTTTACTCGAGCTCGTGCGCGAGGGTCTGATCGACCTCGTCCAGGCCGAGGCTTTCGCTCCGCTGCATGTCCGTGCTGC
>Ga0163154_10008535_pt1 | contig 11897 bp, 5 predicted proteins | sample OliLakLV19MP9P1_FD_148649 | JGI IMG/M metagenome (GOLD analysis project Ga0163154, IMG submission 148649) | Freshwater microbial mat bacterial communities from Lake Vanda, McMurdo Dry Valleys, Antarctica - Oligotrophic Lake LV.19.MP9.P1 | ecosystem: Environmental > Aquatic > Freshwater > Lake >... | reverse complement strand
TTGCGTTCCCGAAGCTCAATGCGATCGCATTCTGGCTCAACCCTCCGGCTGGGGCGCTAATTTTGGGCAGCTTCTTCTTTGGCGGTGCCCAGTCGGGCTGGACATCGTACCCGCCGCTGAGCGAAATCACCGCCAATACCGCGCAGTCGATGTGGATTCTGGCGATCATCTTTGTCGGCAGCTCCTCGATTTTGGGATCGCTCAATTTCATCGTGACCATCCTGCTGATGCGGGTACCCAGCCTCAAATGGGATCAGATGCCGCTGTTCTGCTGGGCAATTTTGGCCACGTCAGCCCTGGCGCTGCTGTCCACACCTGTATTGGCAGCGGGTTTGGTGCTGCTGCTGTTTGATATTAACTTCGGCACCTCCTTCTATAAACCCGATGAAGGCGGCAATGTCATCATCTACCAGCATCTATTCTGGTTTTACTCGCATCCAGCGGTGTATTTGATGATTTTGCCCGTGTTTGGCGTGATGTCGGAAATTATCCCGGTGCATGCTCGTAAGCCCATTTTTGGCTATAAGGCGATCGCCTTTTCCAGCTTGGCTATTTGCCTAGTCGGGCTATTTGTCTGGGTACACCACATGTTTACCAGCGGTACACCACCCTGGATGCGCCTGTTTTTTACCATCTCTACCCTCATTGTGGCCGTGCCCACAGGCGTCAAAATCTTTAGCTGGGTGGCGACCCTTTGGGGCGGCAAAATCCGTTTCACCAGCGCCATGCTGTTTGCGGTGGGGCTGCTGTCGATGTTTGTGCTAGGCGGATTGAGCGGTGTCACCCTAGGTGCCGTGCCGTTTGATGTGCATGTCCACGACAGCTACTACATCGTGGCGCACTTCCACTACGTGCTATTTGGCGGCTCAGTATTTGGCATCTACGCGGCTATCTACCACTGGTTCCCCAAAATGACCGGGCGGATGATGAATGAAACCTGGGGCAAAGTCCACTTCGTTATGACCTTCATTGGCACCAATCTCACCTTCCTGCCGATGCACACCTTAGGGATTCAAGGCATGCCCCGCCGGGTGGCCATGTACGATCCCCAGTTCACTGCCATTAATCAACTCTGTACCTTTGGCGCATTTTTCCTGGCCGCCTCTGTGATCCCGTTCATGATCAATGTGATTTGGAGCTGGAGCCACGGTGAAAAAGCCGGCGATAACCCCTGGAATGCCCTAACGCTAGAGTGGACAACCGCTTCACCCCCGATTGTAGAAAACTGGGAAGTTTTACCCGTCGTCACCCATGGTCCCTATGCCTACGGCGGCAACTATGTTCCAGAAACCACAGAAGTTACCGCAGACGTTAAAGGATGAAGCATGAGGGATGTTTGGCTTGACTGTGCATCTCTCATCTTTCATCTTTATTTTTGACCCCTTCATCTCTTTCTCCCCCCCTCGCTTATGCAAGGCTCAACCATCAACTCTCCTGAAACTGCGGTAGAAGCGACTCTGTCGCCAGCGATGATTACTCACCAAGCGCATCCAGACCTGCGGGTTTGGGGTCTGCTAACATTTTTGGTATCAGAATCGCTGATGTTTGGCGGATTTTTTGCGGCCTATTTGCTGATTCGCGGGGCGGCGGCGGCTTGGCCTCCAGAAGGCACTGAGGTAGAGCTACTGCTGCCCAGTATCAACACTGTGATTTTGGTATCCAGCAGTTTTGTGATTCATTTGGGCGACGTCGCCATCAAGAAAAATGACGTGGCCGGAATGCGCAAGTGGTATGGCATCACCGCGCTGATGGGAGCCATTTTCTTGTTGGGTCAGGTGTATGAATATATGAACCTGGGCTATGGGCTAACGACCAACGTGTTTGCCAACTGCTTTTACCTGATGACTGGCTTTCACGGGCTGCATGTGTTCATTGGGCTACTGCTAATTTTGGGTGTGCTGTGGCGATCGCGCCGTCCGGGTCACTATTCTGACCACAAACACACGGGCATAGAAATGGCAGAGATCTACTGGCACTTTGTCGATATCATCTGGATTGTGCTGTTTGCGCTGGTCTACATTTTGACCTTGTTTTAGCTGCAACGCTGGTTGAGGTCGGCTCAGACCCTCACCACGAGGTCTGATCTAGTAGGGGCGAACGGCCGTTCGCCCTTACAAAAGAATGGCGGAGTAGGGGCGAACGGCCGTTCGCCCTTACAAAAGAATGGCGGAGTAGGGGCGAATGGCCGTTCGCCCTTACAAAAGAATGGCGGAGTTATTTAATTCTCATGCCTTAGCTCTCTAAAATAGTCACGAGCTTGAGGCCAAACTGAGATTCAAAACAGCTCTTTTTGCCATCTAGACTCCAGAGTTCCAGGGCGCAATCATCTCCGGCGTGGGTAGGTTTTAGGTGGAGATGAAACTCGTGGGTTTCAAGATGATGCTCACCCCAGAGCTGTTGAATCGCTCCAATTTGCCGCCGATCTAAGGCCACAGCGAGACGTAGAAGCGTATTGAGCTGATCCACAGCTTTACGGTGCCGCTTGCTGGAGATACTCCGGTAGTTGTCGTGCTTCTTTTTGGGACAGCTCTTGCGATGGTAGCGAGCCAGGTTGGCGATCGTTTCGATCTCTAGCTCGGTATAACCCAGCAGGTCGCCGTTGCGAATGAGGTAATAGGAGTGTTTGTGGTGAACCGAGTGGCTCACAAAGTGCCCGCAGTTGTGCAAGATGGCGGCGGCCCAAAGCAACTCACGCTCTTCAGCACCCCATTCATGTAATATGCCCTGAGTTTGGTCAAACAGGTTGAGCGTAAAGTTGGCGATGCGTTCGGCGTAGGGCAGGTTGACCTGATATTTTTGGGCTGTTCGTAAAATACTGCGTTGGCGGATGGAGCTTTGAAACCGCAGGCGATCTTCAATTAACCCGTGGGTGAGCATCCAATCTACAATCAGCCCCTCTCGCAGCGATCGCTCACAGATCGTCACCGAGTCTAACCCCAGGAGCTGCATCGCTTCTTGCAACACCACTGCCCCAGCCAAAATTATCTCTGCCCGCCGATCAGACATCCCCGACAGGGCGGCTCGTTCGGCGCAGCTTAGCCGCCGAAACCGCTGCACCATTTCTCGCAGATCGGCGAGAGGAATTTGATAGCCATGGAGTGGATCAGGCACCACGCCTAGCTTTTCGCGAGCGTGAATGGTGGCCAATGCCTCAATTGTGCCTGAGGTGCCCACGAGCCGGGGGTGCTCGCCCGGTCGGACGTTGAACCGCAGTTCTTCTACCGCGCGCTCCAACATCCCTCGCACATAGGCTTGCAGGGCGTGAAATTCACTGCTACTAACGGGATCGGTGTGAATCAACTCGGCGGTTAGCCGCACAGCTCCAACTTTGGTGCTCGTCAGGGCACGGGGTTCCTGCCCATCCCCTAACACTAATTCTGTAGAGCCACCCCCAATGTCGATGATGGCGTGGGGCTGGTTGTTAAACTCCATACCCGACAAGACGCCCAAATAAATCCGTCGGGCTTCTTCTTGTCCCGAAATCAGGTCGATCGTCAACCCCAATTCTGCTTCAACCTGCTGTAAGAAGTCGCGCCCGTTGGGAGCTTCTCGCACGGCGCTAGTGGCAACCGCAATCACGGCTTCGACCTGGAGGCTGCGGGCGATCTCCTGACATCGCCGCAGGGCAGCGATCGCCCGTTCCATGGCAGCTGGCGTCAGATTGCCTGTGGTGCGATCGCGATCGCCGAGACGGACTGTAGACTTTTCTCTGGCAACAATGGTAAAGGTCGGCAAAATGGGCTGAACCTTGACCACTACCATATGAATTGAGTTTGTCCCCACATCGATTGCAGCGAGGATGCGGTCTTGATCTACAGGAGGCGACGGCAGGTTCAGCAGGCTTGCTCTGCGTCTAGAGAACACATTAATCATCCAGGCATCCAGGATAGAGAGGGCTAGTTTGGGTGTTCAGCCAGTCAGAATCGTTAGCAACGGGCGATCGCTAACAGCGTCAACCAGCGACTCAAGCAGCGCTGAGCCACATTTTGATCCGCTTAATCTTGATCCACTTAATCTACTCAGTCTTTAACTGTCATTCAATGCACCAACCGATTCACCCGGTCAAGAACTGACCTGGATCAGCCGCGATATTTTTCCGCAATATTTTTTAGTGCAGTCCAGGCATTGACCGCTTGCGTGAGGAAAGGGGGCTAGGCTGCCTATCCTCTAGCAAGAATTGAATTTTTGATCGCCATGCAGGATGAAAATGTCCAGCCATCATAAGGATCTGACGATACCTACATACCTAGAAGTTTCCACAATATTATCTTGATGGGTGAGCCGATAATGATGAATTTCACAGCAAGGCTCAGTAAATTCTCGGTAAAGCCTCAAGCAGCAGCGCGTGACGAGCAATAGCCCGCTACCCGCTACCTCAAAACTGGCCAATTAACGATTGATAAATCCCTAAGACGATCATAAATCTTTACGTGGTAGGCTGGTCCTCCAGTTCCTCCGAGATTTCTCCTAGGGAGACTTGTGCCCTCCTCACCCGTGCCTTGGGGGGTGGGAAATCGCTATAGAATGGAATAATTAGTATTAAGAAGTATGTAGGTTATGGCGGATCAATTAATTCGGGCAACAGCCGCAGATGGGGGGATTCGGGTTGTTGGCGCAATCACCACTCGCCTGACCGAAGAAGCGCGGCAGCGGCATGAGTTGTCCTACGTGGCTACTGCTGCCATGGGGCGCACCATGACGTCGGCGCTGCTGCTCGCCTCTAGTATGAAGCGTGCCGAGTCGCGGGTCAACATTCGGGTGCGGGGTAACGGCCCACTAGGTGTGGTGATGGTGGATGCAGGCATAGACGGCACCGTGCGGGGCTATGTAGAAAACCCTGCCGTAGAGCTGGCCCCAAACGCCAAAGGCAAGCTAGATGTTGGCGGTGCAGTCGGCAGTAAAGGCTTCCTCTACGTCGTGCGAGATGTCGGCTATGGCTACCCCTATTCCAGTACGGTAGAACTGGTGTCGGGCGAAATTGGCGACGATGTAGCCAATTACCTGGTGGTATCGGAACAAACGCCCTCGGCGCTGATGGTTGGGGTATTTGTGGGCGCGGCAGGAGTCACGGCTGCCGGAGGGCTATTGGTACAGGTGTTGCCGAAAGCAGCGCGCGATGAAGCCCTAGTCGAAACCCTAGAATCTCGGATGGCTGCGTTGGCAGGTTTTACGCCTTTGCTGCAAGCGGGTAAATCATTAGCACAAATCTTTGATGACCTGCTAGGAGACCTGGGACTCCAGCTCCTGCCAGAAACGCAAATGCTGCGGTTTCACTGCGGCTGTTCCCTCGATCGGGTGCTGGGTGCCCTCAAAATGCTAGGGGAAGACGAACTGCAAGACATGATTATCAAAGATGATGGAGCCGAAGCCACCTGTCATTTTTGTAACGAGGTCTATCGGGCAGATAGTCGCGCTCTAGAGGAGTTGATCGAAGAACTGCGCGCCGATGCATTGTCTTAGCTCAAGCCTGATAGATTAGGGCTGACAGTTTGAGTATGACTCTGGGCAAGACCATGCTGGCACAGTCATCAAGTGTCGGAATCCTAGAGATAGGGTAGGATGACAACTGTCTTGGTAGAGATCATGACGGGTTGAGAGTTTGCCGTATGCGGCACGGCCTGAATATCTGTGAAATAGCAGACCTGTTTTTCTGGTTTTACAGAGAATGCGAAGGCGATCGCGCTGTAGCCGTAACCGAATTTTGCCCTGTTGATGTTGTGTGAGTGGTATATGACGAGAGATCGGCGAGCATCACAGGGACGTCCAGAGCCAGGTGGAGACTATCGAGCGCCCCGTCGTCCTGCGTCTGTCAATCAGGGACGGCCCCCCGAGGCGCTAGCTGCCGCTGACAGTCGGCGCGACCCGCTCCGCGCAGGCAAGCCAACGCCCCAGCCCCACGTTCGACCCAGGGGTTCGCGCCGCCAGCCCGCTCCGGTGGCCTCGCTCCAATCGATTAGCGATCGCCCATCCGACTTACCGACGCCTGCTCCCGCTGGGCGGCGAGTTTCGCGGTTGGGCTTTTTGCGCAGCTGGCAATTTTGGACAATATCTTCCACGATCGCCGTGATTGGAGCCGGTGGTTTGGCGGCGGCGCTGCTGTTTAAGCTACCTGCCATTCCCAATTGCCCATCTACTTTTTGGCCCACGGCTTCAGCATCTCTGCGGATCTACTGCGCCCAGCTTGCCGCCAATAAACAAACGGTAGACGACTTGCTAGAAGGGATCGAGCTGATTAACACCTTACCCAAGGATCATCCCCTGCGCCCCGAAGTCGATCGCTCCATTCAGCAATGGTCTCAAGATATTCTGACACTGGCGGCTGAAACGTTTAACCGGGGAGACTTAAAAGGGGCGATCGCCATTGCCCAGCGAATTCCGGCCAATACATCTGCCCATCGCGAGGTGGCAGAGCGGATCAAACGGTGGCAAGCGGTTTGGGGCGAGGCGGAAGGCATCTACCAAAAAGCTGAAGATGCCTTGCTAGACCAAGACCCGCGATTAGCATTTAACTTAGCCGTGCAGTTGCTTGACGTGGGCAATACCTATTGGGAAACGGTCAAATATCAGGAGCTGACCGATCTGATTACGGCCTCCCGCGAAGACGGCAATAAGTTAGCGAAAATTCGCCGTTTGGGGAAACGCGGGGGCTTGAAGAATCTGCTCAGCGCTGTGGCAATGGTGCAAGAAATTAAGCCCAATAGCCCGGTTTTTCCGGCTGCACAGCGGTTACTCAACAGTCTGGGAAAAGATATGTTGGCACTGGCCGATGATGAAATGCGGCGGCGCGATTTGGCGGGTGCTCTGGCGATCATTGAGCAGATTCCTGACACCGCGAATCTGCAATCTGAAATTCAAGACTTTTCGACACTGGCGCAGGCTCGAGCGGCTACCTGGAACGGCAGTGCGTCAGATATTGAGGCAGCGATTGGGCAGGCTCAGCGGATTCGCCGCGATCGCCCGCTCTATGGCAAGGCGCAAGAGCTGATTGCCGATTGGCAGGTGGAATTGCGGGACTTGGCGGTTCTCAGTCGGGCGCAGCAAATTGCTGAATTGGGTGGCATTGACGATTTGCGCGCTGCGATCGCCGAAGCCTCTCAGATTCCCCGCCGCAACCCGCGCGGAGATGACGCGCACACCCAAATTTCTCGCTGGACACGCGACATTCAAACCAGTGAAGATCGTCCGATTTTAGACCAAGCTGAGCAGATGGCGATTCCTGACGATCTAGATTCGCTGCAATCTGCCATTGCGATCGCTAGCCGCATTGGCCGTGGGCGGGCACTGTATGCCGATGCTCAAGCGCAGGTTCGAGTCTGGAATCGTCAGGTGCAGCAAATGCAGGCACCGCTAATAGAACCCGCTGCACTTGGGGTACCTGGAACGGCGGTCGCCCCTGCCGCGTCTGGCCGTGCTGCCAACTCTACCTGGTCTAACGCTGCCACGACCCGAGTCCCTTCAGAAATTACCTTGGTGCCGTCGCAGCGCCAAGCAGAGCAATCTAGCGATCAAGCAACCCTGATAGAGGCATACAACACGGCCAATATAGGCACACCTACAATGCTGGTTTCAGCAATTCAAACGGCCAATCAAGTCTCTGCGTCTAGTCCTTGGCGCTCTGAAGCGGATCGTTTGATTGAGTTTTGGAGTCAGCAGGTGCTGCAAATTGCGCAACAGACCGCACCTAATGATGCGGCAACGGCGATCGCTCTAGCCAGAAATATTCCGCCTCGTACAGGGGCTTACGCGCAAGCTCAGCTTCTGATCGAACAGTGGCAACAGCGATAGGAGTTGCATCCGGGAAAGAGGGATCTCATCCAAAAAAGAGCCGAACTGTTCCCGCCGTTTTTAGCCTCCGACCGCTGCTTCGATCTGCCTGACCACCGTTAACGCGGAGTAGCTGACGCCTGCGGTGCCTTCGCCGGGATGGGTGGAGTCGCCGACTAGCCAGAGCCTGTGGATGGGGGTGCGGTTGGCGAAGCCGAAGGGGCCAAAGGTAGACACGCGCTGGCCGATGCCGCCGACGATGCCGCGATCGCGTCCAGTAAAGTGGGCGAAGGTTTTGGGGGTGGCAGCGGTTTGGTGCAGAATGGTGTCGGCAGTGAGGTCGAAGTAGGTTGAGAGGCGGGCGATCGCCGTTTCGCTATAGTGCTGTTTGAGAGCTTGGTAGGTGGATGGCGAGGGTTGGCGGTCGGCATCCCACCACTGGTTGGGTTCAGTAAATGACGAGGCGATAATGGTGGCGCAGTCGGTGGGGGCACGGCCATCGTTGGGGTGGCTGACGGAAACAAAAAGGGAGTTATTTTCGGCGATCGCACCCTCATAATCGTAGAGAAATTGCAGGTGGGGCGGACAGTGGGGTGGAATGGCAGCTTGTTTGACGCCTAGGTAAATGACGAAGGCTCCCGAGGATGGCGGCAGTTTGTCTACTCGCTGGCGGTAGCCGCTGGGGCTTTGCTCGCCTAAGAGCTGCACTAGGTTTTGAACGGTGACATTGGCGACGATGTGATCGGCGGTTTCTGTCCAGGTGTGACCCGTTTTTTGATCGCGGATGTGGACGGCGATCGCCCGCTGCTTTGCCGCCGATTCAGCAACAGTGTCAATCCGTTCGACGGTGTGACGCATGCGCAACCTGCCGCCGTCGCGTTCGAGAGACTCGACTAGGCGACAGCTCAACACCTGCATGCTGCCCTGGAGGTGAAACAATCCCTGTGGCGCTTGAGACACGCCCAAAGCAGTGGCCGCATAGAGCAGCGCCGTTTCCTCAGCATCGACCTGGGAGTAGAGCTTGAGCTGTAAATCGAGGAACGTTTTGAGGCGGCGATCGCCCCCCAGTCCATACCAGCGCAAGACCTGACCGACGGTGGAAAAGGTGTGGGGGACTGTCAGCAACGTATTGGGACGCAGCGCTTGCAGAAACTGCCAAATATCCCAGGCGTTACGCGGCGGCAGCACGGGGTCGCGAGCCTGAAATGCCCAACTAGCGCGGAATAAGTCGGATAAAAGTTGCCAGAACGGTTCGCTGCCGGGGAACTGCCGCTGCCGCTCGGCTTGCCAGCGCTGCGGATCGCGCCAGACGTTGATGGGTTCGGTTTCGCCCGGTAGAAACACGGCACAGGCAGGGTCGCAGGGGGTAGCGGCTGGTAGCGGCATGCCTAATTCAGCAAAAATGCGATGGTGGATGCCCCCCGGCTCTAGCCCAGCCACTTGGGTCGCCCCCACATCAAAGGTGAACCCCCGACGCTGAAACGTCGAAGCACAGCCGCCCGGTGCGATCGCCTGATCAAATACCTGCACGGCATAGCCGCGATGCGCCAGCAGAGCCGCCGCCGTGAGCCCCCCAATCCCTGCCCCAATGACAACTATTTTTTGCTGAGACTGCCCTGGCTGAGACTGCTCTGGCTGAAACCTACCGCCCATAAGCTGCCCCAAAATCCACTGTACTAGTGTTACAAAATGTAACACTAAAGGTCTCAAACTGGCTTGGGCAATCCGGGGTTTGTCGGAGGCGATCGCACTGCTATGCCGCTGTGAACTCTAGGGAGCAGGTGGTGGAGCGCCCTGATCGGCGGGCGGTAGCGGCACGGGTGCGCCCGGTGGGTTAGCAGGTGGGTTAGCAGGTGGGTTGGCAGGTGGGTTGGCAGGTGGGAGATCTAGCTGTTGGGGTGTTTCGGTGGGCGGTGGCGGTGGCGTCAGATTAGTCCAAAGCGAGTAGCCGATCAGCAACGTTATCCAGCCCGCCAAAAACAGCAGAATCGACGAGGTGAGGCGATTGAATCCAGAACCAGAGAGAGGTGCAGCCTCTGGCGTCGAATCTTCGGTTGCCTCGGCGTCCCAATCAAAGTTTTGATCGGTAGTGGGTTCCAGGCTTAGCGGCAATGGATCGACCGCTTCACTCAAAAGTGGGCGGTCTAGAGCAGGTGCCTCAGCCGATTGGAAGTATCCCGGTGCTGGCATGGCGTCGGGTTCTGTTTGGCTATCAGTCCACAACAATTCTGCATCCTCTTGTCCCACGTCTGTGTCGGTTGTCTCCCCTTCCTGGGTCAACAATTCAAGCGGTGCTGCTGCATCCACTGCACTAAATGGCGCTTCCAGATCGGGTAAAAATTGAACTGCCTGATTGGATGAATAGCTGCCGTCCGTTAGGTCTAGAGTTCGTTCTTCATCGTCTGGCTCTAGGGCGCTACCGGGTGGGTCAGTATCCAAATAGAAATCGGACGGAGCACTGGTAGCAAAACCCTCTAAGGTGGGTTCTGTCTCTAGGGTTGGTTCTGTAGGTGTAGACTGTCCCCACGTTGCTTCTCCGGTCGGTTCAGCATCTTCAGGAAAGCTGTCAAACACCGGCTCTGCAATTGGTTCGCTCATCCAATCCAGAATGACTTCCTCATTCTCCGCGTCAGCGTCGCTGTAGCTAGCGCTGTACGCGTCTGTGTCGTGGAGCGAGGAATATATTCCCGGCGTAGCAATGTCGTCTACGAGTAGTTCTGGTGGCAGGTCATCATCAGGAGACTCGATCAGTTCTACTGTGCCTAAATCGTCTTGGCCTAACTCATCGAGATCGTTAAATTCCAGGAATGATTCGGTAAAGGCTAGTGGAACTGGAGCATCTGCTGGGATATCTGTGGTCGGAAGCTCTGTAATCAGGCTCTCTGGACTGGGAGCCTCCAGAGCGGCGTCTTCTGTAAGCCATGAGTCGGAGGACGAAGGATCTGCGTCGAAACTCCAGCTAGCTGCATCTAGACTAGTGTCAGCCAAACTAGGTTCACTCAAATCGTTGCCAAACTGGAAATCATCTTCAACTGCCAATGCTGCCAGCGGATCAAGCACGGCATCTGCGGTGAGTTGATCTACGGGTGCGAATCCTAGCCCGTCTTCTAGGTCAAAAGCCGCCAGTGGATCAACGGCTGCTGCATCGGGTTCATCGTTTAAGTTATCCGCAAAGTTATCCGAGAGATCGGAAAAATCATCTGATAGAGCGGCGGCGTCCTGCTCGCTGTCGAGGGCAAAGTCGTCGTCGTCAAATGCATCTTCAAGGGCTAAATCTGCCAGGGGATCGGTGAGCGGTTCGCTATCGGTGAGGCGATCGCCCGCAAAGCTGAGGTCACTCTCAAACCCTATAGCTGCCCCCAATTCGGGCGATATATCCGAGGTAAATGGTAAAGCATCTAGCTCGCTGGTTAAATCGAGTTCGCTGGTTAAATCGAGTTCGTTGGTTAAATCGATTGCGTCTAAGTCCAGCCCGTCTTCAAAGTCCAGAGAAGCTAGCAAGTCGTCGGTGTTACTTGGCTCGGAGTCAGATTGTGTGGAATCTGGATCAAGCTTGGCGGCGCTGAACTCGTCTCCAAAGTCAAAGGCTTCTAAGGAATTAAGGGCGGTGATGTCTTGCTCGAATTGCTCGAACTGCTCGAACTGCTGAAACTGATTGGGGGGATTAGCGATCGCCCCCGGCTCAAATTCGGCATTAAGTTCGGCGATATCGGCTTCATCGTCTAAGGCTCCTAACCCCAAGTCATCTAGCGAGGAGGTGAAGTCGTTGCTGTCCGTTAAGCCATCTCTCCCGGTCGCCTCAGAGACGCCAAAATCATTGGCGATCGCCTCTTCCAGTTCACTATCGTCTGGGAAGCCAAAATCGGCATTAGACAGGGGGGCGATCGCCGCCTCGTCAAACTCCTCAAACTCCAAATCGTCTAAGCCTAAATCTTCTAGCCCCAAGCGTTCAAATTGGCTTTCTGACACCGACTCGACAGCACTAACAGCACTCTGTGAAGCGATTTCAGGCGGCTCCGTAGGCAAGTCCAGCTCCGGTAATGCCACTTCTGGCAAGTCCAGTTCTGGCAAATCCGCCGCTGCCTCTGCCACAGGTAGAACTGCCGGACGGAACGGAGGCATGGGCGGAGGGG
>Ga0163154_10008533_pt1 | contig 11900 bp, 8 predicted proteins | sample OliLakLV19MP9P1_FD_148649 | JGI IMG/M metagenome (GOLD analysis project Ga0163154, IMG submission 148649) | Freshwater microbial mat bacterial communities from Lake Vanda, McMurdo Dry Valleys, Antarctica - Oligotrophic Lake LV.19.MP9.P1 | ecosystem: Environmental > Aquatic > Freshwater > Lake >... | reverse complement strand
GTTTGTTCCAGAAGCCCCAGAAGGCATTCCAATCCTTGACAAGCGTTCCAGAGAGGAAGATGCAGATATTGGCAAACATCACTGATGCTGCGCCAGCCCAGAATGCCAGCCGATGAATGCCGATTTCGCCAATCGAGTACCCGACAATATTCCGCCAGAAGACATCGACATTATGTTCCGTAATCGGCCGCCGAGCAGCACTCAGAATGGCTGAGCCGTGCATCGCCAAGAATAATGTTGATCCAAACAGCAGCGAAACACCAATTGCATGGAATGGATTGTAGAAGAAATTGTAGTACTGGTAGCCAATGTTCGATACCCAATCAAGGTGATGGGTAATGCCAAGCGGGAAGCCGTTCCCCCAAGCACCCATTGCGATTGGGCGAAGCCATTGCAATGTAATCCAGGACATCACGACCGCACCATAGGCGATCGGAATCTCAATACCCATTTTCAGCTTGAGGCTAATGTCAACCTGGCGTAGCAACCAACCAATAAAGGCCAATGTGGCAGAAAACATGGTCAACTGCCAGAACAACCCTTGATCTGGTGATGGAGCTAATGCCAAACCCACGCTCATAGGTGGTGGATCAAGCCGAACTGCGAGTAAATTTCCTGTCTTCTCGACAATCAGTGCCTGGGCAAAGTAAAAAGTCACACCGAGAACAATGCCAATGATCGAGAGAAGACCGAAAAAGCCAACATAGAAACGCCCGAACCAAAAATCGAGTGGATCGAACCCGAAGATCCGAGCCGCTAGCGTGCCACCTGGCTGCTTATAGTATTCTTCGACAATCGCGAAGGGGATTGGTTCGGCAGCTTGACCACCGATTGTGCGCACAGTGTCACTTGCCGAGCGCAATTCCCCGTCGGGTTGTAAGAGTAACTCGCGTGACAAACTCGCCATCACGAACTCTCGCTTTCTAGGGTACAGGTACGGTCAACCGCTGACCGAACCCCCTGTCGTCCAGGCGGGGGCCGTCAAGCCTTACCGTTCAAATCAAAACGGTGGCGGAAGGCTAGCATAACTAGCCTCCGCCTGACCGCTGGGCGAACACCTACGACGTGAACCAGTTGTATTGCGGTGAACTCAGCAGTACGAAATGGATCAACAATGCCATCACAATGCCGAGCAGCGTATACAGAACTAGGTTCGTCCGGAAATCAAATGGTCGGTTCATGTGTAAGCTTCCTCCTGAAGCGATTAGGGCAGCCATGGCCTCCAAATGTAGACCAGCAAATGGGCGACAACAGCAATCGCCAGGAACCCGTAGGTTGTCTTCACGACAATGTCATGGGCCAACCATTCCTCATTGGTGAACAGGGTTCGCCATTTGTCGGGAACCAGATCACTAACGCTTCGATCCGTCATATGCATTCACCCCCTTTCAAGAACCCCTATCGCGACACTGTATCGATCCCGATGCTGAACCAACCGCACGATCAGTCAGTCCTGATCTTTGATCGGTCAGTCCATACACGGTTTACCAATAGTGTCAAGCGTTATTAGTAGGGTTGACCGTATTATAGACCCTCAAACCAAGGAATGTCAAACAAAACAACTTACACATATCCTATACAAGCGCTATACACAAAGTACACATATTCACGAGTTTTTTAGGGCCTATATATTATTATCAGTGCATATACTGTGCAAACAATCGTAACCTCGACAATCCATTCACAACATCTCAGTCAATCCCTCTACAGGCTTTGCACAACATCGGACAAATGTTGCAAAGAGTTGACATATTAGGCGATGATGCTAGAATACGCTTGCTCGTGTTCTTGGCACAAGAAGTTTTTTCTCTAGAATTTCAGCGAAATTCGGTTACAATCATGTAGTCGGTGCAATTACTGTGCAGTTGCCCTGCTACAAAATCGTAACGAAACCTGAAATTCGCTACCCTATGTGGGGTGGCTGGTTCACGCTCCTCCGACGTATCCCTAATATTGCGCCGTCGCAAGGAAAAGGATAGCCGCATGGTTGAGCAATTGTCGCACCTGCTCAGTCTCTCGGACACACCACGCTACAATATCAAGGCGGTTGTCCAGCAGACCCACGTCAACATTTCGACACTACGTGCCTGGGAGCAACGCTACGGAATTCCAACGCCCAACCGTTCCGATCATGGACATCGGCTGTATTCGCAGCGCGACATTGCCATTATCAAGTGGCTGAAACAGTGTACCGACGATGGTCTCGCCATTAGCCAGGCCGTCACGATGCTGCGCGAGAGCAAGATCCTCGACACAACGCCAACCAGTGTGAGCCTTCCGACCATTCCACAGCATGTTGGCAATGGATGGCCGGAGATTCGCGCCAAATTGCTTGATGCGCTGTTGAGTGTGAACATGCGTCAGGCCCATCTGTTGGTCAATACGGCAGCGACGATGTTTCCAGCCGAGACAGTAATCCTCGAACTATTTGAGCCGATCCTTGTTATGGTTGGTGAGAAATGGATGCGCGGCCAGATCTGTATTGCCGAGGAGCATCTGATCTCTAGTTTCATCCGCCAACGACTCCTGGCCCTCAGCCAATTGTTTGCCCCATTCTCGCATGGCCCACGGCTTGTGTGCAGTTGTGTGCCCAACGAACACCACGAAATTGGCATTCTTATGTTTGCCATGCTGATGGAACAACGCGGGTGGGAGATCATCTACCTTGGTCAGAATCTGGGTACAGATGGGCTTGACGATCTGCTTGTGCGCCTGACGCCGGCAATATTGTGCGTTGGTGTCACTCTGGCCGAGAATGTGAGTGGTGTCTTTGAGGTTGCACGTGTCACCGAACGGTTTAATCGCCAGAATCTGGCATTGGCCTATAGCGGGCGCGTGTTTGCCGAACACCCGGAACTCCAGCGCCGCGTACCTGGTGTGTACCTTGGAACCGATCTGCACGAAGCGATTGCCCGTGTCGATGCGATTGGTGAGGAAATTGATCGTGAGCGTTGGCTGAGTATTGCCTCAACAAACCATGCGCCACATAGTATGTTCCCGCCACCATTCTAAGAACGCCTGAACCCAATGGGAGGAACGGTGCTATGCTTCCATTTGAGACCTGGTTAGCCGAACGAGGTAGTCCGGTCGCTATCGCAATCAATGCGCAGTACGATTCGATTTGTGAGCGTGTCGCATTGCGAATGGCGACTGCCTTCCCCAATTTATGTTTTGACCCATTGCGGATGGATGCGGCCTCATTCCAGAAGCAGGTCTTTCGCGAGACGCCACGGCGGCTGCATCGCCTGATACAGGTGGTATTACTCTGCCAAAGCACTGCGGTTATTGAACGTGAGTATCGCTGGGGTTGGAAGATTCTCTCACGCTTCAATGTGGAACGTCGGCACATGACGGCCCATGCCCGCTGGTATTTTGAAGAAGTCCTTCTGAGCGTCCCGCTGATCGATGAGGACCAAGTGCAGCTGACCGAACTACGCGATCATGTCATTCGCATGATCGATAGCACAACCGTCACAACACAACAATTTGCCGATCAAGCGCGCCGCCGCCAGATGATCAATGGCAATGGGTTCAACCATTCGTCGCAGAAGTAGATTCGTCGGGTGTATGCGATACGCCCCTACACCGGGCCAATACCCTCGGCTGCTCGCTCAATCAACTCCAGAAGTTCCTTGCGTGAGAGATCGCGCCCGCGCTCACGCCACCAGCCATAATACCAGCGCAAATTATTGCGGAACGCCTCTTCCACCTGAGCTTCATTAAGCTCCGGGAATTTCTGGCGCAGTAATTGCAGCGCTGGCTCGCGCTCATCGGGTGGCAGATCGGGAGTGCTGGCAAGAATACGCTCCGCCCGTAGCAGAAACAATTCCCGCTCAATTGTTGGAAACTCATCATCGATCTGGCGGATATTACCCAGATAACAAATCATGCGCTGGCGTGGCGTGTTGCGCTCATCCCGATAGCTCTCAACGAGGTAGGCATCGTGGAAGACAACATTCGCCGTACTCGCGTTTTTGTGCTTGCGTACAACCCAACGGATGTACATACTATTCCTTTAAGTATTCAGAAGTCAGCATTCAGAAGTCAGAATATGCTACGGGCCAAGTCGGCGGAATAACTCCTCACTCCTGACTCCTGACTCCTGACTCCTGACTCCTGACTCCTGACTCCTACCGCCCCACTTCAAGTGTCCCTTCCAGCCGATCTTCCAGATCGCTATAGATTTCCTGAAGCTGAAGCACTGTTAACTCATCCGCATCCCATAGGCCGCGGCCATGTGCCTCCAGCAGCCGTGCGACGGCATTACAGGCGGCTCGTGGGTTGGCCGCTTCTAATCGCTTGCGCATTGTCTCATCAAGAACGAAGGTTTCGGCCATGCCCTGATAGACCCAGCCATCAATCTTACCGGTTGTGGCGCTCCAGCCTAACAGATAACTAAAGCGATTGCCGATCTCGGCTGCTCCAGAGAACCCGTGCGAGAGCATGGCTTCATACCAACGTGGGTTCAGCAACTTGGCACGTGCCTCGATGTGCAGAAGTTCCGTTGCACCACTAACCCGAACACTGCCTGTATAGGTTTCGGCATAGCTCAATGGTACATCACCACCACTGGCCTGGCGAGCGGCAAGCTGGATGGCACCACTATGGCCATAGTAGTGTTGCATATCGGTCAGGCCATACTCAACGCTATCGATGGCCTGGAATACATGTCCAACCGTACCAAGTAAACTGCGTAACACTTCGGGCGCTGGCGCACCGGCTCGCCCGCCACCATAGGTATGCGAACCGCGCTTCACAAAGGTCTCGGCTAATTCATGATCCTGATCCCAGGCACTCTCTTCCACCAGGGCATCAACACCAGTGCCATATTTGCCAGGAGCCTGTGTGAAGATTCTGGCAGTGGCTTGTTCCCAGCTATGGCCTTGTTCAACCATGTCCAATACATGGGCACGCAGGAAGTTCTGCTCGACTGGCTCCTCGGCCTCCGCCGCCCGTCGGAACAGGTCATCAAGCAGATCCAAACTGAGCTGAAATGTATCACGGAAGATGCTACTGATGTCCAGCAACACATCAATCCGTGGGCGGCCAAGTTCGGCAAGTGGAATAAGTGCGTAGCGCCAGATCTTGCCCTGCCCATCACGTTCTGGCCGTGCGCCAACCATCGCCAGCACCGCAGCAATACTCTCACCCTCGGTCTTGATTGTGTCAAGCGCCCACAATGGCATCGCCACCGTTTCGGGGTAGCGTTGTGTTGCACTCGCAGCGTGCGCGATCAGCAGTTGTTCGGCCATCTGCCAGCCACGGCTGGTTGCGCCATCGCTTGGCAAGCGCCATGGATCAATGCTATGAATATTACGCCCGCTTGGCAATGCGCTGGCCCCGGCACGCACCGGATCGGCACCAGGGGCTGGCAACAGGTAGCCACCACCTAGTGCATGCATGAGTGAGTCCAGTTCTACACCAGTTGCACTCAACCCACGCAGCATGGCTTTGCCATGGGTAATGAGGGGTTGTGTTGCCGGGTGAATTGCAAATGCTGCAAGTGTTCGTTCGATCTGTGGAGCCATATGGCTCTCTTGGGCAAACTGATGATTGCCAAGCACATATTTCTGCACAAACGCAGCCCGTGCGGCAGCTATATCTGCTGCTGCAATACCCTCTGCGGCTAGCATACGCGCCAATCCTGGTGTACCATCGTGGGGCACATCGAGTGCTGCCTCGATCAAGGCGACTGCCCGTTGTGGAGCCGGTGGCGTGCCAAAGGTATGCAGGCCATCCTGGATCAATCGTTGTTCAAGATCGCTCAGATAGGCGGCAACCCTGGTGCAATACACATCCTCGGATTCGTGTTCATATGCTGGCAGATCCGGCAATCGTGATCCGAGAATCGAGAACCAGGAATCTTCCGCTGGAATACTGTTATTGTCCATTGATCGATTGGCGCTTGTACGTTCCAGGTGCTGCTCTCGTTCTGCCAGCATCGCCCGTAGCTGTGCCAATTGCTTGTACAACCCGGCCCGCGCATAGGGCGGCACAATATGGCTGACAATCGCCGCATAGCCGCGTCGCTTGGCAATCGAGGCCTCGGATGGGTTGTTGAGCGGGTAGAGGTACAGATGTGGCAGTTCACCAAGCAATAGATCCGGCCAGCACTCGCCGGTTAGGCCCAATTGCAGGCCCGGCATCCATTCGGCGGTGCCGTGCATACCAACATGCACGATCACATCGGCATGCCAGGATTGGCTCAACCAGCGGTAGAAGCCAACAAACTGATGGTGCGGCGTGAAATCGCGATCAAACAGCAGGCGCATTGGATCACCAGGTGCGCCCATACTCGGCTGAACGCCAACAAATACATTGCCAAGATCCATACCATCGATCCGAATCGCATCGCGGCCCTGTGGCGCAATATCTCCTGGCGGCGTGCCCCAGTAGCGATCAATGCGTTCTGCGTGTGCTGCTGGCACAATCCGGCGATATTCGTGAATTGGCAGTGCAGCACCATGCCATGCATCTGTTCCTGGTTCGCCAAGCCCAATCATCTGATGAGCAAGATCCTCTGGTGTCGCCGGAATCGTCCCAATCCGGTAGCCTTCCTGCTGCATCCGGCCCAATATGGCATGCAGCGAGGCTGGTACGTCCATCAATGCTGCGGTTCCGAGGCGGCCAAGGCCAGGTGGGAAGTTATACAGCACAAATGCAACCCGCCGTTCTGCTGTTGGCGTTCGGCGCAGATGCACCCAGCCAGCCGCTTGGCGAGCCGCACGCGCCAGCCGATCCGGCATTGCTACAATTTCCTGCCCACGAATGGCACCCAGCGCAACTGGCGCAATCGCTCCATCCATCTCGGGCAGATCATACATGATCACCGCCTGCATTGGTGCAACGCCAGTGGCCTTCCAGTTCTGCTCATCCTGCATCTGCAGTGGCTGGACGATCATGTATGGCACATCCAGGCCAGCCAATAGCTCTGCCGATTGTTCGCGATAATGGCCTGGTTTGGTTGAGCCTGCTGGCCCTCCAACCAATGGGAAGCCCATCGAGTTGATCAATAGATCAATTGGCCGCCCGAATTTGGAACCAGCATTCACAAGCCATTCGCGGACGGCCACGTGCATCTCGATCCCACTGACGAATAATGGCAGGACGGCCAGGCCAGCATCTTCGAGTGCTGTAATCAGATCGGCATGATAGCGCTGACGCTGAACAACATGCTTGCGGAAAGCGATCAGGGCTACGAGTGGGCGGTGGCGTGGTGCCTGATCACCGCGCTTGGCCTTCTGGCTAGTATCCTGTTTGGCGAGATGCTGATCATACCATTTCAAATAACTCTTTGGTTCATCAAAGAAGTGTTCGGCCTGTGGATGGAAGCAACCCATCGTCGGAATTGGCCGAACCGGCGCAATATCAAGTTTCCGGCCCAGGCAATCGCGCAATATTAATCGGATCATCTGCGTGATATTGGCAACATCTGGTTGGTTCCAATAGATATTGACCGTCAGCCAGGTACGGAAATCCTTTAGCTTGGCTGGCATGAGTGGCAGCAGCCTGGTGGCAGCGCGAGTCAGTTTTGTGTAGGCATACAGGGTATCCTCATCACGCCCACGGGTGATCATATTCAGAATAGCCTGCATGGGCTTCGGCATTGAACCGCGCCCACCACCCGTTACTCGGTAATCGCCAACTCGCGTGAGGGCCATAACCTCTGGCATACTCTCGAAGGCAAAGATCGCTTTCGCAGGCGAGGCATTCACATGTTCCGCAAGCCAATCGGCCAGGCCGCGCATGTTGATCAGCGTGATAAACACGACATCGGCCTGTTCAATTGCCGCAACGAGTGCCGGATCATGGCGTTCCACATGGCCATCGTGAAATCGCAGAATCCGCACATCGGGAGCTGCATCACGAATGTGCTGCTCAATCTCGCTCCATACATAGGCATTGAAGCGTTCCATACCAAGGATGAATGTGAGTGTTGTCATGGCAATTCCAGTGCTATCAGGATTTGCAGATCGTGGTATACTCGTGTGTAGGGTTCTTTGTGCTGCAGGAGGTTCCAATGCACAACAGTGTGGTCATGCTGGTCCTGCTCGCCGTCGTGTTGGCTCCATTCCTTGGTATTCTCTACTCGGTGGGAACTGCTTATCTGAATGCGCCGCCTCCACCAGCCGATGTTAACAAGCACTAGTCTCATGTAGGGCGGTTCACGAACGGGCGGTTCACGAACGGGCGGTTCACGAACCGCCCCTACACCACCCCCCCTATATCGCAATCACGCTTTTCGCACCACATTAAGCACAAAACGGCGCTCGAACTCCTGCTCGGCTTCCAGATCGGGCCAGTTGGCTTCGGCAAGGGTGCGCACACGTGCCAGTGATGCCGCCAGCAATTCATCATCAAGCGGCCAGGTTTCCTGATGAACACGCGATGCCATGCGTTGTAGCAGGAGTGCTGGGCTGGTGCGATTATACCAGGAAGCGGCAATAACATCTGGCTCAATTGTTCCGCCAAGTTTGGCAAGGAACTGGCCATACTGGGCACCAGCACCGGGCGGTTTCATCGTTGGGCGCATATCGATCACCGCCTGGCGTAGTTCGCCACGCATGCGCCGCACACACGAATCTGGATCAAGCCAATCGTTCCCCAGAATGACAACGCCACCAGGCCGCAGGACGCGCATCGTCTCGCTCAGTGCTGCCCGCCAATCCGCAATATGGTGCAGAACATGCACAACCATCACGGCATCGACTGATACATCCTGCAATGGTAACGCCAACATGCTGGCGTGAACAAGTTGCTCAATGCCCTTCTCATGCGCCTTACGCATCATCTCGGCAGAAATATCCAACCCGATCACACGGCAGCCCGCATCAATAATCGGGCGGGCGATTCGTCCTGTTCCAACGCCGAGTTCCAGAACGAGCGCACCACGGCTTGTGAGCTGTGCAATCGAAGCGCCGATCTGTGCAGAAACCTCTGGCGCATGCAGGTTGTAATCATCATAGGCATAGGCGATTCGATCAAAGGAGAGTGGTGTTCGCAGTGGTGCAAGGGCAGTCATAGAGGCCTCAATTAAACCGAACAACAAATGCTTATATACGTCGAGGGGGCTGCGGCAGCGCAGCCCCATAGGCTTTGCGTAAGCCCTGCTACGCAGTAGCGGTCACTTCCATTGTGCGGGTCAGATCATCACGGCTCAGGCCACGAAACTGCGCGATGCTTACGGTGCTGAGTAGGGCCAATCCAACAACCATCAGGATTGTTTCAAAGCCAAAGATCATGGTATAGCCAAGCTGTGCGCTCAACAGATTTGTCTCGATCAGGGCGCTCTTCAAACCACCACTCAAGATCGATGAGAGGCCATTGCCGAATGCCTGAGCCGTGCCCCACAACCCCATATACAGGCCAGTCGCCCCTTCGACAGTCATCTCCATCATCATGGAGAGCGCGCCAATATTAAACAAACCAGTGAAGAAGCCCATCACCAGCAGCGATGGTGTCAGCAGCGCTTGTTGGCCGATCAGCGCGCATAGTGTGAGCAGGCCCAGGCCCACAGCAGTACCTGCACTGCCAATCATCGCAATTGTCTTTTTCTTGATTGTGATGATGCTACTGAGCACGCCCATCGCCAACATGCCGAACAGGACGCCGCCGCCCCATACCTGGGTAAACGAGGTCGTGTCCTTCAGCGACATATTGAAGACTTCGCCGCCGAATACTTCCAGGATCGAATCCTGTAGGAAGATACCCAGAATCGAGCATGTTACGAAGAAGAAGAAGGTTCGTACCTGCGTATTTTCACGCAGCAATGTAACTGCTGTCTTGAGCGCATTGCCAGGTGGAACCGCCGTGTTCGCCTTGGCAACCGCCGTTGTCAGTTCCTCGCCCTTGAGCCGCCGCTCCATCCCCACTAGGCCCAATAGCGTCGAACCCATCACCACAAATGGCGTCAGGTTGTAGAGCGATTGCATTGCAGCAGGGGTATATTCTGGCATGAGTACCTTGAACACAACCGCCGACATGATCGCACTCAGGATGGTGAATGTCCATACAACCGAAATAACCGCACCACGATTTCGCTCGGTTGTACTTTCGGCAATCAATGAATGATGTGCATCGCCCATGGTAGCCAGTGCAACGCCAAATACCAACATCAGCCCAAGGCCAATCACAGGGGCAATTGGCGAACCAGCACCCATACCCTGGGCAATGGCTGGCAGGAACGGAAACACAACACACGCAATCAACGATCCGAACACAACATATGGTGTTCGGCGATACCCAAAAATCGGGTTGCGATCCGCAATACGCCCAAAAACAACCTGAAATGGTGATAGGAAGTTGTGCATGCCGATCATCACGGTGACAAGCACTGCCGCAACACCAAGCTCATAGATCGTAATACGGTTGAAGTTGCTGCTCAACAAGGCAAACATCCAACCAACACCGATCTTTGGCAGCGCTAAACGCAATGCCTTCAGGATACCACCAAGCACATTGAAAAACGAACTCAGAACCTTCATTGGCGTGTCCTTTCAGAATTGTTTCCTGGTCAGATCCAACGCTGTAGTACCGTTTCGTGACTACCTGTATATACAGAAGTATGATTCACCTTCTGCACAGGAGTTGTAAATACTTTACTTACCAAATTGCTGATAACAAAAGTATATCACAATCCTCAAAATCGTTCAATACTTTACAATATCTATAATATTGTTCGACAAAGGCTCTACAATGAGAACCGTGTATTCAGGAGTCAGGAGTCAGAAGCCAGAATGGAGAACCACGTAGCTAGGAGTCAGGAGTCAGAAACCAGAATGAGCTGCTTTCAGCGCTTCTTGCACCCAAACAGTGCAACCCTTCTCCTGACTCCTGACTCTTGACTCCTGACTCTTGACTCCTGACTCTTGACTCCTGACTCCTGACTCCTGACTCCTGACTCCTGACTCCTGACTCCTGACCACTCACGAATCGCGGGCTGCCATTGCTACTTCGGCGATCTGTTCACCCTGTGCATTGGGGAGGTAGACATATTCGCCACCAAGCCATTCAGCCAATTTACGGGCCTCACCACGGCTCAGGTAGCTGCGCTGGGTATCAACAACAATCGTACGAATGCCTGCATCGGCAACATGGCGGCCAAGAGCCTGCAATTCACTAGCAATTTCCGCACGAGCAGCGCGTATGCCAATGTTTGCGCGGCCGTCGGTGAGCAGTACCAGAACAGTTTGCAAAATTCCTTTGCTGCGCGCCTGTTGGGCGACATCAATAGCGCTCAATAATGCTGCTGCGATTGGCGTCCCACCACCTGTTGGTAGGGTATCGAGCGCACGGCGGGCGAGTTCCACGCTCTGTGATGGTGGCAACAACAGCTCGGCACTCGTCCCACGAAAGGCCAGCAGCGCCACCCGATCGCGCTGGACATAGGCACGTTGTAGTAGTGTATGCACGGCACCCTTGGCCTGGCGCATACGGTGCAAGGCCATACTGCCACTGGCATCGACGGCAAATAAGAATAGGGCACCAGCCTTGCTCTTATACTGCTTTACCCGAATATCATCGCCGCGCAGCATGACAGTGGATGCTCCACGCTGCGGCGCTGCCTGTGTTCCAGCATTGCTTGATAGCGTGGATCGGCGCAGTGGTTGCCAGGGAGCCGCCGCTCGCAATGTGGCCGAGATATCGATGCGATTACGCCGTGGATCGCCGGGCAAACTGCGAATATGGCGGCCTCGTTTACCATTGGTACTGCCACGCGAGCCACTCTTGCCCCGCCGAACAGCCCGAAATGGCAGTTGTTCCAGTTCGGCTGGCAACTCCGTCGCCAGGGCGGTCAATACCTGTTCATCTGGGATACTCTGCGGTGTTGATTCCGGTTCCTTGCCATCATCCGCTGATTCTGGCGGTTCTGGCTGTTGTTGCTCTTGTTGGGGTTGCTC
>Ga0163154_10008532_pt1 | contig 11901 bp, 4 predicted proteins | sample OliLakLV19MP9P1_FD_148649 | JGI IMG/M metagenome (GOLD analysis project Ga0163154, IMG submission 148649) | Freshwater microbial mat bacterial communities from Lake Vanda, McMurdo Dry Valleys, Antarctica - Oligotrophic Lake LV.19.MP9.P1 | ecosystem: Environmental > Aquatic > Freshwater > Lake >... | reverse complement strand
CGGCCCAAACGAGCTCCCCACGCGTCCTTTTGCGACGGGGGGAGCTTCGAGGGTCAGGTCACTGGCCGGTCGGCACGCCGATTCGAGCCGGGAAGGCTTGGAGCGCTCGCCAGGTGATGAGCCAGGAAACCCTGGCCGTTCGGCAGGTCTCGCTGGTCGCGGACGACGACCATGGGCCGAACGGAGGGTGGGCGCACGCCGTGTGGGCCTCGTCCGTTCGATTCATGTGTCTTCGTCGGGCTGGCCTTTCGCGGAATTCGAAAGGACTCGACTTGACACACTTGATTCGACTCAGCGCAGGCTTTGGCCTCGCACTGTCGTGCGCGACGCTACTTGGGCTCGCGCCCACCGCCGCGGCACAGACCGCGAGCAGCGGGTACCGCTTCGCCGGCAGCACCGACCTGTCGCTCTTCTGCGGCAACTATCCCACGATCCGGGGCTTCGCCGACGGTTCGTACATCGCGTTCGACGGTCAGCACCTGGAGCGGCGCTCGGGCGACGGCACGCTCTTGCAGACTTATGCGACGCTGCCGTTCCCGGTCTTCGCGAGCTTCGTCGAGCTCAGCGACGACGAGGCCTTTGCGTACATCGGTGAGTCCTCGCAGGGCACGATCAGCGAGATCGATCTCGCGACGGGCCAACAGCGGGTGCTCACGAGCCTGACGTTCAACTTCGATTTCGCATTCGACGTCGTCCCGGGCCTGGCGTACGTCAGCGCAGCGACGGGGGGCTTCGGCACGAACTCCATCTGGCGCCTCGACCTCTTCAGCGGCCAGACGAGCGAGGTCATCACCGTGTCCGGCTTCTCCGGTCCGGTCGAGGTCGACGAGCTCGGCAACGTGTACGTATCGGTGCTGGACTCGGGTTTCCCCCCCACGCCGGGGTCGTCGCGTGTCGTGCGCTTCGACGCAGCACAGGTCACATCGGGCGTGCTCCTGACGGAGGCGCAGGGCACACCGCACTCCGTGGGCTTCGACAACATCGCGTCGACGGAGCTCGACCGCCGCACGTCGCGACTGTGCGTGATGGAGACGAACACCGGCTCGAGCGGCAATGACAGCGTCGCGTGGCTGCTCGATCCCCAGGGCCAGCGTGTCGGACCCGTCGCGACGGCGCCGGGCTTCGCGGGTGGCCTCGAATTCGTCGATTCGGGCTTCGGCACCGAGTTCGGCGCGTACCAGCCGGCGTACACGTCGCTGCGCTTCGCTTACGCCGATTGTTTTGGGACAGGCACGTGGCACCGCTGGAACACGACCGGCGCGCGGCCCGAGGCCGCGTTCGACGGCCCGGGCCTGGGTCAGACGGGCGCCGCGACGATCTCGCTCGTCGGCGGCATCCCGAACGGGTTCGCGAGCCTCTGGGCCGCGCGCACCCAGGCGTTCCAATCCATCCCCGTCATCGAGCAGCTCGGCGGCCTGCACCCGATCGCGCTGCAGGCACGCGCGTCTGATTTCCTGCGGCGCTCGACGCTGATCGCCCTCGACGCGCAGGGCGGGGCCTCCGTCGGATTCACGCAGGGGCCGCCGCTGGAGGGCGCGCTCCTGCTGCAGTGGCTCGTATTCGACGGCACGGGCGCGCTCGTGACGTCGTCGAGCTTTGCCGTGAATCGCGATCTGTTCTGATCGTCTGAGCGAGAATCGCCACTGCAGCCCGCGCGCTCACGGCGCGGGCTGCAGCGTCGGGTCGTTCGGAAGGCCACTGAGGATGCGGTCGAGCTCGTCGATGTCGACGGGTTTCACCAAGTGCAGGTTGAAGCCGGCGCGCACCGTCGCCTCTCGTACATGGGACTGGCTCCAGCCCGTGAGCGCAATGAGCAACACGTCGTCTCCACGCGGCTCGCGCCGGATGCGCTCGGCCACCTCGTAGCCATTCATCCCGGGCATGCCGAGGTCCAAGAGGACGACGCGGGGGGCGAACTCACTCGTCGCGCGGATCGCTTCCACTCCAGTGTGCACGGTGAGGACGCTGTAGTTGAGGTGCCGCAGCACCAACGCGAGGCTCGCCGCCGCGTCGACGTTGTCATCGACGACGAGGACCTTGAGCCCAGGTGTCTCCGCCGAGGCGCCTCTTCCCGGCGCATCGGCGCGAGGGAGCGCGGTGCTGGGTGAGATGCTACAGGGCAGACGTACCGTGAACTCGCTGCCTTTGCCAGGGCCCTCGCTCTGGGCGTGGACTGTGCCGCCGTGCAGCTCGACCAGGCGCTGCACGAGTGCGAGGCCGATCCCCAGCCCGCCCTGGGAGCGGTCGGTCGTGCGCTCGAACTGCGTGAAGAGCTCGAAGAGGTGCGGGATGGCGTCCGGAGTGATGCCGACGCCGTCGTCCTGCACGCGGATCATGACGACGGTGTCGTCGCGCTGGACATGCAGCCGCAGGTTCCCGCCGTCCTGGGTGTACTTGACGGCGTTGCTCAAGAGATTCCCAAGGACCTGCGCGAGGCGCGTCGCGTCGCCGTCGACCAGGACCTGCTCTTCGGGGAGCTCCAGGGAGAGATGGTGCCTATGGGTCTCGATCAGCGGCCGCACGGTCTCGATCGCCCCAGCGACCACCTCTGCGATGTCCAGCTCCCGCTTCTGCAGCTTGATCTTGCCCTGAGTGATCCGCGAGACGTCGAGGAGGTCCTCAACGAGGCGGCTCAAGTGCGCGACCTGCCGGCCGATGACGTCCCGACACCACTCGAGGTCAGGGTCGTCGAAGGCCTTGAACTTCATGAGCTCCAGGCCGTTGACGATCGGCGCGAGCGGGTTGCGCAGCTCGTGCGCCAGGAGAGCAATGAACTCGTCCTTGCGTCTGTCGGCCTCCTTCAGCGTGTTCTCGAGCTGCTTGCGCTCGGTGATGTCGGTCGACACGCCGACGACCCCGTATGGGACACCCTTGGCATCCAGGAGAGGCGCATTGATCGAGTTGTAGACCACCTGACTTCCGTCGGGGAGGGCGATGGTCCACTCGAACTCCAAGGGGCGGCACTCGGTGAGCACCCGGCAGATGTTTCGGTCGAACTCGACCGCCGCCGACTCGGGGAAGAGCTCGAAGATCGATTTGCCCCGCACCTCGTCAGTGCTGCACTGCAATAGCTCCTCCCACTGGCGGTTGACGTGGACGAACCGCCCCTCGATGTCGGTCTGGTAGATGAGCGCCGAGGTGTTGTGCAGGATCGTGCGCAGGTGCTCGTCGCTGCGCTGTTGGCCCTCCTCGGCGCGGCGCCGGACCGCGCCTTCTTCGGTGAGGATTTGGTTGGTCCGTGCGAGCTCGGCGTTCGCTTGCCCGAGGTCGCTGTTCATGCGCTCGAGGTCGCGCGCGCGCTCGTCGTGCAAGAGCGCGTTGGCTCGCTCCAGCTCGGCGTTGGCCTCCGCTAGGCTCTGGTTGAGGCGCACGAGCTCTCGCTTCTGCGTGAAGAGCTCGATCAGGACTGCGACCTTGCTGCGCAGGATCGCGGGGATGACCGGGATGTAGACGTAGTCGACGGCGCCGAGCTCGTAGCCCTTCAGGCGGTCCATGTCGGTGACGTTGAAAGCCGTCACGAACACGAGCGGCGTTTTCTCGTACCGCGGGTGCTGGTGGATGAGCTGCGCGGTCTCGAAGCCGTCCATCCCCGGCATGTTCACGTCCAATAGAATGACCGCGAACTCGCGCCGCATCAGCTCCTGGAGCGCCTCGGTGCCCGAGTTGGCGCGCACGATGTTCTGTTTCAGGTCCCCGAGAATCGCCTCATAACTGAGGAGGCGTGACGGCTGGTCGTCGACGATCAGGATGTTGACATGCTCTGCGTTCTGCATCTCGATGTTGACAGACTCGGTGCCAGATGGTTGGGACGTGGCTGGTGATACGGTGCTCATCGGTGGAGCCACATCCTCAGCAGTGCGAGCAGTTGCCCTGTGTTGACCGGCTTGGCGATGTAGTCCGACGCGCCAGCCTCGAGGCACTTCTCGCGGTCGCCCTTCATGGCCTTCGCCGTGAGTGCAATGATCGGGAGCAAGCGGAGGGACGGGAAACCTCGGATACGTCGCATGGTCTCGTAGCCGTCCATATCCGGCATCATGATGTCCATCAGGACAAGGGAGAGATCGGTGCAGCGCTCGATCATCTCGATGGCCTCTTCCCCCGTGTTGGCGGTGACGACACTCATCTTGTGGCGCTCGAGGAGGCTCGAGAGCGCGAAGATGTTGCGCACGTCGTCGTCCACCACCAGCACCTTCTTGCCGATCAGGACCTCATCGGTCTGGTGCAAACGTGCGAGCATCCGCTGCTTGCCGCTGGGCAGATTCGAGATGACGCGGTGCAGGAACAGCGCGGTCTCGTCCAGGAGGCGCTCGGGCGACTGGACATCCTTCAGGACGATGCCCTTGGCCATGCGTCGGAGCTGACCCTCCTCCTCGTCGCTCAGCTCCTTGCCTGTATAGACGACGATCGGAGTCTCGCGCAGCGCCGAGTCGCCGTTGAGGAGCCTCAGCAACTCGAAGCCCGAGATGTCGGGCAGCCGAAGGTCCAAGACCACGCAGTCGAAGGCCTCGATCCGCATGGCGACCAGCGCCTCGTTGCCGCTGCCTACGGAGGTCACCTCGACGTCGGCGCCGCCGAGCAGCTCCGTGATGCTGAGCTGCTCCGCCGGGTCGTCGTCGACGACGAGCAGCCGTCGTACGTCGGCCTTGGAGAACTGCTTGACCCGGTCGAATGCCGCGCCGAGGGCGTCTGGGTCGGAGGGTTTGTTGAGGTACGAGAACGCGCCGCGCTCGAGCCCGTGCTGGCGCTCCTCCTCGACGGTCAGGATCTGCACCGGGATGTGGCGCGTCTCGATGTTCTGCTTGAGCTGGCTGAGGACGGTCCAGCCGAGCATGTCGGGTAGGAAGATGTCCAGCGAGATCGCGGTTGGGAGGTGCTCGCGCGCGAGCGCAAGCGCGTCGCTGCCACGCGTTGCGACGATCCCCTTGAAGCCGCGGTCCCTGGCCAGGCCGAGCAACGTGCGCGCGAATCGCGGGTCGTCTTCGACGATCAGCAGCGTCGTGTCGCCCACCTCGATCGTGAGACGGTCGTCGAGGATCTCTTCGGGCTTCGCGACGGGCTGCGCCATAGAGAACGCGGGCTGCGCGTGCGCCAACGGCGATTGGGAGCGAGTGATCGTCGGGCCTGCGTACTTCAACGGCAGGTGCAGGGTGAAGGTGCTGCCCTGGCCCGGAAGGCTGTGGAGCCGGATCTCTCCGCCGAGCAGGTTCGCCAGCTCGCGGCTGATCGCGAGGCCCAGGCCCGTACCGCCGTACTTGCGCGCGGTCCCCGCGTCCGCCTGCTGGAAGGCCTCGAAGATGATGCGTTGCTTCTCGACCGGGATACCGATGCCGGTGTCGCTGACGGCGAAATAGACGACGGTGCCCGCGTTGCTGAGGACGGGGTGCTCGATGCTCCACCCGCTCTTGCTGATCCCGACTTCGAGCCGCACCCCACCGCGCTCCGTGAACTTGAACGCGTTGGACAAGAGGTTCTTGATGACCTGGAGTAGTCGCTTCGGGTCGGTGACGATGGCGCGGCCGAGCTCGGGCGCGAAGTCGGTCGAGAATGTCAGGCGCCGACTGTCGGCCTCGTGCCGGAAGTTCCGGTCGACCATGTCGCGGAGCTGCGCGAACGCGAACTCCTCGCTCTCGACGGTCACCGTACCGGACTCGATCTTGGACAGGTCGAGGATGTCACTGATGAGGTTCAAGAGGTCGGTGCCGGCGCCATGGATCGTCTTGGCGAACTCGATCTCGCGCGGCGACAGGTTCCCCTGGTCGTTCTCGGCGAGCTGTTGGCCGAGGATCAGGATGCTGTTCAGCGGCGTGCGCAGCTCATGCGACATGTTCGCGAGGAACTCGGACTTGTAGCGCGAGGTCAGGGCGAGCTCGGCGGCCTTTTCCTCGACCGCGCGGCGCGCTTGCTCGATCTCTTGGTTCTTCAGCTCGACCTCTGCGTTCTGCTCGGCGAGCAGGCACGCCTTCTGCGCGAGTTCCTCGTTGGCGTCCTGGAGCTCCTTCTTCTGAGCCTGCAGCTCGCCCGCGAGCTGCTGCGACTGCTTCAAGAGGCCCTCGGTGCGCATCGTGGCCTCGATCGTGTTCAGCACGATGCCGATGGAGCCCGTGAGCTGCTCGAGGAAGTTCATGTGGGACGCCGTGAACTCGGCGACCGAGGCGAGCTCGATCACGGCCTTGACGTGGCCCTCGAACAGCACCGGGAGCACGATCACCGCGCGCGGTCGCAGGTCGACGAGGCCCGTACCGATAGAGATCTCCTCGTCCTGGACATCGGTCAGGAGGATGCGTTGGCGCTCGACGGCGCACTGCCCGATCAGGCCCTCGCCGAGGTAGTACTCGCGTGGCGTGCGTGTGCTCGACCGGTCCGCGTAGCCCGCGAGCTGCTTCAGCAGGGGCTGGCCGTCGTCGACGTCCATCACATACATGACACCCTGCTGCGCGTTCACGAGCGGCGCCATCTCCGACAGCAACTCTTGACCGACGGTGATGAGCTCGCGTTGGCCTTGCATCATGCGGCTGAAGTTGGCGAGGTTCGTCTTCAACCAGTCCTGCTCGGTGTTGCGCTCCGTCGTGGCGCGCAGGTTCCCGATCATCGCGTTGATGTAGTCCTTGAGGTCGGCCACCTCGCCGCGCACGTCGACCTGGATCGAGCGCGTCAGGTCGCCCTTCGTGACCGCAGTCGCGACCTCGGCGATCGCGCGCACCTGGGTCGTGAGGTTCGCGGCGAGCAGGTTCACGTTGGCCGTGAGGTCCTTCCACGTGCCTGCCGCGCCGGGCACGTTCGCCTGGCCGCCGAGGCGCCCTTCCACGCCGACCTCGCGCGCAACTGTCGTCACTTGGTCGGCGAAGATGGCGAGCGTCGACGTCATGTTGTTGATGGTGACGGCGAGCGCCGCGACCTCGCCCTTGGCCTCGACTGTCAGCTTCTGTTGCAGGTCCCCGCCGGCGACGGCCGTGACGACCTTGACGATGCCGCGCACCTGGTTCGTCAGGTTCGCCGCCATGACGTTCACGTTGTCGGTGAGGTCCTTCCACGTCCCGCCGACACCCGGCACACGCGCCTGCCCGCCGAGCTTGCCCTCCGTGCCGACCTCGCGCGCGACGCGCGTGACCTCGGCGGCGAAACCGTTGAGCTGGTCCACCATCGTGTTGATGGTGTTCTTCAGCTCGAGGATCTCACCCTTCACGTCAACCGTCACCTTGCTGGACAGGTCGCCGCGCGCCACCGCGGCCGCCACGTCCGCGATGTTGCGGACCTGGCCCGTCAGGTTCGATGCCATCGAGTTGACGTTGTCGGTCAGGTCCTTCCACGTGCCGGCCGCGCCCTGGACCTCGGCCTGACCGCCGAGCTTGCCTTCGGTGCCAACCTCACGCGCGACGCGTGTGACCTCCGAAGCGAAGCCGTTGAGCTGGTCCACCATCGTGTTGATGGTCTCCTTGAGCTGCAGGATCTCCCCGCGCACGTCGACGGTGATCTTCTTCGACAGGTCACCGCCGGCGATGGCCGTGGAGACCTCGGCAATGTTGCGCACCTGCGCGGTCAGGTTCGACGCCATCGAGTTGACGTTGTCGGTCAGGTCCTTCCACGTGCCCGCGACGCCGGGCACCTGGGCCTGCCCACCGAGCTTGCCCTCCGTGCCTACTTCGCGCGCGACTCGCGTGACCTCCGACGCGAACGAACGGAGCTGCTCGACCATCGTGTTGAGCGTCTCCTTGAGCTGCAGGGTCTCGCCGCGCACGTCGACGGTGATCTTGCGCGAGAGGTCGCCGCGCGCGATGGCCGTCGCGACCTCTGCGATGTTGCGGACCTGCGCGGTCAGGTTCGACGCCATCGAGTTGACGTTGTCCGTCAGGTCCTTCCACGTGCCGGCGACGCCGGGCACCTGAGCCTGACCGCCCAGCTTGCCCTCGGTACCGACCTCGCGCGCGACGCGCGTCACCTCGGCGGCGAAGCCGTTGAGCTGGTCCACCATCGTGTTGATGGTGTTCTTCGGCTCGAGGATCTCGCCCTTCACGTCGACCGTGATCTTGCGCGAAAGGTCGCCGCGCGCCACCGCGGTGGTCACCTCCGCGATATTGCGCACCTGTGAGGTCAGGTTCGTCACCATCGCATTCACGGAGTCGGTGAGGTCCTTCCACGTGCCCGCGACGCCAGGCACGATCGCCTGTCCGCCCAGCTTCCCGTCCGTGCCGACCTCACGCGCCACGCGTGTGAGCTCCGACGCGAAGGAGCGCAGCTGATCGACCATCGTGTTGATCGCCTCCTTCAACTGAAGGATCTCTCCGCGCACGTCGACGGTGATCTTGCGGGAGAGGTCGCCGCTCGCGACGGCGATGGTGACCTCCGAGATGTTCCGCACCTGCGCCGTCAGGTTCGACGCCATCGAGTTGACGTTGTCGGTCAGGTCCTTCCAGACGCCGCTCAGGCCCTTGAACCGCGCCTGACCGCCGAGCTTGCCGTCCGTACCGACCTCGCGGGCAACCCGCGTCACCTCGGACGTGAACACGCTCATCTGCTCGATCATCGTGTTGACGATCGTCGCGAAGCGCAGGAACTCGCCTTCCAGGGGACGGCCCTCGACCTCGAGGCGCATGGTCTGCGAGAGGTCACCTTTCGCGACCGCCGCGATCGCGCGCGTGACCTCTGCCGTGGGCCAGAGCAGGTCATCGATCAACGAGTTGACCGAGCTCTCCATGATGCTCCACTCGCCGCGTCGGTGGTCGAGCCGCAGACGCTGCGCGGTGTGGCCCTTCCTGCCGACGGACTGGCCCACGCGGTCGAGCTCCTTCGCCAGGTGCGCATTGGCGGCGACGATCTCGTTGAACGTGTCGGCGATCTTGCCACTGACGCCGGTCCAGTCGCCGGGCAAGCGCGCGCCGAACTTACCGTCGCGCATGTCGTGCAGCGCTTGCAAGAGCTGCTTCTGCTGGTGCGTCCACTCGAGTTCAGTGGAATGCAGCGTCTTGGGCTGCCCGTCCGTGCGTTTCTCCATGGGTCTTGGCTCGTGGGGGCGAGCCATGCGTCGGCCCGGCAGATCGCGCGATCCGCGTTCGTGCCGAGCGCAGCACGCTGAACGGCGCCGCGCGTCGGCCCCAGCGGACACCTCTCGCCCGTGAATCGGCCTTCATTCTGCGGTAGGAGCGCGCACCGCTGTGGGCCATCAAGGAGCGCATTTTTTAGCGCCGAGAATGCGATGAAGACACCTTCATCTTGCCGCGCCGGCCACATCGAAGAACGTGGCGCGCCTGGGGTGTTCCCTATGACTGAGGCGCGTCGCTCGACCTCGGGACGCGGATCTCGGCGCATGCCCCCGACCCGGGTGTCGACGTCAACGAGAGGGAACCAGCGTGCTGTGTGATGATGGTGCGCGCGACGAAGAGCCCGAGGCCTAGCCCCGCAGGCTTGGTCGACTCGAACTCCTCGTAATCTTGCACTCGCAAGTCCGGCGGCAGGCCGAGGCCATTGTCGCGCACGCGGATATACACCTCGCTGTCCAGCGCATCGACCTCGATGTGCACCTCGCCTCCGTTACTGCACGAGGCCTCGATGGCGTTGCGCACGAGCGCGAAAATGGCCTGCTGGAGGCGGCCTCGCGATCCGCGCACGGACATGCGCTCCTTGGGCGGGGTGGCGATGATGCGGACGTCGCCGGCGAGCTGCGCCGCGGCCCTGGCGAGGCGCTGGACGTCGGCCATGAGCGCAGTAACGTCGACGGGCTCGGCAACAGTCGCCTCGTCCTCCGTGAGCTCGATCACGCGTTCAAGAGTGTCGTGGACGTGCCTCAGTTCGCGGCGCACGCACTCCAAGAGCTCGGTGTTGGTGGCGTCGGCGTCGAGGCCCCCGATCCGGCGCGCGAGGAGGCTCGCATTGAGCGCGGCGCTGCTCAGCGAGTTCCGCAGGTCGTGGACGGCGAGGTGGACCTCGACCTCCAGCTTCGCGGCGAAGTCGGCGCGGCGCAGAGACTCAGCGCGTCGAACGTCGCGGCCGGGTGCGCTGCACTCGGGCTCGTGGGTTCGACGCGGTGTCTGTTGAGGTTCGAGTCGGTCCGTGTCGAGCATCGGGGCGGAGCCTCCTGGGAGCAACATTCCATTTTGCCACGGCTTGGGGAATCCAGCCAGGCGCGACACCGCCGCCGCGCGGGCGCATGGCGGGAGGGACTACGCAGTATCGGCTACACAGGAACACGGATAGGGTCGCACGACTGTGCGCGTTGCGCTAGCGCTTGCGCGCCCAATATCCCTTCATACGCAGCACGCGCGCTCATTATTCGTTCAAACGACCACTCATTCTGGGACGGCGAGGGGCGGGGAATACGGTCCAGCTCGATGGCTGGGGCACGTGCGCCCTCCGAGCGGCGCCGTGCGTGCAGCCGAGGGCAGATGTTTCTACGCTGTTTCGAGCGGCGCTCGTCCGTGGGGGGGGCGCCGGCCCGCTCTGCCGTGTCATTCGACGGGCAGATCGCCATCAGCGAAGCGCAGCAATTCGAATCCGAGGCACAAGTCACGCCCGTCGCGGCCGGGTGTCGAGTCGGTGACCCGCGCCGCGCGCTCGACGAATTCGATGGTGTACTCGGCGCGCGGCCCTTGGAAGACCGCGATGTCGCGGCCCGAGCCGCCGACCAGCGTGTTGTTGCCGGTGTTACCGCCCAGGACGTTGTCGCGCTCGTTCCCGACGAGGTCGCTGTCGAAGTAGCCGCGGAGCTGCGCGCGCACGAGGTGCTGCGAGCGCTCCGTGTAGGGCGAGTCGGCACGACGTGTCATGTAGTAACGACCTTCGAAGTCCGCGTCGATCAGCGCAAGAATGTCCAGCGACTCGCCGACGAAGCGGCGCACGATCTCGGCTCCAGCCGGGTCGCGCACCATGAGCTCGGCGCGGTCGCTGTAGCCGAACATCCCGTCCACCACGCGGCCTTCCCCGTCGCCCTGCCCAGCCCACTGGCCGAATGCGACCTCGGCGAGCGTCGCGACGTAGAGCATCACAGGTGAGCCACTCTCGCGGAGCGCGTCCGTTGGCCGGAAGACGCCGCGCTCGCGGGCGCTGCGCTCGGCGGCCACGAAGGTCTCCATCAGCGTCGGCGATGCGGCCTCGGCGCTCGCAACGAGCGCGGAGACGACGGTGTCGATCGTCGAATCGAAGACCCACGTCCCGAGCGTCGTGTAGCTCCCTTCGACATGGACAGTGTCGGAGTCGATGCGCCACGCGTGATAGCCGAAGGACTCGAGCAGCGCCACCGCATCGGGGAGCTCGGAGTCCGCGCCGACGATGAAATACTCCTTCCGCGCCGCGAGCGCGTCCAGGAGGCTGGCCTTGCCCCACTTCACGTCCGCGCCCGGAACGTCGCGGAAGAGGCACGCCGCGACCTCCTTCACCCGATGCAATGCCTCGAAGGTGACGCTGTGTGTCGCGAACACGTAGACGTAGCCGCCCGAGGGCGTCTTCAGCGGCGCGCACGAGCTGAAGCAGTTCCCCAGCGGATCCATCAGCCAAGGGTCGATCTCCACGATACCGAGCTCACCGTCGAGCGCCGCGAGCCCGGCGACGGGGTCACCCTCGATCGTGAACCATTGCGCGTGGATCGCCTCGATGGACCGCGTGATGGGCGTCCCTTGCGCCTCGAACTCGTCGCTCACGGCGCGCACGGTGAGGACGCGCACGGAGCCGAACATGCCCTCGGGCAGCGCGAACTCCTCCACATCGGCGGCGGGCGCGGGGTCCTCGTCCGCGGTGCGGAGCTCGAGGTCGCGTTGCGGCCCGGTGAGCGTCTCGATGGTGAGCGATTGCTCGCCCTCGAACGGCGCCGCGCGTACGACGACACGCGCGTCACGGGCGACGGTCGCGCCCGCCGCGGGCTCGGTGACCGTCGCGCGAGGTGGGATGCCCGACACGAGCGCCGGCAACACCGCG
>Ga0163154_10008529_pt1 | contig 11903 bp, 17 predicted proteins | sample OliLakLV19MP9P1_FD_148649 | JGI IMG/M metagenome (GOLD analysis project Ga0163154, IMG submission 148649) | Freshwater microbial mat bacterial communities from Lake Vanda, McMurdo Dry Valleys, Antarctica - Oligotrophic Lake LV.19.MP9.P1 | ecosystem: Environmental > Aquatic > Freshwater > Lake >... | reverse complement strand
CGACCGGCGCCCCCAGCCCGATGTTCTCGCCCGCGTTCTGGCCGACTGCCCTACACGCCGATCTACGCGAAAGACTCGGCCCTCGGCCCGCAAATCCTCGCCGTTGCGCACCAGAGCCGCAAGCCAGGTTACTGGGGCAGCCGAACCTGATTGACGCGGCACAGAAGGCAGCCAACGCCCTGTCCTGCCGGGAGTCAGCGCGACCAGCCACTCGCGCGGCCGAGAAACCCGCCCTGATCGAGCCGCCCGCCTTTTCGCTGGTCGGGGGCATCGATACCGGGGTCCGTCACGTCCAGGTCACGGGCGACGATCAGATACCCGCGCTTGACGGTGGAAAGCGACGCTTTCATGGAGAGCGGCAGGTAAGCCGCTTCCATGTCGGTTGGGTTGCGTGCGGCCATCGCTTCCGAGGTTTCGCTGACGTTTTTCATAGCGAAGCTGTCCGTGGCCGGGTTGCCGATGGCGTCGTCCACGTCGCGAATTTGGTTGGGCCGGTTCATCGCCGGCATGAGGGTCTTCATGCCGTTTGCACCGCGTCGGGCAGGGCTTCGTACTCGTACACGACTGCGCCCTTGCCGGTCACATCCGCGCCCTGGTTGAGTTGCACGACGTCGCTTGCGGCCAGGGTGGCGTTGACGGTCGCGCTGTCCACGCGCGCGCCGGTGGTGTTGGTGCCCGCCGTCGTGGGTCCCGAGCGCTGCGGTGACGGTGCCGGAGATCTGTGGGAATTCGGCGCCCGAAAGCCGCCCTCGAATTCAGACGGTCGAGGTCTTTTTCGGCCGTCCACCTAGCTTGCCGTTCTCGCGCGACGCAGCAGCCTTCGCCGAACTCTTGGTCACCCCGCCGGCCTTCCCCATCAGTCCCGCCATCCACCTCCGAGGACCCAATGCACCCTCCAGCAACGCCGGAAGATAGAGATCAGCGTCGAGCTTCGGAAAGTGCAGGCCCAGGCCACTGGGGCTGATCTCGATGTCGACTAAATCATCGGGTTTGGCTTGATCGAGGCCTTCAGCCAAGTGGGGGGGAAATGCCAACTCGAGGCCGGAATCGAGCCGGACGACGACTCGCGATATGCGACGGTCATAGCGAGCAGCCACAGCCCGCGGCCCTGATTTGAGGCGAGACTGCATTCGAGCCTCGGCTCGCTTCACTTCTGCATCAGAAATCGCCATGGATCTTTCTCCAGAAACGGCACAGCACGGCCAAGTCTGCTTGGAGCTGTGCCGCGATGCGGTTGAGCTCCTGCGCTGCCAATCCCAAGGACTCGCGCAATTCAAGCGGCCCGCCCGGGCAATGCAAATGGAAAACTGCTTCGCAGCCGGCGCCAACCACATGCACATGCGCTGGGCGGTGATCGTTGGTGTAGATGGCTACCCGATAGGAGCCGAATCTGAGGACTGTGGGCACGCAGAATTATAACCAAACCGCTTGGGTTTCAGGCGACCTCGCGCTTGCATCCGACGCGGCAAGCGATTGCCGAGGGGTGGGGTCATCCGGGCGATGGAAACATAGTCGTGCGCCATGTAGGGCGGAATGTTGCGCTCCTTCATCAGGCCGACAATCGCCTTCACATGCCCGTTGCCAAGCGCCACGTTGTTGGTGATGGTGACCGTGCCGTTGGTGGTGAGGGTAACGACATCGGTCGCGGTGCCAACGGTCGGCGCCACCGTGAGCGGCGTGGCGTTGAACTGGTTGTAGGCGGCGATATCGAAGGCCTTCTTGGCGTCGTTCCCCCCGCACCTTGGCGATCACTTCCTTCACCGGGTGCAGGGACAGGTCGTCCAGCTTCTCGGTGTAGGGCACCGAGTTGCCGTACTCGGTAATGGTCATCGTGCCCTGGGTGATGGTGTAGTTGGTCTCGGGCATGGTGGTGGTTTCCAGCAGGGTGGTGCCATGCGTGGGCACGTCGGAATAGACGTTCCAGTGGAATTCCTGCCCCTTGCCCTTGCCCTGCACCGCGGCGTCCTTCACATCGGCGAACTGCCGAAACTTCACCAGCGGCTGGACCACCACGCGCAGCACATGGGAGAGCAGGGCTCCACATAGTGACGCCGAGGGTGTTGGTCAGCCAGGCTTGTCCGGTAGACATGGCTTATTGCTCCTTGAAATGGGGTGTCATCGTGCTTGCTTGACAATCTATAGATGACCAAGTAACTTTTTATTTGGTTTCATGTTTTTCCCAACGAAACATTGTCCTAACGAGGTGTGATATGCGTCATCTCAATCGGTTTTCGTGGTTTCTGGGGACCGTACTGGTGTTGATACACACCTTCGCCTTCAGCGACCAACAAGTGCCAAAGGTAGCCAAGATTCGCATTGTGTATTTAGGTGGCGATGATTGCCCGCCGTGCGTCGCTTGGCGGAGGAACGAACTTCCAAAGTTAGAGAGGACGGACGCATTCAAGGCAATTCAATTCTCGTTTGTGTACAAACAAATTAAGTCCCCCGTCCCTGCGACTTTTTTCTTACCAGATGAAGTGAAGCCATACAAGGAAAAACTATATGAGGCAAGTGCTGGGCGTGCGGGATCTCCTCATCTAGCACTCATTGTGAACGACGAAGTGTTCGACTATTACTTCGGAGTCAGGTCGGCAGAAGAAGTCGAACAGATGATCCTTGCCGTGCGGGATGGCAAGCCATATCCATTCGAACGCTGTCTTAAGATCGCTGGTATGGGCAAGTGTGCGATCAAAGGTTAATGTGCCTCGCCTGCCAGCCGCGCTATTAGGATCAAAGGGAAGGCCGTACTAATGGGGTTCGTTCACAGTTGACCGCGTGCGCGGCGCCTCTGGGCGATCACCTCCGAGATGGTCTCGGGGGTGTTCTCGTTTGCCAGTTGCGAGGCCGCGATGCTGTGCCCCTGCACGGGGTCTTGGGTCCTGTTTGGCTTTCAGCTTGTCGGCCCGCGTGGTCGAGGGGACTGACGGCGCCGGACGCTCCATCGGGGTCGTCGACCAGCCGAACTTTTCGTACAACGCAAGGCCGGTCGCTTGGGAATCGACTGGGTACCATGGGCGTGCCGCGCTGCTACCTACGAGTTGATCTGCGTGTCCGACAGCGTTCCCAGTTCGGGGTCTTCGACCAGCCGGGAGTAGTCGTGCTGGAATTCCCTCAATGCACCTTTGAGCGCGATTCTCCGATCCACCTTCCACCAAGAACGTCCACGGGAGGCAGCGCTGTCGCCGTCGGGGTCGATGGCCGGGAATCAAGTGCCTTGCGCAGCAGTTCTTGCGCCTTCTCCTCGTCGCCGGCGAAGAACGCCGAGGTGATGTCTTTGGCGATGTCGGCGGAGGGTTCCGCCGGCACGGCCGGTTGTGCGGGTTCCGCCGCCGGCTGCGGCGCTGGGCCGCGCGGCTGCGCGCTTCCGCCTCGCGCAGCAAGCGCGCGGCTTCTTCCAGCCGCTGATCTGCAGCGGCGGTTTTCTGGTGCGTGCGCATCACATCCGCCAGCGGCACCGTTTCCTCGACGCCGTTGACCTTGCGCTTGACCATCACGTTGTCGAAGTTGTCGATCACCGTGGGTGCCGGTGAAGGCCTCGATCATCGAGCCGTGCAGCATGCGGTAGGCCATCGACAGTGCCGCCGTGCCCGACGGATGGTTGTGCGAGAACCAGCTCTGCGCCGCACCCGGCACGCGGATCGCCTCGGCCACCACGGTGGCGGGGTAGACCGAAGTCTGCGCCAACGCCCCATTGAACGACCCGACCACCGCCAGCGGCTTGCCGGCACGGTCGGTGACGATCGCGTCGAAGCGCTCAACGGCGGATTTGTAGAGGTAGCGGGTGGCGGCCGCGAGATCGGCGGCTGAGCGGATGCGCGTATCGCCGAGCTGGCGGTTTACGGTCGCGATGACCGTCGTGTTCGCGTGGTATTCGGCGCGCGGGTCTTGAGTGTCAGGCAGGAGCGCGCCCGGCTGTTCCACCGTCGCCGTTTGCCACACCAGCTGCGGATCAACTTCGAAATAGGCATGAATCAGTCGATTGCGCATGCCGACGATCGCCGGCCATGGAATCGCGGGCAGTGCCGCGCGCGCCTCGTCGCTGATCTTGTTCGCAGCCTCGCCCACGATCTCGATCGCCCGGACGAGGGCGAACAACAGCATGCTGATCGCTGTCGAGGTCGGGGCGAACCCGCCCCGAGACGAAATCGATCGCACTTTCCGCAGCCTCGATCATGTGCTGCAGGCGCACACGATCGTCATTGCGCATACTGAACCTCCGCAATTCGCAAGACCTCCTCACGGAAGTGTCTTGAAAGGTCTTGCGCGGTACGCAAATCGACCTTGCGTCCGCCAAGCAGCCCGGAGAGTTCCTGTTCCATCGCCGAAATGCCCAGCAACCCCGGCACGGCATCCGGGTCAAAATCGACCAGCAAGTCGATATCGCTCTCGGCCCCTGCGGTGCCTCTGAGTTGCGAACCGAACAACGACAGCCGACGGATCCGATGCTGCCTGCAAAAGCGCGCGATTGCGGCTTCATCCAGATTCAAACTTTTGTGCATGGTGTAAACCTCCAAGCGCAAGTTTAATCTTTGTGCGTGACCTTGCCGCCCGCGTCCTTATTCTCCGGCGTGCCGGCCGCCTTGCTGTCGAGTTCGATCAGGCGGTCGATCATGTCGACCCGCTCCGCTTCGGGCTCGTGTCGCAACTGTTGCAGGGGTCCCACGCGACGCATGCCCATACAGGAGCTTGCACGGAAACCGCGTCGGCACCAGGCGCCTGATATCGCCGCGCTCGACCGGGCACAACAGCGGCTCTCTCTGAATGCGCGGCAGGGCTGCGCGGATTTCGTCGAACAGGCGATCGCCCAGTAGCGGATCTTGGTGACTGAAGTAGCGCTACGCCTCGTCCAGCTCAAGCCTCTCCTCGGGCGAGAAGATGACGCGCATCAGGACTTGCCAAATATTTCTTCAGCGGGAATGCCCTTCACCTTGCCGGCACGATAGGCGGCGAGGCGTCTATCGGACTCTTCGATCCAGATGCGGTCGATCTCGAGGTCGGGCGGGTCGAGACTTTGCAATATCTGGTCGACCAGAGCAAGCCGCTGTTCCGGCTTCAACTTCAGCGCGCTTTTGACAATGCTTTCTGATTCCATGACGGTTTTTCCCGGTTCGATGCAGCCAATCCAGACAATCTACACCCTGACCGAGATTCCTTCAAAACAGTTGGTGGAAGCGGCTCTCAGGCCGCTCCTCGTTTGAATTACTTCGTCACCATCGAGTAATTCACCGGTACATACGTGTAGCCCGAGCACCTCTCGCCCTCGCGGATCAGGTTCGAGATCGGCCGCGCCGGGTTCGCGGCGTGGAAAGTCTCGGTGTCTGTCACCCGGATGAGCCCGGCCGCGAGCAGTTGGCCGCCCGCTTGCGACGGGTAGGCGACGTCGGCATCAAGGGCCGACGCCGCCTGCGGGCGGCTCAGAGCGCAAGCCGTGCCCTTGAACCAGTCGCCGTCGAGCGTGCCGGGCCGTTGTACGGTTGCAAACGAGACGCCGCATACAGCGCGCCGATCGGACGGGTGGACACCATGGAGGCAGCTGATGCGAATGGCCTTTTTGAACGGAAAATCAGGCTTGAACTTCGACGAGTTCGCTGCTGGAATGCGGTTTCGGAATAGGCAAGCCATCCGCCTTCATCCCTTCAACGTGAAACTCCATCGCTTCGTGGATGAGTTTCGTCACCTCAGCGCGCGTTTCGCCCACCGCGATACATCCAGGAAGGTCGGGCACATACGCGCCAAAGCTCGATGAACCTTTTTCAATTACGACGAGATATTGCATTCGCTACCTCACTTCTTCAAACCGGCTTGTTTAAGGATGCTGTTCAGCGTCCCTGGGGGGACTTCAACGCTTCCCTTGCCCGCAACGGTGACCGTTCCCGGTTTCGATGCGTGATGATACTGTCGATGGCTACCTTTTTGGCGGACAAGGCGCCAGCCGTCAGCCTGAATCAGAGCAAGAAGTTCGGTGACTTTGGTTGGCATATTTGCATAAAACTCGCGGCCGGCATTCTTGAATGCCGTGGACGCCATGCTTTGCGAGATCCAACAGGTCGGCGCCGTGAAGGTCGGCGGGTTGCCGGGCGCGGAGGGGAGATTGAGCGAGGGGGTGGCCGGCAGGTAGAGCGCCGGGGCCACCGCCGTGAAGTCCGGCACCTGCAAATTGGTAAGGTCGGTGGTCGCGATCGAGGTCAGGCCCAGCTCGGCATTGGTCGGCGCCGTGGGCGCCTGCGCACTGGGGGTGATGATCGCCGGCGCGGTCAGCGTCTGGCCGTTCAACTGCGCCAGGATGGCGGAGATCGAATCGATGAACGGCGCCGCCTGGATCGACAAGCCGGGGACGCTGGCAATCACCAGCGGGTCGGTCGGCTGCGCGACGTTCTGCAGCGTGGCGACGAACGCCTCCGCGCGCTGCTGTAGGCTATCGGCGTAGGCTTGCGCTTTCGCGATGATGCTGTTGGCGTCGGCCATGGAATGTCCTGTCGGAAAGGGCGGCAAACGGAACGTAAATGCGGTCCTGACCGCCTGGTTTACGCGGTGAAAAGAAAACTATCGAGACATCAAATCCAAAGTGAGGCAAACTGGATCGGTCCGAACCGCACCGACTTGATTCGTATACGCGGGAGCGCTTGAACGCTATGAAAAAAGGAAAAGGCACGTGATGAGCAAGGCAAACACGGCATCTAAACCTCACTCTCCAAAGGCATTGTCGATTCAGGTGAGTTTGGAAGATCACCTGTCGAAAGACCGCAGCTTCCCTTCAGAATATCTGCGCGCCGTCGCGGCAATTGCTTCTGCAGATGGCACGGTCAACCTTGCTGAATACGCAGCCCTGAATGAAATTGCGAAGCTGACAGGAGAATCTGCTCTCGCTGGTGTCATGCTTCTCCATGCGATTGATCATCGAATTTCCACAGAACTTGCGCTTGAACGACTACTGACGTCCAGCGAGTCGGCCGAGCATTCCGTCGCCGCGGCATGCTTCGAAGCTGCCAAGCCCCTTTTGGCTCTTCAGGGATCGGAAAGCCGTGATATCGCAAAGCGATTGGCGACGGCGCTGCGGCACCCCGCATCCGAAGCGGAGCTTGATGACGTCGTTTCTGCGGAGAGCAGCACGCTTTGGAACATCATCACTCGCAAGACGCTACAGGTGGTTAGAGGAAATGGGCTGGTCGAGTTTGCTGAAGAATGCTATCGAGTGACTGGCGAAAAGAACGTCCTGAAAAATATCCGTGCCTTTCAGTCCGGCAAAGTCGAGCACAACGCCCTTCGGGAATGCATCGTCGATGCATGTGACGTCATCATGCGGCACACTGATGACTATGAGGAAACGCTGCGCGCTACCGAGATAGCCGAGGCAGCGGCACAGAATTTCGTGGCATCGGTGAATAAACTCGAAAAGCAAGTGCAGCAGCGACTGGCCATTGTTGAGGCCCGAATTCAGTTTGAACGACAAACATTTCTGGAAGATATGGAGGATGCAATTCATGACGCCGGCAATGCCATTGAGCTGGACGTTTCCGACCGACTCAAGATTGACCAAGTAAAGCTACCGAAAGTTTGGGAGAGCATTGGACGTACGAGCTTTGGCAAGGAACTGGAGCGACGAATCGACCGGATCGTTTCCCGACGAGAGAAAACCCTTCGGCTCCTCAAAGAGGATCTCCGGCTATTCCAGGAGGACATGCGGCTAAGCAGTGTATCGATACTGCAGCAGCGTCATCACACCCACTTCACGAAGCTGATGCCTCCACTACGAATTCGCACTCGAATAGCGAACACCGTTGAAGACGCAGCAGACGTCACGATTGGTGTTGGCATTCTGTCACTGGCAGGCACGGGTGCAGCTGCCTATGCGTTGGGAACGGCCGTAGTACTTCCGCTCATTGCCCCTATAGCGCCTTTCGTTGGTGGCGCCATGGTGGTAGCCGGGGTCATCAAGTGGCTTAGTGACTCAGCCGGCCGTAAGGACAAGGAGATTCGTCACAAGCGTGAGGCTTTTGAAAAAGCGTTGCGCGAGCAACTCGAAGGCGCGCAGGTGTGTCTTGATCGGCAGCTTGATGACCTCGCCAACGAATTCCTGCAGACAGGAAAAAACATGCTTGAACCGTTGATGTTGGAAGCCCAGGCATCCGTGCGTTTGAACGATCTTCAAGTCAAGACGGCCAAGCGCCTGATCAAGCAATCCCGAACTGCGGTTACCGAGGTTATAACGAAGGTGGCTGCCCTGCCCGCTTGAGTCATCAGGAAATGCGGATCGGATCATCACTTTTTTCATAGGGCATTTCTGTTCTAGGTCAATTTTTTCTGGACCCTCGCTCTCATGCGCAATGATGCGCATTCCCTGAGAAAACCAGCCCCGCAGCGTGTAGGTTTCCCCGTTCTTTACCACCGGGTCGAGCTGCTTCTTGTAGGCGTCCTTGGTCACGGTGATGCCGGCCGAACCAAGCGCCAACTTGGTGCGCCCATCGGTGCCGTAGGCGGCGATGAGCCCGTACTCCACCACCGCGAAAAATCCGCTGAAGGTCAATGTCGAGTAGCCAGACGGCATCGCGAAATCAGTGCGCACGAGATCGCCCTGCGCACCCACCGAGACCGCGAACACGGCGAATGAGTTGAACGGGAACTGCTGGTATTCGGTGACCGCGCCATTGGCAAGATTCATCGCCAACACGGACGCGATGGTATTGATCGACAGGTCGCCGGCGATGGCAGCCTGCAACAGCGTAAGGATCGGCGCCGCGCTGCCGGTGACCGGGATGTAGTCGGAAATCGAGACGTTGAGCAGCTTCAGCGTGTCCGCGGCGCTGCCGGTCACGCCCAGGAGGCCGGTGCCGCCGCCCGTCAAACGGCGCAACGATCCCGACACCTTCCCCTGCGAAGTCAGGGTGCCGGCAATTTGTCAATTGCCGATCGCGGCAAGGTGAGGGGAACCGCAACGGCGCCGTTGGTGACCTGCGTGACCACAAAGCTGGCCGCCTTCGGCGTCGACAGCTTTGCCGCCACAGCGCCAATCGAGCCGGAGGATCCGCTGATGCTAGCCGTCAGCAGGGTCAGCGACATCGCCGCATTGACCGACCCGAGGATGTTCGAGGTCAGGAGCGGCAGCGATGCAGCAACAGATCCGCTCGAAGTCAGATTCCCGCTGATTGCCGCCGTCAGCAAGCCGACTTTCGCCGTGACGGTTGCACCCACGCCGCCAGTGCCGGTGATCATGGCGACAAGAACGTCCGCCAATGTGATCGTGCCGACACTGGCCCCGGTCTCTCCGCCATCGAGCAGCGGCAGCGCCGGGTTGGTGCCGTCGTTCGGCTGCCATTGGTTCCGAGATGCAGCGGCAAGGCCGGTCGGCGCCAGCCGATACCGCGGATTCATGGTTTACGCTTCAGCTATTGCGTGAACAACGCGCTCAAAATCGAGACTCAGCGACCCCGGCGAAACGGTCGGGCTTCTTGGGTTGGAGCATTCCACAAGATTCCGATAGGTCCTGAGGGCTGGAACTGCCCTCAACCACAAAGCCTTCGACCTCAAGACCACGATCAGTGCCCCGCGGGCCACCGCGTTTTCGATGAGTGAAAACGTGTACCGCTGAGAGGGAAAAAGCGTCTTTGTATCAACGTACTCATTCGAGTGATACGGCATGTATTGCGCGAGGAACAGCTTTTCGCAAAGGACGTCGGTGTCGAAACGCTGCAGCAACGCCTTGACCTGCCAGCGCGCGTACGACTTGCCCGGGCATGCCGGCAATTCGGGGTGGAGAATGTAGTAGCCGGCCTCATGGTTGAGATTCGCCTTGCTCATTCTTCGATAGATATCGTTGGCCTCACCTAGTTCATCCCCCGGCTTGTCGCCAGGGTTCAGCGTCAACAGCACCACCGGTGCCTTCGGATCTCCAATATAGGGCACCGGTCGCAATTTCAAGTTGATTCGGCCCGTCTGCTTGCGCTCGCATTTGGGATGCGCATTGTGTTGGGCGACCAAGGCCGAATCGCCGGTAAGGACGAACGGCGCCGACTTCGGCAAATCAAGCCAAGGGTTTTTCATTTAAGGCCTCAAGGTGATTTAGAAGGTCCCGCTGAACAGCGATTCTATTTGGCGCCGGCCGGAACAAGTGCTGCGCTTCGCGGCACCGTTTCGGCGCCATGCCGCCGACGCTTGGCGCCCTCCCTATTTAGTGCCTGACCGAGAACCTCCGTTCCCCATTGGAGGAAGGCTCATTGTGTAAGACGAAGATTTTCGCAAACGGGGGTTTTGGGGTGATTTTCGGTGGACTGATGGCCCAAAGTTAGCTTTGTACGGCAATCTTCGTTTCGAATGTGCAGCGGTCTGGGTGCAAAACTTCTCCTCGAAGATCGTGAATTCCTGTGTGCCTTTTGCCTTGCTCGAACGTTAATGAACGAGCCCCGCAAAGCGTCAATCTTCGATACAGGAAATACACCGTGCGCGTAGTCCAAAGCCAGCAGTTGAGCATCGGCGAAATCGATGTCTCCAAGATCAAATTCGATGCCAAATCACGCGACGACATCCCCAAAATCCTGAGGGGTCTGCAGCAGCTTTACACGGACCCCGTGCTTCGAGCCGCGACCTTCGAGTTGCTGGCGCGTCAAGTCGCCCCACGGGTGAACAAAAGCAATCGCCGCCCCGGCATGACCCTGTGGACGATATTGGTCTGCGGCGTGATCCGGCTGGACCTCAACATTGATTACGACCGTTTGCACGAATTGGTCAACCACCACAACACGATTCGCGAAATGCTTGGCCATGGTGCTTTTGCGGATGTCAGCTACCACCATCAGACCCTCAAGGACAACGTCGCCCTGCTCACGCCAGAACTGCTCGGTGAAATCAACCAGTTGGTCGTGCAGGCCGGCCATGGATTGATAAAAAAGTGGGAAGAAGGAGCGCTGCGTGGGCGGTGCGACTCAAAGGTAGCCCATCAAGAGTATCTCGATGCGGCCCAGCGCTACCTGGACAAAGCACGTCAGACGATCGTCGAACTTGACGCGCAGGGGCACGCCGATTTCCTCGACCTGGTGAAGAAGGAAGAAATCGAAGGCTTCATGGCCCACGCAGATCGCCAGATCGATCAGGTTCGCCGTCGTGTGATTGAGGGTGCAGTGATTGGGCATGAGGAGAAAGTCTTCTCCATCTTCCAGCCCCACACGGAGTGGATATCCAAGGGCAAGGCGGGTGTGCCGGTGGAGCTCGGAGTCAAGGTGTGCATCCTGGAGGACCAGCACCAGTTCATCCTGCACCATCAGGTGATGCAGCGCCAAAGCGATGATCAGGTGTGCCTCGACATGGTGGTGCAGGCGAAGAACCGCTTCCCCAAGTTGAACGCTTGCAGCTTTGATAAGGGGTTGCATTCCACTGCCAACCAGGCCGCTCTCAAAGAGCAGCTCGAGCTGGTGGCGCTGCCCAGAAAGGGCAAGCTGTCCCAGGAGACGCAGGCGACAGAACAAGCGCCCGCGTTCGCCCGGGCCCGACGGGCCCACTCGGCGGTGGAGTCCGCCATCAATGCGCTAGAGGTCCATGGCCTCGATCGGTGCCCCGATCACGGAATCCATGGCTTCAAACCCTACGTGGCCCTGGCAGTGCTGGCCAGAAACTCGATGTGAACTTGAAATTCTTCGCGCTCAAGCTCTTGATGTACGCAGTAACCGTGAAGGCGGGTCGTTCCTTCTTGCAGCGCGTCGTCCGCGAATTCGGCAGTGACTTCAGTTTCCCATTCCGGGTTGTAAGCGCGGTTGGCTGGATTTTAAGAGGGCAAATACTTTAAACTTGCCTCGTCAGCGGAATTTGTGGGTGATTTTCTCTCTTGTGAACGGAATCCGAGCCTGTCGCTTGATGCCGGCTTGGCTGTTTCGGGCGCTGAAGATACATCGGCGCAGTCAGGCGGCCCCGGAGCC
>Ga0163154_10008527_pt1 | contig 11904 bp, 14 predicted proteins | sample OliLakLV19MP9P1_FD_148649 | JGI IMG/M metagenome (GOLD analysis project Ga0163154, IMG submission 148649) | Freshwater microbial mat bacterial communities from Lake Vanda, McMurdo Dry Valleys, Antarctica - Oligotrophic Lake LV.19.MP9.P1 | ecosystem: Environmental > Aquatic > Freshwater > Lake >... | reverse complement strand
CAGAAGCGATCGCGCGACTGAGAGCATTCACTGCCGCATCTGTGCCGATTCGTCCGAGGGCGATCGCGGCTTGTTGGCAAACGCTGATATTCAAATCCCACAGGAGATTGCTCAATAGGCTGACCAGACCCAATTCATCAGTCAAATCGGTGCGAACGGCTAATCCAGCGATAGCGGCGCGGCGAACGGGCGCTGCCAAATCGGTTAAGGCTTGAATCAGGACGGGCGGCACTTGCAGATCATGGAAGCTGCCGAGCGCTTCGATCGCCATTGCCCGAATCGTAGAATCTTCATCTTGCACCACGGTTAGCAAAGGCGCGATCGTGGCAGAATGGCGAATTTGCGTCAGGGCTTGGACGGCAAGTAAGCGGGTTTCGGAGGCACTTAACAGATCGGTGAGGGGGGCGATCGCGCGGGTGCCAAATTTTGCCAATGCCTCAGATGCCATTTCGCGCAGGTCATCCTCTTCAGAGTTGAGCAGTTCCACCAATGCCTGAATTGCAGCAGGATGTTTGGCATCGCTTAAAAGGCGCACTGCAAACCAACGAGTCTCTGGCTCCTCGTCTTCATCTTTCACCAGCGTAATTAGCGGTGAAATTGCGGCTTCGCCAAAGCCAGGAAATATTTTAGCAACGTCCCAACATTCTTGAAAGTCGCCCAATTTGAGGACAGCGATCGCGAAGCTGACCAACGCTGCAATTTCGTCTACAGATAATTGCGTCCAGTCGCTTGTCTGGTGGTGGTGCTGTAGCGCTTGAACCACGGTTGACCAGTTTCCCTGCTGGGCAAGGTCTTCTATCTGGTTGACCCAACTCACCATGACTTAACGCACCATGACCCAACTGACCATGACACGGGCATTATCGCTTTCCCAAAAAACTAAAGGCGCGAAACTTATGTGCCTGTAGTTCAATTCTTCCTGCAAGGCGATCGCAGACTAGATGACACAGTTCAAAAATCAGTTCATCTTCCACCTTGTAATACGCTAGCGTTCCTTCGCTGCGTCGGCTTAACATGCCTGCTTGAACCATGACTTTCAAATGCTTAGAAACATTTGCCTGACTGGTATCCATTGCTTCCACTAAATCTTGTACGCATCGTTCACCATCTCGAAGCAGATTCAATATTCTGAGACGGGTGGGTTCACCCAAGATACTGAAGTAAGCAGCCAGTTGTTCAACAACTTCTGGCGGAACCGGCTGGGAAGAGTTCATTGGCAATTATGAAACAGTGTGAGAAGCGTTGATCCCCAGATTTTAACGAGTCACCCGGAACACCGCAAGGGAAGAAGTGTTCTGCAACTAAACTTTATTAGAGCTTTATGGGTGTCAATTTATCCCAAAGTCTCTAATTTGTCACTGATTTTTCACGGAGTCGCCATCACGGAGTTACCCGCATTAAGGGCTGATTGTATTCCACCGGCTCCCCATTCTGAACCAATATTTCAATAATCTCTCCTGCCACTTCCGCCTCAATTTCATTCATCAGCTTCATCGCTTCGATAATGCACACGGTTTGCCCCGACCGAATGCGATCGCCCGGTTCAACAAACGGCAGTTCATCCGGCGCGGGCGAACGATAAAACGTTCCGACCATAGGAGACAAAATTTCGAGATAGCGGCGATCGCTGTTGGGTGGCAGCGTCACGGTCGTAGATTGCGCGGGTGCAACATCTGAAGATTTAGCATCCCCTCCTGATAGTGGCGAGGGTGACAGTGGGAAAATCACTTCAGGCGTTCTCACGCGATTGTCCCCCGTCAAAAGCTGTTCGTCTCCGCGCAACCCTCGGCGGATAGTTAACTCAAAATCGGAGCTTTTTAGCGTTAACTCTGCAATATCTGTCTGGTTAATCGCGGCTAGCAGTTCACGGAGTTCATTCAAATTCAACGACACAGTGTGTGCAGACCTCTTAGATAGGGGCTAGATGATAATGATAGGAGCTTAAAAATTTCAACTCACCTTACTCTCGACCCAAATAGCTATCTGTGCGAGTGTCAATCTTAATGCGCTCACCTGTGGTAATAAACAGAGGCACCATGACTTGGGCACCTGTTTCTACAATGGCAGGCTTGTTTCCACCCGTGGCAGTATCCCCCTTAAACCCCGGATCGGTTTGGGTAATTTCCAGCACTACAGAATTGGGCAATTCCACTTCCATAATTTTTTCACCCCAACGAACTACGTTCACCTCCATGCCTTCCTTAAGATATTTAACGCGATCGCCAATTTGGGCAACACTCAACTGGGTTTCCTCAAAGCTTTCCATATCCATAAAGACGAAGCTATCTCCTTCTTTATAGGTGTACTGCATCGTACTTTTATCTAAATTAGCTTGGGGAAGCGATTCACCCGCTCGAAACGTTTTTTCAACTACACTGCCGGTCTGCACATTTTTGAGCTTAGTCCGAACGAAAGCGGCTCCTTTTCCTGGCTTGACATGGAGAAACTCCACCACTCGCCAGACATTACCGTCCAGTTCAATACTTATGCCCGATCGAAAATCATTACTGGAAATCATTGGTCTAAAACTTTAGCAAATAATGATTGGCAATTCATTTTACCGCTCCGATGAGCGTAATCAAGCAATCAAGCTGAAGGAACCTCAGCAAAACTAATTTATCGCTGCGATCGCTCAGCAACCATCAGCACTTTCAGCGTCGCCCTATGGCAAGATAATAAGGTGATGCGGCTAGTCTAAGCGCTCAAACATTGTGCCAATTTAGCGAGCAGTAGAGATGCAATATCCTGGAATAAATCCCCTTAAACACTGGTTGAAAATGGGGCTGAACCTGCTCCTGCTAGTGACCTTGGCGATCGGGCTAAGCGCTGCGAAGCCAATTCAAATTAGTCGCCTGCCTGCGGGAAACGCCATCACCGACGGCAACGCGCTGTTGCGCTCTGCCCTGCCGATCGACAACGCCCCAATCCGAGATCTGCAAGACAGCTTAGAAGATATTATTGGAAAACTGCGGGCACAAAGCCGTTGGGGCGCAATTACGGGTGATATTAGCCGTGCCACACGCATTGCCACCGATAAACAGGCTGCTATTTTGGCAAGCATTCCCAGCGATCGCCAGCCCAGCGCGATCGCATTACTCGACCAAATCAAGATAGCTTTGCCCGATTTGCAAGCCGCAACCGAAGCCAAAGACCGAGTGCAGGTGATGGCTAAACGTGCCAAAGTTCTAAATTTAGTTGGGCAAATTGAAGAACTCATGGTGCAGCAGTTTCCTTATGAAGTTCCTGAAACCTATCGCAACCTGCCTCAGCTAAAAGGACGAGCGAAGGTGGAATTTAAAACCAATAAGGGCAAAATTGTTTCAGTAATCGATGGCTACAGCGCCCCCGTCACCGCTGGCAACTTCATCGATCTGGTGCAGCGTGGCTTTTACGACGGACTGCCGTTTACCCGTGCAGAAGAATCTTATGTGCTGCAAGTGGGCGATCCGGCTGGAGCGGAAGTCGGCTTTGTAGATCCAAAAACTAAGCAATACCGAGCGATTCCACTCGAAGTGAAGGTGAAGGCTGATCCCGTTCCGGTCTACGGCATCACCTTAGAAGATGCGGGACGATTTCGCGAACAGCCTGTGTTACCGTTCTCTGCCTATGGCGCTATGGCATTGGCACGTCCTGACACTGACCCCAATGGCGGCTCATCTCAGTTTTTCTTCTTTCTATTTGACTCAGAGCTAACTCCCGCTGGGGCAAATTTGCTAGATGGACGCTATGCCATTTTTGGGTTTGTGGTGGAAGGGAAAGAGGTGCTTGACCAGCTTAAGGCAGGCGACAAGATCGAATCTGCCAAGGTGATTGAAGGCTTAGACAAGTTTCAAGAACCTGCTGCTGCGTAGTGTTTAGAGTTTTAACCTAAGCTGTAAACCATAGACCCGCTTGAGAACTCACCTGGTTTTCTCGGCGGGTTTATGATGTGAATACTTAGATCAGGTTCGTCACGCTTATTTGAGTCCATAATCTACAATCAGCGTTTTGACATTGTGGCTAGAAACGAAGTTTGCCAGGGTTTCAATTTCGGTCTGATTGAGCAATCCTAAGCAGCCGATTGTTCCTGAGCCACCCCGAATCATGCGATCGGCATCGCGATGAATGCCAATGCCGCTGCGCGACGTGGAAAACTGCGGCGTAACTGGAATAAATGTCTTTCCCATGGCAAATGGTAATCCTGCACCCCGATCGACCTGCCCGATCGCATAAAGTCCTTGGGGCAACGGCTCCCGCGATCCTGCTTTCGATGCGTTTCCTACTCGAAAAGCTTGCTTTTGAGGCTTGCCAGACACCGCTTGAAACCGTTCTAGCACCTCGCCGTCGCGCACCAAATCCACATTTAGGATGCGTTCTCCAGTCTCCGTAAATTTAGAACTGAGGGTTACCCGCAAGGCTGCGACTTGAGGCGGCACCCAGCTTAATTTTGTGTTTGGAATGTCTGCATGGACTGGCGATGCGAATGGCAGCATTCCTCCAAAAATAGCCGCGATCGCCCATAGTTTTCCCTTCATCTCTATCTCCCTTGAAAATTCCAACCGTGAATAAAAATTCGCAGAACAAGCTCTTGCTCACTGAAAGTTCCAAGCGAGTAAAAGCAGGATATTTTGGCGCTGTATAGGCGTATGACCCGCCCACCAAAAGACCTAGAGCAACCCTGTTATCTGAGAAAAAACTGATAGCATCCGACTTGCTTTCGGGGTCGGTGCCGTAGGGTTGGCTACAGTCTGCCCCTGTAACTTTCCGTAGAAACTTCGCTCAACTTGTGCTGTAAACCTACCTAGCTGTAAAACTATCTGATTGAGATATGAGTTTTATGCAGTAGGTTTTTTATGCAGCAGGTCGGGGATTGCGGGACGCGAGAGTACAGAGGTGCGACAAATCCTCTATTCCCTATGCGCCATTCGTCATTCATCATTCGTCTTTCCTTTCTCGCCTAAAATTGATGGAAGAAGCGATTCAGGATAAGCCGACCGTGGGATTCAAAATTGGTTTGTTGGGGTTAGGAACCGTGGGGACTGGAACGGCACACATTCTGCTTGATCCAGCCCAGCGTCATCCGTTGGTGCAAGAGTTGGAACTCTATCGGGTGGGGGTGCGATCGCTCGATAAGCCCCGCAATGTGGATTTACCAGCCGATTGTTTTACGACTGATCTGGAAAGTATCGTCACCGATCCGGCGGTGGATATTGTGGTGGAAGTGATCGGTGGGCTAGAGCCTGCCCGATCGCTCATGCTGACCGCGATCGCCCACGGAAAGCATGTGGTGACGGCAAACAAAGCCGCGATCGCCCGCTTTGGCGATGAAATTTTTACCGCAGCCAGGGAAGCGGGAGTCTATGTATTGCTGGAGGCGGCAGTGGGCGGTGGCATTCCGGTAATTGAGCCACTTAAGCAATCCCTCTGCGCCAACCGCATCCACACGGTGATGGGCATTGTCAACGGCACCACAAACTACATTCTCACTCGGATGCAAACCGAAGGCGGCGACTTTGCCGACATTTTGGCAGATGCTCAACAGTTGGGCTATGCCGAAGCTGACCCCACCGCCGACGTAGATGGACTTGATGCTGCTGACAAAATCGCTATTTTGGCATCACTGGCATTTGGCGGACGGATCAAATTGCCGGAAGTGCATTGTGAAGGGATTCGTCAAGTGAGTGCTGCGGATATTGCCTATGCCGACAAGCTCAGTTTTGTGATCAAGTTACTAGCAGTCGCTAAACGCAATCCCCAAGCATCCCCAAATGATCTTGAACAACTGCAAGTGCGAGTGCATCCGACGCTGATCCCTAAAGATCATCCGCTTGCCAGCGTTAATGATGTCAACAACGCAATTTTGATTGAAGGCGATCCAGTTGGACAGGTGATGTTTTTTGGTCCTGGGGCAGGTGCAGGTCCCACTGCCAGCGCGGTCGTGTCGGACATTTTGAACATTGCCGCAATTTTGAAAGTGAGGCGTGGCAGTCAAACGTCGCTGGATGGCAAGGCATTGCTTGATCCGCTATTGGCGTGTTCGCATCAGCACTATTGCGCGATCGCCCCAATGGATGAGCTAATCACCCGCTTCTATGCCCGATTCTCTACCAACGATACTCCCGGCGTGATTGGCAAGTTGGGCACCTGCTTTGGCGATCACAATGTCAGCCTAGAATCGGTGGTGCAAACGGATGTTCACGGTGAATCTGCCGAAATTGTTGTCGTCACCCACGATGTGCGCGAAGGCAACTTTAACCAGGCTTTAACCGAAATTCGCGCAATGCCATCCGTCAACAGCGTTGCCAGCGTGTTGAGAGTGTTGTAACAAGCGGGTCAGAAGTCAGAGGTCAGAGGTCAGGGGCTAGGATCACAGCCGAAACCCGTTCGCGTAGCGTCTCCGCAGGAGTTACCTTGAAACCCTCTAATAGCGAGGATAGCCGGATGGTTGATAGCTAGAATAGTTTGGCTCTAGGGCAAGGCGTGAATTGAGGGTCAATGTTAGATCGGTGTTGGGCTTGAGCGCGATGGAATCACTGGTCGGTTTTTGCCCTAAAAGTAAACCACCGGCTGCACCTAGCCCAGCACCTAGCAAAATCTTGGGAATGGTGACTCGCCTTCTGCCCGCGATCGCTGAAACCGCTGTAGCCCCCGCCCCGCCAATGCCAGCCCCTTTTAAAATTGCATTGCCATTAATCCCGTTGCCTTGCATATCTCTAGTCGTCACCATCTCAGAATTTGCATTGATCGCAATTCGGCTCCCATTTTGCAAAATCAAGGTATCTGCAATAAATTGCGCCCCGCCATTGACGGGCACAAGCTGTCCCCTGACCTCACTTCCTGCGGGAATTAATAACTCGCCATTGGCAGCCCGAATATTTTTAGACACCGACAAGATTAACGGCTTAGATTCGGTGGGAGCGACGACAAATTTATCGGTGCCCAGATAGCGAACGGGAATTCTTGCGCCAGCCGGAATAACAACGCCAGCAGGCTGAGCAGAAGGAAAAAGCTGAGCAACGGTGTAGGGTGCTGGATTGGCAACCGCCGCCGGGGACAGGGTAAACGGCGCGATCGCCCCTGCGGTGATTCCTGCCATGACAACCCACGCTGAACCGACCTGCCATCGATTGAGTACTTGCATTGGATGCCCTCCTACAAAAATGCTGCTAGACAGTTTGTAGACGATACATGCATGACGATAGTTCCGACTTTTTTGAGCGACTGTAAATGATTAGCGATCGCATCAGATCTTGGGCGATCGCGGTTTGGAGGCAATGCGATCGCCCTTCACGTATAAGCGTATAAGGTGGAGGTAAAATCGTGATGTGTTGTGGTTAATAACCATATGTCATAACTTCGGAAAATCTATTACTGATTTTAGATAAATACTCAAATTGATGGTGGCTGAAGTGACCCTTTATTAGTTTCCTGAGTTTCAATATGCCACTCTTCGATTGACAGGTCTGCTGTTTCTATGGCTTTCATGCAGAACGCATAAATATCTTGTGCTGATAAGTGAACTTCGATGAAAGCCCCATTGTGTAATTGTCGTGCACTACGAAAGTCTTTTTCATCCCATCCTATAAAACGAGGGAATTGTTGCGTAATCTCTTTAAAGGAATCTGGCTCTAAATCAGCAATTGTATTCAAAGTAAGCTCCAAAACATCTCGCCAACTTCTCACAATATTTTCCTGCCCAAAAAAACAAAGTGACTTTGGAATAGTTCCAGTTAATTTACTCGATTGCGAAGGTTGAGCCGATTCATCGCCGAAATAGCTCCAAATTCGTAAGGCAATATTGGCAAGATACTCTGCTCGTTCCTCAATATGCTCTCTACTCCAAGATTCCTTGAGTTGAAAATACTGATTCAATTCCAAATGACTATTTTGAAAATGATTCTTTTTCAATTCAAAGCTATCGTTGGAAAGTTCTGAATTGTAAGCTGTGAGTGTTAAATTTCCCAAAGTATGCCGGAGAAGCTCATGTGTCACAGCCCAATCTTCTCCCAAATGCTCTCTCCACCAATTAGTCAGCGTTTGTGGTACTACATGCTCAATAGAAAGCCCATTGAGAGAAACCTGTTCTTTATGCTTAAATGATTCTTCGATAGATTCGAGAATAAGTTTGCACTTCTCAGAGCGATTACCACCATATAGTTTCACATCAACTAATCTCGCTCTAAATTCTGCATCTTTAGGATAATCTCGGTTTTGAAGCGTTAACTGCAATCTCTCAAGAAAAGTACCAGTAGCAAGATCAGTATCTTTACTAACTTGTGAGTAGAGCAAAGCGAAAATTCTGTTTAAGCCTCTTGTCTGAATGTTACAAACAAATCGTCGAAGAATGAAATTCTCAAGAACTTGAAGAACAGAGGTAAATTCTTGTTCTGTGATTCGATCTTTCATCCAATCATCATAGCAATTCAAGAGGAATGGATAGACAGTTGCAACTTCCAAACGATTCAGACGACGAAGATATTTACGAACAGTTTCCCTTGATTCCCGTTCTGGATTTAGAAGTCTTGAATAATATTCGGAGAAGATACATAAATCTCTTAAATAAGAAAGTGCATCACTAGTACCAATTCGCTCTTTGATTTCAAAATAGACTTCACTCTGCTTAACTTCAACGCCAGTTCTAGTCAAATAGTGGCGAATAAACTCCGTCAGATTTTCGCCCAACAAATTCTGCATAGGTTGCCAATACTGAGCGTATACAGACTCTTGAGAATCCGTATGAATCCTCATAAAAAAATAGTTGCGAATCAGATCTGATTGAGTGAGAGGTCTGCCCTTAGCATTAAGGCTCTCGAAAACTAAGTATGGGTCATCATCAGCGCTGAGAACTACACTTACAAGAGAAAGATTGCCACAAATAACTTTCTTAATCCTTTGAAATTCTAGGGATACTATACTTTGCCGAAGTTTCTTTTCAAAGAATCGATAGCACTCTAGAATGCCACTTTCATCAACTTGAGGTTCTGAATTTATTATTTGATAGAACGCTACACGATCTACTTGTGTAGGCTGCAACTTATAGTAATCTAAGTCTTTTTTATAGGGGTTGACCAAAATAGTGTTGTTAATTTCTGCTGCTAATTCTTCGTCTAACTGTTTTGCAGTATCTCTTAGCGCAGAAAGCAGTATGAAAACAGTCGTCAATCGCTGTTGTCCATCGATTAATAGATATTTGCTGACCCCTTCAGGTACTGATGTAGTAGGCATCGTCACAATAGAACCCATAAAGTGAGGACGAGGATTATCTGCTTTACAGAGTTCTACAAGGTCATTCCACAATGCTTGCCACTCAGATTTTTTCCAGCTATACGGTCTTTGGAAGAGGGGGACAACATACTGCTTTGTTCCCTCAATGATTTGTTGCAGCTTTGTTTCTGAGGCTTGCATTTTTGTTTTTCTTCAAAGTAAGTAACTATCGCTTATTTATTGGTTTGGGTGCGAGGAAAGCTCATTTTTCATTTATTACTTTTCCCTACTCGCCAAGCACTCTCGCCCCATTCCTGCCCACCCTGCTAACGTAAACTCATAGTGGGAAAATGTCTTTCCATTATATTCTCCATATCTTGCAAAAGAAAACCCAGAAGACCGCCAAGAAAGAACCTTGAATTGGGGCAGAAGCGCTACCAACAGCTTCAACAACTGCGTTTAGAAGAGAATGCTGAACCATGACCGAAACGATGATTACCCAAGCTGCCGATAATATCTTTCTCGATCTGGGTTTCTCAGCCCAGGAATCCGAAAGCCTACTGATTCGTGCCAAACTGATGCTGGCGCTGCAAACTCATATTCGTCAGCAGAACTGGACGATCGCCCAAGCTGCTGATTATCTCAACCAGTCCAACGACCAAATTACCGCCCTGACTCAAGGCAAAATTGGGCAGTTTTCAGTAGATATGTTGATCACACTGCTCAACCAAGTTGGCATGACTGTCCGAGTCGAAGTTCTCCCCAAAGTTGCGTAATAGCGCCAAAATTAGAATTACGATGCCGATGAACGGTGGGTGGATTGACGGAAGAGCGATCGCTATGTCAGCCGAGCAGTGCGGCAGGAGATTGAAGATACGCTGTTGCTACCCATAGCCGAAATTGAACCGCGGAGGAAAAGCTTATGAATACGATCAAGATTGTGGTTGAAAAGCATTCGGATGGTTATGTTGCTTATCCATTAGGTATTGAGGGCGTTGTTGTGGGCGAAGGGGATACCTACGAAGCAGCATTAGCGGATGTCAAATCTGCCATTCAATTTCACGTTGAAACGTTTGGCAAATCCATCTTGGAACCCGAATTTCCCGTGCTGGAAGCATTTGTTGCAGAAGCTAGAATCTAATGCCAAAATTCCCAGTCGATGCGCCTAAATCTAGAGTCATCAAAGCGCTTGAATTGCTTGGTTTTCAAATTGTTCGAGAACGAGAGCATATTTCCATGATTCGTGAAAATGAAGATGGGACTCGAACTCCTCTAACATTGCCAAACCATTCTCAAATAAAAAGTTCTACACTGCGAACCATTTGTACCCAGTCCGGCATTTCGCGAGAGGAATTTCTCCAGGCATACGAGCAAAGCTGAGTTCAATCTCAACAAACTGCTGGTGGATTGTTTGAGCGCGATCGCACCTCCGAGTCCAGTCCATAGGGCTATTGCCGAAATTGAGCGATCGCAGTCTTCAGAAGATCCACGGTAAAATCAGGTCAGCACTATGAGGCACCCGCCATGACGACCAAAGAGCGATTGATTCAAGAGCTTGAACACGCCCCAGAAGAATTACTCGAAGCAGTCCTCAATTTTGTCCTGACTACTAAAACTCATCAGGCGCGCCAGCCAAACGATTCAATGCTTGCCACAGAAGATACTCCATCATCCACTGAAAAACTAGATGGGATTGCCTCTTTGTTAGCAATGGCAGAACGGTTTGCCGCCGAATTGACAGAAGAAGAATTAGCTCAGTTGCCCAAAGATGGTGCTTTAGAACATGACCATTACATCTACGGCACACCCAAACGCTACAGTCGTGAGACTGCTGAATGAGACCACTGTTTGCAGATACCTTCTACTGGACGGCTTTGATAAACTCCAGAGATAATTGGCACCAACGAGTGATAACGCTAACATCCGCGCTGCGATCAACGCAAATTGTAACAACTGAAGAAGTGCTACTCGAAGTGCTTAATTTCTTTTGTAATCAAGGCATTCGATCTCGCAAACAAGCAGTCGAGTTGGTTAGCGATGTATTAGACAATCCAGATGTGGAGGTGATTGAACAGACGCATCAATCCTTCATAGCTGGTTTGGCACTTTACCAATCACGTCTCGATAAGGGCTATAGCCTCACCGATTGCATCTCCATGCAAACAATGCGGCAACTGGAAATCACCGAAGTGCTGACGCATGACAAGCACTTTACCCAAGAAGGGTTTGTGATTTTGTTAAGTGACTGAACCAAGATGAGAATATTGGTGGATCGCCTGAGCCGCGATCGCACCTCTACTCCCAACGGCAGCAGGTGATTGAAGATAAACTGTGGCTAGCGATCGCTGCTTTAGAAAATAGACAGCAATGATGGTCAAACCTATTCGGTGGGTTGGCGCTGCCCGTGAAGAAATCCAGGAGTTGCCGGAAGAAGCGCGAAAAGAGGCGGGTTTTGCACTGTGGGCAATTCAACAAGGTGAGCCGCCGCCTGACTTCAAACCAATCGCGATCGTTGGCAAAGGAGTAGAAGAGATTCGGATTCGCACCGAAAATGCCTATCGAGTCTTCTATGTTGCTAAATTTGAGGAGGCTATTTACGTTCTCCACGCCTTCCAAAAGAAAACCCAGAAGACTGCTAAGAAGAATCTTGAACTCGGACAGAAACGCTACCAACAGCTTCAACAACTGCGTTTAGAAGAGAATGCTGAACCATGACCGAAA
>Ga0163154_10008524_pt1 | contig 11906 bp, 9 predicted proteins | sample OliLakLV19MP9P1_FD_148649 | JGI IMG/M metagenome (GOLD analysis project Ga0163154, IMG submission 148649) | Freshwater microbial mat bacterial communities from Lake Vanda, McMurdo Dry Valleys, Antarctica - Oligotrophic Lake LV.19.MP9.P1 | ecosystem: Environmental > Aquatic > Freshwater > Lake >... | reverse complement strand
GTTGAAGTCGAGATTAAGCAGCACGACGGAGGCGTACTTAGAGGAGATTTGAAAGCGAGTAGACAGGGCGATACCCCCGCGGGCGGCCACTGTAACCCACTCGTTTCGCAGCCCAAAACTGCCGCCCCATAGAGCTATGTCCCACAAGCCTGTGTCCCAGAGGGCCACTGCCGACTCCCCAGCCGGAAACCCGTTCAGCGCGTAGTTGTTGGTGAAGTCTTGCGCAATACCCAGGGTATACCCAACCGGTCCATTGGCCGCAAACAAGGCCCTCATGTTGGCCGGGTAGAGCTGCTTGCGCGTGTTAAAGCGAGCGTAGGAGGTGTCGCATATTGCGGTGATGTTTGCTCCAAAATCGGCGGTTCCTGTGAAAGCGTTAGCTACAACTAAGCCAGTGGTGAAGTAGGTCTTGCCCTCGAACTCAATGAAGTCAGCCGCGTTCCAGCCGGAAAACGTGCTCCAACCCCGCGATCGGGTACTGAACACATACTGGTTAGATAGTGCCGTGCTCTGAGGAACATTGAGCAGGATCAAAGCATAGCGTGGAATTACAAGAATTTTCCAGCCGTTCACAGCTCCATACGCGGCAGCATCAACTGCAATGGCAGGATTGATAACGGATGTGAGGGCCTGTGTGTAATTCAGCCCCGTGGATTGGAGGAGCTTTGACAGGGGAATAAGACCGTTCTCGCAGAGAAAAAGCAAGTCTCCGCCGAGCTTCGTCAGGCACTTCTGCCCGATCGGCTTGCCTACGTAGTAGGTGCCTATGTAGTTCCAGTTTGCGGTCACGGCGGGGTCGCTGCCGCGAAAGATGAGAACCTCCCCCTGACTCGTCGCCAGTACGTAGTGGTCATCCGGGCCATTGCCGCCGTCGATAGACCAGGTTCCATGAGCTACCACACGACCGCCCAGGCGACACAGCGATCCTACGCGGAAGGCCGCAGCTGCTCCCCCCACAGAGTCGGCAGGCAGGTACCAAAACCCCAGGAAGTTCTGCTGGAGGAAGTACAGCCGCTGTCGATAGGTTTCGACGTCAGTGATGCTTGTGGTAGTGATGCCGGTGATGGCAGGCACCGAAACCCCATCTACCGCAACCCAGGTGGTTCCGTCGTAAAGCTGCGGCTTGTCCGTCCCGTTGACGAAGTAGAGGAACTGGCCGGCCGAGGTAGCAAAGTTTACGCTTTTCCCGTCCCCCGCTGTAACCGTAGCCACAGAGGCTCCGATAGCGCCAGCTGCACTCACGTTGAAAATCCCGTTAGAGGCTGCCGCGAACATCTGGGCAACAGCCCCGGCGGAGTACGTCATCAGGGTGCGGGGAGCCTGCGTAAAGCCTGTGGCGTGATTGGCGGCTCCTTGGCGGGTCACGATACCATCCGGCTGGCAGATCCAGTTATCCAGCGTGATGGCGTACTGCTGGCTGAGGCCGGCCAGGGGGGATTCCTTGTTCAGCCCGCGCACAGGCGAGACAATGCCCTCGACGCGCCCGGAGGACTTGTTAGCACCAGAATCATAGGATCTCATGCGTGTATCCAGTTTCCAGTTGGGATAATGATGCCGGGGAAGCTGGTGGGCTCAGGCGCATCCATGTGGAGGATGGCCGCTACTACGTTCTTGGAAGCCTCCTGCCGCACCACATTGTCAAACTCCTCCATCTCGAGCACATGCGGCATTTGCTTGGCGCGGAGCCAATAAGCCCGCAGTCCCGCGAGCATAATATCGTCGGAGAAGTACGACAGATCAGCGTCGGTGAGATACGTGGTCCCCGCCGTGCCGCCACTGGTCATCCAGTTTTTTGTCTTGTAGATGGCGGCAAGCGTGTGTCCCGCCGGCATTGCAGTGGAGATTTGCAGCCTGTTCTCGGCGATGCGGAAATGGTACAAAGGCCCCGTGGGGTACACAGCTTGCTGGATTTGCCAGTTCTCGTCCGACACCGGACCGAGGATGCGTCGACGCTGCGTCTGGTTCCAAAGGGTGTTTGGGATCAGGTCGGAGAAGTTCTCGGGGAACAGCGTGTCCAGATCGCCTTGATCGGCCCCCGCGATCGAGGCCCAGGTTATGCGCCGGGAGCACTTCTGCCAGTTGGTCCGCTTCCAAGCCTCGCGGCCTGTACGTCGGAGAAGCTCCCGAAGCTGCAAAGCCCCCGCATCGGAGCTGCCCTGGAGGGCCGTAGGCACCGGAAGGTTATACTCCCGGCAGTAGGACTGCACAAGAGACAATACGGTGCTGTTTGGCATAGAGGGTCCTTATTTCTTAACGGGTGCGGGGAGCAGGGCACGCATCTCAGCAATCGCGGCAGACTGCTCGGCAACTAGGTTCTTCATGTCGGCTAGCTGGACCTGGGCTTCGGCCAGGGCCTTGGCCGTGGCACCGACGTCCTTGGATTCCTGAAGCCAGCGAACAGCGGTGGCGCTGAGGGCAAGCGCCCCCATGCCGATGCGAGCACGAGTTTCCTCGTTAGCGGCCGCAAGGTCCTGCACCGTGAGGATGCCGGCGGCGATGATGTTCTTCCGCTGCGAGGGCGTGAGTGGCGGCCAACTCTTGATCGGGGTGCCGTGGACAGGCATTTCTTCCCCTTTGATCCACAGGTCAAAAGCGCCCCGGTAATCGCTGGGCCATGAGGCAGGAATGCGCCCGTCACGAGCGTGCGGAATCAAGGAGGCCAGCCAGTCCTCTGCGGTCTTCTCCATCGTGTCGCGTGAGCCTGGTGCGCTGACGATGGCCCAAGGCACATCCTTCATCTGGGTCACACCGTCGGTGGTGGTGAGTGTACGATCCTCCACAGCCCGCATCTCGAAGCGAACATAGGGGCGAGGCATGGCTCGGTCAGGGTTGTAGGCTGCGGCAGCGGCAAAGTCCATGGTGTCTCCTTGGGGTGAATAGTGCAATTTATCCGGTGAAAAATTGTGCAATTAAAAAGGGGAGGAGGTTTCCCGCCTCCCCCATTGGCCTTGCGCGAGCTTGCTCAGACGGCCTGGCCCTGGACAAACGCATGGCACAACTGCACAATGCCGAAGCCCGTATGGGTTCCAGTCATGTTGGTCGTGCCGGTTGCCGTGCAGTTGTTTGCCAGAACAACCACGTTCGCCCCTGCATCCATGTCGGTGATCGCGCCAGTGATGCCGGTCCCGGTCATCGTCATGCCGATGTACAGGCCGCCGACGTCATTCACTTCGACGCGGGGGCTGCCATTGCGGGTGCGGGCGGACTTGACCACGGTACCGGTGGCGTCAACCAGGGTATGGGCACCGAGGATCTGGCGACCGTTGGCAGCGGTAGGGCTGCTGTTCCCCGCCGTGCCACTGTACAATGGACCCACCGTAGCAGCCACGGAAAACCGCAGCGGCATGATGCCTGCCGCCATGATCCAGCCGTAGATGTTGGTCGCCGAGAAGCTGTTCAGGGCAGCAAACACCGGGCGACCAGTGTTCGCCGTGACAGGAACGTCCAACAGCAACAAGTCCTTGTCCATATGAACCAGACGCCCGTTGACGAAGGCACCCGCGGCTTTGGCGTAGATAAACTCAGCGCCCCCGCCGTTCGGGTATCCCGCGACAGCGGAGTAGTCATTGCAGACCGCACAGATCCGAGTGCCGAGCTGATGCTTTTGCACCGGGTCGGCGAGAGCTCCGTGCAACATAGTGCCGGAGGCAAAACCAACTGAAGAGAAACGCATGATAATGTCCTTTCGTGAGTTAGGGGTAGTGTCCGGGCCGATTAAGGCTTCAGCACGCCCTGCAGGGAGCGATTGGAGCAAGTCATGTTGCCCATCCACAGCAGCGGGATCACTGCGGCATCCTGGTTGATCGGGCGCAGGCCCTCGGTCTCGTCACCGATCACCGTGAGGTTGGCGTCGACGTGAGCCACGACCTCGATGTTCTTCGTGTTCAGGAAGTACATCCGGCTGGCAGGCATGCCCGAGTTGCCGTCGAAGATAACCTTGGCTTTCTTGTAGCGCAGGGCAGAGAACCCGGCAGCCGCGCTGCTCGAATCCATGTACTGCTTCTGGCTCGACAGGCTTTGCTCGTAGAAAGCAAAGTAGTCGTTGGAGGCCACGATCAGGTCGACTTGGTCGTTGTTGCGGGTGGTCTCGAGGTACAGCGGCAGCATCAGGGATTCCATGATGCCGGCAGTGGCCGAGGGGGTGATCGCGCTACCACCTTGCAGGGGAGCCGCCGCCGACTGCACCTTGCTTGCCCAGAACGGAAAGCTTGCCGAGACGATGCCGCCGACAGTGCCCAGGCCAGTGTCCGAGACCAGCAACTGCAGCCCGCCGATCTGGTTGGTCAGCGAACCGTCGCCATACATGTCTGCGGAAAAGTTGTTTCCGAAGGTGTTGATAGCGTTGCGGATGCGGGACTTGGCCAGGGAGGCGATCTTCGAGGCACCGTTGTTGATGCGCAGGTCGTTGCCGGAGGCGACCACGTGAATCGCAATGTTGCGCCACTGGTATTCCGCCGCCGAGATAACGTCCGACTGCGCAATGTTCAGCAGGTCGAGGCCGCTGTAGCGCTGGTAGGTGCCGTTTGAAGCGTACTCGAGCGGGATGGCGATGGAGGTTCCACCGTCCTCAGTACGCGACCGACCGCCCTCAGCGATCATGCGATAGAGGGCGTTGTGCTTGGAGACGTTGTCCATCACTTCTTTGCGATGGTTGCGGAACGTGGTTGAGACCAGTTCCGTGAAGACTGCGTTAGGAGATGGCATGGCGAAGGCCTTTCAGAGTAGGATCAGTTGTAGTGCTTTGCTATAACACTGTTGATCGTGTCATCAATAGACCCTGGTTTAGAGGGGCTGGCCGGTGTTGCCGATGATTTCACGTTTGGCAGCTTCGAGGCTTTGGAAGCGGCGGGGGCGGAGGCCTTGGCCATAGCTTCAAAATATCGAGCTTTGACTTCAGGATTACGCAGCACCGCCATTTGGTAGGCCTCGGCCAGATCGTTAGTCCGGCCCTGTTGCATGAGTTGCAGAATGTCGTCAGCAACCTCATTCACAAACTCATTCTTGGGGTCGCTGAAGAATTTGTCAACTTCCTTGGTGGCAGCATCCGCAATCTGCTTGTTGACAAACTCCGTGGTCTGGCGCACCGGAGCGAGCACAGGGCCGAGCATGCGCTGGAGTTCGGCGAGTTGACCCTGGGTGAAGCCCTCGGTAGGGACAGCCCCGGCGGGACCGGCCGCTGCGACCTGGGCAGCCTGCGACGGGGTCAGGTCCACGCCGTAGCCACGAGCCAGCGCCATCGCATGAGTCCGGCGCTCCTCGGGGGAAGCCTTGATCATCTGGATATGGTTGGCAGCGAGGGTGGAGAGGATTTCCAGCGGGTTTGCGTTGGGGTATTCCTTGAGGACTTCCTGGAAGGGCGTGAGAACCTTGTTCCAGTTCTCGGCGCCGGAGCGATAGCCGCTGATGCCCTGGGTGACCTGCTGCTCCCGCTCGTGGATATACTTGCGGACCTGAGGGGAAAGGGTCTTGTAGTCCCCCTCCATTTCGCGCTTCCAGGCCTTGGGCAGAGCATCCCAGGCTTCCTGGGCAATGCCCTCAGGCGCAGGGGTGGACGCTGGCGAGGGTGGGGCAGATGCCGGGGAGGAGACGGCCTCAGCAAGTCCTTCACGGGTCTCGCCAGCGTCCGAAGGTGGGAAAATGTCAGCAGCAAAAGCAGCAGGGTTAACGCCGCCGGTGGCTTCGAATTCTTCAGCAGGTCCAGGCATGAGAGGTCTCCTTAGATGAGGTTAGAGGAATGCATTGCGGCGGCCATCTTATCCACCGATGCGTCTACTTTGGCAAGGTTGCGCTCTTTGAGCACGGCAGCGTGCCGGGCAATGTCGGACTTGAATCCCGGTTCGTTCAGGACACAGCCCTCCCGGGCTAGGTCGTCGCGCTGCTGGACACGCGAGTTGATAACGCGGCCTGAGGCGGGACTGACGTAGGAGGGGATTTCCACGCGGATGGCGGGAGACGAGATAACTCGCCGCGCCTCCGCCCCGCAGCAATACTGAGGGATGTTCCGCTGTTCGACTTTGCGGAAGTGGGGAGAGGTTTCTCCGCACGTGTCGCAGCGGAAGTCGTAGTATGGCATTTGGGTCTCATGTGTACCGGCAGGGGATGGGAATTAATACGTCAGACCCGAATAAGTGTTTTTCCACAGAGTCCCATTCGCAACAGCGGGGCCGACGCCGCAGGACAATGCGCCATTCGTGTTTGTCGCCATCTGATTTGCAGTTTTAGCGACGATGGCAAGGTCCACCGGCAGGGTCGGTGCAAAGATGTTGATAACCTCAGTGCCTGTGGCGCGAGATACTTTCGCGGTGGCCGTGTTGCTGATGATGTTTCCGCCGTAGACGTTGTAAACACCAGACGCGTTATTGAAGCTGACCATCGCATTTGTTGGCGTCAGGCACTTGATGTCATTGCCAAGATACAAATCCAGCGCCGTATTGCGCAAGTTTGCGATGCGGTCAGGAGTGTCTACAAGACAACCGCCGATATGCACTTCGGTGCAAGTGACGCCAGCATCAATCCGGACAAGCGCTGCCCCGTTCTTCATCTTGCCGCCTGAAAACTTTGCCTTGCGCAGCGTACCCGCTGATGCGTAGATCGGGCATGCTGTACCCGATACGTTTGCATAGGTGAAATCGCAGTCGCGGATAAGACATTCATCAACCACGCCAGTTTCGTAAACGCGAACTCCTACAGAGTCGGAACTACCGAAATTAATCAGGGACTTGTCTGCTAGCACTTTGTTCACGACTGCTGTGCCGTACACGCGCACCCAGCTACTGGTCGCTGAAATGTCGATGTTCCAGTCTGTGAGGTCCAGAACTTTGATAGCTGCATCCTGAAATGCGCGAATCAGGAACGTGCTGACCGTACCGATGGCTGTGAATTTGAGCCGGACGTAATCCATCTTCGCGCCGGCATTAGTACCTTGAAACCAGATAGGGTCAAAAGGAAGCAAAACGCCGTCCTCTATTACCAGCGACTTGCACGCCGGTGTAAAGCAATATAGCGTCTTTGGGTTTGCGCCAAAGGCTTGATTGCTGAGATATCCGATGCGGATGGTCCCGTAGTTCCCCCCTGTAGTTGCCGCGTATGCGTAGTCGTCACCCATAAACAGGCCGACATTTGCAGGGCCGCTTATGTGCGCAACACTAATGCCATCGACCGTGCAGCCAGCGCCAGCATTGAGCTTAAGCGCAGAACCGCCAACGCCATCGGCCTGAATGGTCCCTACTGTCACCCCAAAAACATTGCCGCAAGTGTCCGTTTGGTCTGTGTAGACGTTACCGCAGATATTGAGCAAGTCGTCGTTGCAGGCACCCCGAACAAGCGGAATGTTTCCGTTGTAGATCGGCCCGACAACTTGCATGATTGTGCGGGTTACGCTGCCGTTTTGGACTGACGCCGACCAGTCGCTGCAATCTGTAATCCAGACAAAAGAAATGCCAGCCGTTGACGTGACACGAGTTAAGTTGACGAATAGGCCGTCAATGTGTTTGAGCAAAAGCGATTGCCCTGCGACAGACGACTCCGGTACTCCGGTGCCCGAGTTCGGCCCGTTCGCCCCACGGTCCCATGATCCGCCAATGATGGTAATGTCACTGTCTCGCGTTATCAACGATGCGGCAGCACCGGAGACGGTCGCACTTGCTGGCGCGTCGCTTGCGTCGAACTGCTGAAGCGTGATTGTTGTTCCTGTTTGTGCGCGCACTATTCCAACCAACGTCCCATTGCCTGCACCACCAGCGCCAGTAACCCTCAGCGTTTGGCCGACAACAGCAATTGCCCCCAAGGTCGTTGTTACGACATTCGAGCCGTTGGATACGCTGGCCGTACCGATCCCTGCGGGATTCGCATTGGCATAGCTTGTCAGCATGTTTGTCGGGTTTCCAGCCTTTAGCGTGATGCTGGCCCCGGTGAGATCAAGCGTAGTGCGCGAGCCGATCACCATGCGACTGGTCAAGAAATAACTCCCACCAGGTGTGAGCTTAAGCGTCCCCGCAACACCGGACGCGCGAATTGCTTCCAGCGCGGCGTTGATGTTGGCTGTGTCGTCAATGCCGTTTGGCACGACAGTGCGCGTCAACGTGAAGCCATTCCCATCCACCAGTGATCCGTTAGCGTCAAGCATCACGACACCCGCTCGCCGCACAGGGGCAATAGACTGCGGTCGATCAACCGTACCGGAAAGAACATTATACCCGGCCAGCGGTGGGTTATAGGCCAGGTTTGGCGCAACGGGTGTATTTGAAATCGGCATAAACTGCACCTTTCGAGGCAAGCCTCAATAAACGGGGTATCGGGACACTATCGGGGAAGGGGACTGTTTTGCCAAGCGGTTACGACGAGGCTTTGGATTGCGTGGTAGCGGCCTTGCTTTGCAGCGCAACCGCCTTGCTCTGGATGGCGACCTCGGCAGCCTGCTTGGACACGGCCAACCCGCGTTCCTCGAGCTTGATCCGCTCGCCCAGGAGGCCCAGCTGCTCCATTGCGATTTTGATTCCGCTGAGTTGCTTCTCGGAAGCGAGTTGCTGCTTGGCCAGGCCCTGCGCCAGGGCTTGGAGCTGCTCCTTGTGCTGCTGGAACTGCTGTTGCATCTGCTCGCCAGACTGCTTGATGCCGTCCTCCTGGGACTGAAGGTCCTGCGCCTTCTGGTCCAGTTCTTGTTGCTGCTTTTCCTGCTCCGGCGTGGGGCCCTTGGGCTGCGACTTGACGGCGCCGAGTTTGGACACCAGCTCCGTGCCCATGCGGAAGCGTTTGCACAGCTCGATCAGGAGGGTCTTGGCCGCTTCCATGCCCTCGGGACCCTGCTGCGCCAGTCCGTCGAGCCCGGACATGGCCTGACCCAGGGCATTCATGAACTCAGCGACTTCTTCCTTGTCCTGCGTGGCGTCAGTGTCGACTGTGGAGTTAGACTCAATGTCGATGGTGTAGCTGCGGGTAAGGTCGTTTTGGAGCAGGGACAGGACCTCGCCCCAGACTGGAGGACGCTCCTCGCCTTGCTGCGGGGGCGGCATTTGAGCAGCCTGCTGCGAGGGCATGAAGGGCAGACCGGTGACCTTGGCCCAGATTTCTTCGGGCACATGCTCGGCGGAGAGCTCAATCATGGCCCGGATGTGCCAGCGGACAAAACGGGAGACCTTCTCACGGGATTTCTTGATGCGAAGGCTACCCCACTTGTCTTTGATTTGCTGGGCGGAGGCCGTCTCGCTGGCAGCGGAGACTCCCCGCAGAATGTCGCCAATGCCAAGGATTTCGTAGATGGTTGACTTGATTTGCTCGCGGACCTGGTAAAGGGTCTGGAGAACCGTGACCAGCTTTTCAATAGGCATGAGCCAGATGTGCTTGTCGAGTCCGCCTTCCCGGGACAGTGCGCCAGGACTGTTGGCGGGGAAGAGGGCGTTCTCCGCATCGCCCGTCTCGAGGATTTGCGCCAGCTCGGGCAGCGATCCGTCGTAGATACCGCGGACCTGGATAGCCGAGGCTACCTTGCGGATACGGCGAGTGACGAGGTTGAGTTCGTTAGCCTGCTTCCGGTAGAGGTTGTACATCGGCCGCGGAAGAGTCGAGTTCGGGGTCTCGAGCAGCCGGAGGGGTTTGCCCGAGGGAAAGAAGCCCGAGAGGTGCAGCGGGTCTTCCATCTCGGTGACGAAGCAATCGGGGAAGGCCTCGCAGTAAAACCGCACCATGCGATCGGATTTGTTCCAGACTTCGTACAGGGCCACGGTGGCAGGTCCCTTGGCGCCGCTGCCCTCGGAGTGCTCGTTGGGCTTGGTGACGAGGGCCTGCTGTTCCTCGGGGACGTTGAACTCGCGAAAGATGTCCGCCAGGGTCTTGTCGTGGCGGTAGGCCACCCAGGGCACATCCTCCCAGCGCTTGGCAAAACCCCAAATGAAGGCGTCATGCTGGACGTAATCGGTCAGAGCGATATTGTTGACGACACGGACTCGGGCTTGGCCTTGCCCCGGTAACGCAGCATCCATGACGACGGCCTCGATGGCGTCAACGAACGCAGGGTACTCGGACAGGTTCGTGTCCATCGAGTAGTCTGCCATGCGTTCGGCAGCTTGGGCCGCGTGATCTGCGCGCATGTCACCAAAGCGACGCCGGACGACAGGCTTCGGCGCGGAGGAGAACACGTTGGGGACCAAGATCTCGGTGTTCGAGTAGAGGATGTTGAAGGGGGTTTCGTCCGCCTTCACACCCGAGTAAATGTCGTAAATGTCCTTGGTCTTGTCGAGCCACTCTTTTTTGAGATGCCGCTCCCGGCTGAGCACGTCATCGAGGGCTTTGCGATAGGTAGGATTTTCGGTCATGCATCAGCCTTTGCGAGTCGGTTCTTGCGATTGCGGGCAACGAGTTCGTTGAAGTTCATTTCTTGCACAGACTTGGGGTAGACCAGCGAGGGCTTGGCGATGGGCCGATCAGTGAGCATAGGACGTGACATGCAGGCATAGCGAGTCTCATCTACGATGTGATCCTCGCCTTCCGTGTCTAGGTCCTCCGGTTTGTTTTCGTCGTGCTGGACTGAGGAAATACACCTGATAGTGTGTTCACAGGCCTCGGAGAAGTAAAGCAGCGGAATGTCCGCCTGGAAGCGGAGGTGGATTTGTTCCCAGCCGGGGATTCGCTTGTTGTCGGCTCGCGCCCACTGGCAGCCCCCCGCCAGCATAGACTCGGCGATCGAGGGTCCACCATCCTCGGCGAAGATCGAGGGGTCGGCCAAGCCGTAGGAGATGCGGAAGCCCTGTTTCTCGTCCTCGAGGTCCCGCAGCCGGACGGCCTTGCCCACGGCGGTGGCGTTCATCCTGAGGCCGACGTTGGGGGTGCCATTCCAGCCGTAGAACTCCTTGTACTTGAGCAGGGCCCCGCGAGGGTAGCCGCCGAAGTCCCCATCCGCCACAGCATACCAGCCGGCGGCAAAGGGCTTGGCGGAGCCCCAATCGAACGCCCGGAAGCGGGTCCAATGCTTGGGCAGGACGATGGAGGAGGAGTAGACGTGCCGGTCAGGGGAGAAATCGTCGAAGTAGGCCCCCTGGATCATGTCCCAGTCGCCGTTGAGCCAGGCCCGGACAAGGGTTTCGGAGCCTGTTTGGCGGAGTTGCAGGAGATAGGTCGGCTGCCCGTCGAGGAGCCGGGGGTTGTCCCGGATTTTGGAGGGTATGAAAACCCGCTCCAGCGACACCGTGACGGAGCGCCCATCGGAAAGCTCTACGGCCTCCGTTTCCGCCACAATTTTAAAGCCGCGAGGATCGGGGTCAATGTAACGAGCTTTAACCCAATTATGACCAGGACCACCAGGGTTTCCAGTAAGGCGCAGCCCCACAGGAACACCAGTTCCAGAACGCAGAGTCGCCCGGAGCTTGTTGATAGGTCCTGCCGCCGGGAAGTTGGTGACTTCCTCGATGTAGACTCGGGTGTAGTTGTGTCCTTGGTAGTTTTCGGCATCGGAATCTCGCTCAAGGTAGACGAAGCGCAGGCGGGCACCGGCCGGCATGAGCCATTCGGACTTTGTCTCGTTGTACTTGGCTCCGAGGGGCCGGAAGAGGGTTTTGGTGCGAGCGATGACCTCGGATAACTGCGTGCGGTTGCGCCGGACGAAGATGCCGATGGCCCCCTCGCCGTAGAGGGAGGAGTGTTGCAGCCAGTCGCCGATCATACCGTCGGTCTTGCCGCCCCCGCGAGCCCCTCCGTAGAATACCTCGAAGATCGGGCACTGGAGGAGGGCGGTCTGGGGGCCGGGTTGAGGGGCCCAGACAACACGCTGCTCGGTCATGGCTTGTTCCCGAGCTCAGCCTTTATGTCTTTAAGCAAAAGCTTGTAGTCGATAAACTCTTCAAAACCCAGAACGCCTTGATCAAAACTGTTCTGAAGGTTTTGAGCAGGCGTGTTCCCCGACTTGACATTAAGTA
>Ga0163154_10008521_pt1 | contig 11907 bp, 21 predicted proteins | sample OliLakLV19MP9P1_FD_148649 | JGI IMG/M metagenome (GOLD analysis project Ga0163154, IMG submission 148649) | Freshwater microbial mat bacterial communities from Lake Vanda, McMurdo Dry Valleys, Antarctica - Oligotrophic Lake LV.19.MP9.P1 | ecosystem: Environmental > Aquatic > Freshwater > Lake >... | reverse complement strand
TATTTCCAGGAAATCGAATTCCGATAAGGCCGTTTTTCGGTGAAGTGCTTTTTCGTTCGTACAGGCTCCGCAAAGGTAGTAGTTAGGGCTCATGCGTCCACAGTCTCGACACGCGCGCAACTTAGTACCCTCTGCCACAAACGTGGAATAGGTGTTAGGTGAACGCGTGACCCCGCCACCCGGGCCCTCTTTAGCCAGACTTCGCCTAGTCTTAGAGTAGCCCTTAGCCCGCTCCTTATTACAGCTAGGGCAGGTCCTACGCGACCACGCAAGACCCGTTGGGTCCCGGTATACATACTGCCCGGAAACCAGTTCGGCGCGCTTTCGCATTTTAAGGTGCCCACATGCCGTGCATTTACACGGTCCCGTTACATCGCGGTTTTTAATCACAGTTGATCATCCCCCAAGAAGTCTAGCCGCCCGCCCTTGAAGGTCGCCGTCACCTCTTTTCCGTTGTTCTCGAAAAAGCGGTCTTTATGTATCTTAAAGACCGTTGTTAGGGTTTCGAAGTTCGGGATGACTTCGATGCACGAGAACCCGTGGTTATAGAAGGTCTTATCATTTTGCACGCGTCCCGCCATGGAAGACGTGTCGCTAGAAGAGCTAAGCTGCGTAAAACAAACCACTGGGATGCCATTCGATTTGCCATATTCCTTAAGGTAAATCCCGAGCTTCTTAGAAACCTGAAACGGCTCCGCGTTAGGGTTAGCCCTAGATTGTGTAATAATCTGTAGGTAATCGATAAGCACAATTCCGACCCTTTGCACAACTGCGCACTCAAGAACTGACTGCACGTCCTCGATATACGACATGTCGAACGAACCTTCCTCGACAACCTCGACCCTAGGGATAATATGGTTTTCAACGAAATCCTCCACCTGGTTAATTTCTCTATCGGAAAGAAGCCGCTTAAAAAACGCCCCGTAGTTCTTTTTTAGGGCTATGCACGCGGTCCTCTCGTAGACCGCGTCGGCGGCTTCCTCGTTCGAAATAACGATGGCGGTCCGCGTGTCGCTACTCTCTAGAAACCCGTTTAGTATATTAGAGCATACGGTGGATTTAGATTTACCGGATTCAGCACCCACCACTGTTAGCCCCTGGCACAACCAGAATTCCGGTAGGAAGTTAGGCGAGATAAACGGCACCTTGTTCTCCCGGATCTTAGCCCGAATCTGTCGTGCCTTTAGGTACTGCGCTCGGCGCTCGTCTTGGTTTTTCTGCGTGTAAATCCTTCCGCCTTTTTGTGCGGTCAGGGGTAGGCTCTCGAACTGCATAACTGCATCCTCGGGGGTTATATCACGCGTTGTTAACTTAGAAACTAAGGACATCTTGGGGGGTACGTTCATAGGGGTCCTTTCGTGGTCTCGGCGTACTGCGGTTTACTTTTCCACTGCTTTATCACTCGGTGGTAGTACTTATTGGTTCGGCCTTTTCCTGAAGAACTACCACGGTTATATGCAACGATAGCCCGCTGCCAATCTCCGCCATAACGTCCGCTTTGCCATAACAAATAAGCTCCAGCTGCATCGATGTTGATAGCTGCATCTCGAAGACTTGCGTCGTCGGTAAGCAGTACTTTAACAAATTCCGCTGTGCTACGTTTAACCTGGCAAATTCCGATACTGTCTTGTCCATCTCTTCCATCTCTTCTCCTTATCGCGTTCGGGTTTAGGTTTGATTCAACTGTACAAATTGCCGTGAGAAGTCCGGGGGGAATCGAGTGCTTAGCTTCCGCCGCCGCGAGGAGCGCGAGAATTGCCAGTTGCGTCATCTCATCACCGGGTTGAATACCTTCCACATATGCCCATCTTTTTCCGCTAGGCGGAAGACTGTACTCTCATAGAGGCATTCTAACCAATAACCGTAGACATCACATTCAACTTCCCAGACGCCGACTTCCACAAGCTGCGCCTTGTGTACGTCGATATAGATGTCCGGCGCGCATTCATGTCTGTAAAAATAACCTCGTCGCATCAACCTTCCCATCTCAACATGGCTCCGGAAGCTTCAGCCTTCAGGGGCACCGTTAAATTGAATTCTACGCCCACCCGCTCCATGGTGTCGAGTAGCATTATTTGCGATTCTTCGGCGTACTCGGCCCCGACTTGCACGATGATTTCGTCATGCACTGTGTATAAAGCGCGGCCATATTGTCTATCACGAAGTCGTGCGTCAATAAGATAGAACGCTCGACTTGTGCAATCCGATCCCGTGCCTTGGACAAGCGCGTTCCACGCTTGCCGGTAGGCAGCGTCCCAAGGCTTCCTCTTAAGGCGCACAAAGCGTCTTCTGCGCCCAAAAGGATTGATGATAGCCTCTCCTCGATCAACACTACCTGCGCACTCGTCCATAACGCGCTTTTGTCCTGAGTACGTTTCCCAGTATTTGTCATACGCTTCTTTGCCTTTTTCATTACTGACTCCTAGTACCTTCGCGACCTTGAAATGCGAGCAACCGTACTGCATTCCGAAATTTACTGTTTTCGCTAAGCTGCGTGGAATTCCGAGTGAAGCCGATGTAATATCGTGTTGGGAAATTCCTTCATTAATGATGCGAAGAAGGTTTTCGTCTCTGGTAAAGTGCGCACTAAGGCACACCTCCAACTGGCTAAAGTCGGCGGACAAGAGAACCGTTCCGGGGTCAGGAATGAACATTCCACGTATACCACCTTCCCGGGGCATGTTCCCCATGTTAGGATTTGAGTGAGAAATGCGTCCAGTTGCGGTTCCGGCAACGTTGAAAGAAGGGTAAACTCTGCCCTCAACCATTCTCTCCAATGTTCCCTCAATATAGGTTCCATATATCTTGTGCGCCTCGCGGTAGTCTTGGATCATTGCAATGAGGGGGTGCTTGTCTTTCAGTTTCTCAAGCGCGTCCCAATCGCAGGTTACCTTCTTGGTTTTTTCGCTGTACTGCGCGGGAAGGTGCAGTTGCGCATACAGGAGTTCCTGCATTTGCTTTGTGGAGTCAAATGAAAATACTGGCCGCTCGACACGTTCCCGCCCCTTGGGGGTTTTTCGCTGCTCAATCTGCTTTACCCATTCGTCACATTCAATGACCCCTATTTCGTTTGCGGCGCACAAGCGCATTTTTGGAAGTAGCTCTTCGATGCGCGTCTTTAGCTCCACACCCTTTTGTATCAGGTAATCGCGATCAACTGCCACCCCTCGGATTTCGGTATCGAGTAAAGAACGCTGTAGGCTATGCACATGCGTAACCAGTGATTCGGGCACTCCATCGCCCTTTAGCTCCATCGTGAGCAATGCGTGTAGGCGCTTAGTGTAATGCACATCCTTCGCATTATACTCCGCGAGTTCTTCCCTTGGTGCATCCGTGACCTTTTCGTACTTACCCCAAAAGTCTTCTTTGTAATTATCGGCGAAATACTTCCTCACCAGGTAGCCAAGTCCGTGCTCCCCGTTTTCGTCAAGTAGGTGGCTCAGGATTAACGTGTCACTATATGCGTACTTATCATGTAACCCAACGCCGTGCCACGCGAGCATTTTAAGGTCAAACGCGGCATTGTGCATAATATAGGTAGACCCTTCCGGTGCGTGCAGAAGCTCGGCGAGAAGCTCCGGACCAAAGAAGGCAATCTCGTCAGCTGTGCGCCCGCTAACCGCGCAGGATAGGATGCTGTCCTGTCGTCCGAGCCCCGTGGTCTCGACATCCACCGAGAAGTGGGTCGCGCCCGCCTGGGCGGAATCACACAGCCACGCGCGCAGTGCTCCCGGTGCGGTTAGGGTTTCGATCCTCAAAACTGCACGCCCGCCTCAAATGTTAAGAAATCACGGCCTTTGTTCGGCCTAACGACGCCAGCACTAGAGATGTGAGAATAACCAAAAACCATGAAGGTGTCCTTGTCCCTAAAGCCTACTCCCACGTCCGTGGCGAACTGCGGGAACCTACCACCGAGCAGGGTGTCGGGGGTGCTTATTACGCACGGACCCAGGAAAGCCTTGCCGAACAAGCCGACCCGCTGTCCGGGGTTTATGCCTAGCTGCGCCTTACCGACTAGCGAGCTGTGCTGTCCGTTTCCGGTATTGTCCCCGAATGCCCCGGCTTCGAGCGCCATCAAGCTAATGCCTAAATCGGTCTCGCCTCGCACCCCAAAGTACTTAGTGGCGCCGGAAGGGCTACCATTAACGATAGCCGGGCCACCCTTAACGGATACGGAATCCGCGCTCGTCGTAGGGGCAAAGAAGCACGTTGCAGTGAGTAATAGTGTATATACAGCGACCTTAGTTTTTCCTGGCATAGTGCTCCTTTATAAAAAAATACCCCCGGTACGTCCATATTCCGGGGGTTGAGTTACCGGCAAGGGCACTCGAATTTAAAGGTCGGTCGGGGTCTGCGACTGAAGGCGCTCGCGCTCCTCAGAGAGTTCAGCGGCGCTGAGGACCTCAAGGATGTATTGGGCGGGGGAACCCTGTTTTCCCGCGCCCTTCATTTGCTGTGCCTTTTCCGCTCGGTACTTATCAGATGTAGGCTTAAGTGCTAGCTTAGCTCCCGGCCCCGCACTTTGCAGTGCGTCCTGAATCTGTGCGAGATTCGCCTCGTCAATCGGCATAGACCGCGACGTAAGCCCACTGCGGGAAGGATACAGCATAGAGATCATCTTACCGGGAAATTTTCGATCATTACTCATTGGGTTAGCCCTTTCAGGGTTTCTAGTAGTTCCATAGCTTGATTATGACTTAGCTCCGCGACCTTGTCCACACCATACTTACTCTTAATATCAGCCTTTATCTCATCCATAGATTTTCTGTTTTTTGCTACTACCACCTTAGCGTTAGCGATAATAAGCTTTACCAACGCGTCGTTATTGGTCGCGGGTGCGGGGGTCTTTTCCTCTGCCTTAGGCTGTACCACTGCGCTAGGCGCAGGTTGCTCAGCGGTATCCTCGACATTCTCTTGCGTCTTGTCATACAACGCAAGTCCCATAGACATACCTAGAGACTTTGCGCTGCGCTTTAGTGCATCCGTTACAGCTTCCTTGGTTGCGAGTTCGTGCGGCTTTCCCGGATCGGTTTTATCCGTACCGTTACCGAACCCAACATCGGTGATCCGCTTGGCACCGTCCGCGCCTGGAAACTGCACGAAAAGTGCCACGGTCGCGGTATAGCTTGCCGACTGCACGCTGCCATACTTGCCGGGAATCTCTCCGGCGTGTACGCATTTTAGGTCAGTAACATCATAGCTCCACCCCTCTGCGCCGAATACCTCATTAAGGCGGTTAATGACGTACCACCCCTCAAGGTATGACAGGGCTTTAGGCCCACCGCCTTGGCGGGTGGCTACGGCGGCGCGTGGAATCCCCTCGTCTAACTGCTTAGCAACACGATCTAATGTCTTAACCATTATTAGTCCCCTTTTTGGTTTGTGAATATACAGCCCTTCTCATGGCCCGGTTTTCCCGGTCCCGGTACACATGCAACCCCTCGGCGTCCAGTACCGCCGAGCCCTCTTCAGTGTACGCGAACTGTCTATGGTACGCGGGTTTTTGTTTAACGTAGCCCCTCAAGATTCTTCCTTGCATCTGTTTACGACTCATTTGATTCCTTTCAAACACTTCTCGATATAGGGGCAGAGGTATTTGCCCATCACACAGCTTCCGGTATTCTTCTCATAATTACCTATATTACGTTTCCAGTATCCTACGGCTTCCTCGATTTGGGCAAGTGCTTTTGCGCTGTCGTAGGGCACAATGTATGGGGTCTGGATACTGCCCACACCTTTGTTAAAAACCAGGTAACACAGCTCGTCGACGCCGTGCCCGTTCTGCTCAAGTAACCACGCGTATAGGTTTAATTGCAGTGATAGGTCGGTTTTACATGGGTCGTAATTGTATGCACTGGTCTTAAAATCTAGGAGTACGTTCCTACCATTCCATTCTACCAACGCGTCCGGGGTGCCCTCGATCGGTAAATCCCCAAGCTTACTATACATGCGCTTTTCCGCCACAATCAGGCTCATATCTTTACCCAGGCGTTTGTTGAAGTTTTCCAAAAACCTGAATCCAGTCTGCTCTAGGTCGGTGTACCCGTGCCTCTCACCCTTGAAATTGAGCTTTCCCTTGGAGCTAGCCCAGTAGGCCGAGAATGCGTCCTGTGCTGCGTCTAGGTCCCTATCAGTCAGCACCACGTTCAGGCCTAGGTGCATCGCGGAACCGAATTCAAGCGCGACCGCGGCGGGTTGAGGTAGACGATCGATAACCGAGAATTTAAACCTCTGCCCGCAAGAGTGCAACGTCGAATAGGTCGAATAGGTCATGGGTATAGACATTAGGCTTTCCTCGCAGCGATTATACAGGTATGGGAGTAGTGAGGGATAGCCTCACCACACCATTTATGCAGCGTGCATTCAGCCACGTCCGTTCCCAGTGCGCGAAGGCGCTCCCGGATAACCCGGCTAATGTTTGCGACGACGGGGTCAAAGTGCCCATCCGCCCCCGTATGCTTTTCGATCACAAACCCCACCTCATTTAAGAATTTTTGATGCGTCTCTACGTTGTAGTGCCGGATATGCTCCCAAGCCCAGTGATTAGTCTGGTCTTGCATTATCTTACGGTAACTCTCCAGGTGATTCTGTAACCAGTCAAAGTTAGGCGTACTGATTACATAAAGGCCCTCTCGCTTTAAGAGCCGCTTCGCCTCTCTGTGTACCACGCGCAGGTCCCACAGGTGCTCTAACACCTCGGAACATATAATGGCGTCAAAGGACGCCGCCTCGAGCGCATACGGTGGCAACATGAGATCCGCCACTACCAGGCGATCGGATGGGATGCGTCCGGTGGCACGTTCCGTGTTAATGTCCACACCCGTCCATTCGAATTCCGGCATAAGCTCCGCAAAGATGGCATCCCCGCAGCCGATGTCTAACACCCTAGCGCCGGGTTTCAGCTCCGCTCGCAACCATTCACTGAATACCAACATGCGGGACGCGTCCTTGTACTGCTCCCCGACATAGGCTATCTCCTTTTTGTCGGAGTAGTAGTTCTTGTAGTATGCCTTATCAGACTCCCTGAAGCTCATGCCGCACCCTTAAAGTGATTAATGATGGTCTGCGCCTCAGCGGAAGAAAGTCGGCGTCTAGAGGCCCTGGCTTGCAGGGATAGTAGCTCCCTGCTCAGGCTCGCCCGGTGTTTACGCAGTAGGAGTGCTGCGACAGTTTGCGGTTCCGCCACCTCGTCGGTCTTGTATCCGGGTAAGATCCTGACGGGGCTACCTTCTGAAAGCGTGGCCAGCGCTGTAATTGCACTGATATTAGGTGCTTGGTAGGACATTCCGAATGCGAGACTGGTACGTTTGTTTCGTATTTGCTTCATAGGTCTATTGTACCAAAAACATTATCGTATGCAATCTCAAAATAACGCTTTGTGGGATTAGGTGACGCATGGTAGACTAATTCTAATGTGAAACGTATTAAGAAAAGGTACGTGTAGGGTTCCCCCATAAAGGGAACCCCCTTCAACGAATTTGTTCCCCATAAATATATTATTAAAAAACAACCGTAGTATATGTTGACAACCCCGGAATTTCAGCTAGGCTTGTATACAAGGGGAACAAAAAACATGAAGACTATATTGAAACGTTTCGAGGGTGCTATCTACGCAGTAGCAGCACTGCTACTGATCTTTGCCTTGGTAATCAAGGCGAACCACACACCAAAAACTACGTTAGAAGCAAGCGTGGTACTAGTAACCGCTCTGGATTCCCGTGGGAGTGGAACCGGGTTTATCTTACAAACATCCACCGGCAAGGTAACAATTACAAATAACCATGTTTGTAACATTTCGACCTCGGGACGCATTAGAATCTCTAACCGATTTGATTCCAGGATCGTCAGAATCCTGGCTAAGAGCGCAGACAAGGACCTTTGCTTACTGGAAGCATTCGACGCGCCCGCAGTGCGTGTAGCTAAACGCGCTCCCGCTCTTCTTGAAGAACTAACCATCGGCGGACACCCCCTCGGTAAGACCTTCCACACAAGAAGCGGTATTTACTATGGTGAACAGGAATGGAAAATCGCATTCCCTGCTCCCGAATCCGGCGCCTGTGATAACGGTAACGAACTAGTAGAAAGCATGTTTTACCGTCTATGCGTACAAACCATGCAACTCGGTATTCTCTCGGCGCCCACCTATCCCGGTAACTCTGGTAGCCCCGTCGTAAACGCGGGGGGTGAGCTGGTAGGCGTTATCAATTCGGCGGATTCGAGAGATAACGAAGGTGGGTTTATCCCGCTTCGTGACCTCAAGGGGTTTATCGATGCCTACCACGACAAAAAAAGCACGTTATAAGTGCTTGTACTGCGGTACACATGATATTAGTGACTACCTGTCACTATGGCAGCTTAAAGCGAAACGCTGCGCGGTATGTGATCACGGTAAGTTTACAGCTAAGCCACTAACCACGGGGCTGAACGTTTACGGCTACGCCGACGACCTAGATGCAGAAGAAAAAGAAACAACGTTAATCGATTGGGAGTATTAAAATGGAAGTGAATAAGTTTAGTTTAGAGCCGCTTTATGATCGAGTATTAGTGCAGCGCCTGGAAGTGGCTATTGCAACCCCCGGGGGCTTATACATCCCTGAGGGCGCGCAGGAAAAACCCTCTCAGGGGTACGTTATTGCTACGGGACACGGACGCTTGCAGGAGAATGGTGGCGTGGTACCCCTTTGCGTACGCGTCGGTGATAAGGTGCTATTCGGTAAGTACGCCGGGACCTTGGTCAAACTCGGAGATCACGAATACCTTATGATGCGTGAAGAGGACATCCTCGGTAAGGTTGTATGACCCGGAAACCCCACGCGAAGGGATTAAAAAACTTGGACGTGACCGTGGTTAGCGAGGTATTTACTAGGCGTGTCGCCGTCCTGGCCATTTCCGGACACACATCCGCCGAGATCTCTAGCGAGATGGGCCTATCCGCCGTGGCTATCAAGGATATCCAGGCCGGTGCGCTCTATAAAAAATATGTATCCCGCATCGGCGAGCAGGAAATGCTATTCGCTGTGAGTCGATTTAAGACGCGCCTTGCGGAGATGGGGGAAGACGCCACAAAGGTCTATGCCAAGGTCATGCGGGACTACCTACGGGGCCAGGGTAGCGCACGAGACGCGGTAACCGTGTCGCAGTCCATTTCACGCTCGCTGGGCGTTGATAAGGGCAATGACACACCTCACGACACGAAACTGACAATCGTGCTACCGGGCGGTTCCGAAATTATAACCTTCCCAGGGGAAAAGGTGCAAAATGAAGACGAGACGTAAAAAGAATACGCTTAGCTTGATCATGGGTATCGGGATTACGGCCAAGGGGACCATGAACCACGGCTCTTTAGGCGTCCTCACATTACAGCAAATGAAAAAGCCCGGGAAGTTAGGCTCCGCCGTCCCGGAAACAAATGTGACGGGACCCTGCGTGCAAGTGGGGTTCTGCGGCGCGGCATCCATCGCCGCGCTTATCAAGGATCTAACGCGGATACACAAGCGGGTGCAGCATCATGAAACGTCGCTGCGTAAGCTGGCAACAAAAGTCGGTGCTAAGATATGCCTCAAACGATAACACCTCTAGACATCCTCACTAGCTCCGGGCGGTACCCTGACAGAGAGGCGTCCACCGAATGCAGCTCTGAGGTTAGAGCGGCGGCGGCGGACCTCGCTGAGCGGGTGTCGGGTCTCTTAGACGCGCTCCTGGTAACCGCCTCGGTGTCGAGTGGGTTCCGATCCAGCGTCACCAATGAAAAGGCGCGGGGGGCTAAAATGTCCGCGCATATGTCCGGGCAAGCGTGCGATCTCCTCGATCGTACCGGGGACCTAGCTAGAGCGATAGCGCAGAGACAGGACCTGCTAGAGCGTTACGATCTGTATCTTGAGAGCCCACAACATACGCCGGGATGGGCGCATCTCCAAAGCAGGAAGACTGCGTCCGGAAATAGGGTGTTTTTACCATGAGTAGGCGCGTTAGCCGGTATGTCGATGTCGATTATACTCCCCACCCTTCGGGGGATGAAATATCTTTGGTCATTCGCACCTCTGACGGGTCGAAACTATCCCCGCAGGATCTCCTAGACGCAGCCGTTGACGTGGCGCACGAAATGTTCGGCGTTGTCGTAGCGCCTGTGTCGTCGAAAGACATCAAAATCAACAAAGACATCCACTAAACAAAGAAAGCCCCGAACCGTTTCCAGTTCGGGGTTCCCACCTAGCTCGCCGCTACTACACTTAGCTCATCACTTTGCGGGTTTGATAAGGACTAGGTAACCTACTAGTTCGTAACCTCACAGCTCTCCCCGATAACGAAGCTGCAACTTGAGTTAATGCCGTTCGATCCGTACGATCCCGGCGGGAGTTCGGTGCTAAACCCACCGTTAGCGGAGTACGTCCCGTACAGCTTACCACTAATACAGAAAGCGATTTCGACAAACCTGCTGGGGTAGACCGTAACACCCGGACATAACTTGACCACGGTAACGCTCGTGGCGTCGATACCGTCGGCCCCGTCCTCTCCGTTTGACCCGTCTTGTCCGTTAGTACCCGGATTTCCTTGTACAGATTTACCGTCTGTACCGGGAGACCCCCGCAGCTCCTTCTTGATTTTTCCACATCCCACAATCGAAACCATCATGCAAGCCATTAATAAATATTTCATCTGTTTTTATCCCATTCTTCGAATTCTAGTTTACACGCTAAACACATGTTGTCAATGCTTTCTACTGCGTCACAGACCCCCTCACAGAATATCCCTGGCAAGTCTGTTTTTAAAATAAAGGAGACTTCTTTTAGCGTCTGCGGCGTACTGTCCAAGTTTTTCAGCGGCAATGATTCTTGCATTTATATCCTCTAACGTGTTCGCGAGTGGTGCTTGTGCTAGTGCTTGTGCGATGGTCTGTATATTCACGCAGTGCATCGACAATAACGCTGACCATTTTTGATAAGTGCTCATGCCTTAAACACCTCATACCATGATCTTAGTACGCGGCTCAAGCGGAACGCAGGGTTAACGCGCACCCTAGGCCTGTCTACGGTTCGCCATTCAATAATACGGTCTATCACAGCTTTGTTATCGCCCACGTCTACGAATTCCGCAGGATGGTCTGCGATTTCTTCAACTGCGCCGACGCGAGCTGTAAGGAATGGAGTTCCAACTGCATTAGATTCTGCGTAAACCAGCCCAAAAGTTTCAGGGTAAACAGCATTAAGGTGGAACACGCATAAAGAACCGCGTACATGGCCAAGTATAGTGCTATGAGTAACTGCGCCGAGATTAACAACATTAGAGATGCCGCTTGTGTCCTTACTTTCGAAGTAACCGGGGTTCGCGATGTAAAGTCTGACATTTTCTAGCTCCTTAAAATTACTGAATTGCTTAAATACGTCTAGGGTCCTGTCTAACCCTTTGTGTGGTCCGGAGAAAAAAACAATCTTATCCATGTCGACAGGCGTAGCGTCTGGCATAAGGTCTTCGGAGACGGGGTTAAACACTACCCTAGCCGCGAGCGTACCCTCGAACTTTAAGCTCCTGGCGAGGTCATACATTTGACTTTTATGCCAGTTGCTAACAAGCACAGGGATAGCGTTAGTTTCGACGATAGCCTTGAACCCGTCGCTCCATCCCTGCGTCCCAAACAGGTCATGGCACCATAGGTGGAGTTTTGCCGCCGGGTATTGTTTTTTCGCGGTTAGGAGAACCAGCGGAGCGCGTAGCACTACCACATGCGTCGGATTAAAATCGGCGTTACTACCGAAACTAGTGTACTCCACGCGTCCCGTCGTATTAACAACCCTATTATGCTGAGTCACCCGCACCACGTTACCGAGCGCAGCAAGGCCCTCTGCAATCCGGATAACGGTCGCTTCTGTCCCGCCCATAGGCGTGGTTAGCAGGGTGTTAGAATCGTAG
>Ga0163154_10008520_pt1 | contig 11908 bp, 17 predicted proteins | sample OliLakLV19MP9P1_FD_148649 | JGI IMG/M metagenome (GOLD analysis project Ga0163154, IMG submission 148649) | Freshwater microbial mat bacterial communities from Lake Vanda, McMurdo Dry Valleys, Antarctica - Oligotrophic Lake LV.19.MP9.P1 | ecosystem: Environmental > Aquatic > Freshwater > Lake >... | reverse complement strand
GGCACGAAACGTTTCGATTGTTAGGTATTGAGGCGCTTCGTCTATTGGTTGGTCTACACTTGCGTTTACATTTGCGTTTGCATCAGTATCTGTCATTTTGTCCTTAAATTAAGGGTTTTATTTATTCCTCTAACAAATCAATGACATTAGATTTATCGTCGGATGCTAGATCAGGATTAACTGGATCTAGTGCGGTCTTTTGGATTGATGCTTCCTCAATCTCTTTAAATACTTTCGCTTTAGTTTCTTCGGTCATGTCTTTTAACAACTGAGACACTATCTTTTTATCAAACTCTGCAATTAGCGTCGGTGAGCCGATCCCTAATTTGCTTTTTATGTCTACCAATTCACTAAGATCGTCGGTTTGCAAATGCTCGAATCCACGAACATCAAATCGATAATCATCTTGTCGATATGTAGCGATTAAATTGAATATTCTTTGAGCTGTTTCTCTAATCCATTTCCCATATTGGCGAACCGTTAGAGTCCCAGCATCTTGATCTACCATCTTCGATGAACCGCTTCGCCATGGCTGTTTAGAACTGTTTTCACCTAGAAATTGAAGGTTTACAGATCGGAATAACTCTAAAGAAGTGTCGCTTATCTCATGTTGCAAAGCCGTAAAACTCTCACTCGGAGGTTTCATAAAATCGATGCTTGATTTTGAATCTAATTGAATGCCAACTTCAGCAGATTTGAATGCGTCGCTTAAGTCAACATCTGTCATAAAAACAGGCATTGAATGAGAGTGTGTTTGCGTTAACCAAGCTCGTTTGAATCGAGCAATTAAATTTGCAACTTGCGGAGCGAATAACAAATCACCAATAAACCTATCACCAAGATCTAACATTGTAACCGGTACAACATGAAACCCGTGCTCGATAGTTTCTATTAAATTTGGCTCACTATCAGGCAATACTTCGTTCTTAGATTCGAAGTGAAATACTGTTAATGTCGTTCGCGTGTAAACCGATATCTTTTCGACATTTTTGGTTTCAGCGCTAAATGGTGAAACCCTATGAACTGCTCTTTTAGCAAGAGTTATCCACTGTAAATCACCTGTCTCGTCGTACTCCCAGTCCACTATTTCAGCCGATTTATAAAGCTGTAAAACTGGTCGTCCAGCTCCTGAATCTTCCCATTCTTTGAGACTTTCAGGCAGTTTATCTAATTCTGGAAAACTAACTACCAAAGCGCTAACTTTATTTAATAAACTCTCTTGGAAAGCTAGTTCCATTAGCTTCTCAAAGTCTCTACCAGATCCATCACAATCGTTTTTGAAATCGTTATAAATCTCATCAGCTACTGCTTCACGAGGAACGAAATTCATAGGATGGCTAAACAGATAACTCACGAAATAATTTACAGCATTTGCCAAATAATTAACATGCTGATCCGCCGCACATGAACGTTTGCGATGATATGTTTTCTCGGAATCCGCAGGTGTTTTAGTAACAAATCTTGAGATACGATTATTGAATAACTCGCCCCCAGCATACAGAGCGTTACGATCCAAGATGCGTGTTAGCTCTCTGTTAAGCTTTCGTTTAGTTAGATCTTTATGAGTTATTTTTTCGATTGTGTTCCTCGTTTTATCAGTACCAAAGGGGGAAGTCCTGGGATGTTAATCCTCTAGCAAATCCTGTCCTTTGACCGTCTAAAATTAATGTTTGAACTCCCCAAACCAGAGCATCCATACGATCTGGCGATAGTCCTTTTGCCATCCTCGGAGCATCGACAAAATCTAGCATTTGTTGCTCTAATTTTGCGAAATATCCTCGATGATATACTTTGCGTTGCTGATAACATACCGCTACCGGTTCTGCTCTTGCGCCCTTCCCTTTCCTAGCGCTCGCGCAAACCGTTTTGACGTTTACGCTCGAATCGGTTTTTTGAAATGCTTCTTTGAGCCAGTCGCCACCCGAATTTACCTCAATAACGATCTCATCAGCACCCCAATTTTTATAGGCTTGAATTGCCGTTAAAATCGTCTCATTTCTGTCACCCCTCATAGAGTAATCAGCTAAAATATGTGCCGTTGGTTCATCGATTCCTGTTAGCTCATTTTTGAACCATCGCTTACCTACAACTATGATTCCTGATTCACCGCTATTGCTAGTGTTCGAATTGTTAGGATCTATGGCTACAACTATTCGATTAAATTCTAGTTTTGCATTGGTGTGATAATCCGTCGCGTTGAAATCAACTTGAGCTAATCGTCGGAAGTTTTCAGCTCTAAATAAGCCACCGTCAGAGTTATCAAATTCACCTAACACTTCCTCATTATATCGAGAAGTGCCCTCGAAACTTTTCCAAATTCCTAGTTGGTTTTGATGCACATTTGATAAGTTTTTATAGCTAATCGATGTAGCTGTTACCGTGCCTGGCATTGATTCAATCTTGCGAAGTAATGCCTTATTTTGCTTGCTCGGTGAAGTTGTAACTAATGCTCTCGCCCTGCCCTGCCGAACCGAAGGCATGGTGTCGAAAAATGTCGAATCCGCGTTGCTATAAAACGCTAACTCATCGAACCAAATACCGGACCAATTGTAACCGCGGAGACTCTCAGGTTTGCCAGCTCCAAAACCTAGTATTTTTGAACCGTTTTTAAGGTGAATATTGCACTCTCTCGTGCTCTCAGTTTCGATGCAATTAGGATCCATTTCCAATAATGCACGCTTCAAACCGCTTTCACGACCAAACATTATGGTCCCTCTAACGTTGTCCATTACCTGTCCGACTACCGCATAATCTCCAGGAATCATTAGAGCTTCGTTAGCAAACCAATTCGAAGCTGAGAACGTTTTCCCACTTCCTCGACCGCCTCGAAATACCCAAATATTGAAATCGTCGGGAGGGATTTGCTCCGGTCGACTTATCCACTTCCATGCTTTTTCTAGCTCTCTCATATGCGCTTTAGGCATATGTTTTAAGGCTTGAACTTGCTTTTCGTAAGGTAGTTTTGCGAGCTGAAAATAGAAATTCCAATTCTTAGAAACACCTAACAATAGCTTTTTAGATAGCTCATGATCGCCTTGAGCCTCTAATTCTAAACAATAAGCGATGAAATGATCACGCGTCTGATAGAGCCGTGCTAAGTCAGATTGACAATCAAATTGAGAATTACTTATGGTCTTATTTGTGGCTTCACTTGTGGCTTCACTTGTGGCTTCGATATCATATCCTTGTTAGTGCTTTATGGTTTCATCAGATGATTTGTCCGAGACTTTATCCTTAGATTTATTAGCTGTTTTGAATAAATCTTTTGCGAAATCATCTAGTGTTCCCTCGATAGATTCCTCCTGTCCTACCACATCATCTGGTTTGCTTATTGCGTTATAAACCGTGTTAAAAACCCCGATATATTTTGGTAAACAACTATCAATGTCTTTTATGCGTTGTGTTGCCGCTCTGTACTCTCGAGATCCAATATCGTATTTGCTAAGATTCCTCTCCAAAACATGAGCCTCTTTAGCGTTCGACTTCATCCGAGTTGTTATGATTTGCATAACAGGACCTAATTCCCTTTGCAGACTTTCGCTCGCTTCGATTCTATCCAAACTCCTCTTGCGTTTTAGAGCCTCTTTTATTGCTGGCTTTTTCCGTAGAGAAACCATCGAAATTGAAATTCCAAAACATGTTAGGCATTGATTAGATGCTTCCTTAACACTCATATTATCAGTGATCCAATGGCTTACTTGTAGGATTTGACCTTCTGTTAGCTTCTGATCAGGGTACTTTTTGCTGTTAGCCCAATCGTTTGCAATGTTAGCTTTTTGATATGATTGAGAATCAGCTGTTAAAGACGATTGAGAATCAGCTTCTTGTGAGGATTGAGAATCAGCCTCTTGGAGCTGATCGGGCGGGGTTGTGTGGGTAGTCATATTGGAGTGGCTTAGGCGGCGAATGTGGGCTTGTGAGCGGGTAAGACTTGAGGGTTCGAAAGGGGTGAATAAGTTCTGAAAAGGGTGTCTCGTCAGAAAGCGGAGCGCGTGAATTGGACGCCCATTTTATTGATCAAGAACCGTGCCAACCCTAATTCCGCTCTCATCATAACCGTTCCATTCCCACTCTATTCCACTCTCATTTAAATTCCTAACTTGATATTACAGTGACACTATCAATATCTGCTGCCACTGTATCTGATCCCGGATCCCTTTTTGACCATACATCTAACGGCTTATAATCATTCACCTTTTTGCAATCAAACAAACCCCGGGAGATTCGATACCGATTCGATGCCCAATTTCCACTGATATCGGAAAATTGTAATCAGCCTTTAAAGAGGGAGTGAAGCGGAGCGGAACGAGCGATTACAGTATCAGCGTATATTTGAATATCAGACTGTAAAAAAAAATTTGAGGTTACTATGCAATTTTTGCGTGTAGTGTGCGTGGAATTGAGTTTTTAAATTCCAGGATTAGAGGCAAATTACAGTAAAATTGGAATTTGCTTTCTACGCGGTGTTTATATGATAAAAGTTATTATTAACATTAAAGCATTTGATATCGTAAATCAATGCTTAGGTTGATGTGGTTAGATGTATTCGAAGGCTGGTTATCAACTGTCTTAAAAGCTGATTCTCAGACGTATTCGAAGGCTGGTTATCAGATGTATTCGAAGGCTGATTCTCAGATGAGTCATTCGAAGGCTGGTTCTCAGAGTGGCTCTCTCTAGGTGCTTCTCTAGGGCTGGCTCTCTCTCTCTCTCAGCTTATCTAGGTGCTCGGCTTCTCTATGGCTGGCTTCTCTAGCTTCTCTAGGGCTGGCTTCTCTAGCTGGCTTCTCTGATGCTGGCTGATGTTCGTCTGATACAGAGTGATTGTCTATAAGCTGGTTAAAGCTAGGATGTATTACTACATGTCATTTCTGGTATTAGATTTGACCCAATTGCTTTCTTGATTTTTATTTCAGTTAGCACTATCGGGGGAAAATTTATAAGGGCTGTTGGTGGGTCTGTTGAATTGAACTTTTGGAATCTTGTCTCTAACTTACTTTATTCTGCCCTTATACTATATGGTGTTTTGGTGGCTAAAAGTGGAAGGTTTTAGATATTTTTTAAATTAGCTGAAATTTTATCTTTAATAATATCGAGCTTATCTTGAGACAGATTTGAAACTAAGCCGAAGCGCATAGCCGTATTTAGTTCTAAATTAGCGCCGGTGAGTAAAAACATGTTCTGCCTGTCCTCGGGTAGGTGAGCTGTTAATTCATTTGCGAGAATGGTTGAATAGTTGTAAGCAAGAGCAGAGTGTTCTTCAAGATCGTAATAGCCGAGGTTAATGTTTTTCTTTTTTAATTGAATTTGGGTTTGCCAATTATTATCGCGTTTATTTCTACTGACGCCAACGAATTTTGATGAGGAATTTTTCGCGCTCAATTTATTTTGAAGATTTTGCCACCGATACTTGTTTTGCAAATTCGATTTGTTTTTGTCGTTTGGGTCGTATCGATTATCGATCTTATTGTGATTCCTATGATCTACTTCTTTGCCTGCTGGAGGCTCTGAAATTAGGGTATGCATATAAAGAAGTTTCTGAGTTTTTACACTAGTACTTGGGTCAATTACTGGAATGCCGGTCACAGCATAACCATTTTTATCAACGTACCAATTATAACTCTGGCATATCGCTAAATGATGTTCTAGCAGTTTTACATGAAATTTTTCACCGCTTTTCTTTTCAACGTCTAGGACCCAGTATTTCCCACAATTTGAAAGCCTGTATTTCTTAATCTGTCTCTCTAGTATATTTTTAACTCTCATAATTCTCTCTTCCTTTAATCTAAAATTTTAAAAACAATTTTTTCGTTTTCGTTTAATCGGCACTTCGGGATCTGTTCAACGCGATCCAAAAACAAGGTTTGTCCGGGGTCATCACTGCTCTCGTAATAGATCTTATTATTTTCGAAATATAAATTTGAGTTGCAGGCACATTTGTATACGTCACTTTCCACTTGATTATATTTATTATTATTATTGTAATTTACATCGATTTTCCACGTGTGTTCGTGTATGTATTCTGATTCGGATTCTGTCATCTATCTCTCCTTATTTTAAATTTACTAACCATACGTCTCTATCGCCCAAAAACCTCACACTCGATATTTAAATGATGAAATTGTTAGGTTCAAAGCTGGCTCTCAGTCCAGTCCTTCGATCCACTCCTCTTAACGCCGCTTGCTTATGGTTTGCAGCTGGTATTTCGTAATGCACAAGATCTAAGAATGTCTCATCGTTTATCGATCCATCAGCGTTCCAGTCCCCTCCCCACCGAATCAAAACATTTAATTCATCAGCCGCTTCAAACATCAAAACAGCTAATCGCTTGTAGTTAGAAATATTCTTCCAATTGATTTTGCCACTTTCAAAAACACCAATATCGATAGCGTTTGAAAGACTCGTTACAGGGTCTGCTAAATGACGGCTATTTAATGTTTTTGATTTTTTAGTAGTAAAGTAGTGAAGCTGCAATTCTTTTGTTCTTAAGCCTTCGACAATCGTTAAATCAAATGGTGATCTTGATAGAGCTAGATTCACAACCATTACTAATTGACGATTTACTAGCGCGAGTTTGTTGATGCTTGTTTTGGACCATTTATAATTCATGTTTTCCTTTATTCAATTATTATTTTTATTTTTTTCTCGTCATCGCTAAGTGGGCAGCTGGGAATTTTGTTTATGTGATTATAAAAAATAACACATTCTTTTTCATTTGCCTTATATAAGATGTCGTCATAAAATTTACCGAGCATAGCGCCACAAATGCAAACTTTAGTGGCTTCGCTCAAAAATGGCTCGAACCAGTTGTGTTGATTCAACATATGATTTCCTTAATCAACTTATCATCATCGCTAAGTGGGCAATCTGGTATCTGATTTATGTGATCGAACCAATAAGCATGTGATTTTATACATGCTAGATAAGCTAGCCTTCTGCCGCGAGTTTCAAGAATCGCTCCGCAAATACAGGTGGTATAGCCGATCTTGCTATGACATCCTGCTCGCCAAATTAAGGGCTCGAACCACTTGTGTTGATTCAGCATATGACCTCTTTAATAAGTCGTTCTTCGGTAGTTAGACAATCGATAAACTCGCGCTTCCAATCTGAACCTTGAATATTACGGGTCCTAAATGTGTACGAATATAGGAACTTCTTACCTATTTGGTCTTTCATCGCTTTATTGAGGCGATAACGGCAGAGTCCGCAATGGCTACACTGAACGATAGTCGTGTATTGTGATTTACCCCATTTATGAGCACCCTTCATAACACTTCATCTTCTAGCCGTAATACTCTCTGATTCAGCTCCAAATACTCTCGCGAATGAAGCTGCATTTTGGGAGCAAGTATAGGAAAAGCTGCTAGTAAAACGCTAGTGTTGATATACATTTTCCCGGCTGTTTTGAACCTTGTTAGCCCTTGGTGAATCTTGGTTAATTCAATCATTTGCCTTCGGATCACTTTGGCTTTAGCAGTTGATTTGGTGAGTTCTTTATATTCTGTAATTGATAGCTCTGGCTTCACATTGCCTTTCGATTTTGCGAATAATGATAAAGCGCCTGTTCTAGCAGTTCATTAGCATTCTTAGTTTCACCGCGAAGTTTCAGAGTTTCGTCCAAAATCGAAAGAGGGTTTGCTAGATATTTTTCGTACTTATAAAAAAGTTGAACTAATCTAGGGTGATCTTTTTGAAGCTTTAACCGTTCACCATTTTTTCTAACCGCATTCATTTCATCGCTATTGTAGATCAGAATTATCTCAAGTTCATTTCTTGGAAGAGCAATTAACGCTTTTCTAACAGCCCGAAGTTTCCCGGTTTTTTTTAACATTGAAACGGCAGCACTTTGGTCATACGAGCCCATGCGATCAGTTTGGCTAATATTCGAATTACCTCTCATCAAACGCTCCGTCATGCTCATAAAATTGCTGCTCATGGTGTGGCTTTCGTTATTCTCAAAAAACCATTCAATCGCTTTTAGCTCTTCCGGAAATTTAGTTTCGCTCATTTTGACTCCTGTGTTTTTGTTGCTAATCGATCCTGGATCCAGCTGTAATAGACGCATCTTTTGGTTTTAGCGAATTCTGGTTTTAAGCACGGTCCGTAGAGTGACTCTTCGATTAAGAATCTTGCTGGTAGTATTGCTCTAATAGCGAATGATGCTTTAGATTGGACCATAAAGACTACAAATTCAGAATCATCAAAGGTCCTGGAATGAGTCACCGGATCGTGCTTATCAAACAGCCATGACTCTGGAAATGATGAATCTCTACAGCTTTTGACATGAATTTTAAAATCATCGTTTAATAGATCGTGGTCGTAGCCTACTGATTTCTGTTCATTACCAGTACGTATTTTAAGATCGGGTGCTAGCAATTCTTTTACAAGTCCATTAGCGAGCAAATAATTACTAGCCGCGAACTCTGCTAATTTTCCGGTAAGGATGTCTTGATAAAGCTTGGATTCGTCAACGTTTTTTAGGTTGGCAATTTGCAAGCCTTTTTCGAGCATAATGGCTTGGGCGAAATTTTTTGATAGAAGAAGTTGTTCGTCTGTGAGGTTTTCGAATGTCAGTGTATCGTTAATGATCTGTTTCAATGTGGTCCTTTAAGTTATCTGGGTTTGGTCTTCCTCGTTCTTTCTATTTAAAATATCAATTTATGCACTGTTTATTTTATTAAATTTTCCAGCTCAATTTTTTTATAATTTTAGTTTTTAAATTGCTCTTATTACATCGATACTTTTCAAAAAAATCTACGGTACTTAATTCGAGCACGTCATCGATCTCCTCGCGGAATTTGCCAGTTGTCCGATTGATAAAAGCTGTTATTTTTTTCATATCGGTCTTAAGCTCGGTCTCTTCATTAAGAACTAAATCCCAATCGTTAAGTTGCTTGGGTTGAAGCCTTAGCTTTAGGTGCTGCTTTTTGAACGGCGTTACAACCAAGTCATTTCTAATCACAGCTCTACTAACGTTTGTTTCGATATATTTCTTAGCCCAATATAAGAAGCAGAATCCAGGCTTGAAGCTTTTAAGCGCCATTAAAACAGCCAAACGAGCGTCCTGCTGTAAATCCTGAAAGTTTGGATATTTTTTATATTTGATCGTCGTTCGAATTATAAGCGGATTTAGAAGATCTATTAGCTCATTAGTAAGCCGATCTCTTGTTCTCTTGTTTGAGGTTGTGATGATTTCATTCGCCAATTTATTGATAGTTTCATAGTCGTTCATGGTCTCCTTGTGGTTATTATTTATCAATCGAATAATAGAATTTCCCTAACTTGCACATCGCGTAGTTCAAAATAACGATCGCATCACATATATCAGGATCTGTTTCTTGGCAGCCAAATGATTTCAGAATAGATTGTACAGCTGGCTTTGGGTTCTTCCTTGGAACCTTGCCGAGCAACTTCCGGGCGCTGCTTATTGGCGCCACGTGAACTTCAACTCCAGCTCGCGTTAGATCAGCTCTGAGGGTCCCGCCAAGCTCGCCTAGGCTGTAAGCTCCGGTTGCTTGACTGTAGGCGTAGCTTTCGATCCAGGCGCTACTACAGCACCTTCCAAGGTCAAGAACCGCATCACTAATTTGCAAGCATCTATTGATTTTTTGAGAGTCGCTAGAATCTCTCTTGAGGCTACACCCGACTGTTATTGCTGTTAACAAATTCCAGTCGCCAAGCCAATTTAGCGGAGCTACTACAGCTGCCGTTTTCGTGAGTGATGGATCGATAGCTAATACATCACACAATAAGATCCTTTTCGTCTTCAGATAGCTCAACTTCTTCGATTTTATCTTTTGATTTATCTTTCTGTAATTTAAAATCTTTTGGCTCATCACCTGGGAATTTGAAATCATCATAATCGTCTTTCATAAAATGATATTTCTAATCATTAGCTGATCCTTTAGCACTTTGTAATGAGCGAAAATAATAGCATTTAATTGCGTCAGATCTTCATTGTTTAAATTTGAAACAATTTCGTCGTCGTTTGTAAGCTCGCGATACTCTTTTATTCGTACTTCCTCGCAAACTGGCACCTTCTTTAAAAAACCTTTAGGATTTGCTATTAATTTAAAAATCTCCACGTAGCCTAAATTGCCTTGCTGATTATCGTATCGTTCGAGCCGTGAATTGATTTCATATTTGTATTTGTCAAATATTGATTTACTTTTATTTAATAGATAATCGGGTTCTTGATGCGAGTAAAATAAACCGTTTGGCAATTCCTGAAATGGACTATCGGGACTGTCAAATATCTCTTCTACTTCTTGACGACATTCATATTCGTCTGGTTCAGGAAATTCAAAATCTTCAATGTCTGTTTCGTTCATAGTATAATCCTTTTCACAAGCTTTTCATTTGCTGATAGTTTGCAGCCGGGAAGTTTATCTTTCGCACCCAAGATCGTAACAAATTTGCGATGTGAACTTTCGAAATGAATCTTATCTTTCACGTAGTAAAAGTGCGACTCACATGTACATCGAAATACCTCTACTCCAACATATTTGTGAGGAAATCTTTTATTGTAATTCCGATCAATATGCCAGTCGTGTTCGTGTTTAAAGCTGCTCTCAATTTCGTTTAATTGATCAATTTCTGTGATTTTCATTTTCGGGTCCTGTTGTTAGGTGTCTATGTTTATGTTGGATTATTAGTTATTCCAACAATTTTTAGGATCATTTTTAGTTTCATTAAAATAATCAATTGCCAAATCAGCTTTTTTTAAATTTTCAACCAATCGCTCTAGTGCATTTTTGTCAGATATATCACTAACTAAGTCGAAAAATACATCATCATTTATGCCGTATTTCTTAAATTGCTTGAAATTTTTGACAGTTACTTTTGACAGTGACTGCTTATGACCTGCTTCGTATCGTGACAAGCAAATCATAGCAAATTTGGCAGGTGATACGACTACTCTTACGAGGATATAACCTTTTCGTCCTTCCTCATTAAAAAAGTTTGTGCCATGATCGTGTAAAGTTATCCATTGGTTTTTGCGCATATATTCCTTAAAATTCGTTTGTGGTGATAGAGTAAAATTTATTATTTCCTGACTTTTTTTCAATAAGTGTAGGATTTGTTTTTAATAGAACCTTTAATTCTTTAGCGATCGTTTGGCGAGTAACTCCTATCGCTTCCTCAATCTGCGAAATATTCGAATTGGGATTTTCGCTTATAAAGTTTATTATTTTGAATGATACCGAATCTTTAACGGATGGTATTAGCAGCTCAGCATCAATTCTTGTTTCTGTTTCACTTACGCAAATCATTTTTAAAGTTAATATCTTTGATTCTTTGATTTGATCGCGTCCTTTAGATTGGGTGAATTTAACAGAGTCCTTCATTTTGGTGAAATTGAATGAATTGCTCACATCATCGTAAATTACTGTAGATCCTCTTCCAGCATTATCCCCGTAGCCCTTTTTGGAACTGTGATGAATGAAGATAATAATGCATTTTGACTCTGCTGCCACATTGTTCAGTACGTCTAGAGCTTCCTGCATTTCCTTAGAGCAGGCTTCATCTTTGCCGCTGGTCCATTTGCGAAACGAATCAATTACTAAAACATCAATATCTTTTAATGAATTAATAAAATTTTCTTGAACATTCGGATCGCTTAATTTCAATTCTTTGGATGATGAAAATTGGGGCAAGTTAACAGGATCGATCCCATAGCCTTTACACAACGCCGAATATCTGAATGCTACTCGGTTTGATCCTTGTTCAAGATCAAGATGGGCAGTTTTACCCGTACCATTCTTTACTTGGATTAACGGAAACTGATCAAGAAATGGTGTGCCGCTCTTATAAGCCAAGAGGAAATGCTGAGCTACCCACGATTTATAGGAGCAGCCAGGACCCACGAATGATATGACTTGTGGTTGTGAGGAAATGCCAAGATCTTCGT
>Ga0163154_10008511_pt1 | contig 11918 bp, 10 predicted proteins | sample OliLakLV19MP9P1_FD_148649 | JGI IMG/M metagenome (GOLD analysis project Ga0163154, IMG submission 148649) | Freshwater microbial mat bacterial communities from Lake Vanda, McMurdo Dry Valleys, Antarctica - Oligotrophic Lake LV.19.MP9.P1 | ecosystem: Environmental > Aquatic > Freshwater > Lake >... | reverse complement strand
CACAAAAAAGATGACCGGCAAAAGGCAACGAAAATCGTTAGCTCTGCCGGTCACTGAAAAACATCCAAGTTGCAAGGGGGATCGAGTTGTTGTCGCGACAAAAGGCTAAATCGCTTGTCGGCTTACACTTCCAGGGTAGGGAGTGATAGCCAGGTCGTGAGGGTATAAGCAGCAGGCCAACTTTTAAGTCTGAAGGATCGTGAGGGTAGCTGTTATAGACCTCAATCTGATTGGCTTTTAGCTGGTATAGATAAGCAAAAGCTTCGTCCTTTGCCAGAATCGAACGAACATGGTAATCGCCGGTATCGGCATTGGCTGGTATTTGAGACTCCTTCAGCTCAAGGGTCTGAAGCAATCCGGCAATTAGCTGAGCCCTTTCTTCGCACCACTTTTCTATGAAAATATTTTTCACTATGTTTTTTTTGATTTCACCATTGCAGAAATTTCTAATGTGTCTTGTCTAGATTGACTCTAGTCTTTGATATTCATGTCGGTGATCACGGCTCTGTAGGCACCGTAACTGAAAGTAAAAACCACAGTTTCTAAAGCGGCACCAGCCAACCAGCCGCTTGAATCTTTGCCCGTAAACTGGCTATTAAGAGCGCAAATGAGGGTGGCTGAAACAGTCATAAGAGAAAGTAATTTGATTAGATTACTACCGGTCATAGCTCTCCTTGTTGTACGCAGTACTAAGTGGATTTTCTTCAAAGCAGGCCGCGCGCAAGCAAACTAGGCTTCCGCGCGCCGGCTAAGACGTGATGTGAGGCTCAAGAATATGAGGTCAACACTGTAAGATTCATTTCGACTGAACCCGGAACTTGTGTGGCTGCAATAATGCGTTGCCCGAATTGGCAGCTAAACAATAGTCGATCGTAAATCTGCGGCAGCTGATTCTCATCGAGCTGTTCAGAAACGGCCAATTCAACGATGTGACTGCGCGTTACGGCATAGACTCGATTAACGTCTACGACCAGAAGCGATTGCAGCCCTTGCTCGCCGAAGCTATCTAGGGGCTGAAAGTTGATCTGGATAGTGCCCTGCTCAGAGGCTATCAAAATGTCTCCATTTCTACGCCACATGGCAAAGACAGGCATAGCTGGGCTAAATCCCATCGATTGAATCATCCAGCCATCATTATCTTCCGGCTCGGCGTGAGGCACTACCCGTCCATCATTGGCGTCAACCGAGAGCCAGTCGCCAGAATCGGTGAAAACAGATAACATGCCAGGCTCCAGCAAAGCAGGTGCCACAAGCACAAGACCATATTCACTTACTTTGATGGTTTCTGCAACAGAAAGTTGATTTATATGATTCGCGGTTAAACGCAAAAGCGCACCATCAGTGGTACCTGCAAAAATTGAGCCATGGTTGTCGTAAGCAAGTGATAAAGCAGCACCGACGGTGCAGGGTTGACCAACTGACTTGCCTGCCAGGTCAATGATTGTGACTGCACTGCCGTTCTGGGTCAAAAGAGCGCACTCAGTAGTGACACCATTTTGAAAATTAAAGGCAACAGCCTCAGCAACAATATCGTCTGGCAAAAACTGACGTAGCATTAAAGTTCCTGAAATTTCGTGCAAGCGCATTGGCAGTCCAGGAGCCAGTGAAACCGAGTATCGGCCATCAGGGGAGAGAAAACTCCTTCCCAAAAAATCAGATTCCAGAGCAAGAACTTTTAACATTTTATACCTCCATTTGCGGTCAAAACCGCGGTTTATGGTATGCAAGAAAACAAGAAAGAAGACCACGGTAGATCTTCTTTCTTTTAGCGATCAAGACGCCGAATCTAAAACCGCAGGGGCCTTAGCAGTGTCTGGCAAAAATGCGACTTTCCCGTCAACCATATCGGCGATGATGTGAGTTCCTGAGCTGAAAGTGCCAGCAAGAAGCTCATCGGAAAGCGGCGCACGCACTAGACGATCGATGGCTCGGCGCAAAGAGCGAGCACCGTATGAAGGGTTGTAGCCTTCTTCAAGCACCTTATCTTTACATGCATCAGATAATGCTAGCGTCAGTCCCCTTGGGGCTAACAACTTACTAAACTGAACCATCAGCAGATCGATTACCACACGAATTTCAGCCCGAGTCAATTGCCGGAAGACAACGATTTCGTCAACCCGATTGAGAAACTCGGGGCGGAAAAATTTCTTCAACTCCTCTTGAACAGTGCCCACCATGTGCCGATAAGAAGCCTCATCTTTTTCCTCAGCGCCAGTGAAATCAAAGCCCATAGGAGCGTTACCGCCCTGGATGGCTTTTGATCCGACGTTCGTGGTCATGATTATCAGGCAGTTTTTGAAGTCGACCAAGCGCCCGCGAGCATCAGTCAGGCGTCCATCGTCTAACACCTGAAGCAGCAGATTGAAAACGTCAGGATGGGCTTTTTCAATTTCGTCAAAAAGCAGCACCGAATAGGGGTGACGGCGGACGGCCTCGGTCAGCTGCCCACCTTCATCGTAGCCAATATAACCAGGAGGCGAACCAATCATACGAGAGACCGAGTGCTTCTCCATGTATTCAGACATATCGAGGCGAATCATGCGGTCTTCAGAATCAAACAAAAAGCTTGTTAGTGCTTTAGTCAGTTCAGTTTTACCGACACCGGTGGGCCCAGCAAATATAAAGCTGGCAATGGGACGATTGGGATCGGTTAGACCGGCTCGAGATTGACGCACCGCCCGGGTGACACCATCGATTGCTTCTTGCTGACCAATAATTCGCTGGTGCAAAATTTCGGGCAAGCGCAGCAATTTGTCTGTGTCAGATTCACTCAACTTACTAACTGGCACTCCTGTCCAAATAGCGACCACGTTAGCAATGTGATCGGCAGTCATAACAGGAAAATCTCCGCCTTCTACAAAAGTGGCTCCCACTGTAGGACCAGCCTCGTCAATCAAGTCGATGGCTTTATCAGGAAGAAAACGGTCATTAATATACCGATCAGAAAGCTTGGCCGCCGCTTCAATTGCTTCATCGCTGATTGTAATCTGGTGATAGTCCTCAAATTTTTCGCGCAGTCCAGATAGAATTTCAATGGTCTGCGCCACTGTGGGAGGTTCTACCATCACGGGCAGGAAGCGGCGACCCAGGGCTGCGTCACGCTCGATGTGTTTTTTGTACTCATCAAGAGTGGTGGCACCGATGCACTGAATTTCACCACGACCAAGTGCTGGTTTCATTAAATTAGCGGCGTCCATGCTGCCTTCAGCGCTACCCGCACCAATCAACGTATGCACTTCGTCAATGACAAGAATGACATCACCAGCGATGCGCACTTCGTCAAGCAGCTTTTTCAGCCGATCTTCGAACTCGCCACGAAATTTAGTGCCAGCAATCATGTTACCCAGGTCGAGAGAACAAACCCGCATTGCCAAAATCTTGCGCGGTACTTTGCCGGCAACAATGCGCTGAGCTAAACCCTCGGCTATGGCCGTTTTGCCAACACCAGGTTCACCAATCAAAATCGGATTGTTCTTACCGCGGCGACTGAGAATCTGAATTACCCGGGCAATTTCTTGCTCACGGCCAATCACCGGGTCAAGTTCTCCTTTAGCGGCTAACTCTGTCAGATTGCGGCAAAACTCATCTAAAACAGGGGTCTTAGAATTGCCGCGTGGTTTGTCAACGCTGTTCTTTGTATTAAGCATCGTTTGCGTAAGTCTCACGCGTAGGTCGTCTGTACTAATATTGAGATTTGCCAGCACACGAAAGGCGCGGTTGCGTTGGTCGGCCAGTAAACCCAGAAGAATATGCTCGGTAGAAACGAGCTGCTTACCTCGGTCGGTTGCCTCACGGAATGCTCGATCAAGAGCTCGTTTGCTCATTGGCTTGTAGGTGGCCTGAGCAGAAGACCAAGAACCCATCTGATTCACAGTCAGGTTTTCCACTTTATCGAGATCAACCATGGCCTGACGAATTTGACTAAGGCCGACACCAAATTCAAGCAGACATTTTGCAGCCAGTCCTAAACTTTCAGCGGCGAGACCAGCTAAAAGCTCATCACAATCAATAGAACTAAGCCCCCGACTGGCTGCAATTTCTTGCGCCAATTTGAGGGCAACTTGTGCCCGTTCAGTGAATTTCATAGCTTATCCTTGGAGGAGAAATATCCGTAAACAATAGAGGCGGAGACCGCAGTCACCGCCACAAAACTGCAAACTAGCGAACGATTTGATAGTTCCGCCAGATCACGTCTTTCATGGCCACAACCCGGCCGTCTAAATATGCCTGGCGAAAAGCTTTCACGACTGCGGCATACTCAACCGGACGACGCTTAGCAAGGTCGGCAAATTCCGCAGGAATATCGTCGTCTACTTGTTCATTGGGGGCGGCTTGGTCGCTCATATCAGACCAGGCGATGGCAGAATCACCAACCAGTGCAAGCGAACTGTCAGTAAGTAGATAGACGCCGCTGTCGAGATCTTTTTGTGTAATTGAGTAAGCACTAAAGGCCATTACTGCGGAGATGATGGAAGGGAAAAGTCGAGTTTTCATGTCAGAAAGTTCCAAACAATTGTTTAATGGAAATGCATTAAGCATCTAGTGAATTGAAATCAACTCCGCGCACTTCATTTACCAGCTGCCCATTGCTATAAGAAAGTTTGGTGGCGGTAAAGATCAGGGCTGAGAAAAATGAGCGGAGTGGCTGAGCAAACTGTGCCTCATCGAGCTCTAGAGCAAGTTGCACCAGGTCCATTTTGACCAAATTGATGCTCATAACTAACTCGGCAAAATTGAGCACAATGAGCGTCTCAAGGCCGCTGAAATCACTAGCTTCTTTGGCGAAATCAATCAGATCTGAAAATTCAGATACCATTCTGAAATTATCAGGAGCATAGTGATTACTGTCGCTGATTGAGCTCATCAGCTCTGCCTTCGACTTGGGGGTCTTCAAACCGGCACTAAAGGACGAAAAAATTTCTGGCAACTGGTCTCGCAAATCGGCCAGCTCGTTTAGATTGAGCAGAAGCTCACGTGTGGCAGAAGGTAAATTTTGAAAGCTCTTTAAAAGGGCAAACTTGAACAAAGGCATCTGCGCCACAGCCCACAGGCGATTAAATTCCAGCACAGTGTCAGAGGCATCTTCCAGAAGGGCCTCTTTAGCAGTAGCGATGATCGGAAGCTGAGCCCGAATCAATTGTGCCGCAATTTTGTGACAAACAGGAATTAGACTTTCTCGAATGTGCTGTTTGTATTTCTCAGGATTTTTATCCTCGTCTGCATCAGCAAAAATGCCGGAAACTTTACTGATGGAGTGTACTACTGACTGATAGTAGGCCACAGTTGGCATCAGTTGTTTGTTCCAACCAGCGGTCGACCAGTCGAGCATCAAAATATCCCGAACAGTTTTATCAATGGCTGAGCGCGCTGGTGCAGCAGCGTGAATGATTTCTGCTCCGAGTGGTCCATAACTCAGCAGTTTTGCTCTGATCAGGTAAGAAGTTGAAAGTGCAAGCTCGTTGGTTAGATTAGTGGCGCCGATACTGCCCGTTTGGCCCACACTCAGTTCATATTTGTCTGGGCCAAATTCGCCTTCAGGCACGAGCTTCAAGACAGACTGCAATAGTGTAATTCCGTCGGTTGGCCTGACGTAAAGACAAAGTTGAGCGAGAGTATTAGATAGAGATAAAGCTTGACTGGCAATCTGGTCAGCCAGATTAGTTGAAACGCTATCGTAAACAATTTGAGAGGTCATAAACAACTCCGAAATAGATATTGGTAAAGGAGGAGTGACGACTGTCGACTCCTCCTGACAAAAGTGTTTTAGGAAGCACCATGCATAGTGGCTCAAGAAGAAGCAGCCGCTGGAGTTTTAGCGTTGGCTTTGTGGCACCAGCGGCTTACATGGCACAATTCGCTTTTTGCCTTCTGGGGTCGGTACGATTTTGTCAATCAAGCCAAATTTGAGAGCTTCTTCGGCCGTTAAGAAGTTATCTTCGGCCACAGCAGCTTCCATCTCTTCAAAAGTTCTGTGGCAATGTGCAGCCATGATGCCCAGCATCAAATCGTACAGGTTGTCTCCAAACTTTGTATGCGCCTTGATGTGCCGGTGAGTACCCTGTACACCCCAGCTGGGCTGGTGGATCATAATAGTGGTGTCATGGTAAGCAAAGCGCCGTCCAGGAGAACCCGTACAAAGCAGAAATGCTCCCATACTGGCGCACATTCCCATGCCAATCGTTACCACTTCTGAGTGAATATTTTGCATGGTATTGTACAGAGCCAGGCCGGCTGTGACCGAGCCACCTCCACTGTTGACGTACATTTTGATCTCGGACCGTTGAGGATCTTCAACATTGGCGTCAAGATACAAAAGTTGCGCCTGTGCTGCGGTGCAAGAATTGTCATCAAATTGAGAGGCGAAGTAGACGATGCGGTTTGCATAAAGCTCACTGATCGCATCAGTAGTCAAAACCCCACCTTTCATTTCTTTGCGAATGGTAGGCATGTAAGCTGAAATAGGAAGACTAGAACCACTAGAGATATCTTGGTTCTGGTACAGGTTTTCAATTTCCCATCTGAAAGACATGGTGATTCTCCAAAATAAATGAATTGAGTAAATCAGTCAATAAAAAGGCAAGGCACCCTTCTTGCGAAAAGTGCCTACCTTGAGGAAAACTAGGTTCGCGCGATTTTTTCAAGAGCCAATTTGTCGTCGCGAACAACAACACGAACTTCGCAGTCGATGTACTCGCCGCGCAAAATACCTTCGGCCAGTGGGGTCTCCACCGACTTCTGCAAAATACGACCAAGCGGACGTGCACCATATTTAGGGTCACTTCGTTTGACAACAAAAGTGGCCGCCTCAGGTGCAAGAGTCAAGCGAATGTTCCACTTTTCTTCAAGAGCAGCAAAGATTTTCTTCACTGACAGATGAACAATCAGCTCTAGCTCTGGCTCTTCAAGCTTGCTGAATTCGATCACTTCATCCCAACGGTTCAAAAATTCGGGCGAGAACTTTTGAGACAGCTCTTGTTCAAGGACAGAACTCTTGCGTTCAACCACGATTTCAGGGTCACCAAGCTCGATGCCGATTGAGCGAATTCCACCAGCAATGACTTTGGCACCAATGTTGGAAGTAGCGATCACCACCACATTCTTGAAATCGACAGTACGGCCGGCACCGTCTGTTAAACGACCAGCATCCAGAACTTGCAAGAGCAAATTCAAAACAGCAGAGTGGGCTTTCTCGATTTCGTCTAAAAGCAGCACGCAGTAGGGGCGGCTGCGCACAGGCTCTGTCAGTTGGCCAGGGTCTTTGTAGCCCACAAAACCAGCCGTGGTGCCAATCAGCTTAGAAACCGACGAGGGGTCCATGTACTCTGACATATCAAGGCGAATCAAGGCTTCTGGTGTATCAAATAGATAACGAGCCAACTCTCTAGCAAGCTCGGTCTTGCCGACACCGGTAGGGCCAAGAAACAAGAAAGACGCGATAGGCCGATTGACTGGTTTAAGCCCAACACGCAGGCGCCAGAATGCAGATTGAACAGATTCCACAGCCTTCTCTTGACCAATGATGCCCTGGTGAAGAGCTTTGGCCATGCCAAGCAGTTTTTCCGACTCGGTTTGAGTCAAGCTAGTAAGCGGAATGCCGGTGTCGCCGACCACAATTTCGATCATGTCCGCCGCCTCAACAATCTTTTCGGTTTCGCCAGCGCCACCGCCGCGAGCATTTTTGGCCCGTGAGCCTGCGCGGTCCACGAGTTGAATTGCCTTACCAGGAAGCTTTGTGGTGTGAAGATAGCGCTCACTTAGCTGTGCTGCCACCAGCAGTGAGTCATCGGTATAGCTTACACCGTGGTGCCGCTCATACAAGTGCTTAACGGCTTGCAAAGCAACCACTGTATCTTCTACAGTAAGTTCCGCCACCTTAACCTCCTGGAAAAGACCATTGAGGTTGGTGTCTCGCTCGATATGAGCGCGATACTCATCGGGCGATGTGGTGCCAATACAACGCAGTTCACCCCGGGCAAGCAGCGGTTTGAGATAACTGGTAGCATCGGCGCCACCATCTTCGATTCGACCGGCACCAATAATGGTATGCAAGTCTTCAATCAAAAGAATGATGTTGCCTGCTTCTGTTACCTCTTTGACAATCTTGCCAAGACGTTCTTCGAACTCACCGCGATATTTTGAGCCGGCAGTGACAGAACCCATGTCGAGTTGATAGATTTTCTGGCTCTTCAAACTATCGGGCACGTTGCCACTGAGAATCTGCAGTACCAGCCCTTCTACCACCGATACGGTACCAACTCCGGTATCACCCACAAGCACTGGATTGTTTTGCAGACGCTGACCAAGAATTTCGATAATCTTAGAGATCTCTTTACCGCGCCATGTGCAGGGAGCAAGCTTGCCAGCTCTGCCCCAGGCATTGAGATCGCGGGCATACTTGTCTAAAGTTGGTGTGAGACTCTGGCCCTGACTGATTGCTACAGAAACAGGTGTACCGTCCCTTTCAAGCAAAGAGACAACGTTATGACGCAAGAGATTGGTGTCAATGCTTAGTTTGGCTACGATAAACGTGAAATCGTCATTATCAAGGGCTTCAGCACCAGGGGAAGGCAACAAGGCTAGTAAGAGATCACCAGGTGTAACTTCGGCGGCATTGCGTTCTTTAGCCACCTGCTCGGCGCGCTCGAACGCATTGATGGCAGGCCCGGCGAACTCGCCTTGAATGTCTGCCACAGAGCGCTGCTTATCAATTGCAGCAACCTCTTTTTGTACGTCTTTGGCTGAAATGCCAAAATTGTTCTTCAAAACTGGAGTCAGAGCGCTCTTCACTGAGCACAGCGCCAAGAGCAGGTGCCCTGTGGAAACACTGCCGGTTGAGCCTTTAGCGTAATCTTGAGCAAACTTCACCACCGCTGTGGTGCTAGCATCACGTTTCATTTTCAGTTCAGACATGGAATTACTCCAAATATACAAAAGTGAATAGAAGCAGCGAATCAGTCTTAGCTCCAGAAGAGCAAACCGTTAGCGCTGTTAGACAAGGTAGATTCGACGTCTTCATCGCTCATAGCCGGGAAGTGAAATACGAACGGCCCACCACGTTTTTCGCAAGCAGCCGTGATTTCCATCAATTCGCCAGCAGTGAGCCGACACCACGCCTCGCCACCACGCAAAGACAACTGGTCTGCATGAAGCTCTTGTGAGGAATGCAATTGAGTGTCCCACAGTGGGGCTAAATTCATCAGCGCTGCTGCACTACCTGGGCACTCCCACTGCTCGCGGCCTTGTGCAGTGATAAAGGTACGATAAACGAACCCACCACGGTCACCACGAGCAGTGGCAATGAAAGCGAAATATGGAAGCTGTACTAACAGGTTAAAATCAGGCTCCAGACCACGCACAAGAGCTTCACTATCGTAGACTGCGATTAGGTCGCGTTCACCACAATAAAATGTATGTGGATCTTTGCCTAAGGCCCGCAGAAGTGTAAAACGGTGTGACGGGTCTATCTGCCGTGGTGAAATAGCAGGTAAAGTCAAACAAACACGGCCGTCTTGATCTAAGCGCGCTGACGAAGATAAACCTGGATAGCTCGAATTAAGTTGAACACTCTCGGCACCAACCTCAAGCTCTGTAAGCAGAAGATATGCCAGGGCCACTGTGCCATTGCCACCAGGTACGATGGGGAGGCCAGCTTGGGTGTACCAGCACAATTCCCAAACACAGGGCTGTCGGCGTTTGGCAAAAACAGTTTCGGGCTGTCCTAAATAGATTGCTATAGAACTCATAGTGGCTTGAGAAATCAATTGACCAGGAGGCACTACGCATACAGCAGCAGGATTGCCAGAACCAGTTTCATTAGAAACAAAAGGCACGATAAAATAAACTGGCAGTTTTAAGACCATGGGAGCTCCATTAGAAAAGGACGATAAAGGACGGCAAAAATCGAAGGCAATTACGAGCGCAGTGCACCTCGCTATTGCCGAGAATTAAACGCAAAACATACAGGCTTCTGCTCAGTCAGTTGACTAAAAGTGCTGCTCTGGTATGACAGTGCCACAATCTTGTAACTACCGCCGCCTAGTGTATTGGGCACAAAAGTGCAGGCCAAAAATTGTTTGTTAGCGTCAAGCAGTTCTTGTATAGCCTTTTGCAGTTGTCGGTCGGTAGGAATAGAACCAATGCTCGCAGGAGCGACTGGCTCAACATTGATGATTTCTACATGCATAAAGAACAGACTCTTAAAAAAGGCGACAGGAAAATACCCATTAATCAACACAAACAGACTTGCCAATTGAGTGCCACGTCACGGCAAAACAACCATCACCATGAGCTAGTCCAGACAATAACTCAGCAACCCTAAGGCGCTTGAGAAATTTTGCTACATGGTTGCTGCTGGGCGATGGGACTTAATTAAGTACTCGATAGGTTGTTTGTGGAAAAGAATATTCCTTATCCGAGCACAAGTGTCGTCAGTATCACAAGAGGTTGGATTTTGGTTCTCTATGGCATTCTGGCTTGCTGAGCAATACTCTTAGTCTTTCTGTAAACAAAAGCCTTGATAAGCGAACACTCATATTGCAAATAGAGGGCTACAGGCTAGCGCTAACATGTACTCAGAGTAATACTAGTCATAAACTGGTTAAGGATCAGTTAAGACATAAGCGTGCCACTGCTGGTGGTGCAAGCTGGCTGCGACTGCCCCTAACGACACCACAGCGATCTGCTCGCATCAATTCACTACCAACAAAAATCAAGCTTGATCAAGGCCAACACACCGTAGAAATATCATGCGCTAGCTATCGAAGCATTGGCGATTTTAGATGCGATTCTACTGAGAGGCAATATCAGACTGCCATTGATGCTAACCGTCAACGCCTTAAAAAGGCTGTCGAACTAAGGCCAAATACTTGGTTGTCACTTTTCAACGTGCTTGACTGAAGTATCAACCGACCCATCAATGCAACCAAAATCAAGCAATAGACTAACCACAACCATCACCATCTCCGCAGACGATAAATGACATTGAGATGTCTTCTATCGTGGTCTAACCAAATTGGTGCGGTCATATTGCTGCCAATTTCTCAACATCCCGCGAACCAAATTTCAATGGAGATGATGAAAATGAAAGTAACTAGTCAGCCCTGTCGAATTGTAAGTTCGGCACCTGCACAAGGAGAGAAACTAGAACCGGGGCACTTTGCTCTTACTTTACGCCAAAATAGTTATGGAAACTGCCATGCTATATCGTCGTATCGAGAAGTTCTTGAGCACTCTGAAATGCAGCGCCCTGAGGTTATCGTAAGCGATGGCACTTACTATGTTGACCTGCCAGGCTATAAAGAAATTCTCGTCTACAAATCCATTCCGGATTCGGCTGTCGCCATTACTAAAGATCCTTACGCTCGTTTAGTTCTGAAGGCACTTGATGACGCCAAACGTCGAGAATATCCAAATATGGACAAAGGTGGTGGAGCTTCTCCCAGCCTTGATCTTAAGTATTTGACTGGTTTGAAATCGACAAGCTCAAAAAGGGGATCGGTTGACGATGGACCGCCTAGCGGGACACTCCGGATCTCAGATGCAAGTGTTGATGCTTTAGTAGTGAGCACAAAGCAAAGACTTTTTTGGTTCAAAAAATTGACATCAAAACATGCTTACGCTGTGCATAGTATTGATAAAGCAAATCAAAAAGTCACTCTCACTGATACAGATGGCAGCCTGGTTACTGTTTCGTTTCATCAGTTTGATCAGCAGGTCGATTCTATCGATCGCCTCTCACAGATGGCAGTTGTTACCGCACGTAAGGCCCGTTTGGCCAGAGTTCCTTGCACCATGTCTGGCGTCAAGTCTTTTTCCGATTGACGACAATCAGAACTGCCGCTTGACATGAATGAGATCTCCTCATCTCTCTGCTCTTCTTTGACCTCCCTGGCAGCGACGAACAGGGCGAAGCCTTGGTC
>Ga0163154_10008510_pt1 | contig 11919 bp, 12 predicted proteins | sample OliLakLV19MP9P1_FD_148649 | JGI IMG/M metagenome (GOLD analysis project Ga0163154, IMG submission 148649) | Freshwater microbial mat bacterial communities from Lake Vanda, McMurdo Dry Valleys, Antarctica - Oligotrophic Lake LV.19.MP9.P1 | ecosystem: Environmental > Aquatic > Freshwater > Lake >... | reverse complement strand
TTATATATCAATTAATATCAATATACTCCATTTTATTAGTTTGATGGATGATTTTGATACATTTATAAGAAACAAATGTATTTTTAAGTCCAGATATGCATGCCGGGATAACTACAGTACTATAGGAAGTAATGAAGAAAGTAATGAATTTTTTTATCAAGCAATCATTTGTTATTGTTTTAGTGTTTATATTTACTAGTTTCTTTGTAAAAGCTCAAGCGTACGTTGATAGCACTGGCTATGCAGGAACAGCTACCATTGATAATACAAGTCACGCTGTCGCTCACACTAATCATCAAATAACTTTTAATCTTGATACACAAGCTTTGATTTCTGCTGGGAGAATGCAAAGTGACTGTGATGACTTACGTATTTTGGATTCTGATGATACTACCAAACTTTCCTACTGGATTGAATCAGGTTGTAATACAACAACAACTAAAATTTGGGTAAAAGTTCCTTCAATTTCTGCATCTACTACTAAAATCCTACATGTATATTATGGAAATGTAGCTCTTAGTTCTGAAGCAAGTGGTGCAAATACTTTTATTTTCTTTGATGATTTTACCTCAATTAATGGTTCTACCTGGATAAGTACTGGTACGTCTGCTGCCAATAGTGGTGGTCCTTTAGTTATTCCTATTGGTGACAATGGCAAGGTGTTAGGAGTAGTAAGCTTTGGCTTGGGTTGCGCTCGACCTGACTGGGAAGGTGTCTACGCATATTTACCGGCATATGAACAGGCAATTAAAGAAATGATAGCAGCAGTTCCAGATAGATACCCAAACACCATTTTCTTGCCGATAATTATAAGGCAGCTTGATGAAGATATTATTCAGTTGAGAAATAAAAGATACATTATTCCGAACGATCCACGAAATAAAATCATTACTTTTACGTATCCAGTTAATGCTCAAGCAGTTATTGCTGCTTAAATTCAATGTGCTTGGCCATAATAGCCAGAACTGATGTTACAACTCTTTGATAAGATAATTCTGTCACATAAGGCAGTGGATCATATTAAATTATAAATTACATCTCAAAGAAAACTTTACTTAAACAAATTCCAAAACCAGTCAAAGAAACCTGGCTTTTGTTGAGGGACAGTGGCTTCACCTTGAGTTTTAACCTGAGCAGGTGGAGTTGTGATCACTGGAGCTGTGGTGGTAGTTACTTTTGTAGTTGGAACAGCAGTAGGTTGAGTTGTTTTAGTCGCTGCTGCTGTAGGGGGAGTAACTATTGCTGGAACAGTAACTGACCCTGCTGCTGGTTGTACAGGTGTTGTACTTAAATTAGAAACAAAGGTTTTAACATAATTAATAATACGTTGTAAGCCAGAATTGTAGTACATAACTGGAGTACCTTTGTAGGACTCAACTTTAATGGTATTACCCCAGTTTCCTAGTGCACAATCATTAAACGCTCGAACTTTAAAAGAGTATGGTGTCTGAGAATTCAAATCATTAATTGTATAAGATACTGCACCCGTTGGATTACTTTGATCAAACTTTGCTGAATATTGTTCAGTCTCAGTATTTATTCCATAAGAAATCATGAAGGATGTATAGGGCTTGCCACCTGGATTAATATAAAGAGTTGCAGAATTTTCATAGCGATTAATTTGAAAAATACTTGGAGCATTGCCAGGCTTTTGAGCTGTACAACTTCTTGAAGTTGTAGCCTGAGTTGTTGACCCGCTATTACTTTGAGTTGAATTTGGAGTCGCCTGACCAATATTATCAGATGCTAACGGTGTTGTTGTAGTGATTAATGATTCATAACTACCAATATCATAATTACTGCCAATAGGTCGAGTTCTCCCTGACAAATCAGTGGTGAAGCTGAGTATGTTTATACCGCGATTAATAGCTGGTGAATTATCTGCCAAACTAAAATCTCCTCCAGCAGCATTCATAAACAGTGGATCAGCAGAAATTGAGTGAGAGTCTTGACCAGAAACTGCTTGGAATGCAGCTAAGGTTGTGTAAGTAGTACCATTAAATTTACCGACTTTACCTGAGCCATTGACGTTATAGAGCAGATTATAATCACTGATCGTTGTGCTGATAGAACCTGGATCAATATTAAGCGCAGCGGTGCTAGCCGTAACTACGATGTTATTTTTGACGATATTATTTGAATTAGTACCTTGAATATCAATGCCGTTGCCACTAACACCAAAGCCACCGCCACCATACCCCACGTTATAAATCGTATTGTTGTAAATTTCATTATTATTATTATTTATATAGCCTTGACTCACATTTCCATCACGAAATGAGATACCGTGACGTTGTAAATTATAAAGTAAGTTATTACGAACTACATTGTTATCAGCGCCAAGTGAAAAGTGAAAACCATTCCCGCCAGCAGAAGAACTTTCGCGCAACACATTATGACAGGTATTTTTTTCCACAGTATTGTTATCGTTATTAGTATCAAAATACATACAGCTATCATAAACATTAGAAATAACATTGCCGGAAACTAAGTTATTGTTATTTCCTACACTATTACAAACAGAGTCTCCACAAAAGGACATACCGTTGCCACCTGTCAAACCAACTCCAGTAATAATATTATTGAGTAATGAATTATTGTTTGAACCATTCTCAAAACGAGTTCCTCCACCAAATAGTCGTAAGTTTCGTAAAAATTGACTATCAGAAATAGTATTGTAAGTACTATTATTTAGCATAATTCCCGGACCTTTATTATCTTCCGCAATAATGTTGGTAATGGAATTGTTGTCAGCATTTAATAAATGAATGGCACCAAATGAAGTATTATTATGATATCGAAATTTAATGCCATCTAATGTAATGTAGTCGTATCCATTAAAGTCAAAACCACTATTTCTTCGGGCTGCTTCGGTGACATGTGTACTTGGTTTGGTACTATCACTTGACCAGACATACAAGATATCAGCGGCAGTATCTACGTACCATTTGCCTGCGCTGGTTAATGCGGCTAATGATCCAACCGACCCTAAACGTACTGCATCTTCATATACTTCACGAACTGTCCAATTAACTCCAGCTGCTTGATATACATTTGCTTCACCCATTGGAATGAAGGCTCCATTTAAAGATGAATTAATCCGTAGATCATCGATGTATAAAGTTGAGCCAGCTGTTGGAGTGGTGGCAGCACTTGAATTTCCACCAATTTCTACACGACCCGGTGTATTATTTACACCAACGGTATTGAGATTATAAACTGAGCCTTTTGAGACGCCGTCAAGCCAGATTTCAGCTCCTCCGGTTGATCCATCTTGTCCCTTGTATCGAAGCTCTAAGTAATGCCAAGTGCCGGTTGTTATTTCTCCTCCTGTTCCTGAATAAAAAGTTTGAGCACTATATGCAGCTCCAGTTGGGGCTTCAATTCTGCCTTGAATTCCAAATGTGTTAACACCAGTTTTTACGATACTTGCACGAACTAAGTTAAATGTTGAGTCTCTTTTAATGTATAAAATATCAAAGCGACTATTAGTTGCTGCTAAGTCAAAACCAGGTTGAATTCTAAAATAAATTCGAGCATATAAGTCATTAGTAGCGGTAACAGTTTTTCCAGCTTTGGCATTTTTATCTGCACCTGAGTAGACGGCCTTCATTGAGTAATCACCACGATTAACTACGTCGGTAGCAGCCGTTAGAGCGTTCGTGCCATCAACTGTTGTTGAGTTATATTCACTGAAATTTCCTGGTTCAAAACCAGAATTGACCATACCTGCTGTTTCTGCTGCACCAAGAGATACCCAAGTTGCAGGTCGATCAGCACCGTTAATAATTGGCACTTCATTTAAGTAATTTTGAAAAATAATTGGAGAAGCTAAAGTACCAGAGCTTGAGGCTGTAACTGTTTCTCGATAGTTCGCTTCACGGATATTGACAGTATCTCCTGCAACGGCAGTTGTAGATGCTTTTTGAATCGTACACCAAGGGGTTATTAGTGCAGTGCCATTGTTACTATCATTACAAGCTCCGCCTAGGCTATTGCCGTCAACGTAATAAGTAGCAGCAGACACAACTAAAGGAAACACCGAACTAATTAGAATAAAGGTTACACTTACAAGTAAGGGGCCAAAAAAAAAATCTGAGCTTACTGGTCAGACATCTGGTATGAATCAAGTCACTTTGACTTGTTAATTTATTACTATACATATTTATAATTTACACAATATTAGCTCTTTGAGTTGTTTGGAGATACTACTCAATACATTAATTTTAGTACTTTTTCATCTTAAAACAAAGAAGAGAAATGATATCAAACTATATTATAGTTTAAGCAACTGATAGAGATTGCTTTCTCAAGAGTACTTGAGGTGATATAGTTGGCAATAAACTAAGTTGAATGCTGATTTATCGTGTGAAAAAAATTCCCGAACTATGGAAAAAATTAAGATAACATACCTATGTTATGAGATTTGTACCTTATGTTTAACTCAATTTCTGAATAGTACTTGACTTACGATCATCTATGATATAATACCGTTATATGAGACAAAACGAGAAAATTTATTATGGCGGGGACCGGTATTTGACAGACTTAGGACTGACGGAAACAAATTACCCTCATTTAAATACGGTTTTTTTGGGTGACAAATCTGAAGCACCCTTGTATGCGGATCAAGAACCAACAATAGAAGCTATCAACACTGGTTCTGGTGTAAAGACTGTTCTTACTTTTCATACTGGAGGTAAACGTTATTTTATGCATGAAGGTGAAGAGTTAAAAATTTTTAAAAAAGGTAAAGCGCTTGATGTAACTCCTGAATATATACGTACATTAAAGGCAGCTATAGATACTTCAAATGATCAACGTGTTAAAGAATTCTTCCACGCAAATATTGCTTTTACTCAGGTTCTGAAACAAACTTAATCTCCACGTCTAACTTCGTCTAACTATTGCATGTGAACTATTGGTAAATGTATTCTATTATCCTGGATCTCACCTTGAGGTTGTGTGATAATGGGAATTCTGACAATTTTACCACCGGTAAAAATCATCATTACTCTTTTTTGATCGAAACCATTTTCTACCAGTTTATTATAAATAGCTAATCTATCAGAATTTGGATTTCCAGCAACAGCTTCTAAGTTTTTAGTTTGAGTTCCGCTTGTTGTATTTAGCTTGGATACTGCCGGAATAGCTGATGATCGCATCCAATAAGTGATAGCTCTCTCTTGTGTAAGTTTACCGAGAACTTGTTCCCTCATACCAGCAGGATCAATACCAAATGTATCATGATCATGTGCAGTGAGTTGGGTATCAGAAAATATAATCTGAGCGCCAAGAATTTCTCCCAGTGAAGCATCATAGCCAAGAGTCTTGCTAATTGCGGTGGCCTCTTCAGGTGTAAGTGTGAGAGTACCGGTGATAAATCCACCTTCAAGATTAGGGTACTCTTCTACAAAATTTGATTGTGGATGTGCCCATGCTAAAGCATCCTTAAATATTTCTAGCGGCTTAACAGTACGATAGGATTGAATTTCTTCATCTGTCAGAGATTCAAAATATTTCATCACAAGTGACATAGCATGAGGACTAGATGCGGATGTCCCTACCAGCCAAGTATATCCGTAAGGAACATGAACATTAATTACTCCAGGAGCGGCTATTACTGGCATATCTGGCATTTCATCACTCTGCTCAGGTCTATTAGAGAAGTCAAAAAATGTACCTGGAGTAACATATGCAGCTGCTCTGAGGACATTGCTGTGATCTTTAACAGTAACTTTAGTTGTTTTAGATTCGTTTCCAAATGAATTAAAGAAGACTATAACAGGAGCATTAGTACCACTAAAAATCTCATTTAGCTCAATTGAAAGAAGCGTTGTACCAGGTGAATCAACGCCCAATGATCTGTTAACTACTACCGAAAGTGCATTTTTTTCAACAAATTTCCTCAATAATGCAAAATAATTATCTCCTGATAAAGCACTCGCACAAAAAAAAGTGGTACTTCTATCAGGAACAGTTTGACTCTGATTGATAATATATGGGAATATAATGCTTCCGTGGCCTGTACCTGGATTACTGAAAGTTGAGCCATGTACTCCCATCGTCAGCATGTATGCATCAAAATTTTCTGGTGAATAAAGAGTGTACACATTATATGGAATTTCTTCTCCCTCTTCGCCAAACTTTATCATGTTGACTTGTACGGTTGCTAATCTACCGTTTTCTATTATTTGTCGAACACTAGGAATCTGATGCTGATATGGATGTGCTTGCAAACAATTTGAATCAAATACGGTGACTATTCTTTTGCCAGTGATAAGGGCATCTAATTTAACATCAAGATTTTCAAGAACGATTTGATGTGTGCCTGTTTGTTCTAATGTACCCAGGATTTGCCGATCAGTAAATTGATTAAGATACTCGATCATTTCAGGGTATTTAATAGTATCTGTTAAAATTGTTATTACAGACTGACCTCTGAACAAGAGGCGCTTTAGTTCTAATACATTAGAAGCTATGGCCCGAGTAAATTCCACACTACTACCCAGTTCTGGGACGTTCCCTTCATCAACACTATTTATGGTGTTAGTAGCAGGATCATATATACTATCTGATGATTTTTCTTGATGAAGAAATTCAGTGGTAGCTGGCTTATGAACTTGATCAACAGGGATTTTATTATCATCTGAAGCGGTGGCGAGTAATGCGAATAGACCAATTGTAGGAAATAACGATAATGCAATCCATTTTTTATATTCGGCTGCAGTTGATCTTAATTTTGAGGGCAGTTCTTTTATACGCATTTAATGTGTATTGTATCATCACTACGATTTGCAGTTATCAGCAAAAAAAACAAACTTCCGAAATAGTAGTTTAATTAATTGAGTCTCATGACAGCTTACAGGATTACCGACGCACACAATTTCAAAAGGGAGACAAATATAAAAATGGTTTGTATTGACCAAGCTTATTCTTATTCATTTTAAATATTTGTAAATTAAATTTGATAGGGTTGCAAATAGGTGTTGTAATTTCAAATTACTATAACTGCACATTCTTGGTTGATATTTAAACAAATACAAATTAAGAACTTAATTAGCCAGCACTTTTCTCAGGATGTGGTATGGAAAAGAAGAAAGTCGACCCTTTCCCTTCAATGCTTTTTACCCATATGTGTCCACCATAATGCTTCACAATTTCTGATGAAATATATAGTCCGAGTCCGATACTTGGAAAAGTCTCACGTTGCATTTCTGTCTCTCTAAAAAATGGTTCAAAAACTTTTGTCAGGTTATTTTTTGAAATACCCTCACCGAAATCTTGAACGCTAAATTCTATTTTGTTCTTATTGCTAGATACACACACAATAATTTTCTTAGTTTTAGGTGAATACTTTATGGCATTAGAAATAAGATTATCTAATACCTGTCCAATACGAGCTCTATCAGCCACAATCTTTTTACGAATTTTATTTTTTTGAATAATTGAGTATGAATCTGACCTACGTGTAGCGTTCTCAATTATTTCTTCAACCAAACTATTCACATCAAATTCCCTGTCGTAATAGCTAAATCCTTTTGCCCTTGTTTTGGCCTCGGACAGGAGGTCAGAAATTAAATCATTGACTTTTGAAGTTTGGGTATCAATAGAAGTAAAAATCTTAAGTAAGCTCTTATCTTGATTGTTTTTTAGCTTTTTTTGTAGTATTTGGCTATACATCTTAATGCTGGTTAAAGGGTTTTTCAACTCGTGACTTACGAGTGAAATAAATTCGTCTTTTTGCTTTTCTTGTTCTTTCTGCTCAGTAATGTCTTCTATGGCAAGCAAAATTAACTGTGTTTTATTTTCATCCAAAATAACTCGTCTGGCATTGAGAAGCATTATCTTTGGTCCTAATTTATTAAAATTATGTCTTACCTCATAGTCATTAAAATGGGATTTTTTGGGTAAAATATCTTCAAGCAATTTTTTTAATTCTGGAATATCCCATTCACCACCGTTTAGGTCATATATATACTTTCCGTAGGTTTCTTCTTGTGTTACTTGGAAAAAGTCTATAAACGCTTTATTGACTGTCTTCACATGCAGTTTCTTGTCTAAAACCACTAATGGGTCTCGTACTGTCTCTATTATTGCTTCTGCATATGCATAGATTTCTACCAACTGGCTAATACTCATACTCTTAATATCTTGTAACCAGTTAAACTTCTTGTCCCCACTTTGTAAGACGGCAGTTGGTATGGTTTTTGCTGATTTCTTTTTCATTCTGATTTCTTTTCTAATAATTTGAAGTAGGTCGTTTTTGGTGAATTACTAATCACTTCGGTTTCAAATTTTCACCCCTTTTAGCTTATTAAGCTGTCCCGATCTTGAATTGTATTTGTAGTAACATCAAGAAAAGAAGCATTTTTTTGACTTTGAGTATCTGTACATCTGACTGGTCTAGTTATATCATATTCATTTTTATCAAGAGTACTCTTTTTATAGTGAGAATATAGTAAGAGATTAAAAGCATTATTATATAGCTCAAAAGACTTGTGATGATGAGGAAAATCGTTTGAAATAAACATAACTATTTCATCACCTAAGCTAGGAATTTCGGGAGCAACTGCATCATATCCAATCTCTTTCTGATTCCTGGATGTTGTAAACCGAGCTCTGTCTGAATGTTTATGAAGTCGTTTGTTGTGAGAAAGTTTTGTTTTTTTACTTGCTCAAACCCAAATAATAATGCTTTTTTATAGTTCTTAGTTTCCTTTTGTTCAGGAGTGAGCTTTTCTTGAGAGAAGAGTTCAGCTTGTAATGCTTCTGAGATTGTAGTATTTATATTTTCAATACCCGAGCTTTCGACAGCTTCTTTAACTTTCAGTGGTTCAAGAATTATTTCTGGATTTTCCATCGATCGTATTAACCCATTTAAATGAGAAATTGCTTTATTTGCTGTGATGACTTTTTTAAGAATAGTTACATCATCAAGATCAACTTGAAGAGTTAGCTTTGGGAGTTGGTTGTATGGAACTGATTTAACTATCATTATGAACGAGTATATCAACTATGTAAAAAATGTAAGGTATTACATAGAAAGTAAGATATCTCTGTAATGATTACAGTGCAACTTTTTTGTACTTGAACAGACTATTAAGCGAAATATATCTACCCAGCACTGGCACCGCTAGGAACTCCTTTCTCAGGCATTGCCAAAACAGGGCTGATCCCGTTTTTCATAAGCTTATCTGATTTCTCAATGTCTCCAACTTTTTCTATAGACCGACACTAATATCCGATTTGCAGCGATAATCCAGTACCACCTGACAAATAAAAAAATCGTAGAAATGAAGGTTGTGTAGCAGTGATATGCTCTGCAAGTTTTGTTGTGTCTTGTGGGAGTGTTTCTGGATAAAATGTTGTGCTCATGACAAGTAAATCCGCCAAAAATTGCTAGACTTTGGTTGTAGCTTGAGGCTTGCTAACAAGGTTTTTACCTCTGCTCTACTTATCTGTTGAAATAACCACTGTAAAGCATCAGTATTACCATTATCAAGTAAAGTCTGAACTATATACTTTTTATGTTCAGACCAGTTTAATTGATCAAGATTATCACCCCAAAAGTACTTTTTTATTTGATCAGGAAAACTTAGTTTCATAGTATGTATTATACTAAATTTTGTTAGTTATTTCTTATTCAAAACATACTTTAAGGAACACCAACCAGCTGGTACTAGAACCCACTCCAGGTGGAAATCTCAAAAAAATTCAATAATAAGAATGATTTGGATAAAAAGATTAAGCGAGTTGCGAATCGGTGGAGGCCGTTCCAGCTTTACCAAAATCACTTGTAAAATCAGTCTCTCGATTATCAGTATTAGTCAATTTCAACTGTAATAGCGTACTCTGGACCATCAGGTAGGATGATAAATGTGTATGTGAGACCAGAGTCAAGTTGATCAGTAATACCTGAGACCAAGTATCTTTGCTGATTAATAACAAAATTAGCTTTTGAGTAATTTTTTGTAATATTCTCTATTTGTTGATATTCAGTAACTTCTCCTGCCTCAACCATGCCAAAGCTACTTTCTTGAGTTGCTCCGCCTTGGGGACCAGCTCCAAGCCAAAAGTTTTCGATATCATGACCTGTGCTATTCTTAATTCTCACTTCAATGTTTTTGGTTGACGGAGTTGTGCCTGACATCATGTTTATTAACATAAAGATTAGTATCCCAATGATTGATATAACGATGATTTTTTTACCTTTCAACCATGAAGAAGGTGATTTGTAAGGAGGCATGTCTATATGTTAACATACTTTACTCAGTAGCATCAAACAATGTTTAAATCCCGCTTTCTGTCTGCTTTTGATTAATTATGAAGTTGTATTGTTATGACTTGGATACAGAGATCAAGAGAATTGCGAGGGGTGGTGTTAAAATTAACTTTGTAAATATTTATTAAAAACTATTTAGTATTAATTGTGCGCTGTGTGCTGATAAATAAGCTAATAGCGCTACGCCAATTAAATCATGTATAGCATGAAGAATTATAATTGTTAATAAATTATTCTTATATTCAAAATAGAATGCATAGATCAAGCCAAGTAAAAATATAGGTAAACTAGATAATCCATACGGTGGATGTGGGATTACAAATAACAAAGACGATATAACTACTGCAAATATTAAACTCGTATTGTTTCTCAATGATCGATAAATTCCTCCTCTAAAAAATAATTCTTCAGCAATGCCAACTAGTAGCCACAATGAAGTAAAAAGAAAAAAATCAAAATATGGATTTATCACAGCAGGTGAATTAGCTAAGGCATCAAAACTTGAAATAACTTGCTCAATTCCTGCAGGATTGGTTAAATAATAAATAAGCGTTAAAACAAAAGAGATAATATAAAAAGGTATGGCAATAATAGCTACATGTTTCAACACTTGCTTAATGGACAATGAGGTTAACTGTAGTTTGAGCTGTAGAAATGATGAGTAAAAAAACTTTATTGATACGAATATTAGAGCAAGATATAAAAATAATGCTATAAGAATATATTGATTCTCTTGATTTGAAATAAAACTGAAAATTATTATACTTGGTATAATCAAAATCAAGGCAATTATTACTAGCGAAAACAGTATCTTACCTAATAAACTGAAAAGTGTAATTTTGGGAAGGTTTTGAATGAATTCTTTAGAATTATTTTTACCAAACAAATTTTGTATTGAATTCATATTTTAATAATAACATCTAATGAATTTTTTGTGTGTGACAAAATAGCCGACCAGGAACTCCAGTACTTATGTTACGAAAAGCATCCACTTAAATTATATTGTTATAATTTAGACAAAGAGATTAGACGTATAGCGAATAGGTGGAACCAGAATTAGATTTAAAGAGAAATTATAAATATTGATTAAGTAGCTTCTTCATTTCCACCAATTTTTCCTCAGATGGAACTGTATTAGGTGCTTTTCTTATTTCTTTACTTACTGCCCATACACCCGTATGTGACAAGGGATCAGTTCTTCTTCTAGGAAAAATGTGCCAATGCATATGTTCATCAGTGTTGCCTAACAGTTCATAATTTAGCTTTTCAGGCTTAAAGGCTTTAAACACAGCTTCTGCAACACTAGCCATCTCTTCAAGAAATTTATTTTTAAATTCCGATTCTAAATTATGTAACTCTGTTGCATGAATTTTTGATAAAAATAAAGTATAACCGTAATAAAATTGATGATCTCCAAGCACGACATATCCAGTTTCAAGTTCTTTTACAAAGTAATTGTTAGTGCCCTTTTTAATTTGATTAATTCTGTCACAAATAAAACAGTTATTCATAATCTTTTCTAATATTACTCTTATTTAGTATATCACTAAGAAAAAAAGCATAATCTTTTACTGATCTTGATTGGAAGATTAGGAAGTGGAAGAATTGGTGGAGTAATAACTGATGTATAATTA
>Ga0163154_10008507_pt1 | contig 11921 bp, 8 predicted proteins | sample OliLakLV19MP9P1_FD_148649 | JGI IMG/M metagenome (GOLD analysis project Ga0163154, IMG submission 148649) | Freshwater microbial mat bacterial communities from Lake Vanda, McMurdo Dry Valleys, Antarctica - Oligotrophic Lake LV.19.MP9.P1 | ecosystem: Environmental > Aquatic > Freshwater > Lake >... | reverse complement strand
GACACGGTTTTGCCATGAGCGAAGCGGCACAAGCCAGAGGCAAAACCGTAGGCGAAGCCGCTTGCGGCTTTAGCGAGACGGGGTGGCGTGCTAGGGTGCGTTGTAAGTCGCACGAGATGCACAGGGGTAATCAGCGCGAAAGTGGTGAACGATGTCGTGAAGGGGGACTCTGTCAAAACAACGTGGCATAGCAGATGGTAGGCACTCAACTTGGTGACCAACATTCTGCTATGCCATCCTTACATCCAGAAAGGAAGATTCCCATCCAATCGACTCGGTTTAATTCCATGAAGCGCGAGATAGCCGATCTTGTCACTGTAATGTAGGGTGATTGGCAGCCTTGGCGCGAGCATTGATCCATGATGCAGCAGAGTCATTGACAACACGGAATGCACTGCTTCTTCAATGGTCAACCCTCCCAAGGTTCTGATCTGGAGTGGGCGCGGTGTGGAGTTCTTGTGAATAGGAAGGCTGGACACCACGATCGCTTCACGCTCATTCACCTTGAAGATGCTTCCTTTTGCGGGGCGATCTATCTCTATTCCCCGTTGATACATGCGTGGAGCTCCGGACTTAATGACTTCAACAAAGTGGAATGTCGCGCCTATTTCTTCTGCCCACTTCGAGAGGTCTGCGATTTCGTCACCGCGAAATAAACCATCGCGGTGGACCACGACGCGCTTATTCCCAAAAAACGACGGCGGAAACAGTCTTTGCAAGACGTTTGCTGGAAGTGTTTCACCTTCAATCGGGCTATCGTGTAGGAAGTAATGAAGAAAATCACCATTCGCTTGGTATACGCGCGTCACTGCTGCCAGATTGACGCTCCCGGTTCGACGACGAGTTTTCTCTCTAGCGACATCAATCCCCGCAATGACATCGGCGTAAGGGAGCGGCTCTGCAAGCACAAACGGAACAATTCCGCATTTTGCCATGATACCTAACAGAAGGTTAGCAACGGCATGATCCTTCCCCAGCGTGCGTTCGTAAATGACTTGTGTTTGGATGTCGCGTGCAATAGTTGCTGCCTTTACCTGATTGTAAAGATCATGATCATCATCCGTTTCATTGGGAAAGCCGGGCAGAAACACAACTAGAATCCCCGGTGCATCGGCGGCTAGCTGGGAAATTGCGCTATGCAATTCGCTTGACGACCCATGTTGTGGTCGAGCCGCACCCGTGAAAGTAATATCAATACGCACATTGTGAAACTGCTGTCGAATCTGGTCAAGGTACTTCGGGATTTCAGGATTATTCCCTATAAGATTTAGAACACCAACGCGAATAGAAGATTGCTCCTGTCCACTTACTAACGCTCTGTGGGGCGGATGCGAGCGCAGCGCCGAGAGAATGTTGCGTGGCTCGCAGCTTGTGGTGTAACCATCACCGAGTTTCGCTAAAGGCTTGACGCCTACATCTTCGGCTGTGAGGAACGCCGCTGGAAATTGATGAGACCCGATAGGTGTATCCTGAATCCACCCTTGACTTTGTACCTGCTTCGCAATTTCGGAAACCAATGCCATCCGGTCAATAGGCTTGATTTGCAGCGCAGACAATGCTGCCTGACCATCTATCCCCAGCAAAGTGTAGTCCTGAGTTCGCACAATGAGCTGAAGCGCGCTGACCGGATAGTCGTATCCCTCACGACTTGCGGTTTGAACGCGCATGACCATTTCATCATCTGGTGCGGTTTCAAGCAGGCGACGCATCACGTCTCGCTTTGTAAAACCCAAGAGACGCTGCCGGTGATCACCTAGCCGTCCAACAATGTTGATGATTTCGCCCTTCAGAGTGGAGGTTTTGTCTTTGACCATCATACCTTTCAAATCGTCTTGAGGTATCCGCAGAGCGAAATCCGTGAAGGAAGTCGTCGAGATGATTTGAGAGGAAACCGAAATGGACAGAGCTGGCTGTCCCGCAACGTTCCAGCCTGATAAATCATACGTACGCTCGACAATCGCGTTTTGTAGATTGCGTCGGCGTTTCGCCAACAAACTGTTCAGCACACGTTCCAAATCGCTGCACAAACCGAAGGACACAAACTCGCCAACAGTTTCCGCCGCCGCGTTCCATTCGTTCTCTGGATACAAAGCGTTAACGTCCTTGAACCGTGCCGATGGGTCAGTCCAGATCGTGTGAAGGAATTCTGCGATCTGGTGTTCCTTAAGTACAGCATCAGTTACGAGAAGTCCTTCTGTCCAGATCCAGTGCCCTCCCGCGAGTTTCGTCAGGCGGTAGGCGAGCTTCCTGCCGAGGGATGTAGACTCAACAGCATGTGTCTCAAGCCGCCACGCATTTAGAGTGGGTATATGTGGCAGATTAATAAGGAAAAACTCGGAAAATACTTCTCGTACAGGTGTTTGCAGCGCCATTACTTACTCCATCAAAATAGATGTCCACCAATCAAATAAGGGATCGTCAGGCATTACACGAAAATGAACCTTCGTTTTCGCCTGTAAGAGAGCGCTATGCAGTACCGCCTCGGAAACGCCCGACGTTATACGCCAGTTGTGGATAAGAGCGAGGGTAGAAACCACCGGTGTGCGAGGTACGCACTTCTCGCCAAACTTCCGCATAATTGGCTCATCGCTCACAATCGTCCACGTTCGCTCTGGCGCGATGGCACACACAACGTGCTGTGAGCGTTTCTGTTTCTTAAGATGGTTAGTTGACGACTCGTAGTATCGAACCCACTCCGCGTCGGTTTCTGGTGAAACCGTGATTGCAACCTGTCGGGCGATCAGTGTTTCCAGATCATCCCGTAGTTTTGGGAAATTCCCTCCCAGCAACTTCTCAAGCTCACTCGGTTCTCGTAACATGCAGACAGGAAAAGCCTTTGAAAATGGAATGGCACCAAAAATTTCTTCAGCATGTCCTGTTGTCCATACATTAACGAGACTGTGAGACGTGATGACTAACGGTCGGTCGAAGATTCTTGACATGCGCTTTGATCTCCGGTCGCTACTCGAATATCAGCGCATCAAGTAGTAGGCGCGTCTGAAGAAGTTCTAGCCGAAGGTACTCGCTTAAATTTCCTTCGTCGATTTTGCCATTTCGGTATGCCTCTATCGCCCGCTGTTTAAACCTTGTAGGAAGCAGGTCGGCACGTCCTGAAATAGGTGTAAGCTCGAGCAGTTCCAATGCCTGTCTGGGTTTGAACCCCCCCTTTATGAGACGTTCGTACCAACCAGCCGGACGGAGGCTTTCGCCCTCTAATCTTAACGACATTGCTTGCGCAGAAACGCCGAACTCATTTGCCATAATGCACAGCGTTGCAGGAGAAAATTTGCCATACTGTTGAACGAGTTCGTTATAGCGTAGGTTCACGGTGCTGGTAGGCATCAGAAAATACCGTGCGAAATAATCCGCCAGTGTTTCACTCCGTCCTTTTACCGCTACCCCATCGTCCGAATACAATACGACATCAGGACGATACCGATTTGTGAGGAAATGCGCGTACTCATGGGCAAGACTCCAGCGACGGCGCTCTTCATACTTTTCACGGGAGTTAATTGCAATGCAACCTCCGATGACATCCGCGAAAAAATACATCCCAGAAACCCGCTTCATGGGGAAATAGAATATATTGAGACCTACATGAGTTTCGAGGATGTCTCGAAAATTGTTTCCGATAGGCTGATCAGTCAGAGAAAGACGGATTCGCTCCCTTTGAGCAATGGTTTCAGCGGCTCGCTCAAGCGAAAGATTGTCGGTCTTGTACTCAGGTAGATAGCTGAATTGAAATGGCGTTTCGCTACGGCGCTCAAGGCTGTAGTAATCTTGGCAAAGTTCAGTGAATCTCGCTTGATCTTCAGACTCTTCAACTTCTGCTTCTGCGGCGCGAAACTGAATATCAGCACCCGCCATACTCTCGCCCATATCAAGCAAATCGCTGATATCACGCCCGTATTCGTGCGCGAGTTTAGCGAGTTCGACCGCAGTAGGTGCTCGCTTACCTTGTTCGATATTGAGGAGTGTTGTGCGTGCAACGTTGATTGTACGAGCGGCGTCTTCCTGTGTCATTCCACGCGCTTTTCGAGCATCGAGGAGGCGCGTGCCCAATACTTTTTTCTGTAGGTCGTGAAGATTCAATTCGTCCATAATACCTTCGTCTCCACTGTTTAGGAGCGATAGAAGCCCAACATGCGTTCCAAATCTGGTTCGGCGGATCGCCATTGGAAAACATGCCGTTCAATGAGATCGAGTATTGAGGTTGACATTTCATGCGGGTCTTGACCAGTTTCCCGACATACCCGCTCAACCATATCATTCAGTTGGGTGGGATATTGCCGAGCAAATAGCCCCCATGGATTCTCGCTATCCAACATCTTTTGCCAGCGGGCAACTTGATAGCTCATGTGCTTAAAGTGACTATCCTTCCGAAGCCGCTTCCATTCCTCACGATATTGAGTCCGATAGATGGTTTGATCCTCAATGTGGGAGACCAGCATACCGAGCCGTCGGTACAAGCAAGAAGAGCAACAACCGCACTGAGGATCACCCGGGCGTGAGCGGTCACACGTTATTGTCTTATGGATAATTTTGCTGAGATCTGCATTTACTAGAAGCTTGAGCAGATCGGCTTTAGTCCAATAGAAGAAAGGGTTCTCGAAATGGAACGGAGTTCCTGTAATGGTCGAGATCAGTCGACTCGCATAGAGCAAACTTAGTGGATGAACTGCCCTAGCATGACCCAGTACACCAATTTCGGAAGCCCGAAATGGCAGGTTAAGTGAACCCAGTCCAGGCTCATAAATGAAAAGTGTGTTTTGGTCAAAGACCAGTGAAGTTGCAGCTCCTGCTAGGAGAAAGCTAAAACCACGGGAGCGGAAATGCCGATTTACGGCTTTGGGACCATCAGCGCGACGCCGGATAAATGTAATAGGCAACCAACTCGTCAGCGGAAATCGTTTCTCGAACATATCGGATACGCCGGACTGCGCGTTATGTAGGCGGTGATTATCTGGATCGACGCTTACCAACAATAGTCGTTTATCTGGGTGATCAAGAAGGCGTCCAGCGGCACCAGCTGTTGAGTCTGCCCCTGAACTGAATAAAGCAATTTCATCAAACTGATCAGGGAATAGCGAACGTTTTTGCTCTGCGGGTCGTCCGCTCCCGCGTCTTAGGACAAATTTGAAGGACCATAGGTCTCTTGTCTGGAAGTGGAGTAGATTACTTAGCGCGTCATGAACAGCCGGACGATCAAATATTTCCGGGCATCGAACGGGAATCGTGAGTGAGAAATTGCGGGGACGACCGTGCTTAGTGAATGCCGGGACTGACCACCAATCTGCCAGTTGGACAGATTCCGCCAGATCGAATAGATCTGCGGCGATAGGATGAACATAACGGAAATGCTTCGTGAACTTGTCGTCAGCAATAGCGACTTTGACTTCAACAGGCGCTTGACCTGTTTTTTGGTATGTCGCACCGCTCAGACGACGTCCGATATCGTCAAAATCCCAAATATGATCGTTACGCACTTCAGATTTCGCCACGTTTATTCGTTCCCACCCCACAAATCGTCCATAACCGAGGGTTTCTTAGGATCGATGCGACAGTTCTTGAGATTCTTCGCGCGTCCCGATGCAGCAATTCGTCGTGCCATATCTTCAATGTAGGCTTGCATAAGTGGGCGAATCTCAAATTCGCGTTCAGCCAGATACGCTGGATCGGCGGTTGAATAAATTCCGTCCAGAGCGAGCGACTCGGCGAACCGCGCTTCGTAGACTTTCCATACATAGCGCTCTACAGTGACAAGCATAGGGTCATCCCAATTGCTACCATCCCGTACATCTAAGAAGGCAGCTTTACATACATCCAACGCGAGCTCAAGTCCATCACGGTGTCCCCACATTTGACGAAGACGCACATCAAGGTTGGAACTCATTTCTACCCAGTCCGTATCGGCACTCGACTCATCGCTTTGGAGGGACTCACGAATCGTACTTACTGAATGGATGACAAGCTGAACCGGTTCATCTCCATATTTGCGAAGCGCGCCAGCAACAGCATCAGCAACGTCTTTCGCTACTTCTTCCAGTGGTCTGCCTTCAGCAAGCCCATCTTCCGCTGAACTAAACGCACCACCCGATTTATGTTTGACATAATCGCCGTCGGGCATCATTGTTGCCTTTCAATGTCACAATATTGACATTGTTGATCGTAAATGGTTTAATGTCAATGACATTTTAATCGACGTAGGCATGGTTGCGATTTTGGCAACGAACTGACCGTAATGCTTAAGAATGGGGCGTGTGCTGAAATCCTGCTCAGCAAAGAAACCATTTAGAATGTCAATTAATGTCTGCTGGTTCGAGAAAGGAAAAAGTTTGATGACTGAACCGACTGACCAATCATCTATACCATCTACAAGTCTGTTCGAACGTATCCGACAGGTTGATGAAGACGACTTGGAATTCTGGTCGGCGCGCGACCTGATGCCTATCCTCGAATATACCAAGTGGCAAAACTTCAAAACAGTGCTTATCAAAGCGCAAATTGCTTGCGAGAACAGCGGCAACGACCCGACCGACCATTTTACCGGAGCCAGTAAAATGGTCGCCATTGGTTCGGACGCGAAACGTGAAGTCGAAGATATGCACCTCTCCCGTTACGCCTGCTATCTCGTCGTGCAGAACGCCGATCCTGCCAAAGAGGTCGTCGCACTCGGTCAGACCTACTTCGCGGTGCAAACTCGCCGTCAGGAACTCGGCGACGCGGGCACACTCGGAGAACTGACCGAGGATCAGCGACGGTTGCTCCTGCGACAGCGCATTAAACACCAAAACACCGACCTCGCTTCTGCGGCGAAAGCGGCAGGCGTAATCACCGCCCAAGACTTCGGCGTGTTTCAAAATCACGGCTATCGCGGTTTGTACAACGGCTTGACTGCGGAAGGCATCCACAAGCGGAAGAAACTCAAGAAAAGCCAGCACATCCTCGATCATATGGGCACAACCGAACTGGCTGCCAATCTCTTTCGGAGTACACAAGCTGAAGAGAAATTGCGGCGTGACCAGGTACAAGGCAAAGATGCCGCTAACGAGGTGCATTATGAGGCAGGCGTGGTAGTACGTCGTGCCATTGCTGAGCTGGGTGGCACAATGCCCGAAGACCTACCCGCTGCCGATAGTATCAAGAAACTCGAAAGTGCGGAGAAGAAGCGGCTTGCTGCGCCGAAAGCGAAACGCAAGAAGGATGAAGAAAGCCAATAGTCCGTGACTCAGGTCAGTTTTCAACCCTACATACCCCTCATGCTTTTCCCCGTGAGCATGAACAGTATGTAAGGTTATGAACGGTATGAACGGTTTTTCAGCGACTTTCGTAAACAACCGCAACGTCGTAGCGCCGCATCATGTCGATCACGTCGGGCGACTTCACGGCATAGGTGATGCCATCCATCCCGCGTTTGCGTCCGGCCTCATCCAGCAGATGCAACCGCTTGAGGATGTGTCCGATCCACTGTGCGTCGCCCATCTTCTCGACCGGCTGACCGAGCAGGCGCGCCACCTTCTCGCGAAGGGTTCCTGCTTTGACCCAAACGATACCCTCCTGCCCGCGCGTCATCAGTTCGAGCGCCTGCAACACCGCCTCTTCGCGCTCGCTCAGCGCCTTGCCCTGGCTGATCTGCTCGTCGGTCTCGGCGGCGGTGGCGATGGCTTGCAGCAGCCCCGACACTTGCCCATGTTCCTCAAAGAATGCCGCCAGCGCGACCAGGGGCGACCACAGCTCGGATGAACGGTTGTGCAAGGTGTGCAGTTCTGGGCGCTCGAAGTAGTTGGTGTACAGATGCGGGAAGGTGGTCAGCGCCAGCGTGTAGAGCTGATGACGTATGCTCGCGCCATCGAAGTCGGGCGGGAACGACGGCATTTTCTTGTCGGTGCGGCGCATCGGGATGGCGATACAGCGCGAGGCGAGAATGTCCTCCAGCCCGGCGATGGCGGCGAGAATCTTAGGGGAGTACACGTCGAATGCCTGCGGCTTCATGTCCTCGCCGATCAGCCGGATGGCGGGCATCCCCTGCTTGTAGCCGCTGTTGAGCAACTGCCGAATCTGCTGCATTCCGGGGTCTTTGGGGTTGTGATAGCGTTCCGCCTCGTCGATGCCGACGGTGCAGCTTGTGTAGTGGATGAGGCGAAACATCGACGGTCCGGTTGGGTCGGACGTGCTGATCATATTGAAGGCGAGCGGCTGCATCACGCGCATGACGGTACTCTTGCCGCTGTTCTTGGGACCATTGAGCGCCATATACGGGTACGCTGGAAACATGGTGTAGAAGTAGGTGCCGATCGTCCACAGCGCGAGGATGGCGCTCTCGATCTCCGAACGAAAATCGACGTACTGGGTGAACAGGTCATGAACGGTCTTGAAGACCTGACCGGGCTCGACCGTCTCACCCTTCAGGAAGCGCTGAATGTCGCTGAAGCGCCAACGCATCAGGAAATCCGAGCCTTCCGGCAGGACACGCAGCGCGACTTCTTTCCCATTCAACGGGATGATCTGGGCATCGCTGATACGCACGAGTTCGCGTGTGCTGGTCACCAGGTAGGGCTGTGTATTGAGGCGGTTGTTCCTGGTTCGCTCGGTCACCGAGATCGTGACGAGCGCCACGTCGCGCTGAAAGCCAAGTGCAGGCGAAAGCAGTGGGATGTCGTCGCCGAGGATTTGCGGCATGTCGTCGTCTGTCACCTTTTCTATCCTGGCACGGGCGGCTTTGAGCAAATCATTGAACACCCGCCCCTTGATGCCGAGCTTCGCCAGCGCCGCCCGGAACTCACTCAGTTCCATCTCGTCGAGATCAACCGCGTGCGTGAACAAGTCGCGCAGCGCGTCCTTGCGCTCCAATCCCGTGAGAAAAGCGACGCGCTCGATCTCGCTCTGGAGCCACGTCCGCGCTTTGTTCAATACGTCATGAACGGTTTCTGCCGTCCCGCCGTGCAGCAGCCAGTCGTTAGCATCCTTCACGCCGTCGGGCAGACGCGGGATGAGCGCGGTCGCGCCCAGCGCTTTGGCGATCTCACGGTTCTTCTCCATCGCCTCTGGCGTATTGTCCAGCGCGACGAATACCCGGCGATGTGCTCGTAACGCCGTGAGCAACTCGTCGTTGACGTGCATTCCCGCCACTGCCAGCGCCGGGATGCCCCATTCGCCGAACGTGATGGCGTCAGCTTGACCTTCGACGAGTACGACCCGTTCCGCGTCAGTGCTGTAGAGATGATTGTAGTACGGACGGCGTTCGCCCAGGATTTCGCGGGGCGGATTGTAGTGTTTCTTCCCTTCAATCGAACGTCCGCTGAGGTATGCCAACCGTCCCTGCTCCAGATGGATGTAGACCAGCATCCCCGCTGGAAACTTGCCGATCACCGTCCGCCATTTATCTGGGAGGTTGAGATCAGCCAGCAGTCCGCGTTTGTCCTGCGGCATGAAACCGAGCCGAGCCGCCTTCACCGTCCCAAGCTGCCAGCCGCGCGTCTTCGTTGCGTACTCCAACGCGGCGGGTGTGGCGAGCAGCGTCTCATACAGCCTCGCCACAAGCTGGCGCTCTGCCCAGCCATATGACTTGTGGAAGTCGTTTTGTGTTTCGATGGAAATGCCCGCACGGTCTGCCAGGTGGCGCACCGCTTCCATAAATATTACTGCGTCACGGTTGTTCCAACGGGCATCGTAGCCGAGTAAGTGCCGACCGACGAAATCGAAGGCATCCCCGTACTCGCCATGCGAATTCCAGAAATATTGCCCGGTCGCGGGCGTGACCACGAGGCTGTCATGTTCGACGCCGACGAAGCGCGTCCCCATGCGCTTAAGATTGAATTTTTCACTGACGATCTGTTCGATAGGATTAGCGGAGCGAATCTGCTCCAGATCGATGCTCATGAGACCTGTCTCCCTGCGCTGAGCGCAAGCAATGTTGAAGAGAACGCGTGTCGAAAAAACACGGTTTGGGTGGTGTCTTCAGTTGCACGAGGGGACAGGCTGTGATACATTGTGAGTGTCTGAGTCACTTTGTATCACAGCCCGCCGCCCACGCGCCTAACCAGCAGTGGGCATTTCTTTTTCTATGGCGGTGCGCGAGTGCTGTTCATCCTCAATCCTTGATTTGTAACCCTTGGGTTACAAATTACTCTGCCAAGTACTGTTCGGTCTCTGCAAGCAGTTTTCTCAAAGCCTGCAAACGTGCTTTTGCGAGACTCAGATCACCTTCCTGCTTCATGAGCGCACGCGCTATATCCTGTGCAGAGGTGATGTTGGTCGTCTGAGCCATTTTTGCGATCTTGATCGCACTCGCAGGAATGTCTTCTGTATCGTCCTCTTTATCCAAAGCTTCACCTGCACACAATTCCTCGATCTGTTTACTCGTCAGATTGAAATCAATGATCTGGCGGACGATTTCAGCATGATATTCCGAGTTAACCGCAACTACCGGGCGCAGCTTGCGCTCGTCGATGTTGTATCGATCAGCAAGTTCCAACGCCTCATCTGATAACTTGAGAAGCGCTTTCCAGCGGCTAAACTGCATTCGCCCAACGCTCCCCATCGCACTCAGGATCATGTCGGTGTACTCACGCTTCGCACGAAGATCGAGGTCAAGTGCCTGACGATAGAACTCATTGCCGACTGCATACGCCGGAATCTCATAGCCGTGAATGGTGAGCAGCAGCAGTGCCGCCTGCCGTGCCAGTGCGACCGCTGTCAGCCCGGAACGTGCGGTGTTCTCCTTCGCCTGCCGGAACACGGATGAGCTTTTCGCCGGAATGACGATGCACGGGATCATGCCATCACCCGTGTAACCGAGGATAAAGTCGCGCAGCAGCCACGTCGCCCAGTAGCGGCGTTCGCCCGTCTCGATGCGAAACAGCCGCGTCACTCCCTGCGAGACATCGACGACGGTCAGCGGGTTGACCTGTCCATCATCGCGGATCGTCATCGCCAGATTGACCAGGTCGCGTAAGAGCGTTTCTTCGGGCGACAGATTGACGATTGGGTCTTCGTCGCGCTCATCGTCACCGTTGGGCAGCAGTTCCAGCACGTTGTTGAACGGACGACCGCGCTGGCGCGCGGCGATCTGCACGATCTGCACCAGTTCGCGGAGTGCCTGTGTGGAGGTGGCACGGTTGTTGTGGAAGGCGAGATGAATGTGCTCAGGCAGCACGCGGCGCGGCTGCACCGGGTCGGGACGCACCATCTCCAGCAGAATTCGCTCGACGCGGATTGAACTGTCTGTGAACGCTTGTGGCAGATCACCGATCAGGTCGCCGGTGACCGATGCCAGTAGATCGTCCATGCGCGAGGTGTTGCCATTGTTCGGGCGCGCCATTATGCGCCCGCCTGTGACAGATAGCGCACGAGCGATGCGACGACCTGCACATAGGCTTTGCTCGCCGACGCACGCGGGTCATACGTGAACAGACTTTGATGGTCGCGGTGCGCATACGAAACCGCTTCATTCTGCGGGATCACGCCGAGCAGCAGTTTGCCCAAGACCGGATGCGCTTTCAATTCCGCGAGCAGGTGATTGTGACCTCGGATGCGATTGTCCATCTTGGTCACGAGCAGCCCGCTGACGCGCAGGTTCGGATGCCGCCAGCCCTCGCGGATGTCGTTGATCTTTTGCATGACACTGGTGAGACCGACCGTCTCCAGATAACGCGGTTCGACCGGGATGATCGCGTCGGTGGCGGCAATCAGCGCCATCTCGGTCATGAGTGAAAATGAGGGACGAGTATCAATGATGATCGCTGCATACTGATTGGCAATTTTGCTGAGAGGGTCAGCAAGGCGGTAGGGTGCGCCCGCCACGCCCATCAGTTCGCGCTCCGCGCCTTCCAGCATCGGGGAGGCGGGCAGGACATGCAGGTCAGCATCCCATTGACTTTGCACAATGCAGTTCATCAACGTCTGCGGCGCGTTCTGGCGAT
>Ga0163154_10008505_pt1 | contig 11922 bp, 11 predicted proteins | sample OliLakLV19MP9P1_FD_148649 | JGI IMG/M metagenome (GOLD analysis project Ga0163154, IMG submission 148649) | Freshwater microbial mat bacterial communities from Lake Vanda, McMurdo Dry Valleys, Antarctica - Oligotrophic Lake LV.19.MP9.P1 | ecosystem: Environmental > Aquatic > Freshwater > Lake >... | reverse complement strand
TTTGTTGTAAGGATGCCGTTTGTCCAGGAAACACAATACGGTTGTCCGACGACGCTTGTTCCTGCAACAATACTGGCTCACTAATTTTGGTAGGCCAGACTTGCCCCGTGCCTACAGGTTGCAGTTCATTTAAGTCTGTCGGTACCTGTGGAAAGAGACCAGCATATCCTTTTTGTGCTTGGGATAGTACTAATAAATGTGTATCAATTTGTCCAGCTGATTCAACTGAGGCTCCAGATGGAAGTCACTGCATATGTAAGAACAGAGGCAAACGTATAGCCAAAGATGGCAACAGTTATTGTCCTTCACCGACTCCGTGCAACTATGCCTACCCTATTTTGAGCAAAGCAAACTGTGAAGACACCTTTGATGGAATAGGTCAATGCGTTTGGACTGAGAATCCAGGTATTTATGGTCCTATAAAATGCAAAAGGTTTAATACATTTTAGATGGTAGATGGAGAAAGAAACAAGCTTCTTACCCCGCCACTTCCAATCGGCAATCTTGCCAAAATACCCCAGATACGGTATACTCTTCTTGATTGACGGGATGGGCGAAAGTACCGTCCCTTTTTATTAGCACTACTGTAGAAAGATCGTATGCAAAATGTCTCCGCTGTTGCTCGGACCGAGTTCGCAGCTGCAATTTCTCAAATTGCCACTGAACGTAAAATTCCAGTTGAAGCTATCTATGAAGCTATTCGTCAGTCGTTAGTTTCAGCTTATCGCAAACAAATTGGTGATTTAGAGGAAGGCGCTCACTACTACGTCAAACTTGACGAAGGGAGTGGTGAAGCTCAGATTTTGAAGGCTCCGATCATTCGAGCTGATGAAGAAACCGGTGAAGTTTTCGAGTGGGACGAGACCAAAGCTGAAGATGTAACTCCAGCTGGTTTTGGTCGGATTGCCGCTCAAACTGCCAAGCAAGTCATTCTCCAAAAAATCCGTGAATCAGAAAAAGATCAAATTTTATCTGACTACAGCACCAAAATGGGTGAGTTGCTCAATGCTCAAATTTTGCGCATGGATGGTCGGACAGTGGTGCTCGACATCGGTCGCGGCCAAGGGTATATGCCTCCTGAAGAGCAGATGCGTGGTGAGTTCTACAAAACCAACGCTCGAATCAGTGTTTTACTCAAAGAAATTCGGGATACCCACCGGGGACGTCAGGTGATTGTTTCTCGAGCTGATAAACAGTTGGTAGCCAAGTTATTTGAACGAGAAGTGCCTGAAGTTGCTTCTGGAGCTGTCAAAGTTGAAGCAATTGCTCGCGAAGCTGGCGTTCGGACCAAGCTGGCTGTCAAGTCGACTCAAGAAGGTGTTGACCCAGTCGGTTCGTGTGTTGGCCAACGAGGTGTGCGCGTTCAAGAAGTCATCAAAGAATTAAATAACGAAAAGATTGATATCATTCCTTGGTCAGAGAACCAAAACACTTTACTGCAAGGAGCTTTGGCCCCAGCTGAAAAACTCAAGATCGAAATCGATGAAAAAACTCGTCAAGTAGTGGTAATTGCTCCAGATGACCAACTTTCGTTGGCTATCGGTCGCGGTGGTCAAAATGTTCGGTTAGCTGCCAAGCTGACGGGGTATCAAATCACTGTCCAATCAGCCACCGGTACCGTTGAGTCAAAAGTGACGGGTGATGAAGAGTATGAAATTGATACTTTTGTCGGCTTAGAAGCCGAGAGTCGCATCAAGTTGATTCAATTCAAGTTAACAACCTTATCTGATTTAGCTCGGTTTAAAGATAAATGGCAAGCTTTTGAAGAAATCACAGCTGCTCAGAAAAAACTTTTAGGTGACAAAGTCATTGTCTTCGAAAAAGAAGAAGCTAAACGAGCTGCTGAAAAGGCTGAGCGACCACCAATGAGATTTGAACCAGTAACCGAGTAAATTAGAACAGAAACTGAATAAGAAAAAATGGCTTTACAATCAAGACCACCAATCATTACTATCATGGGTCATGTCGACCACGGCAAGACGACTCTTTTGGATTACATTCGGAAAGCCAAAGTTGCCGCGGGTGAAGCGGGTGGGATTACTCAGCATATTGGAGCGTATCAGATCGAGTTCAAAGGTCAAAAGATGACTTTCTTGGATACTCCGGGCCACGCAGCTTTTAGTCGGATGCGGGAACGAGGCGCTCAAATTACTGACATTATCATTCTGGTTGTAGCGATTAACGATGGGGTGAAGCCACAAACAATTGAGTCAATTCGCCACATCAAAAACGCCAATGTGCCAGTGATTGTGGCCCTCAATAAATCTGATCTTAAAGATGTCTATGCTGATATGGTCAAAGGCCAACTAGCTGAACACGGTATTTTAGTTCAAGGCTTTGGAGGCAGTATTGATATCGTTCCTGTTTCGGCTAAAACGGGGATGGGAGTTGATGATTTACTCGAGACAATTATGGTGACAGCCGAGCTCCAAGAGCTCAAAGCTGATCCTAAAGCTCCACTAGAAGCTGTGGTTATTGAGTCAACCAAAGACTCACGCAAAGGTCCCATCGCCACCGTAATTGTCAAACAGGGGACACTGAAACCTCGTCAAGATATTTATACCGATGAAGTTAGTGGTCGGATTCGACTTTTGAGTAACGAGCGTGGTCAACAACTCGACTCAGTTCTGCCGGGTGATCCAGCCGAGGTCAATGGTCTGAAAGAAGTGCCATCGGTAGGCTCAACCATTCGTGACTTAGCAGCTACGTATCCAGTCGATGAGCCAGAAGTCGAAGTCAGTGAAGCTCTAGCGCCAACCAAGCCAGTCTTGACCGCTCCAGCTGCCCCAGATTTTTCTGATTTTATGGAAGCTCCGGTCAAATTGAACATGATTATCAAAGCCGATGTCGAAGGCACCCTTGAAGCCATTATCCAGACCGTTGATACAGAGAGTGTTAACTTGGTTAGCTCAGGTGTGGGCCCGGTGATTGAACAAGATATCGAGTTGGCTGAAGCCACCAAGTCAGTTATCATCACTTTTCATACTAAAGTACCCAACCCGATCAAAGAGTTGGCCAAGCGCCAAGGTGTCAAAATCAAGACGTATGATGTCATTTATCAATTGATTGAAGATCTCCAGAAGCAAATGTTGAAGCTGCTCGAACCAACCATTGATGAAGTGGTAGTGGGTGAAGCTGAAATTCTCCAAATTTTCGAGATGCGCGGTGACAAGATCGCTGGTGTCCGAGTCAAAACTGGTGAAATCAAGCGTCACGACCGTCTCCACCTCAAGCGTGGAGATGAAATTCTGACTAATCCAGTCATCAAATCAATGATGCATGGCAAAGAAGAAATTCAGAACCTCAAGGCTAAAAACGAGGGCGGCATCACCTTCAAGAATAAACGTTTGGAGTTCCAAGTCGGTGACATCCTGGTGGCCTACACCACCGATGAAGTCATCTAGGCATGGTATACTACACGTTCTTATACATGGTACTGGGCTAGCCGGCTAATCGCTCGCTTACCCCGGGAAAGACCTCAACTAGAGGTAAAATACAGTATGGCTTTACAAAAAGACAGTAAAACCCAAATCATCAAAGACTACGCCTTGTTCGAAGGTGACACTGGTTCGCCAGAGGTTCAAGTCGCTCTTTTGACCACCTCAATTTTAGAGTTGACCGAACATCTCAAACAACACAAAAAAGACAACCACTCACGCCGAGGCTTACTCAAGCAAGTTTCAAAACGTCGCCGTTTACTTAACTTCTTAATGGCCAAGAGTGAAGAGCGTTACCGCAAATTAATCGACCGTTTAGGTCTGAGTAAATAATGTCGGCAGAAAAAGGTCCTTCTTTTGAAGGGTTGGGCAATTTAGGCCGACACCAGATTAAACTTGTTGAGCATACACCTGGTTCTGATACAGTCATTTTAGTCATGAGCTGTGGCTTAGAAATTAACAGACGATTTGATCCTAAAAAACAAAAAGAAAGTGATCTCCAAACTTGGGTTGGTTTGTGGGTGCTTTTGATGGGTGCTTCATTAAATGTTGCATCTGAAATCAGGATCTTTGCCTCAGTCCCCCCGTCTGAAGAAGTCTAGAAATTGACCTCTCAAGTTGGGCTAGGAGGCTGGTAGTTTTTGTCCCGATACTGGTTGTTTATTGTTGATTCTTAGCAAATATCTGAGCATAGTACTGTGTACCCAGATCGGAAGAAGTGAGGGGGTTTAGCGCACTCATGTCTATTTTTGATTTCGAGTGAATATCTCCTTTTTTCAGCATTTTTATCACCCGTTCTTGGAGATTAAATAAAGTAGGTAGGCGTTCAGCCATTCGAATGGCTTCATACTTCTTGTTTATAAATTCATTTTTAATTTGTTCTAAAACTTCGATCAAATTCATCACGCAAACAGACGGGTGTTCAAGATCTAGCTGATGGATGTGCAGATCCGATAGATACCCAAGGGTGTTAATCAAATCAGTAAGACTAGATACAGTACTTAGTTCATCTCTCAAGGTTCTTATCACTTCAAAGTCAGCGTCAGCTTTTAACCAGATTTTTGCATTTGGAAAGCGACTTTTGATTGAACTAAGCTCTTCTTGGTTAAAAGGGAGTACCAACCTTAGACAAAAATTATCAATTTTAGATTTTAATGCGTTCAATTCTATACTGATCTCGTTTTTTAAGAAGGAAGGAATAGTTTCTAGGTTCTTGGAAATAATTGTTACTAATTCATAAGAAGCAAAATAGAGCTTTTTATATAGAGAAATATTTTCATTTGAAAGTTTTCCACCTTTAGTTAAAGTGATGTTAAGTTTATTGCTCTGAGCCGTAATTTGTTCAAAATACTCGGAGAGTAGCGCTTTCTTTTCAGCTTTAACTTCTTTAGCATCCATTTTTAGTAAGTAATGTCTTCCTTCAAGGCTTCGCTCAAATTTTTCTTGTACTCTAGTTTGGTGGTAAGGGGAGGCAGCTTCTTTTTGCATTTGCGATAATTTTTTATACTTGGTACTAAACTAGTTAGGTCCGAAGAGTCGTTCAGAATCTAGGTGCCTAGACTAACTTCTGGATTTTATCACAAGAAGAATAGTTTGATATCTTTAGAATTAAAGAGATGTGGAAAATGAAGTTCTAAGGTTATTCAACATCTCTACCAACAAACCATTTTTTAATAGAAGGGAGCCATTTTTTCTGCTTAGGAGTTTTAACTTCAGTGGCTTGTGCGCTACTTATAATATCCAGAACTCGATTTTTAAGATCAAAAGCATCCGTTAGATTTTGAGCATTATTGATGGCTCCGGCTGAGTCGTTGCTTTTTAGACAACTCGCAATTTTTTGCAAACTTTTCAGCACTTCGGATACAGTGTGGCTATCGGCGGCATCTCCAATATCCAATCGAGACACAAATAAACCAGACTCCAGAGAACTTAATGAATCAATAAACTGTCCCAGTTCAGTTGCCTTTTCTATGTTTCCTCTAACTACCCTTACATCATTGGCCTTAGATAAAATATTGTTAAAATCTGTACGAGAACTTTCAAGTAAAGTAAGATGATCTGGTCTGACATAAACAGGTAATAGTTCTGCTAATTTCTTCCCGGGGTGAAAGAAGACTTGTTGTAGACCATCCTCTAAAAGAACTTTTTCGATTAGTGGGACTAGTAGATCGCGTTGGAATCCAGTCATGTTATTTTCCAACTGGGTAAGTTGTTCTGAAACTCCAGTATAAAGTTTGCTGGGAACTAGGTAAAGGTTTTGAGGATCTAGACCTTCAATTTCTTCTTCAACTTCATTTAATAGATTTTGGTCAATGGCAAGCAGATCTTGCTTCACGGTCTTAGCCAATTCAGACACTCGATAAAAGTGAGTGGACTGTTCAAGCAAATCATTTTTAGTTAGTTCTGCTTTTTCATTTTGACTAAAATTGCGGGCACGAAGGTTACTAGTAGCAAGTTTTCTTGTATAGTCAACCAAGATCTTGCTTTGATTTTTAATTTTCTCTTTTTTCAAAGTATCAAACTGGGCAAAAGGGGTTTTGCCTTCCTGTTTTTTGATAAAAGCTTCGAATCTTTCTGAGCTAAGAGTTCGGTTTTTTGCTAAACGGTTGAATGAGGGCCGGTCTGTAAGAAGCTCGCCTGTTTTAGTCTGTAAAATGTTGTCAACTAGGGAGTAAGCTTTCATGCCTCCATCGTCTGTATAAAAGTTGAAGTTTATTTTTTTTTCTTCAAAGCTGAAACTAATTTGTTCTCTTGCTGGGCCATTGTAGCTAGTTCGGTATGCATCTTCGTGGAAGAAAATGTCTTTTCCTCCACCTTGGAACCACTTGATTAAAACTGGACTTTCCATCGCCTTTTCTAAGGCGATGAGGGTGTCAGTTTTTTCTGATTGGGCAAGTTCTTCAAAACTTAGCACATGTAGTTCTGGATTTTGTTCAGCTCCATTGACGCCAGTTCTCAACACATCTTCTTGCTTTGCTTGATCCATGGCTTCGTCCATGAATTTGCCTCTTACATTACGTTTTCGCAATGCATTGAGGGTATAACCCAGCTGTCGTGATTCTGGAGAGACTCCCTGTGCATTTTTTTCGCTGAGGTGTAAGTCTTTTAAACTGGGAACAGTGTACTCGGAAACTTCTGGTGAGTTGGAATGAGTTTTGGAAGAAAATTTTTCTGGCATTTGTTTTTTGTAAGATCACTAAAATGAGTATTACTCCAAATACTCTACCACAAAATTAGTCTTTTTTACTAGAGTTGAGTTGTTAATAACCAGATAGATTCAAGTAAAATTATTTTTAATCGTGCTATAATTGACTCCAATAGTATAAAAAACGTTCTCAAAGCGAGAGGAACGACTCAGCCGGGTTTAGGAATTGAAAATGAGTAATGACCGTCATTTTTCATTCTTGATTCTTATTCCCCCTTTTTCATTCTTTTCCACGTCATTAATTTTATAGGAGCCGTTTGGCAGCTAGCCAAGACGGAAAAATACATTTATGTCATATCCGACATACCCCAATACCTACAAGCGAGATCTGCACGTAGGCGATAAAGTCATTAGTATTGAGATCGGCAAGTTTTCACAACAAGTCAGTGCCTCGGTTTTGGCCACTTGTGGTGAAACTGTCGTTCACACGACGGTCGCTTTAGGTCGCGAATCTGACTTAGGCTACTTCCCGTTGTCACTTGAATTTGCTGAAAAATTATTTGCTGGTGGCATCATCAAAGGCTCCCAGTGGGTCAAACGTGATGGTCGGCCAACTGACGACGCGATTCTGAAGTCACGCGTCATCGACCGGACTATGCGACCTCTTTTTCCTGAAGGTTTGAAGAACGAAGTCCAAATCATCAACACAGTCTTCTCATTTGACAATGAAAATGATCCAGACATGATTGGTTTGGTAGCTACAGCTGTTGGTTTGGCTGTTTCAGAAATCCCTTTTGATGGTCCAGTGGGTGGTTTACGGATTGGATACCGCAAAGACGGTGGTCAATACGTCATCAACCCAACCAATGAAGAACGCAAAACCCTCGACATGGACTTGATCGTTTCTGGCACTGGTGAGTACATCATCATGGTCGAGTCGGGTTCTAACGAAGTCGAAGAAAATATCATCATTGAAGGTTTCAAAAAAGCCCAAACTGCTCTTGGTATTTTATGTACTGAAATCAATGAAGTCGCGGCTGAGATTGGCCGGGAAAAATTTGCAGTCAAAACTGACACAGAAGCGATGGCTGCCAAAGCTGCTTTTGCAAAAACAATTGGTGGTAAGTATCCAGCTGAGCTCAAGACTTTAATTGAGAAAGATGGCAAGTTAGAAGAGACAAATATCGACACTTTAATTGAACGAATTGTGAGTGAATTGAATCAAGGCAAAGCCGAAGACGCTGCTGATTTAGCCACCGCCAAACAAGTTAATAGTGCGCTTCATGAATTAATGGCCGAAGGCGCTCGCGAGATGATTTTGAATGAAGGCATTCGCCCTGATGGTCGGAAGACTGAAGAAATTCGACCAATCTGGTGTGAAACCGATGTCTTCCCTCGAACTCATGGTTCAGCTATGTTCAAGCGTGGTGCAACTCAAGCCGTGACGATCACGACTTTAGGTTCACCTTCACTCGGTCAACACATTGAAGACTTAGAAGGCAAACACGTTCGCCACTACATGCATCACTACAACATGCCTCCTTATGCATCGGGTGAAACCGGTCGTTTTGGAGCTCCAAAACGTCGCGAAATTGGTCACGGAGCTTTAGCTGAGCGAGCATTGTTAGCGATGATTCCTTCTCAAGAAGAGTTCCCTTATGCCATTCACGTTGTCACCGAAATTTTGAGTTCAAATGGCTCAACTTCAATGGCTTCGGTCTGTGGTTCAACTATGTCACTAATGACCGCTGGTGTGCCCATCAAACAACCAGTGGCTGGAATTGCCATGGGTTTGATCTCAGATGGTAAAGACAAATTTGTTGTTTTATCTGACATCCAAGGTGTGGAAGACCACATCGGTGATATGGACTTCAAAGTTGCTGGCACCAAAAATGGCGTCAACGCTTTGCAGATGGACATCAAGATCAAAGGTATCCCATTAGCTGTCATGGAACGAGCGTTGGAACAAGCCAAAGTTGGTCGGATGCACATTATGGGTAAAATGATGGAAGCGATTGCTGAGCCTCGTAAAGAACTCTCACCATACGCACCTAAGATTACTCAATTGACCATCCCAGCTGATCGAATCGGTGAACTGATTGGCCCAGGCGGTAAAATGATCAAGAGCATCATTGAACAAACTGGAGCTGAAATCGAAGTCGATGAAGATGAAGAAAAGAAGGTGGGTATTGTCAACATTTCTTCTTCTGATCAAGCTAAAATTGACGCTGCTTTCCAACTCATCAGTAACATGATGCGGACGATTGAAATTGGTGACGAGTTCGACGGTGAAATCGTTCGAATCGAAGTCTATGGCGCTTTTGTCAACATTTTGCCCGGTCGAGATGGATTAGTTCACGTCTCAGCCATGGGAACCGAGTTTATAAATGATCCAAATGAAGTCGTAGCTATGGGCCAAACAGTCCATGTTCGCGTCTCTGATATCCAAGATGATGGCAAAATCAAACTCTCGATGCTGACTGCTGAGCAAGAAGCTCAGGCTCAAGCCAAACGCGGTGACCGCGGCGGCTCAGACGGCCGTGATGGTGGTCGCCCACCTTTCCGAGGTGGACGCCCAGGTGGCTTCAGTGGTGGTCGCGGCGGTGACAGAGGTGGTTACCGAGGCGGTGATCGAGGTGGCAACGGTGGTGGTCGTTACTAAACCGGAGTCCAACGATACCCCTCAACTCCAAACCCGGAGTTGACTAACACAAAAACTAAGAAGGGAAGTGGCCGAGATAGGCGCTTCCCTTTTTTTTCGCTATACTGAGTGTGCAATGAAACTTAAAACACTCCAACAACAGGGTCGTTATGGCCTGCTTGATCTTCACCAAGTCAGTAGTTTGGCGGAGTGGTTAGGTCTTGAGATTAGTATTCCTTCCAACCAAGCCGTTCTTAAAGCTGTAGTCGCTGAACTAATAGATAGTTTGTCGCCGCATGCTTCAGGTTTAGTTCTGGATCCAGATATAGGTTTATCACAGATCAGGCAGAAATCTTCGAGTACGGGGTTGTTATTGCCACTGCAAGTGACAGGAGCTGAGGTCGATCCATTGGCTTTGCCAACTTTAAGCCCTGATTGGGGGGTTGAGCAAATAGCTAATAATTATGGGGTGGCAATGATCGAGCTTTTTTACAATCCAGCCGAGCCAGAAGCGTTGCTTAAGAAACAAATGGTGGCTGAACTAATGGATTACTGTCGTTACTTACAGATTGATTTAGCCATCAGACTTCGACTCTTCTCACCAACAGGTGAAATACTGGATGCCGATGCCTTTCAGGCCGCTCAAATTCAAGCTCTTCAAGAACTCCGGACTATCTGTCATTTGCTAGTGCTTGATAATCCAGGGACTGTTTTGGCAGCGGCGACGATTACGGCTGAGTTGGATATTCCGTGGTTAGTCTGGTTGGAGGCGCCAAAATATGATCAACTTAAAGATCAACTCCGAACTTGTGTTGAGAGTGGCGCCCGCGGCTACATGGTCGGCAGCAACCTGTGGCCCGAGTTGGGTAACCTCCGACGGAAGGATACTGGGCTGGATATGGCTGCGATCAAAGAGCTTTGTCAAACTACACTTCGCGATCGAATGATTGAATTGACGCGGATTGTGGCAGAAGAGGTTGTTTGAGAGCTGATTCTTTGGTATGCTCCAGATAGAATGTTTAAACTTTTGAGAGAACTAGCTAATTTTCTGACCGGCTTGATTGAGTTTGCTTTATTTTCTCGATTTGTGCTCAAGCTACTGGGAGCAAATCCAGCCTCAGATTTTGTTGGTTGGGTGTACGACACCACTCAACCCTTATTACAACCATTTTTATTTGCGTTTCCGACGCCGTCAATTCGAGGTGGCTATATTTTAGAGTTCACTACTTTGTTTGCAATTTTTGCCTATGCTTTCGTTGGCTACTTAATTCAGGAAGTGCTTGAAATAATTGACAGTCGGAAAATCAGTCGTCGATAAATTGCGGCTGATACTCGATTAAGAAAAAGGAGTTTTCTATGTTTACGTTACCTCAACTTGGTTATGGCTATGATGCACTCGAACCTCACTTCGATGCACAGACAATGGAGTTACATCACACCAAACATCACCAAACCTATGTCGATAAATTAAACGCTGCACTCAAAGATAACCCTGAGTTAGCCGCCAAATCAATCGAGCAATTAGTTCGTGAATTTGACCAAGTTCCAACTACTCTCCAAACAGCCGTCAAGAATCATGGTGGCGGTCACGCCAATCACTCACTTTGGTGGACAACGCTCGGTAAGACAACTGAAGCGCCAACGGGGGAGTTGGCAGCTGGTTTAACAAAACTTTGTGGTAGTTTTGATACGTTTAAAGAACACTTTGCGGCTCAAGCAACTGGTCTTTTTGGCTCAGGTTGGACGTGGTTAGTAGTAAATCCTAATCACTCACTCGAAATTATCACTACTCCCAATCAAGATTCACCACTGATGACTGGTCGAACCCCAATTTTGGGTTTGGATATTTGGGAACATGCTTATTACCTCAAGTATCAAAATCGTCGCCCAGAATTTATTGCGGCCTTTTGGAGTGTCATCAACTGGACTGAGGTTGAAAAGCGCTACACAGAAGCAGTAGAGTAGTAGATTGTGCTCCAAGTTATTCTCGACGTTGAAACTAAAAAAGCTTTTGATGAAGTCGGCGGATTTTTTCCTGATCGGTTAGGTATTTCTTTTGTGGGCGTCTGTATTCGAGAAAGTCATGACACAAAAGGTGAAATGCGCGGCTTTTTTGAACAAGACTTGCCAGAGTTATTTCCCATTTTAGAAAAAGCTGATGTGGTTATTGGTTTTAATGTCGATAATTTCGACATGCAAACATTTTTACCCTACTACAAAGCTGACATTACTAAAATTCCGACGCTCGATTTGTTGCTCCGAATTAAAGATAGTGCTGGTCATCGAATTTCACTCGATGCTGTAGCCAAAGAAACACTAGGCATTGGCAAAAGTGGCAATGGTCTCGATGCCATTAAGTATTATCGCAATCAAGAGTTTGATAAACTGCGAGACTACTGTTTGCAAGATGTAGCCGTCACCCGCGATGTCTACGACTATGGTCTAAAAAAAGGGTTGGTTAAGTTCCGGAATAAATGGAATCGGTTGCTTGACTGTCCAGTTGATTTTTCGTTCACGCCCAAAAAGAATGCGGGGATTCAGATGAGTTTGCTCTGAAATTCCCTTGGATCTTAAATCCACCCATTGACAGAATATTTGAGCGATCTGTAGTATTGATGATACATGGGTAAAACTTTTTACACTCCAAAAGCAACAGCAAAGACAGCCCCTTCGTTTTCCAAATTTCTAAAACCAAAGAA
>Ga0163154_10008504_pt1 | contig 11923 bp, 8 predicted proteins | sample OliLakLV19MP9P1_FD_148649 | JGI IMG/M metagenome (GOLD analysis project Ga0163154, IMG submission 148649) | Freshwater microbial mat bacterial communities from Lake Vanda, McMurdo Dry Valleys, Antarctica - Oligotrophic Lake LV.19.MP9.P1 | ecosystem: Environmental > Aquatic > Freshwater > Lake >... | reverse complement strand
TGCCTCGCCGACAATCTCTGCCACTTGAATCAGATTGCCCGACGCCTCTTTTGTCGCCACAATGTTCGCGACATCGCGAGCAAGACGCACGGTTGTTTTGGCGTCGAGATTGTGGGCGGTGCGTCCGGGAACATTGTACAGGATGCAGGGCGTCTGCGGCACGCTTTCGGCGATTGCCTTGAAATGCTGATACAGTCCTTCCTGCGAGGGCTTGTTATAAGGCGGAACCACCAGCAGAATCGCGTCCACGCCGATTTCCGCCGCCTCCTGAGACAGCACAATACTCGCCCGCGTATCGTAACCGCCCGTTCCTGCGATCACCGTGCCGCGACTTCCTGCCTCCTCTTTGACCAGCCGAAACAGCCGCAGTTTCTCCTCGTGCGAAAGCGTCGGTGACTCGCCCGTCGTGCCGCAAACCACAATCCCATCCGAACCGTTTCCGAGTAAATGCGCGACAAGATGGCGAACATTCGCCTCCTCTATCGCGCCGGTATTATCGAAGGGAGTCGCCATTGCCGTAATGACTTGCCCAAATCGTGCGTTCACTGCTTCCAATCCTTCCATAATGGGTCGGTGGGTCATTAGACCTCTTGCCTGAGTCCAGCAACAATTTATTTCTCGTGCAGGTCTCGTTCCGCCGTGCCGTGCTTCGCGCTCGAAGGGCAGGGGAATTTCGTCCGCAGGACGGCTGTTTTTGAGTCGGGTACGTTCTTGTACCCGACTCTTGCAAGAGGTCTAATGACCCAATGACCTAAACTTTGACCAATTGCATCCATTTTTCCGCGATCTGAATGCCGTTGAGAGCCGCGCCCTTGAGTATCTGATCGCCCGATAGGAACAAATCAATGGCGTTGTCGTCCGAAAGGTCAGGGCGAATGCGTCCCACCAAGATTTCATCGCGCCCGCTGGCTTCAATCGGCATCGGGAAATGGTTGCCTTCGCGGTCATCAATGACCACCACGCCGGGAAAATGAATCAGGGCTTCGGTGATCTCGTCTATGCTCGGACGTTTGCCATCCTCGAATTCGATATTGACGCTCTCGGAGTGGGCGCGAACGACGGGAACACGGATACAAGTCGCCGAGATTCTCAGGTTCGGGTCATGCAGGATTTTGCGCGATTCGTAGATCATTTTGCGCTCTTCCTCGTTGTAGCCCGTGTCGTCAATTTTCGTATTGTGTGAGAACAGATTAAACGCAATCGGGTAGGGAAAGATTTGCGGCGTGATGGGGCGATCCCGCAAAACCTCCTGCGTCTGCTCCAGCAATTCGTGGATCGCCTGCGCTCCCGCTCCGCTCACCGCTTGATAGGTCGAAACCACGACGCGGCGAATGGGAGCGAGACGGCGCAGCGGCTCCAACGCCATCAACAGCAAAATAGTGGAGCAGTTGGGGTTGGCAATAATGCCGTTATGTGATACAATGTCTTCGGGATTGATTTCGGGAATGACCAACGGCACATCGGGGTCCATACGAAACGCCGACGAATTGTCAATCACCAACGCCCCCGACGCGACTGCGTGTGGCGCGAACTCTCTGCTTCGCGACCCACCCGCCGAAAACAACGCAATGTCCACGCCCTCGAAGGCACGCTCCGTCAACAGCTCGACTGGATACGGGCGACCCTTATAAAACACCGTCCGCCCGACAGAACGCTCCGATGCCAAGACGCGCAACGATGCCATTGGGAACTCGCGCTGTTCCAACAAATTCAGAAATTCTGTGCCGACGGCACCTGTCGCCCCGACAATCGCGACATGATATTCTCTCATCTTTAGGCTTCACTTCCGTGGGATTTTGGTTGAACGAATAGTTTACCCCAAATTCCCCGTCAAATAACCCGCTTGACAGATGACTGCAATTGGCATATAATTTGCATATCTCGCCTCTAATGCTGAAAAATGCAGATTCCCGCAGAAAGCACGATGTATTGAGAAGTACTGCGCCGCTTGGTAGCAACGCACCCATTTTGTGAACAGTGACCCCTCCATCACTTCATTGTTCATGCACTGAGGCAGCCCACCGGCACAATTTCTTCACTTTCTCCGTACTAAAGTTTACGTCTGTTGGAATTGCAACTCTCTCACTCTTTTGCAGCATTATAGGGTCACGCATAGACTTTGCGTAGTGCGTCCTGCCCCCTCCGGCTCATGGGCAGACGGATTGCGCGATACGGCGCGGAGCCTCGAAAAACTCTGCGGCACGATAGGTTCAGTGAAGTAAATAAGGAAATACCCAAACTAAGGATTGGCTAATGCTGGAAAGCCTAAAACCGCTCTACCATCGGGGGAGTCAACTCGGAGAACAGTTGGTCGCCGATGGGTTGATTACGCCGGAACAATTAGACGAAGCGTGCAAACGCCAAACACAAAATAAAAAACGTCTCGGTGAAACCCTGCTCCAAATGGGGTGTGTTGTCCCGAATGTTTTGGGCAAATACCTCGCCGCCGCCACCAAATGCGAATTCGTTGAACTCGCCGACTTTCCGATCACGCCCGAAATTGCCCACCTGATCACCGAATCTCGCGCCCGAAAACTGCAAGCCCTGCCGATTCGGGATCGCGGAACCGATGTCATGATCGCGATGGTCGATCCGCTGAACTTGGGAGCCATTGACGAGATCGCCGCCCTGCTCAATCGCCGTGTCACGCCGATTCTGGTGTTCGAGAACGATCTCAACGACGCGATCAACAAAATTTTCGATGTCAGCAAAAAAGCGCACGGCATCATTTTGGAGATCGAGCGCGGCGACGCTCTCGCCTTCGAGATCGAAGAGAACGAAGACGAACTTCTCCGCAGTGCCGAAGACGCACCCATTGTCAAACTCGTCAACAGCATCATCGCTTCTGCCATTGCCCGCGAAGCCAGTGACATTCATATCGAGCCGCAGGAGAGTTCGGTGCGGGTGCGTTTCCGCTTGGACGGCATCCTTTACGATGAGATGACGATCCCTCACGGGTATCGTGCGGCAGTCGCCTCACGCATCAAAATCATGGCACGGTGCAATATCGCCGAACGCCGCCGTCCCCAAGACGGGCGCATTCTGTATCGCGGGGACGGCGGGCGCGAAAACGACTTGCGCGTTTCGATCCTGCCGACGGTCTACGGCGAAAAAGTCGCCATTCGTATTCTCGAACGCAATAAAAAGCAGACGAATCTCGAACAGATGGGATTTTTCTCTGAACAATTTCAGGTGTTCGAGCAGCTGATCAAGCGTCCGCATGGCATGATTTTGGTTACGGGACCGACGGGGAGCGGCAAAAGCACAACACTGCAAGCCGCCCTCACCAAGATCAACAGCGCGGCAATCAATATCAGCACCATCGAAGACCCCGTCGAATATCTCATTCCGGGCGTCAATCATACGCAAGTGGATGCCAAAATCGGGGTCAACTTTGCCAGCGGACTGCGAACGCTCGTGCGCCAAGACCCCGATGTGATTATGGTCGGAGAGATTCGCGATAAGGAGACCGCCGAGATCGCCATTCAAGCCGCGCTCACCGGTCACCTTGTCTTTTCGACGCTCCATACCAACGACGCGCCGGGAGCCATTACGCGCCTCATCAATATGGGTGTCGAACCGTTTCTCGTGGCATCCGCTCTGGTCTGTTCCGTCGCACAGCGGTTGGTGCGAACGATCTGTCCGCATTGCCGCGAAGACGTTCCGGCAACAGTCGCCTCGCTCGACGCGCTCGGTATTCCGCACTCGGAAGCGTTTACGACTCGGCTGGCACGCGGGCGCGGCTGTCCGAAATGCGCCAATCGCGGGATGCGCGGACGTACCGCCGTGTTCGAGATGATGCCTGTCACGCAGGAAATTCGCGAATTGACGATGAATCGCTCTTCCAGTGCTGTGATCGCGGAGATGGCACGCCGTCAAGGGATGAAAGCCATGCGCCAAAACGGAATGCGAAAAGTCTTGCAGGGAGTCACCACGCTGGAGGAAATCGTCCGCGTGCTGACAATTGACGAAGAGGCGTAAGAAGGAAAAGGAATGCCGACGTTTCAATATACAGCGAGGGATCGCAACGGAAATCCGGTACAAGGCGTCGTGATGAGCGCGGACGTGGACACTGTCCGCGAAATCTTGCGCGAACGCGAACTCTTTTTGACGAGTGCCGTTCCCCAATCCAATGCGACGACTTCCCATCAAGAGATGGGCGGCGTTCGGGCGAAGAACAAGGGACGCCGCGCCAAAATCAACGATATTGTTGTCATGAGTCGGCAGCTAGCAACGCTGGTGCGTGCCGGTTTGCCGCTCAACGAGTGCTTGTATACCGTCGCACTCCAAAGCGATAACCTCTATTTGCGCGAAGTGCTGCAAGAGGTACGGCGCGATATTCTTTCGGGAAGCAACTTCACCGAAGCCGTTTCGCGCCATCCCGACATTTTCAACGAACTCTATATCGCGCTGATTCGCGCCGGTGAAGCCGGTGGTGTCCTTGATGAAACGCTGGAAACGGCGGCAGAACAGTTCGACAAAGAGGCGGAGCTGCGCGAAAAAGTCCGCTCGGCGTTCACCTATCCTATTATTGTTACCGTCGTTGCGGTTTTGGTCGTCGGCTTTCTTGTCTTGGTCGTGATTCCGCAATTCGCCAGTTTCTACGCCTCGTTCCGCGCCCAGCTGCCCGCCATCACACTGCTTCTGCTCAATATCAGCAAAGTGGCGATGAATCCCTATTTCGAACTACTTTTTTGGACGCTGATTCTCGGAACCGTGTTGTTTATCCGCCAATCGATCAAGACACCGAAAGGGCGCGAACGCTGGGACAGACTCAAACTCAAAATTCCGTTGTTCGGTCCGCTGAACCGGAAAATCGCCGTCGCTCGGATGACGCGAACCCTTGCGGCAATGGTGCGAGCCGGTGTGCCGATTCTGCAATCACTGGCGATCTCGGCGCGGGTTTCCAACAATGTTATTATCACGGCGGCGATGGCGCGGGTCGCCGAATTTGTTCAGCAGGGAGCGCGGCTCTGGATGCCGATGGAGCAGACCGGCGAATTTCCACCGATGGTAACGCGCATGATTGCGGCGGGCGAAGAATCCGGTAACTTAGATGAGATGCTTGCGGAACTCACCCGATTTTATGACCGCGACATCGAATACACCGTCCAAAAACTGACTAAAATGCTGGAACCGCTTCTGACGGTTGTCATTGGAAGTATCGTTCTTTTCGTCTTGCTCGCTCTCTATATGCCGATCTTCAACCTGACGAACGTTCTGAAGCGTTAGGGCGTCAAAGAGTTGTCAAACGGGCAAAATTAGACGATTCCGAGTCGAAATGCAGGTATTTTTTAGGGGAAAGCAGGAGTTTTGATTCATTTTGTGCAAAACTTTGTAGGGGAATATGCCATGAAACGCAGAAACGTCGCGAAACGGCAACGAAATACTCGGCGAAAGCAACGCGGCGCGGCTCTGGTCTTCGCACTGGTCGCTGTCATAGTTATCTCCATTCTGACGCTGGCGACGGGGCGACTCGTCGGCGGGCATCTGGCATTGGAGCAGAAAGCCGAGGGCTACTCTCGCGCCATCAATATCGCCGAAGCCGCAGCGAACTGGCAGCTCAACCGGATGTCGCGCAGCAAACTGCCCGGCGATACCACCAGCATTCCCGGACGCCTCACCTATGAAGAGGTCAACACATGGGGTGAAGGTGCAGGAGGCGGTCCCGAACCCTATTTCGGAACCCTGCCTACTGCCGATCTTGGAACGGCGTTCGATGGCAATGCCACAGTTTGGGTGCGGAGCGGAGCGGGCGGAAATTCGGAAGGTATCGGAAAATGGACATCGCCGGAAGATGCAGTGATTTATGCTCTCGGTCAAGACCCTGTTACGCGCATCTCACGCGGTGTGAAATTCAGGGTAAAGCCCGTTGGTCTCTCCGATCCTTATGCACTTTTTGGCGTGAATGGACTCAATTTTGACAGTACTCCGAGTGGGGGCGTTGCTGATGGCGGCGCGGCAAGCATTATCAAAGGATTTATTGGTTCCAATGGTCTTGTCAGCAGTGATGCCGCGATCTTACCAATAGGAGGAGCGTACAGCCTCGGATGCCGTTTAGGACCGGATGCGACAATGTCACCAGCAGCCGGTTCTTGGCCCGCTGGGTGGGATTTTCCGCGTCTGCTTGATGCCGTACAATGGCCGAAAATTGATCAAGTCATAGGTTTTATGTATCAAGGGCGAAGTGTTGCTGATTGTGCAACGGCAAACGACAATACGCAGATCGAAGTGATGAGTTCAGAATCTGGAAATTTTTCGCCGCTACGCGAATCCAGTGGCAATATCGTGACCGCATTGACTTCAACACAGTTTGATCGTTCGATCCTCTATCAGGGACAATATCGCGTCATTCGTCTTCGTGCTAGCGAGAACGCTGCTAACGGCAATTTGTTCTATTTCAGTGCGATTCAAATGCGTCCGAATGACGTGTTAATTCTCGACAGCAGAAAGTTCTATGATCCCTCCGATACGACGCCACCCGCGGGGTATCAACACACAATCCGCATTCTTATCAACAACGCCAATGTGGGCAGCCAAACAACAGTAACTAATCTGGCATATTTTCAGGCGGATTTGCCAGACCAGACAGCGGGGGAAGTCACTCCTGAACCGTTCGCTTGCTTTTGGTACAATAACACAGCCGGTGTATTCAACTATCAGCCTGCACACCCTTATGCGGAGAGATTCTTCGAGCCGGGAGGAGCAAATCCGTTGTTCCGTTATCAACTCGACCCCACTTTACGCGGAATTGTCTATGGTGTCAACAGTCTGTCTGCGCCGGGTAATCAAGCAGGGGACATCAATATCTCCGGGAAATCTGGTTTTACCGTAAAGGTAAGATCGCTTGTTGGCAATCATGTCAACATTCTTGGTCCTGTTACTATTGAATGGTCTTTCAATCAGGACTCGGCAATAGAGGACAATAAAAACCCGAATATGTATGTGCTGTACTACAGCATCTATCGCAGAATTTTTGGTGAAATGAGTCCTGACGTTGACCCACGCGACCTCAGTGATCCTGGGGTGCAAGCCTCTCCTGTTTACGATTATGGAAGGTGAGGCGATGACGATGCACTCTCAAAAATCAACGCGGACTTTCTCCTTACAGCGTAAACAACGCGGTATCACTTTTGTCGAGTCGCTGGTTGCGGCGGTCATTGTTGCGACGGCTCTTGTTGCACTGGTGTCGACATGGATTTATTCCGTGCGGGCGGCGATGCTCGCTGATGCTCGCTCCGGTGCGTATCAGGTGGCGCGTACTGTCCTTGAACGGGCGCGTGCCAATGATTGGCGAAGACTTAACGCGGGAACCGTTGTGAATCAACCTACGATGATAAGCACCCCTGCTCCGACCAACAGCCGAAGCAACTGGATTTCGCCGAGTATTCTACGCTATCGCTTCTATGATGGAACATTGGAAGAGTTGGGAGGCGGCAACAACAATCAGGAACCGCCCGATCCTCCTGCCAACGCGGAGTTTCGAGCGACAACCACGGTGACGGCTTCACCGGACAGCACCCGTCCCGGAAACCGCGAGGATTTGCGCCTGATTACCATCGGTGTAGACATTCATAAAATCAACACGGATGGAACGGTTCAAGCCGATCCAATGACGACACTGCAAACCTGCTTGACGCAAGGAGGGCTACTATGAAAACGCGCTCTTTCGCACGGCACGGTATGACGCTCACCGAATTGATTGTCGGCTTACTTCTGGTTTCGATTTTGGCGACGGCAGTCATGGTTCTTTTTCGTACCAGTTGGCTCTCTTATCAAAATCTTGTCTGGCAGTCTAAAGTGAATATGGAGGCACGGCGCACGCTTGACGATATTTGCGATTCCTTACGGATGGGAGGAGCGAATATCGATCTTACATCGCCAGATTATATCAATCCACAATTTAATGTCGGAACCCCTAATCGCGTTGCATTTTTTACGCCGCCTAACGCCAGCGAAATAAGTTATGAGGTTCTTCCAAACAGTGACGGTCAAAGCTATTTGAAGCGCCAACAAGTTGGGGACTGGAAAATGGTCGGGCAGCACATTAGTCGTGTTGAGTTCGAATACGAATATCGCTTGCCCGCCACGAGTGAAAACGACACGAGTTGGCAGTCGTTGCGGGTTTCCGCTCCCAATCGTGATATTCGCTATCTCGTGCATACCGTCTATGTAACGGTCACCGCAGAAGTGTCTCCTTTTGGCAGTGGCGGCACCACATATACCCGACGCATGACAAGTGCCGTCCATCTGCGCGGTCCGTACAATACGCGCACGCCGCGTGCAAAATATGTGCCTTAGTGTGAGTAATTTATGGCAAACCTGAAACGAACCCTGTTAGGAATTGATATCAGCCCGAACGAAGTCCGCATGGTCGAAATGCGCGGCGGCACTCCCCCACGCATTCTCAAAGTCGGAACCGTTCCCTTGCCGCAAGGCGCGGTCAGCAATGATCAGATCGCACAGATCGACACCGTCGCGGATTTGGTGCGCGGTCTCCATACGCGCCTCGGCTGTACTGCCCGCCAAGTCGTCTGCGGAATGAACATTCAGAGCGTCGTCACCCGTATTCTGGCTATCCCGCGTGTTCCCGACGCCGACCTGCGCTACGTCATCGAGGGCGAACTCCAGCATTATCAGGTTTTGCGGACAGGCACAGGAGCCTTCGATTATTTCCGGCTCGATGCCGCCTCGCAAGGGGAAGAGACGCCGCCCTCCGTTCTCGTCATGGCGTCCGAAGAGCGCGTTGCATATTCGTATCGGCAAGTCATCGAGAAAGCGGGCTTGCAGCTTCTTGCCCTCGAACCGATCACGCTCGGATTATACCGCGCCGCCTATCCCGACATCGAAAACCAACCTGCCGCGTTGTGTCTCGCCGTCACGTCGCAACGCTCGGAACTCTCGATTCTGGATCACGCTCAAATCCGTCTCTATCGCCGTCTCGAACTCGGCAGCGACGATATTGTGCAGGGCAGACGCCAAGCAACAGGATTTCGCGGCGCACCTGTGAGTCTCGTCGGCGAAGAGGAAGAGCAGAAACCGTACCCGGCATTTGCGTCCCGTCCGCCGCGTATTCGCCTCGATGAAGACGGCGATACCGCCGATCTCGAAGAGGAAACCGTCCCTGAATCGGTGCGTGTCGGCGCAACGGGTTCCTATGGAACAGCCAATGTCGGCAGCGGAGGGATTTTACCGCAAGCGGCGGTCTCCCTCGCCGATGAGGTACAGCGCACGCTCGAATACTATCAGCGCGAATACCCGAATGCCACCGCGATCAGCCGCGTTATGCTGACCACCAACGACCCTGCCGCCGCGAATCTGCGCGACTGGCTGGCACAGACGCTTCGCATGGAAGTGCGCCTTGTTTCGCTTCCGTCCGACCCGACGATGCCTCGTAACGTGGCAGTGCAGCTCGAATCTCCGCAAGGGCTGAAATTCCTCGGTGCAGTCGGTTTGGCGATGCAGGCGTTTACCGGCGACTGGAAATATGTGCCGCGCTTCAATTTGGCTCCCGGCGGACAAGCGGCGGCGATCCCGATTGAACGCGACAAACTGACCGCCGTTCTCATTGCCTCCATCTCGATTCTCGCAGGCGGGCTGTTCTTCGGAATCATGTTCAACCGTCAGGCGCAGGATTCCAATCAGCGCATCAGAGAGCTGGAAGGAACACTTGGCACGACGCGCCGCGATTATACGAAGATTAGCAAACAAATCGAAGATGAGAATACACTGAAATATATCGTCAAAAGTGATGCCTTGCCCGCTCCCGATATGCTCGATCTGGTGACACAGAATATGCCGGTCGGCGTCGGATTGATTGGCGTCGAACTGCGGCGCGACGGGCATCTCATCGTCGAAGGCAATGCCAAAGACCCGCAATTGTTCAATGCCTATTATCTCGGCATTATGTCGTGTGAGTATTTTGTCAATGCCAAATGGACGCAGCTCAAAATCGACCCCAAATCGCAGCTGACAAACTTCAAGATCGAAACCAGTCTGCGCGGAACCAAAGACGTTTTCTCGCCTTCGTCTTCCGTGCCGGGATTGCCTTAAAGGAGAACCTGCATTCTATGAATACGCGTTTCAATTGGATGAATATCGCGCTGGGCGGGTTTTTCTGTGTCTGTCTGCTGCTGGCAGTTCTCTATGGTGGCTATCAACGGGACAAAGCGGTTCGCGCTGGGCAAGCCGCCGAACAAACGAAAAAACAAGTCGCTTTCGAAGAGGAAACTTTAAAACGTATCCTCGGCGACTATAAGCCGCTAATCTCTTTTCTTGGCGCGGAAGACAACGGACGCGAAGACTCCGACTTTTTCGCCCTGCTGCAAAGTATTATGCGTGCCGCCGATGTACGGCAAGTCTCGGCACAGCGGGTTGCTTTGGATGCACTGCCGACTATCGGGGCAGGAGACACTCCTTTGAATTCTGCCGAGACAAGCAGTACGACGACCACCGAAGCGGAAAAAGCCAAACTCAATTTGCCGTCCATTGCAAACCTGCCGCTTGGGACACGTGCCGTCACTACGCGAATTGAGGTACAGGGCAAGTATGCAAACCTCCGAAACTTTATTGGACAGGTGCATAATTTTCGTTATAAAAAGCGTGCCATCAACGTCAACAGCGTGAAAATCGCCTTTGCCGATGAAAAAGGGACACTGCAAGCGACCCTGAATTTGACCCGATTTATCTATCCGCGACAGGCGACACAGCCGACACTCAGCACCGACCCGCTCTCGGAAGCGATCCGAACCCGCGCAACGTCTGGGGCATTGGAAATGGGTCGCCCCGACAAACCCGCTCCGGCGCGTCCGGCAAACTAAACTGTTCTTTCTGCCCGCCTTGTGTTTCCCTAAAAAACACAACCAGAAACCGTGCAAATTTTTGCACTAAGGGCTATTGTGAGGAGAATACAACGCGATGCTTACGCGCACAAAATGGCTTCCAACGCTGTCCTGCTTGACTCTCGTCAGCACGCTCGCCGGAGCCGAACCCGTCGAACCCGCTGAAAAACTTCCCGCTGTTGCATCTCAACGGTTACTGCAAGGCATTCACTTCAAAACCGATGTTGGGACAGTCCTGCAAGCCCTTGCGCGGCGAGCAAAAGCGGGAATCGTCATTTCCGATGATGTCAAAGGGACGGTCGTTGTCGATCTTACCGATGTCACTATCGAAGAAGCCATTCGCATCGTCACGGCACAGGCAAAAGTCGCGTACCGGCGCATCGGCAATGTGTTCGTTGTCGCGCCCGTCGAAGGTATGAAAAAAGTTTTGGAACAGTATCTTGCGAACCAAGAAGAGCAGATCGTTCTCCGAAATATCCCTGCGGCGCAAGCCGTGACCCAACTGACCGAAGCCGTTCCCTTTGTGACAGCACGCGCTGCCGGCAAAAGTGTGCTGCTTCTTGGTGCGCCCGATGATCTCATTCGCGCCCGTAAACTTATCGCCGACATAGACACAATTACGGAGGGAGAGCCGACAGACGTTGCGGCAATTTCGCTGACCTATGTGGCGGCAGACGACATTCAGAAGGTGATTACGCAGTCGTTCCCTTCTCTGAAAGCTCAGGCAGTTGGCGATACCAGCGTCTCGATCACAGGACCGCGCGGTGATTTGGAGCGGGCAAAACTGTTGATCAAAGATTTGGATAAGGGCAAGGAAGCCAATGCCCGCTGGCTTGTTTATCAGGTCAAATATGCCAGTCCATCTGCGCTCACGCAATCGTTGCAGCAAACACTCAAAACTTTGACAGTCGTCACTGGTCCTCAATCCTACTACATTCCTCCGGCACAACTCCAACTACTGACGGCTCAATCTTTGGGCGGTCAGGGCGGGCAGGGTGGAGGACAGGGCGGCGGTCAAGGCGGCGGTCAAGGCGGTGGAATTGGGGGTGGAGGACAAGGTGGTGGAGGACAAGGTGGTGGTC
>Ga0163154_10008503_pt1 | contig 11923 bp, 10 predicted proteins | sample OliLakLV19MP9P1_FD_148649 | JGI IMG/M metagenome (GOLD analysis project Ga0163154, IMG submission 148649) | Freshwater microbial mat bacterial communities from Lake Vanda, McMurdo Dry Valleys, Antarctica - Oligotrophic Lake LV.19.MP9.P1 | ecosystem: Environmental > Aquatic > Freshwater > Lake >... | reverse complement strand
GGTCCTAGATCATGTCCTCGCAAATGCCGACCACCCCAACGAGCTACCCCCCTTTCCGCTACCAAGAAGCGTTCGAACAGTGCCGCGCCGAGGCGGAGGCTATCCCGGCAGAGGCGCTGTTGCCCGTCAATGTCGACATCCCCTCCATATCTCTCGTGGCGCTTGGCGCGCTCCCGAACGTGATGCGCCTGCGACCCGAGGTCGCACTGGTTTCGGCCGCACACGCTGCATCGATCGACAGGCTCGAGCGCTGTGCCCTGGCAGCGGCTCACGCTCACACGCGACACCTGGCAGAGGCCGGGCCCGAAGGGCAGCTCGGCCCGCTGGTCGCCGACCTTCTCAAGACCCGGCAGCTCTTGGAACACGACGCACGTGCCCTCGCCAATCGCGGATTGCTCGACGGCTCGCGTCTGGCTGAGCTCGAAAACAAGACTTCGCACAAGTCAGTCGCCTTCGACGTGATGCTGCGATGCACGCTGTTTCGCAATGATTGGCCGAAGGTACAGAACCGCACGGCCGTGGTCGAGGCGGACTTACAACAGGCAGAAAGTCTCGCAGACCGGCTTGCCAATCTCGTCGCTTCGCGCGACATCAAGGACCCGGCGACCGAGGCAACTGTAATTCGCCAGCGCATGTTCACCTTGCTGGTCACGACCTACGACGACATTCGTCGTGCCATCGGCTACATCCGCTGGAAAGAGGACGATGTCGATGTGTACGCCCCGTCGCTGTATCGCAACAACGGCCAGCGTAGGGCGAAGACCACTGACATCGAGCCGGTGCCGACGCCCGGCCCGGCTGCAGGCGCAAGCCCTGGCTCGACGCCGGCCGATGGCAGTGGCAACGCTGCCTCGGCGCCGGTCGGCATGCCGGGTAGCGCGCCGTTCACCCGCTGACGGTGCCCACGATGCAGCCCTTGCTCCACCTCGGGACTTCGCGCTCACTCGATGGGCGCGGCGACCCCGCCAAGCTCTGCGTGCCGGCGAACCACCTTGTCACGCACTCGGTGATTCTCGGTATGACCGGCAGCGGAAAGAGCGGATTGGTGACCGTTATGGTGGAGGAGGCGCTGCGCGCGGCGATCCCCGTGCTGGTGATCGACGTGAAGGGCGACCTCCCGAATCTGATGCTCGCCTTTCCCACCTTCGACGCCGCCGCGATTGCCCCCTGGGTTGAGGGTGGGGGGTTGGAAGGTGGCCAAGTCGAAGGTGGGAGTGCTGCTCTTGACCTCGCCACCCGTTTGGCCGCGGAGCGGCAGCGCGGCCTGGCGTCGTACGGTATTCAGGAGCAAGATCTGCGGGACTTCGCCGCACGCACGCGCATGCGGGTGATCACCCCCGGCAGCGACGCGGGTGAGCTCTTGCATGTGCTCTCGTCGCTCGAGCGTCGCTCCAGCCGCTGGGACAGCGATGTCGACGGCGCGCGTGCGTCCTTGTCCGCGGCCATCTCGCTTGTCCTGCGGCTATTGGGTCGCGACCCGGACCCTGCACGCAGCCGGGATCATGTGCTGCTCTCCGTATTGGCAGAGCGGCGCCTGCTCGCTGGCCAAGACGCCGACATTCCGGCGTTGATAGCCGATGTGATTCAGCCTGAAGTCGAGTCGATCGGCGCGCTCGAGGTCGAAGCCTTCATGTCGAAGAAGGCGCGCAAAGACCTGGCGGCGGCGCTCAACAACCTACTTGCCGCGCCGTCGTTCGCCAATTGGCGACGAGGAGCGAGCCTCGATGTACAGAGCTGGATGAGCCCACAGGGCGGGCGCACGCCAGCGACGATCATCTCGGTCGCGCATCTCGATGACGAGGAGCGCGCGCTCGTGCTCGGCGTCGTGCTCGAGGAGATCTTGACTTGGGTGCGCGGCCTGCCGGGCTCACAGGCCCTGAAAGCGCTGATCGTGTTCGACGAGACGTATGGCTTCTTGCCGCCGCATCCTGCGTCGCCTCCTACCAAGCGGCCGCTCGTCGCGCTGATGAAGCAGGCGCGCGCGTTCGGTGTCGGCGTGGTGATCGCCACCCAGAACCCGATGGACCTCGACTACCGCGCGCTGAGCAACGCGGGCTTCTGGGTGCCTGGGCAGGCTGCAAACCGACGCCGACCGCGCTCGCGTCATCGACGGGCTGGCCAACGAGGCCAACGTAGGCGAGACGACGGAAGAGCTCGCCGAAATGTTGAAGCACCTCTCCCCGAGGTGGTTCATCGTGTGCAACATTCACGCCGGCCGCTCGATGTTGCTGCAACCGAGGTGGGCAATGTCCTTCTTTGCGCGGGCCGATGACGCGGCGAGAAATCCAGCGAGCGCGGGCTGTGGGTGCGCGCTGAGCGTGAAGAAGGGGGGCCTGCGTCGAGCCGCCGGGCCGATTCTTGACCGGCGCTCGGCGCCCACATGGCCGCATGGGCAGCCAGCTGCCGAAAAAGACCACACGCGCACTTTTTCACGCAACTGGAGAGCTCGGTCGTCGATATCGTCTGCACGACCCGAAGATCATCGCCGTTGAACATGCCTCGCTGAGGCAGCGCCTGGAAACGAGAAAGTTCGCCAATGAATTCACTCTCCGTCGAAGATTTCGCGGTCGTGCTTGCCCACCTCGAGCACTTTGGTGCCAGCCAATCGGCCAACGTGCTCGGTCAGCTGAAAGTGCCAGAGCGGGCGCTGCTCGACGCGGCAAACACTATCCCGCTGACGATGGCAGACCAGCTCTCCAAAGGTGAGTCGATCGTGGCCGCCCAGTTCCAAGATGCTTTCCAAACCTCCACCAACCGGTTGGCTGAAACGAAACCGCACGTCCAACAGCTCACACCTCTCGGCGCGCCGCGTACAGCCTTGGCGCGTCCTGCGGACCCGATGGTCGACGCAACACTCGACCCTATGAGTGGCCTCCCTCCTTCCCGGGCTACCCCATTTCGTGCGGGCCCCGCCATGCAACTTGCACCAACAGCGCCCCGAATGCTCGGTGAAGGAGGCGAAACGATTGGGCTCGAAGCGCAACCGGCGGATGCCCTGCCCTTCGGCAGCCAGGTCTTCTCGACGTGGAGCGTCGAAACGTACGCCAACTACACTGCTGAGCGGCGTTGGCTCGACACCGACGCAGTTCGCCAACAATACGGGCTGCGCGACGGCGCAGACGAACATGCCCTCATGGTGCACTTCAACCGGCGGCTGGCCAGCGAGCCGGGCATGCGCGAGCGCTGGACCGAGCTCGTGCAACGCAGAGCTCGAGAGCTCAGCCGAGGCTGAATGCTCTTCACCAACACCACGCCGCTATCCGCGCGCCTTTCGATCGGGCGCGGGTTACCAGATGGGCTGCGCCCTGGCCTGCTTCTGGCAAAGGCCACGTTTTCCTTCGACGAGCGGGGCCGAGCCCGGCTCGATGACCAAGATCCATTGCCGCTACTCGATGCCGATACCGCAACGCCGCTCGGGCTGTTGCCTCGCGACAACTTGCCCCGGAATGACCCGGCTTTCGAGGTGTTTCTATTGGGCAAAGCCCATGCGCCTTTCGGAAGACCGGTGCCGCACGTGCGCGTCGCGCTGGCTGTCGCGGATTGCAGGCGTGAGCTGGACGTGTATGGCGACCGATTTTGGCTGGGTCGCGGCGCCGACGCTGCGCTGTCTGCGCCAGCGCCTTTTCTGGAGATGCCGCTCACCTATTCACGCGCCTTCGGTGGAACGGCAGACATCGAGATCGATGTCGACTCGCCGGTCGAGGTCCACTACCCAGAGAATCCGGACGGCGTCGGCTTCGACCTCGAGCCCATTGCCGACGGTCTGCATCGGGACCTCAACTGCCCCGCGGGCTTTCCGCGTTTCACGCTCGAACGCGGCGTACCCAACATCGAGTCGGCCGACAGTCCGCTACGTCGATGGTCGGACAATCCGCAACCGGAGGTGTGGTGCGCGGTGCCGCTTTCCGGGGCGATTCACAATCGCAGGTCGTATTTGCTCGATCCCGATGGCGGGGTGAATGCGCGTGCGAAGCCGCAAATCGGCCAATTCTATCGAGCGCACCCAGGCTGGGTGCTCCCGGAGGCGCCGGGCAAGGGGGCCCCTATTGTCCTCCACAATCTTACGAAGAACCCGTCATTGGAGCTTCGCTTCCCGAACCTGGATGTGTACTTCGACTACGCGCTCGGACCTCGTGACGGCTCGCGCGCGCTCGGGCCACGGGCCATCATTCTGCTGCCAGAGCAGCAGAAATTCGCAGTGCTCTTTGCACTGACGTTCGTCGTCGACCCCCCCACTGGTGCAGAGCGCTCGGGGCGCCTGCGGATCAAGGAGCAGCTCTGATGCCCACCGTACCTGTCAGTGCCCAAGCGGACATCACCAATGGCTCCGGATTTCATTGCCTCTTGGCCATGTTCGTACCGGACGTCTGGGAAAGCGCGGCGCCCATGAATCACACCCCGGGCAGCTGGGCGGGTCGGCACAGCTTCACATTCAGCGTCCTTTTCAACGGCCAATGTATCGTGCTCGAAGGCCACGATCAGGGTCCGCTACTTTTCCATTTGCCCATCAATGATTATTGGCGTTGCCTGAAGAGCAATCGAAAACCCAACTATTCCACGAGCCTGGTGAAGGCCAACAAGAAGTCGCTCGCATGTATCGATGACAAGCACTCCATCATGACTTGCGGCGACCCGGTCTCCTTGCCGACTGGGATGAACTGTACCAACGCGGCGCATAACCTCTTTATCGGCATGTCGTTTCTCGACGAGCTGAAGGGCGAGGTCGCCATCGCTTGCTCCATGATCACGGACGTCTTCATGTTCATTATCGAGCCAGCCGGAGTGATGAAGGACACGGTCGTCAGCCCGGCCAAGCTCGTGATGGATCTGTTTGGCGTCGATTACAAGAAAATGGGCGCCGGCGCGGGTGCAAATTTGGTGGGAAGCATTGTGGTCTCAGCCGCCACCGGCTGGAAGGAGCCCATTACCCTAATAAAGCTCGAGGCGGGGAACGGCTACCTGGCCGTGCAACACGAGGTCAGCTACAACCCCGACACCGGCGTCTGGGCGCACAAGGGAAGCAACAACGCGGTAGCTGCGGGAAAGCACGACTACGGAGGAGAAATTTATCGACCCCCGCCCGAGCACGTGCCTGCAAAGCACACTCCAGCCGCCACGGAATGGGGCAAAAAGCTGTGACTACCTTGCCTCCACGCGCATTTTTTCAGCTGGGCAATGGCCGGCAGCTTTCGATTCGTTTTCGCCTCGTTTGGTCGGACTCCGCGCCGCCCCGCCACGAGCCAATGGTACTGACACGCCCGTTCGGCCTTCCCATCGGCGATGGCGTCGCCGCCCGAGCCTCCACCGATGTCTTCCTCGAAGGCCACGCGTATCCGGCTGGCGTTGGTGAGTGTTCCTCCAAAGTCGCATTCCGCTGTGCTGAGCTTTCGCGACAGCTCGTGGTATCAGGGCCGCGCCTGGCGCAGATTCGAGACGGTCGCGTGACGTTCTCCGACGCAAAAGCGTTCGAGCGGGTCGCACTCACTCACCAGAACGCCTACGGCGGCGGTCTTGGCGGCGACCGCGCCTACCCGCGGAACCCTGCCGGGAAGGGGTTCGTCACGCGAGACCGCATTGCAGACAAAGACATCGAGCTCCCTCTCGTCGAAGAGGGAACTCGCCTCACGGCGATGAACCTCATCGCAGAGTGGGCCGAATGGTGGCGACAACCCCCGCCGGCCATTGTCGAGCCTTTGCTACCTACCAACATGCCCCGTCTCTTCCACCTCGGTATCGATGGGCTGTACCCGCTTCCCGGAAAGAGCGCCGAGCGCTCGCTGGCCGAGCTGCTGCAAGAAGCGCCACCCCACTCGCGCTTGTCGAGCCTGCCGGAAGGTGCGCCGATCGAGGTAAACGGTTGTTTGCCGAATTCCGCACCCTTCCGTGCACGCGCGCCGCGTGCGCCCCGCTACAAAGTTACGGTGGACGGGAGACAAGTCGACGCAGAGGCCCGCGCGCAGGTCGTCCGCCTGCGTCCGGAAGCAGGCGAGCTTTCCATCACCTACGCCATCGAGCACGGCCTCGCGCGCACGTTTCTACCTGGCATTCACGCGCGAATCCCGATCGCGGTCGACGTCGAGGGAACGCACATCGCCTTCCCTACCGAAGAGCCTCTTCTAGCACAGCTTCGCCGCGCCAAGGCCAAGCTCGAAACATCGGAGCAATCATGAAGCAGCCCATCAGCGACTCTGCCCAGCCAGTCGAGCCAGTCGCCTCCCTGACGTCGAACCTTGACGCCATCGAACCTGGCAAAGCCAGCGCCCCGCTGGAGTTTGCCGAGTGCCTGGAAGATTGTCACCCGACCATGAACGCTCGAGTGAAGGTGGCGACGGGGAGCTCGAGCTATTGGGTCTTGTGCTTGACCAACATCCGACCCCGCGTGGGCGACAGGCTTCTGGTCGCACAGGTGGGCTCGGAGGGCGAGCGACTGGTGGTAGGTGTGGTCGACGGCTTACGAGAGCGTACGCCGCCCCACCCGGCAGGCGTGCAAACGCGGCGGATCCGCGATGACGAGGCAGTGATCATCGAGTCACCCGGCGGCGAGCCGCTCGTGGAGATTCGTGCCGAAGCAGGTCGAACGACCTTGCGGATCATTGCCAAGAAGACTCGCTTCGAGGCGACTGGCCACCTTGAGCTTGCTGCTGAATCCGTAGCAATCGTTGCAAGCAAAGGCCCAATCAAGCTGACAGCGACCGAAGACGTGCGAGTCGTGGGCGAAACCATAGAGTTGAACTGAGGTGAATCATGGATCGATCCGAATCGTTCTTCTTCGCGTGGCAAGGCGCACATGGCGTCCAAGGTCCCTGGCGCCATCTCCTGGTGCTCGAGGCCATCGGTCGCGAGGCCATTAGCGCCGACTACGAGTACGACATCGAGCTTGCGCTGGCTGAGGGCGCCACTCCGGTCGCGCTGCCCGAGTTGCTTGCATCGCGCGCAACCCTTCAGATTCGGTCCCAGGCAAGCGAAACATTTCGCTTGGTACACGGCATCATTACCGAGGCCGAAGAGATTGCGGTGGAGGACGGCCATCGCTATCGCGTTCGGCTCGGGCCACCCTACTCGATTGCCAGGCTGCAAAAGAAGTGTTCGGTGTTCGTGGGCAAGACGCTGCGCGAGATTATCGAATCGACGCTCGTTCGCACGAAGCGCGGCATGGCACTCACGCTCTCCGCTGATGAGCGCGAGGAGGTCACACAAGTTGGCGAGCAGTATGCAGAATTCCGAGCGACCTACGCGTTTCGCTGCTTCGATTGGTCGCGGCTCGCGGCGCAAGAAGCGCGACCCTACTGTGTGCAGTACAACGAGTCCGACGTCGACTTCGTTACGCGGCTGCTAGAAGAGGAGGGCATCGCGTACCATTTCGAGCACGGCGAGTCCGAGTGCGTAATGGTGCTCTCTGACAAGGATCTGGGGCGGCGCACGCTTCAGAGTGGCTTGATCCTGAGTCCGCTGCTGCTCGGGCGGGAGCTGCGCAACATGCGGCTTGGCGGCAGAACGCGACCGCAGAAGGTAGCGCTTGACGACTACGACTGGCGCAAGCCCGATCTGGACCTGGCGACAGAGTCGGACTTCGACGGCGATGTCGTGACTGAGGAACAGCCGGGACGCTATGGCAACGGACCCGAGCTCGGCAAGACCCTCGCCACCATTCGCGCGGAACGGCATGATACCGAGCGGTGCTACGCGCGCTTCGACACCGCTGCTAGGGAGCTCGCGGCGGGAACGATATTCACCGTGGAGCACCCGAATGACGCGCTGGCAGGCGTATTTTTGGCAGACAAGATGACTGTGACGCTCAAACAGCGGGCGAGCTTCGGCAGCGCCGACGGTGAGCCCATGTACAAGGCTGTGGTCGAGGCAGTTCGCGGAGGGGGCATCGGGGTCAACGCGGAGGATGTGGAGACACACTATCGACCTCTGCGCGCCACGCGCAGTCCGCGTATTCGCGGCAGCCAAACGGCCATTGTCACAGCCGAGCCGGGTCAGGATCAGGAAATCAACGTGGGCGGCGAGAGCGACCTCGGCTGCGTTCGCCTACGATTTCATTGGGACCACGATGACGCACGCTGTGAGAAGGAGCCATCCTCATGCTGGGTGCGCGTGAGCCAGATGTTTGCGGGTGGCCGCGGACACGGCGGCCTGTTCCACCCGCGCGTTGGCGACGAAGTCATCGTGGACTACCTGGAGGGGGACCCTGATTGCCCCGTTGTGGTGGGTCGCGTGTACAACGGGCGCAATCTTGCGCCGGAGAATGCCACTCAACGACCCACATATAGCGCAATCAAGAGCATGACGAGCCCCTACGACGGCAACTTCAACATGATGGCCTTCGACGATCAGCAGGGTGAGGAGAAGTTCATCGTCCACGTCGCGCGCGACTACATCGCGAATATTCGTCACGACGCCTCACGGTTCGTCGCGAACTTCGACAAGGTGGAGGTGAAGGGCAACCAGCAGACCATCATTCACGGCAGCCAAGTGTTCTCTGTGCTCGCTGGCCAGTACATCACCGTCAACGATCACCAGAACATCACGGTGAACGGGCCGCAATCGCAGCACATCGCGGGGGCCCAAACGGAATTCATTGCCGCGAATGCCGTGCGTTCGGTCGGGGGCTCGCTCACTGAGATCATTGGTTCGAGCGAGAAAATTCGGGTCGGTGCGGCGGCTTTACACACCGCCGGTGCCGTCATCATCGAGCAGGCGCCTGTTGTCCTTGTCCACGGCAAGGCCATCGTGACCATTGCGGGGAATGTGATCACTATTACTGGAAGTCTCGTCAACGTGTCCGCGAACACAGCGATGGTCTCCGCCAAGGGCGAAGTCACTGTCAACGCGGGGACGGTGACGGTGAATAGCGGGCTGATCAACCTGAATTGCTGAAGGCTCGAGTCTCGCCGAGCCCCTGTGGGCAACGGCTTCGCCCCGCCCAGTGTTGAAGTTGAAGGTGCGGCTCCACCGGCCCCGATCATCCGATCGGGGCGATTGATCCGAAAGGAACCGCCAGTGACGGAACTGCCAGGACTGTGGCCGGGGCCGAGCCGCGCCCGCACAGCTCGCGTCACTGCGATGCTGAATGTACGAGTATCGCTGCAGACGCAATTGTCGCCGACGGGATGGCTGTTTTGGGCGCGATTCTGGCCTAGCTAGCTAGCTGTCGAGCGGCGCGAACATTGGGAGCTTCACGTTGCCGGTCACCGCGAGGGGCATGACGCCGAGCTCGAACATGGCGGTGAGCGGCTCCCAGACGTCGCGAGCCCTGAATGGGAGCGAGACCAGCGCGCCGGTGTGGTTCGCCACCAGCGTGAGCAATGGCAGCATGACGGTCACCCAGTTGCCCGAGGCGAAGAGCAGCGCTGCGCGCGACGCCCCGCCAAGCTCGGGCTCGAGGTCGCGAAATCGCTCTGGGATCTCGAGGTAAAGCTCCCGAAAGAATTGCGAAACCACGTCCAGCACCAGCTCCTTGCCCGTTCCGCTGGTCGCGATTGCGCGGAGCAGTCGCTCGCTCAGCTCGTCTGGGATGGGATCAACGACCTCGAGCAGGTCGCGCACCAGCGCATTCGCGTGCAGCGCTGTCGAAGGAGCAAATTGAAACCCTCCTGCGAAGTTGGTGAACGCACTCCTCAGCAGGGCCGCCCCATGAGCTCGTACCAATAGGCCCATTGCGTGCATCCGCACCCCGTGGGCAGTCACCCGCTCGAGTACGCTGCCCGCGGTTGCGGCCAGCCGCGCATGCTCGCGCCCAATGGCAGCGTCGTAGCGAGGCGCTGGCGCTGGCGCCCGACTCCAAGCCATCACCGCCTGCCAGCTGTCGAGCCACTCGATGCGGAGCGGCAGCACTCCGCCTCGCCGCTGAATCCTGCGCACGTGCTCCGCGAGAAGCGTTTCGCAGCGGCGTTTCATGTCCGCGCCTTTTGCGGCAGACATTCCACCGCATCGATTCACCAACGAGTCGAGCCAGGTTGTTACGATCTGGGCGCGCGGCCCGAGCACCTCTTCCATAGAACTGACGCGCTCGACGTGATGGATGTTGAGCGCGCGTGTCCCTGGGTCCAGTTGCTCGGATTGCACGCGAACCTCGAACACACGCAGTGGCCACTCGTCGAGCCCGCCCACCGTCCGATCGAGGCCCACGAGGTCGAACTGGTCCTTGGCCGCGATCGCCAGTAGCTGCCCCGGCTGGAGGGTGCCGCTCCGTCCCTCGATCCAATAGCGCGTCGCGCTGGTTGCGGAGTTGCGAATGGAGAGCAGGCTAGCCGTCACGGAGGGCAGCTTAGCTCAGCGCGCGATCTTTCGGACAGCGCGCGGCCAGGCCGTGCGACTCGTTGCGTGCTCAGGAAAGCTAGATGCCGGAACCGGCTCGCAATGGGCTTCGTTTATGCCGCCGCTACCCAATGAAGATGCGTGGGCTTCCAACGAATGGGACATCCTTCGAGCCGCGTACCTCACGCTTTTTGGGGTGCCCCTCGATGCTTACGCCGTGCTCGACCCAGAGGCTGACGTCGACGCGCTCGGGTCAGACACGACCGACATCGAGGCGCTGAACATCATGGAGGATGTCTGCTATCTGCTCCGGTTCCAAGGACGCGACGTGCACGGCGCGGGCAGGGTTTACGCAACGTTCGGGGCGGCGCGCTGGACGGGTGGAGCCGAGCTCTTTCTGCGCTCCGCTGCTGCATACGGTCACTTCCGACCGTGCCGCGAGCAACTGCTTGGGCGATTGCTCCACCCCGGCGATGTCATCCCCGTCGAGCTCCCCTGCACCGAGCTCCGAGCGGTGACCTTTCTTCCAGTGGATGCGGGCTCATTCGCCTTGCCAACGCCCGACGGCGCGCTCACTTCACGAAGGGTGCTCCAGGTCGTACCGATTACTGCCGACGAGATCGAGCTTGCACGGAGTGACTTTCCAGCGCTCGTCGCGGCGCTGCGGGCATCGGGGTCGCTCGAGGCAATGGACCCGCTGCGACCTTCGTGTGTCGGTCGGACAGCGCCAGGCCCATATTGGACACGGGCCCGCTTGGTGCTCCTCGCGCGCACCAGACGGACGCTAAGACACCACACCGAGTACCACCGGAACATGGCCGCGATCGGCGCATCTGGCGCCATGATTGCCGACGCAGCAGCACTGCTGCGAGAAACCTCGGCCCTGCTCCGATTCCTCGAATCGCACGCCGCCAACGCGCGCCACGGGTTGTCGCAAGCCGTCGAGCTGAGGCGCCTCGTCATCGACACTGTGATCGAGCTATATGATGTCGTGCCCCAGTGGGTGCTCGACCAAGGCGAGAGCGTGCTCCACTTCGTTTTCGCCACACACCCGCGCGCAATGCCGCTCGTCGAGGATGCGCTTGCGAGTCCGGCACGGTCTGTGGTCAAAGAGCCGAAGGCGTTCTTGGCGCGGATGCTGCGTGTGTTCGAGAGCGTCACTACTCTGCCCACGGAAAACGTCGTGCTCGCTGCGACGCGTGGCATGAACGCGGAGCTGCAGCAGGCAAAGGACAAGGGTTTGAGGGTGGATCCAGGCCGGGTCTGGATAGCGGTGGCAACGGAGATGTTCGCTCTGCTCAACGATCAGTCGACCCCGGAGGCCCGCCGGCTGTATGCCGCGCGTTCGGCCGCGCTCGCCTCGATCTCGCGCGCGTTTCTCCCAGACGAAGCCACGGAGAGCACGGCTGAAGAGCGCCTGCTCGACGCAGGGAGAGCTCTCGTCATGGACATGAACCTGGGAGCAACGGGGCGCGCACCTGCTTTTGGCGGAGCGCTCACTGGTTCGGACGCTTCTTGAACTTCTCCTTCTTACTCAGGGGATTGCTGAGCCTCGTCGACGGCGGGCGCTCGCCGTGCGCCTTGCCGCGCCCGCCTCGCCCACCGTAGAGCGACGGCGCGATTTGGCTCGCGTCGTGCTCGTACCATCGAAGATAGGCGA
>Ga0163154_10008502_pt1 | contig 11923 bp, 11 predicted proteins | sample OliLakLV19MP9P1_FD_148649 | JGI IMG/M metagenome (GOLD analysis project Ga0163154, IMG submission 148649) | Freshwater microbial mat bacterial communities from Lake Vanda, McMurdo Dry Valleys, Antarctica - Oligotrophic Lake LV.19.MP9.P1 | ecosystem: Environmental > Aquatic > Freshwater > Lake >... | reverse complement strand
GGGATTTAGGGTGGGGATGTGCTTTCGTAATCCACTGACATTTTTTCACACAGACTTTGCAACAGACCTGTGAACCGAGCAACCCAGATGGACATCCCCCCCTTAAATCGCTATAATTCTGTAGCTTTTGATCAGGCTTAAAATACGGTATCTATCTCGAAAGTACGGTATGCCCATGAGTCGCTCTGAAAAACCCGAGAAACCATTGCGACCAGCGACGATGCACGATGTGGCTCGATTGGCACAAGTATCTCAACCCACGGTGTCGCGCGTCCTGAACCAAACGGGTGCTGCCATCTCGATCAGTGAAGAAACTCGGACTCGTGTGCTTGCCGCCATCAAAGAATTGAACTATCGCCCAAATGTCCTTGCCCGCAGCCTGCGCACGCAACAAACGCAGATGATCGCGGTCTTGGTGGCAGATATTTCGAACGGCTTTTATCACCCCATTGTGCGCGGCATCCAAAATGTCGCCAGTGAACACAATTTTGATGTCATGATCGCCAATAGCGATCACCTCTATGAGCATGAAAAACACTTCTGCGAGGCGGTCTCGCGTCGCCCCGTGGATGGCATCATCATGGTTCCTCAACACCTCACCGCCGAAGACTTGGATGAACTCATCACCAGAACCCATACCCCGCTGGTCGTGCTTGGGCAGCACATCCAACACCCGCTGATCGATGTCATTTATGCCCAAGATAAACAAGCGGTGTATCAAGCGACGCGCTGGCTTATCACCGACCGGGGGCACACTCGGCTTGGGGTGGTGGCAGTACCGAATGATCTGCCGCCGGGCCCCCGCCGCTTACGGGGATTCATGAAGGCGTTGGAAGACTCTGGTTTGGAAGTGCAACCAGAACATGTGCTGATTGGCGACTTCACCCTTGAGGGCGGACGAACGGTCGCCCATCAGTTATTACAATGCCAGCAACTTCCTACCGCCTTGGTGGTCTTCAATGATTTGATGGCGATTGGGGTCCTGTTGGAATTGCAAAAGGCGGGGGTGCGCATCCCTGAAGATGTCGCCATTGTCGGTTACGATGACATCCCCGAAGCGCGGATCGTGCAACCCACGCTGACAACTATTGCCCATGATCCCCTCGATATTGGCGTTAAAATGGCGACGTGCCTCTTTAGCCGCATCGCCAACCCCACTATTCCCACCCGCCGCATCGAAAGTCTCACGCGGTTCATCCAACGAGATTCTGCCTAATCCCGACGGTTGTCTATGCTTTTTGATTGCTCTGGACTCAGAGCTGAAGGTAGCCTAAAATGACCTTATGCATTCGTATGCACGATGGTCATTTTAGCGGATCGCGCCTCACTGGGCGCGTTATTAAGGTATTTTCGCGATGAGACGTAGAGATTTTTTGAGAATAGGGATGTTCGGGTTGGGCGCTATGATCGGCAGTCAAGGGGTGCCATTGCCCATATCGGCGCAAAACAATCTGCAGCAAGGGGGCGCGCTCTTGGAACTCACCGGAGCTATTTTGAATGTCCATGATCCGGTCATCATCAAACAAGATGAATGGTATTATTTGTTCTCAACTGGGGTCGGCATCCCAGTCCGGCGGTCTCGAGATTTGCAAGATTGGCGCATTGCGCGTGGGGGGACCGTCTTTCAAAGCCTGCCCGAAGAAGCATCAGCCTATGTGCCGGGGGCAGATAGCATTTGGGCACCCGATATTTCCTACGATAATCAGCACTATCATTTGTACTATGCCGTCTCCACTTTCGGTTCCAATCGTTCCGCTATTGGCGTCTTGACGAACACCACCCTGCATCACGACGACGACGCTTTCGAATGGGTGGATCATGGGGTCGTGGTGCGATCCGATTATAGCGACTCGTATAATGCGATTGATCCTAATCTCATCATAGATACCGAAGGCGTCCCATGGTTGGTGTTTGGGAGCTACTGGAACGGGATCAAGATGATTCGGATCGATGCCGAAACCGGCAAACAATCAACCGAAGACACAGCTCTCTACGATTTGGCGTCCCGCGCTATCCCGCCGCACGCCATCGAAGCACCTTTCATCATCCGCCGAGATGGGTTTCATTACCTGTTTGTATCGTTTGATCAGTGTTGTCAGGGCATTCACAGCACTTACAATGTGCGGGTGGGAAGGTCAGAAACCTTGCTTGGCCCCTATCAGGATCGGGATGGCGTCGCCATGTTGCAAGATGGGGGCACCCAGATCACCTTCTCGACCGACCGGTATCGAGGATCCGGACACAATGCCATCTTGCGCGAAGGCGATCAAGATTACATCGTTTATCATGCGTATGACGCTGTACAAGGGGGCACCTCAACCCTACGTATTGAAGCGCTCGCATGGGATGAAGAGGGGTGGGTGTCGATCCCGGGAATGCCAACCGCGTCATAACGCAAAGACGGGCGCGGGCATCGCGATAGCCATGCCCACGCCCCATCTGCCGTTGGGGGTCACCCCCTACACATCAATGATGATCTTATGCACGCCTGTTTCATAATGAGCGTTCATGGTGAAGGCGTTCGCAGTGTCGTGCAGTGGTAAATGGTGCGAGATCAGAGGCTCCAGCGGCAAATTGCCCGATGTCGCCAACTGAATCGCGCGCGGGTAGGTGTGTTTCATGCGGCGCGCCAGCATGATCGTGAGACCCTTGCGACGGGCGGTCGAGTGTTGCATCACCAAACGGTCATCCCCGGGAATCCCCACTAGCACCAAACGCCCGCCCAAACGCGCCAGTTCCGCCGCCAGTTGCACGGTGTGATCCGCCCATGCCGCCTCAAAAACCACATCTGCCCCGCGCTTGCCCGTCGCTTGCTGAAGGACCGCGAGCGGGTCAACGGCATCGACATTCCACGCTTCGGCACCTAGCGCGCGCGCCCGATCCACCCGCCACGAAAATTTATCGAACGCAAACAGCGGCGCGGCACCCGCCAGCTTCGCGAGTTGCAAAATCAGCAAGCCCACGGGCCCGCAACCGATGACGGCGACGCTGTTTGCTACCCGCAGCTTGCCCAAATCTACGGCGTGGATGGCGACTCCGAGCGTTTCTAGTAAGGTGCCCGCGCCATCGCTAATGCTATCGGAAATGGGGAAGCAGTTTCTCGCGGTGACGATCATGCACTCTTGCAGCGCGCCGTCCGTGGGATAGACCCCATAAAAAGTGTGGTTGGGGCACAGGTTCGGGTGCCCCTGCTCACACATTTCGCAATGGTAACACGGCGTAGCGGGGTCTACCGCCACCCGCTGCCCGACCTGTAAAGGATGCTGGTGACCATCCAACGCCCCTTCGCCAACGGCAAGGATTTCGCCCATGAACTCGTGCCCCAACACCAGCGGACTCGCGATCTGGGTATCGCCAATGCGCCCATCGGCGTACATGTGTAAATCGGAACCGCAAATACCGACCGCGCGGACGCGCAACAACACTTCGCCCCTGCCCGCCGCGCCGGGTTCGGCGATGTCATCGATCCGAATATCGCGGGCGGAATATAACCGTGCAGCTTTCATTGAACGGGACTCCTTTAGCGTAACGTGAGCGCGACGACGGCTGCCGCTGGCAGTTGAATCGTGAAGTGCCGCGCATCGTCAAGGTGGACACCGCTAAATTCTAGCGGCTGAACACGGTTTGGGGTATCGAAAGTGTTGTGCGCGGTGATCGTGTCCCCCGCCAGCAACACCCCATTCACCGCGCTGATAGCCTGATCCGGGCAGGCACAAGTGACGGTCAACGGCTGATACGGGTCGAGACTGCACAAGGTCAACAGAAGCTCGCCGGTGGACGACCGAGACGCGCTCGCACTGACCGTTGGCAACGACTCGTCGCCCATACGCAGTCGTTCACAGTCACATTCCAGCGCCAGCCGAGTCGCATGTTGATGTCCCTTAAGCATCTCAAAAACATGATAGCTGGGCGTGAGGATCATCTGGTCGCCGTCCGTCAAGATCATGGCTTGCAGCACATCGACCACCTGCGCGATATTTGCCATCTGCACGCGATCATTGTGATCCTGAAAAATGTGCAGGGTTAATGCCGCGACGAGGGCGTCGCGCATGGAATTTTGCTGAACCAAAAAATCCGGGTTGGTGTCCGGGGTGGAGGGATACCATGTCCCCCATTCATCCACGATCAGCCAAACCCGTTTTTCGGGATCATATTGGTCTAAAACGGCAGCGTTTTTCTCGATCACGCCACCGATCTCGTGTGCCAGCTTCAACACTGCGAACCATTCGAGATCGCCAAACTGCGTTGCCGAATGATGCTCGTCGTTGCGCAAGTACACATAATAATGAATGCTGATGCCATCGGCCTTCACCGGAAACCGCCGATTCATGATCCGATCCATGAAGATGGCAAGATTTTCAGCGTTGATATCGCTACCGCCATAGCCGCTGGCGATCCGAAGCATGGGGGTTTCGCCATAATTCTTCATAAAATTGTGATATTGGCAGTACAAATCGGCATAGTATTGGGACGTCATGAGACCGCCGCATCCCCAGTTTTCATCGTCGATCCCCCAGAAGGGGATCGCCCATGCCTGTTCGCGTCCGTTTTGGCGGCGCAGCGTAGAGAGCGTGCTGTCGTAATTCGAGGTGAGATATTCGATCTAGTCGCTCATTTCTTGCACCGAGCCACTGCCGACATTCCTCCCAATGTAAGGGGCACATCCCAGTTATTCGCATAAATCCATGAACTCATGGGTCCCAAAGTGATTGGTTTCGGAGGCATTGCCCCAAAAGTTGATGGTTTGCGGGCGCTGCTGGGGCGCGCCGATACCAGCACGCCAGTGATAACTATCGGCGAAACAGCCGCCGGGCCAGCGCAAATTAGGGATGTTGAGCTGGCGGAGCGCGTTCACAACATCGCTCCGAATGCCCCGCACATTGGGAATCGCCGAGTCCTCGCCGACCCACAATCCCTCATAGATGCAACTGCCGAGATGCTCGGTAAATTGCCCATAAATATGGTGGTTGATTTTTCCCAGATCGGTCGTCGTGTGCAGCGTGATAGTGTTCATACATCCCTCCTCTGTTTCGCAGGGTTTATGGTTCTTGGATGAAGGTCGCGTCTTCGCGCATGATTTGGGTTGAATTCTCGGTGATTGCGACTAGTGCCATAATGCCAAATTGCTTGCCAATGAAGCGCCCCGGTTGATCGAACGCCTCCAACGAAATCCAATCGCTATTTGCCAGCCCGTCGCGCCGCCACCATGTCGCACTAGCGGCAAAGGCTTCCGTCCCATCCGACGGGGCGAACAAGATAGAATTGCCTTCGTGGCGTAAAAAATAAGACGGCAAGTTGATGGAACGAATCGACACAGCAGCGGGATCGGCTAAGCCAGGGATCACATAAAACTGCGAGTCTACCACCGGATCGACTGTGACGGCAACACTTACATACACATCGGTGTGGCGCAGGTACGAATCATCGTAAATCATCGACCGGAACCGATACACCGGCAATTGCGCGAATTCGGGCACCGGATCAATGCCGACATCGCCCGCCGGCGCGGCTATCGGTTCGCCCAAAGCGACGGGTGTCCCAAAATCAGGCGTACCATCGGCATTCCAAGTGAAGCGCTGCACGCGCGTGGTGCGGCGATCATCACAGCCGCCCTCATCATTGTCGTTGGCGTGGTAGACGATCCAGTTTTCGGTACCATCAGGCGATTGGAAGAAGCCATTATGACCGGGGCCAAAGACACCCTCGGCATCCGCCCGCGCAAACACTGGCTCTGGATGTTTATCCCACGATGTCCGTTGCAAGGGATCGCCGCCGTTATAGGTGAGCATCCCCAAGGCATAATCAGGCGTCGCGCAATAACTAGCAGAATAAATAATATAAGTCTGCCCCTCATTCGTGAGCGCTACGGGGCCCTCATTGACATTCAAGCCCACGCGCTCCCAAGCATATTCTGGCTCCGATATCAGCACGCGCACGCCGCTGATCGTCCATGGGTCGCTCATGGGGGCGATGAACAGCGATTGATTCCCGCCAACCCACGATGAAAACAAGAAATACAGCGCGTCGCCCAGTGTCAAGATGCTGCTATCAATTGCCCATCCATCGTTGGTGCTGTCGAAGATGCGCCCCTTGTAAGTATATGGTCCCAGCGGATCGATACCGGCGCTTTCCAAAACATGGGTTCGTTGATTGTCGAGCGTCCCCGATGAACCGGCGCTGTAATAGTAATACCAACGCAGCCCATTGGGACCCGCTAGCAGGTGAAATTCGGGTGCCCACATATTACAACAGCGCGACGGATCGATCTCGGCATAAATGAGTTGGGGGATGGCGGCCTTTAAACCAGCGAGGGTCTCCGACTTGCTCATCAGCAGTTCTGACCGCCCGGTAGTGGTGGCTAAATAATAGGTGCCATCATAATATTGAAGCCACGGATCCGCCCCACCATAGATATTGAGTGGATTGGTGAGGATACCGGGTTGCCCGTCCGCAGATTGACCGGAGATCGGCGACATCGTGACCGCCAGCATCAGCAAGATAACCACCGAAAGAAGCATAAAACGGTTTCGCAATTTTCGATTATTCATAAATTCCTCTTGAAGTAGGGACGCGCAACGGCGCGTCCGGTTGTGCCCATCAATGCTCAGACGCGCCGTTGCGGGTCTATTACAGCGCGACTTCCAGCACCGTGAAGGAAAGGGGCGGCAGCACCAAAGTCGCGCTGCTGTCTTTGAGGTCGGGGGGGGTGATAGCGACAGCGATCACTTGATTTGGGTTTTCAAAGCTGTTCGCGGCTTTCGGGTCTGTCCCCGCCAGTTGGGTTGCCGAGCGAATGCTCGTGGGCAAACTATCCTGCCAATGGAGTGTTGTGGTCACGGCTTCTGTTTGGTGTCGGTTGACGATGAAGATCACGTTGGTGCCGGTCTCGGCGTTATAGGAAGACGACACATCGAGCGCAGGCATATCGCCAAAGCGTTTGGTGGGGATCATCGGCGCTTGCACCATCACATCAAGCGCGGTGCCGGATGCCAACCGATTGAACAACATCACCGGATAGTAGGTGCTATGTTTTAGCAAGCCATCGCGCGTCGTGTGGATGGGCGAAATGACATTGACGATTTGAGCGATGCAAGCGATCTTCAAAACATCCGAACGCCGCAGGAAGACATTCATCCATTGGGCGACGACGAGCGCATCTTCGAGATTATACACTTCCTCGCTCAGGTTCGGCGCTTCCGTCCAATGCCCGTTGCCACTACCATCTTTATACCAAACATTCCATTCATCCCACGACAGATACACATCATGCGTGGAGCGGGTCTTCGCTTTGACAACCCGCAACACACCCGTCAACGTATCGACGAAACTCTCAAACTCGGCGCTGAGCGCCAGATAACTGGCGGCATCATCCTCATGATTGGTCGCATAGTAGTGCATCGAATGATAATCGACTTGATTCCAACAGGCTTCCAGCGCGATCCGATCCCAGTCTGGGTAGGAGGGCATGGCTGAATTTGAGGAACCACACAAGACCAATTTGATGGAGGGATCGTGCCAACGCATCATCTTGGCAGCTTCGCGCGCTTTTTTGCCATAATCTTCGGCATTCAGATGACCGATTTGCCACGGACCATCCATCTCATTGCCGATGCACCAATATTTGACACCATATGGATCGTGGGTGCCGTGTTCAGCGCGCAAATCGGCGTATTTTGTCCCCACTGGGGCATTACAATATTCCACTAGATTCGCCGCATCTTGGATGGTACCCGTGCCCATGTTGACACCCATCATCGGTTCTGACTGAATTTCTTTGCAGAATTGCATGAATTCGTTGGTGCCAAACTGGTTGGTCTCAATCGACTGCCATGCTAAGTCACGGCGCACGGGGCGTTGATTTTTGGGACCGACGCCGTCTTCCCAGCGATAGCCGCTGAGGAAATTGCCCCCCGGATAACGGATCGACCGGTAGTTGAGTTCGCGCAAAGCGGCAAGCACATCTTTTCTTAAGCCATTCACATCGGCGTGCGGCGAGGCCGGATCGTAGATGCCCTCATAAATACAGCGCCCCATATGCTCGGCAAAACCACTAAAGAGCAAGGGAGAAATCGGGCTGATAACTCGCTTGGTATCGAGGTAAATGGCAGCTTTTGACATGGATAGATCACTTTCGAATGTGCTTAAAAACGCGGGTAAAGGAGCAAAGCAAAAACATCCAGAGTACAAACTGCTCTCGTTTGCGCTCTTGAGAAACACCTAATGGGTTGTTTTGGGCGGGGGGCGTCATCACGCCCGCCCCACCGCTTAAAAGGTGCCGAATGCTTCCCACTCAGTGGGATTGAAACGACCCCGTTGTTGTTCCGTCTAGCGACCCGCCATACCCGTCAGCATGACACCACGGATGATCCGGCGTTGGAAAATGATATAGACGATGAGAATAGGGATGGTGGATAGCACCGCGCCTGATAAGACCATTGGGCGGAACTGCCCCGCGTAAGACGAATTGAGGATCGCCAGCCCCACCGGAATGGTGCGGGTTTGCAAACTGTTGGTGACGATAAACGGCCAAAACAAATCGTTGTAATGTCCGAGAAAAACGAAGATCCCCAGTGCCGTTAGCGCATTGGTGGAAAGTGGCAAAATCACATAACGGAAGCGCCCGAAGTAACTCGCACCATCAAGGACTGCGGCTTCTTCAAGCTCTTTGGGAATCTGCATGAAGAATTGACGCAAGAGAAACACGCCAAACACATTCGCCGCCCCCGGAAAGATCAGCGCGTTAAAGGTATCGAGCCATTTAAGGTCGCGCATCAACAGATAATTTGGGATCAGTGTGACCTGCGAGGGGATCATGACCGTCACCAGCAGCAAGCCAAAGAGGAGATTATTGCCGGGAAACTTAAGCCGGGCGAAGGCATACGCCGCCGGCGTACACAGCACCAGCACGGCTGCCGTGTAGCCGAGCGCCGAAAAGATACTGTTGCGGAGCCACAAATCTAAGCGCAAATCTTGCTGAGTCAGCACTTTGGCGAAGTTGTCTAAGGTCGGTTGGGTTGGGATGATTTGAGGGGGCCAACGATTGACCTCTTGATTGGTCATGAAGGATTGCGAGACCGCAACCATCATGGGGAACAAGACAAACGCCGACAAAATCACTAAAAATACATACGTCCCAATATTTCGGCTGTACGAAGTTGGTTTAGAGTTCATGGCTGATCCAATCCATCTCTAGTATTCAACGCGCTGGCGGACAAAGAGGAACTGAACCGCAGTCACCGCGGCCATGATGACCGCCAAAGCCACCGCCACCGCTGAACCGTAGCCCATGCGGAAAGCCGTCCATGCGATTTGATATAGATAAAAGATCACGGTGTAGGATTCGCGCCCAGGGCCACCATTGGTCATGATGAACGGTTGTCCATAAACTTGAAAATGGGAAATGACCCCCGTAACCGTCACAAACAAGATGGTAGGGCGCAACAGTGGCAGCGTGATGTACAGAAAGAGTTGCCGACCATTGGCACCATCAATCCGCGCCGCTTCGTAGAATTGTTCGGGGATGCCCTGTAAACCGGCGACAAAAATCAGCATCGGAAAACCGAAACCCCACCAGATAGTCGTCAGGCTGAGCGCTGGCAGCACGAGATTGGGGTCGCCCAGCCAGTTGATCTGATTGATGCCAAAGATGCTTAAGCCAAAATTGATGACGCCAAACTGGGTATTGAGCAACCATACCCAGATCAGACCGACCGCCCCGACGGACAACAAGGTCGGCATATATAGTAACACGCGGAAAAACCCTTGCGCCCGGATTGGCTGGGTGACGCTAACCGCCGCCGCTAAGGCGACCACCGTCGTCCCCACAACCGTCATCGCCGTGAAGATCATGGTATTGCGCAACGCAATCCACCAAACATCATCGTTGAATAACTCGATATAGTTGTCTAAGCCGATATAAGGTCGGACAGGACGTAAGATTTGAAAATCATAAAAACTCATCTGAACGGCGCTAATCACCGCACGCACCACAAAGATCAAGAAGAAGATCATAAATGGGGTGAGGAACAAGTACGCAGCGAGCGCCTCGCGGCTCTTTGGATTCAGCGAAAAAGGCAATCTAAATCCGTTCGCACGCATCTCTAAATCTGTCTTACTTTGTTGAGCCATTCGCTGATAAGTCCTTTACTCAAAGGGTGAACAATCTTAGGTGATATGGCTATTGAGGTTAGGATGGAAATACAACGGGGTTTCTCTTTACAACAACGTCTCGATTTCCAGAAATCAATATTTATAGCAGCCCACAGGGAAGAGGGGCGAGTCCGAAGACCCGCCCCTTCACTAGTGCCTAGACACGTTTAGTTGCGATCCAAAACCTGCTGCATACGTTCGGCAGCATCGTTTAGGGCTTGTTCTGGGGTCTTGAGGTTGTTCAGGGCGGCGCTCAGTTCGGGATCCAACGCGGCGTACAATTCTTGGACAGCCACACTCTGAATATCCAAGATGCCGTAATCGCTGAAGCTTTGACCGAGAATGATGTTGGAGGGGTAGTTCGCGGGATCAAGTGCTGCTTGAGCCGACAAGCGGGCGGGCACTTGACCCGACGCCGCCCAATCGACCTGATGTTCGCTCACCCACTGGATCAGCGTTTGCACGGCGGCGAGTTGGTCGCCTTCTAGCCCAACGGGAAGCATGAAGGTGTGCGCGCCGAACCAAGTTGCGGGTTGAGCACCGAACTGGACGTTCGGCCAAGCTTGTCCGTTGATCTCGGTGGTGGCGGCGAAGTTGCGGAACCAAGAGCCGGTCGGCAGAACAGCCACCGTGCCACCAGCGAACCCTTGCCAGCTATCGAAACCGGCTTCGGGCGGGGAGACATGATAGGTATAGACCAGATCGACGGCTTGTTGTAACGCAGCGATGCCAGCTTCGGAGTTGACGGTCACGGTCGCGCCATCTTCACTCACGAGAGAACCGCCATTTTGTGCCAACGCTGCCAAGAAGTTGACGCGGGGCCATTCACTGACGGTGTATCCCCACTGAACCACGTTTTCAGGATCAAAGTCGGCAGATGCGGCATTGTTGCCATTGGCATCCAAGGTCAGTTTTTGGAAGAGTTCAACCCAACCTTCGTAGGTGGTCGGCGGGGCGGCAGTGAGATCAATGCCAGCGGCGGTGAACATATCGCTGTTGATCCACAAACCACGACCATGATTGTCCAACGGAATACCATAGGTGACGCCATCATACTTCATGCCGTTGGAAGTGATCGCCGAGATATCATCATCCGGGAACCAACCGCCACCCGACGTATACCAGCTGCTCAAATCCTTCAGCACGCCGTAGCTGGCGAACTGGGGGACTTCCGAAGCGTGCAGGATGAAGACCTGCGGGGGCGTGCCAGCGACAAATGCCGCCTGAAGCTTGGTGTAGAGGGTATTCCACGGGATGATTTCGGTCGTAACACCGATGTTCGGGTTTTCTGCGCTGAACTGGGCGAGCATGGCGTTAAGGGTTTCGCCATCGGAACCAGTGAGACCATTCCAGAAGGAAATCTGAGTGGCGGCACCGCTACCAAAGCTCGACACAATCGCGGTCGGTTCGGGGGCAACATCTTGGGCGGTGATCGTCATGGGCAGGGAAAACGCGATTGCAAAGACAACCAAAAGTGCCAATGTGGCGATTAAAGTGAGCCGTTTAAACATTTGTATACTCCATTTTGTACAAGGTCGCACTGAGCGTGCTGGTTAAGAATTCGTTCAAGGTTTTTTGGGAACTCGATCAGCTTGATTTCTAGTGAATTGATCATTCACAAGGGTAATGGGATCGCTTTTGCCTCCTCGTGGATCGCCGCTTAACAACATTAATTTAACCCTTAGCCGTAACTGCTCAGCCCTCACCCTAAATCTCTCTCCCACAAGGGTAGAGGGACTTTCTACCGCTTTTCTCCCCCTCTCCTGTTTGTGGG
>Ga0163154_10008500_pt1 | contig 11927 bp, 10 predicted proteins | sample OliLakLV19MP9P1_FD_148649 | JGI IMG/M metagenome (GOLD analysis project Ga0163154, IMG submission 148649) | Freshwater microbial mat bacterial communities from Lake Vanda, McMurdo Dry Valleys, Antarctica - Oligotrophic Lake LV.19.MP9.P1 | ecosystem: Environmental > Aquatic > Freshwater > Lake >... | reverse complement strand
GGAATGGTCATTGGTGTTTCAATCCCCCGAAGGGGCAATCGAGCGTTGCAACGGCTGGCCGATCTCACTGTGCAATTGCCAAATTTGGGTTTCAATCCCCCGAAGGGGCAATCGAGCGTTGCAACACGGCTAAGGCAAACCGTGCGTGCAGATCAATATAGTTTCAATCCCCCGAAGGGGCAATCGAGCGTTGCAACTGCCTACGCACATTGGAAGTAATGCGGGTAATGGCAGTTTCAATCCCCCGAAGGGGCAATCGAGCGTTGCAACAGCACGAATAACATTCACCAATTGGGAGTGAAGCAGTTTCAATCCCCCGAAGGGGCAATCGAGCGTTGCAACTCTGCAAACGTTGGCACGTGAATTGCTTCCAGAAGAGTTTCAATCCCCCGAAGGGGCAATCGAGCGTTGCAACTGAAATCGAGATGAGTAGTGATACCCAAATTTGGTAGTTTCAATCCCCCGAAGGGGCAATCGAGCGTTGCAACCGCGTTTACCGCGTAATATTTCAGGCGGCGAGAGCTGCCGTTTCAATCCCCCGAAGGGGCAATCGAGCGTTGCAACATCAACACGAGGTAAAGGTACTGGACATGGTGACAAGTTTCAATCCCCCGAAGGGGCAATCGAGCGTTGCAACTCCTTGTGAATTTCAGCGTCTACAGGTCATAAATGACCTCTGAGTGCATTTTAATGCTGCTATGCACCTTGTAGAAGCTCAATATTTTTAGTGTACCCTGTTTTCTTCCAATTCTGCAACCTCCGTTTCGCAACTCGTTTTCTGCGCGAAAAGTGGGGGGAGTTGCGAAAACTTTCAGCGCCACGCCATGCCCATGCCATTGGTCGTCTTGCGCCCGACACCGCTGTAATAAGCGAAGTCTGCCAGCAAATTGACTGTGCGGGCAAACCACACATAATCGCGGCGCAGCACTTTTTCAAGCGCAGGTTCGCGCTTCTGCAAAAACTCGCTAGTCTTTAACAGTTCAAAGGACACCTCTCCCGTAAAACCGATCTCTTGACTGCCATTCTTCCCCTTATAGAGGGCGGTTTGCGTCTGGTAGCCGCCGATCACGACATGATGAGTCAAGAACATCATCAGTTGATCATCCGGTAAATCGCGTAAACGGTGCGAGGTGAAGGCAATCCAGCGGTTAAGGAGACTCCCAAACACGAGATCAGGTCGAGGGAGGGGCATGATCGTCCCATTGGAACGAAAGGTGGTGGCGCTGCGAAAGTTCAGTGTCTGCATTTGATTAGGGGCGACCTGCTGATGTCGTTCGATCAACTGCTGGTAGCTGATCAAACCGGGAAGCACAGAGTCATCCCACACGACGGCGGTCACTTCCCACATCATACGGTCAATCTCCACAAATACCGCTGTGCCTTCGGTTAGACAGGTCATCGTAGATCGGTGGTAGGCGTCCAACGCTGCGACAGTGGACTCGGAGAGCGCGGTGAAGCGCAGCCAACAGGCATCGCCCGTCTCAAGGTCGCCAAAATGCACCGCGTCGCCGCGCATTAAGCCGCTCACCGTGAACGGTTTTTCTGCACCTTCATCGTGAATGTCCACCGCCAGCGCGGGATCAAGCGCGTTGAGCAGCATCAAACCTAACTGGAAGGTCGCCCGTCCCATGTGGTTGTACACGTGCATGGGACGCGGCGCACGCAGATGGATGATCAACGCGGCGAGGTCGGGAGTCATGCTTCAACCCGCAGCGTGTCAATAGGATGCATTTGCGCGGTTGTCTGGATTACAGCCTGTTCGTATTTTTCTAGGTTTGCTAACCGCCTCATCACAGGGGAAAAACTTACTGAGTTCATGAAAAATCCTATCAGCCATAGCAATTGAGAGTTGTGATGCCTATCCCCGGTTGATTTCTAATAATTAATGCGAACAACTTCAAGGTAATAGGGTATACTATGCCGTAATTATCATGTCCATTTCTTTACATTGTAGAGTGTTTTATATATCTCGCAGTAAATTTAGGGGACAACCCCTAAAAGTAAGTTAAAGAACTGGTTTAGTATAGCGTTATCAATGCCACTGAGGGGCAGAATCATGAGCTATGTTTTTTTAGCTATTCCCGAAAAGATCGTGAACGCGCCAAAGAAATGTTCCCTAGATTGTGTCGTGCAGAGATTACCCGCGCAGAAATTCTCGGACGACTAGGCATGATCCTCATGAAGCTGCGCGGCTGTCGTTTTAGCCCCGAATTTTTGCGCCGCCTCAATGAAATTATTCAAGGTAGCGAAGATACGGTGTTGACCATACCTTGTACACAGCAAGAGTTTGAGCAATTTGATTTAAAGCGACCTTAAGGGAGAGCGTATGACTGATCTATCCACAACCCGGCTGCTTATCGTAGACACAGCAGGCATACAGGACTACATCTTCAACAGTAACCGACTGCGCGAGAATGTCGGGGCGTCGTATTTGGTGGCGGCAGTCACAGGTGAATGGGCGTTAGCGACTGTGCGTGAAATTGTGGCAGAGGCGCATAACATCGATCCTGATGGCAACCTCATTGACCGCCGCATTGAAGACGACAGTAATCTGCGCGTTGAAGTAATTTACGCGGGCGGCGGAAATTTCGCTGCTCTCTTTCGAGATGAGCCGACAGCGTTTAATTTTACGCGGGCGCTGTCGAAAAAAGTTTTAGAACTCGCGCCCGGACTAAGGGTTTTCATTCAGCATGAGCCTTATGAGTGGGGCAGCCCATTGGGTGAAGCGATCACAAGTTTGCTTCATGGTATGAGACTGCGCCGGGGAACAGCAGCCAACGTCGCGCCGCTGGCAGGGTTGGGCGTCACCGTCATGTGCGATTCGACGGCGCTGCCTGCTGTTGGACATTTCGCGGTTGGCGATGACGCTCCTCGTGCGATTTCGGCAGAGGTCGCGGCGAAAAACCAAATGGCAACGCCAAATGGTGGACAACCCAGCGCGGCAGATACCCGTTTACAGGAATCGCTTTTCATGGATGAGCGGTATGCATATCCTGTTGATTTTGATGATCTGGGACGCACACGCGGCGACAGCAGTTTTATCGCTGTTGTTCATGCCGATGGTGACGGAGTAGGTAACTACATTCAAGGTTTTGCCAAAGAAGGTGATCCCCGTACTTATATCCTCAAGATGCGTCAGTTCTCGCAAAATCTGCAAGCGGCGTCTCAAAAGGCGCTGCGTGGGACGATAGCGGGAGTCGTAAGCCGAATAAAGTGGGATAGTGAACGTAAAACATATGGGATAAGCCATCCTGATCCTAAGATCACTCTTCGCTTTGAACTGGTTGAGCGTGACGGTGTTACTTACTTGCCGATTCGTCCCATCGTGTTTGGCGGTGATGATGTCGCATTCGTCTGTGATGCGCGGCTTGGGTTGGCGCTAACTGTCGATTATGCGCGGCGCTTTCAAGAAGAGACGAAAGCATTGGGTTTTGGTGAGAACGGGAGTGGTCTTAGCGCGTGTGCGGGCGTGGCAATGGTCAAAACGCGCTATCCGTTTGCACGGGCGTATGCGCTGGCAGACGATTTGTGTGGTGAGGCGAAGAAATATCGAGAGCAGAAGCAGATTGTAGGGGGCTGTCTCCACTGGCATTTTGCACTCGGTGGCGTGTACGGCGATTGGGATACGATCCGGGAGCGCGAATATACCGCGCAAACGGGCGATTCGCTGACTTTGCGTCCGGTGGCGTTAAACGGCGAAGGTTACGCATCGTGGGAATTTATCGAACGGCAGATCGCCCTTTTCCAAACAGGGGATTGGCTGGAACGGCGTAACAAAGCAAAAGCTCTACGGGATGCGCTGCGGGCGGGCGCAGAGGCAGAGCAGTGGTTTTATCGGCAGTATGAAATCAAACCGCCGAATAAATTTGGCTGGCAAAATAACGTTTGCATCCACTTTGATGCGCTTGAATTGATGGATATGATGATCCCATTGGAGGCTAAGTCGTGAAGTTTATACTGATGCTCACTTTATTGAGCGATACGACGTTTGCGCGTGGCGATGGTGTTTCCGGTGTGGTCGATGAAGAAATTGAATATGACTCCGCAACCGGGCTGCCCTATGTACGGGGTCGAACGTTGAAGGGGCTGCTGACCGAAGAATGCGCCAATTTGCTGTATGGACTAGAACGAGCGAATGCACCGGGACTAGCGCGTTTGCAAGCGGCGGCATCTCGGTTGTTCGGGGAAGCGGGCAGCGAACATGAGGGTGCAGGACTGCTGCATGTCGGTGCTGCGCTGCTCCCTGATGATGTACAACAAGCGGTCAGGGAACACATTCAAACAAGGGATCATCAGAAAAAACTCACCCCTGCGGAAGTGTTAGACGCTTACACCGTTATCCGCCGCCAGACTGCCAACGACTTAAGCGGCGCACCCGCGCTTGGTAGCCTGCGTTCGGCACGGGCTGTTATTCGCGGCACGGTCTTCAACGCAGTGTTGAGCTATAACGGTGCGGACGATGATAGGGACGCGGTAATGCTGTTGGCGGCGTGTGTGGTGGCTGTGCATCGGGCTGGAAGTACACGCAATCGAGGACGGGGGCGTTTAGCCGCATCACTCCACGCGGAAAATGTCGATTTGGCAAGTGCGCTCACTGATTTTGAAGGTATTGCGCGGGGTCAATCATGAAAACACTCGTTTATCGTATCGAACTACTGGAACCGACATTAGTCACCGCCCTTGAGGGTGATCCAAACAGCGCGGTTGCGTTCGATTATTTGCCCGGAAGTGTGCTGCGTGGGGTGTTGATCGAGCGGTTCATCCGTCAGCAGCGTCGGGGGGATCCCGATTTTGAACTGGATGCGGCTGAGGGAGATACGCGCCGCGTGTTTTTTGAACCAACGACCCGCTATCTCAATGGTTATTTAGTTGAGCGAAACACGCGCTCCTTGCCGATCCCGCTTTCGTTTCAAAGCCCAAAACGCCAGAAATTTCCTGTTCGTGATCTTGTGTATGGCGCAGAGGATACGAATATTCTATGGAAGGGGCAGTCTGGATTTGGGGTGATCAACAGCGATACATTCACCTATGCCGCGCCGCGCCGTCAAATTACGGTGCATACACAACGTGATCGGGTTTATGGCAGACCGTTAGGCGGCGCCAATGGCACGGTCTATCAATATGAGGCACTCGCGGCAGGGCAAACGTTTGAAGCGGCGATCCTGTGCGATGAGGACGGTGACGCTGACTGGCTAAAAGCACTCCTCGATCAGCAGGAGGGTTGGATTGGCGGCGCACGTACTGCGGGGTACGGGCGCGTTCGGTTTGAGGTGCAGCACTTCAGTGAAGAGTCATGGCGGGAAGTCAATACACAATACCCAACACAGGGACCGCTCACCTTAACGTTGTTGAGCGATGCGATTTTGCGGGATGCGAATGGATGTTACGCTGCTGATTTGATCAGCGCACGGACAGCCATTGCCCAGCGACTCGGCGTTCAACCTGAGAGCTTAGGTAAGGGAAGTGCCTATTTAGCCACAACCCAGGTCGGCGGATTCAATCGCAAATGGGGTTTGCCGCTTCCACAAACATCGGCGTTGGCAATGGGCAGTGTGTTGACTTTCGAGCATCCGGGTTGCCCTACTGATCGGTTAGAGGCGCTTGAACAAGCAGGCATTGGCGAACGCCGCACCGAGGGATTTGGGCGCATAGCGATCAATGTGTCCAGCCACAATAACTACACTGAATACATCGCTCCAGAAGCAGAAGATGAAACTCCGGTGACGCTTACCGAACTGCCCGCAGTTTTCACCGAGCGCCTTATTGCCCAAGCGATGGAGCGCGTCATTGTTGGACGCGCCCATACGCTCAAGGTTCAAAAGCCGCCGCGCCCTAGCCAGATCAATTTCATCCGTTTAGAGCTCGCGGAAGATGGACGGGAAATTGAAGTACGGGTAGCTGCGCTGCGGGAAGCCCTTAAAAGCATCGAAGCCCGACAAGTTGCCCGAACGCAGTTTCAAAAAGCGCGTGTGAATAAGCAAACGTTGTCGCAATGGCTGGAGTCGATGATTCAGGCGATAGAGGCAGAAGATTGGTATAAGCGTTTGGGGATTACCCAACCGAAATTCGCGCCGAATCAACCTCTGCCTGAATTTTGCGCGATCTATACACTTCGTTTGATAGATGCTGTACTCGCACGTGCCGCAAAAGACTCGAAAGGGGCAGATTAAGCATGAATCATTTTTGGTCCGGGGAAAACTCTCGCCACATCATTGAGCGTATCATCATCGAAGGTGATTTTGTACTGCAAACACCCGCCCATTTTGGCAATGGTGACGGTGATTCCAGCGTAATGGAACTGTTGACCGATTCGGCTGATCCGTCTCGCGCTATGCTGCCCGGCGCGTCGATTGCCGGTGCGTTGCGGGCGTATTTATGGTCACGCGAGGTAGGCGAGGTTGACCCTGAAACGTTACAGGCGCAGAACTATCGCCATACACTGACTGTTTCATTGTTGGGCGGACTACGGGCAGATAATGACGGCGGGCAAAGTCGTTTGATCGTCGATGATGCTAGCGGGGATGGTGTCGGACGTATCGAGCGGGACGGCGTTGGGATCAACCCAATGAGTCGGACTGCGGCTGAAGATATGCTGTACCGCGTTCAGCTTTGGAGTGCGGGAACGCGCTTTACTTTGCGCTTTGAACTGCTCATTTATGCTGGGGATGATAGGGATGGGTTACGACGTGCATTGGCAGTGGCGCTCTCCGGCTTGAACGATGGAGCGATTACGTTGGGCGCACGTAAGCGACGCGGGTATGGGCGTGGTGCAGTTGAGGCATGGCGTGTGCTGCGCTTTGACTTGTCTACCATTGAAGGGGTAATGGCGTGGTTGCAGACCGGAAATGTTTCACTGTCTACTATTGCAGCACCGGTAGATTTGCTCGCCGCGTTGAACACTGATGATAATTTTGCCCGCACAACCCAGTGGTTTGAGATTGATGCTTGTTTCACGCTCAATGGTTCACTTCTGATTCGCTCGTTCGATGCTGCTTATACGGACATGCGTCATTTACACAGTGGTGGACGCCCGGTTCTGAGTGGAACGAGCCTGACCGGGGCGTTGCGAGCGCGGGCAGGGAAAATTTTACGGACGATTCACGCTCAAGACTCAACCCGTCAAGATAAGTTGATGGAAGACATTTTTGGTAGTCCGCCGCGCAAAAAGGAAGATAAGACACCACTCAAAGGCGGCAAGTTGACCGTTGAGGAGCATGTTATCGAAACACAGGCACCAGATCGGGTGCAAAGCCGTGTCAGCATTGACCGCTTCACAGGCGGGGCATTGGATACAGCGTTGTTCACCCAGCAACCTGTGTTTGAAAGTGATGCAAAAGGGGTACGTGTCAAGCTGCGTCTACGAAACCCAAGTGAAGCGGAAATTGGTTTGCTGCTGCTGCTGCTCAAAGATTTGTGGACTGGCGATCTTCCGCTTGGTGGCGAACAGAGTGTTGGGCGTGGTCGCTTGCGCGGAGAAAGCGCAACGCTCACTGACCATGTACAAACATGGGCGCTTAAACGTGATGCAGATGACAACATTTCAGTGACGGGAACGAATTTGAACGAGTATGTTGCCCAAATGCACCAATACCTAAACGGAGGACGGGCATGAGTCGAGAAATAGTTCCGCGCCCCGCATCTGTGCAACCAGTCTCATTAGAGGAAGCGAACGACTTACGCACATGGCTGGCTGAACTTCCACAAGGCAAATTCGCGTGTGTGTTAGCGCACGCTGATGATGGGGTGATCTGGGGGAAGGTTGAACAGGGAGTGCTAATTATCGCTCAGGATGTGGGTTTCAACAGCCCCCCGCTCCGCCTTGAGACGCTCCAGCAAGTGCGTGTTTTCAATAAGCAAGCGGAATGGTTGTTATGGCGTAATGGAACGACAGGCGAATGGGCAGCCCGTGTGATCGAAGACCGTGAGGACGGCAAGACTTACGCCGAGTCATTCGATGAGGACGACATCTTGTGGGGAGATCAAGTCACTGAATCAATAGACGGGTTTTCGCTTATGCAGGATGGCGCTCAAGGATTACGTCACGCTGTGCCACTGCCATTGCGTGTAGGAATATACGAAGATGCAAAAAAAAGAGCATGGCGTCCGCTGCGGTTAAAGATACGCCATTATGTGCAAGCAGACGAGTACGGTTTCGTTCGGATTGTGGCGAGTCGCCTAGTGAAGTTGTATGAGGAAAAGGCTAAATGAATAATCGTAACCAAGCAAACGACGAGCGCACTCCCGCTCATGCGCCTTACAATTTTATCCCACTACCGGAGACGGTGATCGATGTCCGCGACCAACTTGGGGATCGCAATCAGATTGCTATTGAAGATGCGCTGCCATCGCATGATATTTATAATCCAGAACGGCGTCACGGTTATTTTGATGTGACCCTCACGACAGAGACACCTCTGTATATTCGCGGAACGCTGACGCCTGATGAAGCTGAGAGCCAACTCAAAAACAAGCCCGATTTCTTCGATGTGGGTGATATGAATGCTCCACGTATACCCGGCAGCAGTTTGCGCGGAATGCTCCGTGCGTTGGTTGAAATCGTCGGCTTCGGCAAGTTAGAACGGATGTCAGACAAGAAGCTGTTTTTTCGCAACGTGGATAACTCGACGCTCGGCACGGCTTATCGGGATAGAATGGTTGGCAAGGATCAAGGGCAAAACAAAGTAGAAACTGGATTCCTTGTGAAAAGCGATGATATTGAGCGCCCCTATGTGATTTGTAGCTGCGAGATGGCACGGGTTCATCATGATTTGTTGAATGGCAAGGATGGTATTTATCATCGCCAGAATAAGGCTAACTACCCCAACTGGTCAGTCGGACAATGGCGGCAAAACCAACGGGTGTGGGTGAAATTAGGCAAGAATGCCCGCTTTGTCGATGTAATTTCTCCAACCAAGCCGAATGATGGGGGTTATGAAGAAGGCATTTTGGTCATCACGGGGGATATTCCAGGCAATGATCCCAACACAGGTAAGCCGAAAAAGCAGCGCGAGTTTGTTTTCTTGTTACGGGGTGTAGGGGCTGAAACCCTATCTGTACCAGAGGCGATTATTGATCGTTTTCATGACGATGATCAGGTCAGCCAGTGGCAGCAAAAGGCATTTCCGAAGGACAAGCCGACCCGCCGTTCCCGTGATGGTTGGCTGCAAACGAAAGCTGACTCTCCCGGCGAACCTGTTTTTTTCTTGCGCGAGAATGATCAGCTTACGTTTTTGGGACGTGCAGGCATGTTCCGTTTGCCGTATGAGAACAGCCCCACTTCGTTGATGCCAAAAGTTCATAACGATGCGAGTATTTATGATCTCGCGGAGGCACTGTTCGGTTTTATCCGGCGGGATGAAAATAAACAGGGGGCAAAGGCGAAAGCCTATGCGGGACGAGTGCAAGTCACGGATGCTCATTTGACCCCTGATCAGGCGAATCTGTATGAAGAAATCATCACACCGCCTATTTTGTCTACGCCTAAGCCGACGACGTTTCAGCACTATTTAGTGCAACCTCAAGGTGTTAAGACGCGCAAAGCAGATTTGGCGCATTACGACTCGGCGGGCGTGAAATTGCGCGGTCATAAATTGTATTGGCGGCGCAAACGGGAAACTATATCGGGCTTGCATCAAAATGATGCCCCTGCTGACAGCACTCAACATACGCGCATTCGTCCGTTACGTCGTGGACTGACATTCAAGTTCTGTGTTAATTTTGAGAACTTGACCGACATTGAGCTAGGGCTTTTAGCATGGGTGCTAGAACTGCCGGGTAATTCGGCGCATCGACATATGCTTGGCATGGGAAAACCATTCGGTTTGGGCGTCGTCAAATGTGCGCCGACACTCATGCTCAGTGATCGCGCTGCCCGCCACGCCTCGTTGTTCGCTGACAATACGTGGGTCAAGGGCGAAGGTCAGGCAGATACTAAGCCGTTCATCGAGTCTTTTGAAGGCTTTGCTGCCGCGCAACACGGCAATCAGCCATTTCAAAAGAATAAACGCATCCATGATTTGTCAACGATGCTGACTTTCTGGCAAGCGGATATGGGAGACACGTTCTCGTATATGGGTTTGGATGATTTTCGCCAACGTCCAGTGTTGCCAACACCGGGTGAATTGAAGCGCTGGTTAGAAGATTTAGAGCGATTAGCACGTGGTATTCAAGTGGGGGATGAACTTAGAACAGAGATGTTAGAAGAAACCGATGATAACGACATCAAAGTGAAACTGCTGCCCCCATTTGACAAAGGTTCATACCACGCATTTCTTATGGCGCAACACCGACGCGGATTGCCTTTCCAAAACCGTCAACCCATCCGAGTTGTTGTCTTGGAAATTGAAGATTACGGCGATGAGGGAATTTATCTTTACTGCAGACGCCCCGAAAATTAAGGGTTATGGTATGCCCATACCGTTGGTCGTTTTGCGTACTGCGCCACTGTGATGGGCGAAGTCTGCGGAATAATACTATGGGCAACGTTAAATCTTTAGAGGATTGAGGTCACTGATGCAGCACATTTTTGTCAGCTACGCACACGAAGACTCAGATAAGGTTAATCCGATTGTCTCCCAGTTAAAACGCCATTTTCGCGTGTGGATTGATGCGGCGGGGATTAAACAGGGGGATGATTGGTACGCTACGATCCAGCAAAATTTACGCCAAAGTGTCGCCGTATTGGTGTTCATTTCTAACCAGTCGAAGGATCGTCCTTGGGTATTATACGAGATTGAAGAAGGACAGAAACACAATATCCCCTGTCACCCTTATTTGCTTGAGAACATCCCCACGATTCCAACTCTCATCAAAAATACGCAATATATCGACGGTTCGCAAGCAGACGCTTTTGCAAAATTGATGGAGGAACTGCCTCAGACAGCGCGACTTCAAGGGCATCAAGTGATTTCATCGGACCTTATTGGGACATCGACCAAGTTTTCAGAAGTGGCTGCGACTTTGCCAAGCGATTGTTACTTGTCGTCCAAGGTGTTTGATGGAGTTAATTTTGATGTGCCACTTATCGGATTGCCGCTGCGCTTGACCCGCTATAGCAAGATTTACCTCATTGGACGCGCAGATGATACGCTAGAGCCAGCCCCAAAAGTGCAGTTGTGTGTATTGATGAGCGGACGTGATTATAAAAACTATAGGGTTGTAGTTGATGTTGCTAATTACGTCTTGACTCGTCCTGATGCACGGCTTCGACTAATGTTGGTTGAAGGCCCGCCGAATGGCGACCCGACAATGAATGCTGGTGGATACGGTCTCAATGTTGAAAATCCCGACGAATGGCGTGATGCCTTTTTTGCAATGAAAAGTGCGTTGAGCATCTATTCGCGGGCGCTGCCGCAGATTTTCTTCAATGGGCCCGGCGTTCTTCTTTATCCGTTAGGAGCAGATCGCAGAGATATTGCGCCATTTGAATTATTTCAGTTGAATTATGGCACCGCTCGCTATGAGCGTGTGCTATGGCGGGAACTTCTTTTTTAGTTGGATTTATCTTGTGCGCTGGAGCAACTCGTACCGTGTAAAAACTCAGCTTTTGAAAGAAAATCTCGTTTATCATGATACTTCAGTGATTAATGAGGTGCTCTCCTGTTCTGGTTTGTATTCAATCATTTCTTCGCTTCTCTCTTGGATCTACTCTTGGTTCGTCAAGGGTCCGAAGCACAAAAAGACATCCAGATTTTGCTGCTGCGCCAACAAGTCCGGGTGCTGCAACGCAAAGCACGCCAACCCAAACGCTTCTCTCGCTTCGAGAAGACCTTGTTAGCCGTCCTCGTCGCCAAGATGAAGCGGATCACTGGCGATTTCCATTCCGAACTGGAGTCGGTGCTCCTCTTCAAACCCGACACCGTCTTGCGCTGGCATCGCGAGTTGGTTTGTCGTAAATGGACGTTCAAGCGGAAACCCTCCGTTGGACG
>Ga0163154_10008497_pt1 | contig 11929 bp, 10 predicted proteins | sample OliLakLV19MP9P1_FD_148649 | JGI IMG/M metagenome (GOLD analysis project Ga0163154, IMG submission 148649) | Freshwater microbial mat bacterial communities from Lake Vanda, McMurdo Dry Valleys, Antarctica - Oligotrophic Lake LV.19.MP9.P1 | ecosystem: Environmental > Aquatic > Freshwater > Lake >... | reverse complement strand
CATGCAGCGTGATCGCCAGGCACCCTGGCGATCACGCTGCATGCGCAGCAGGCCCTCGCGCTGGCCGAGGTGCATGAGCTCGGTGAGCGTCCGGAAGCCGTAGGTCTCCTCGTTGAAGTCGGGATCCGCGGCGCGCAGCCCCTGCGCCAGATGCCGCACGTACATCGGCTTGCCGGGCCGGGCCTCGTTGAGCTTCTCGAGCGCCGTGCGCAGCAGCACCAAGGCTTCCTCCGGCGGCCGGCTGGCGGCTTCCGGTACGCGACTCGGCGTCGCGGCGCTGGCGAGCCCATCGCCGGCGGCCTCGCCAGCCGACTCTGCTTCACCCGGCTGCGCCTCGGCGCCGTCGTCCGACGCGCTCTCGATCCGGGCACGCGCCGGGGCCTGCTTGTCGCGTGGGCCGTCGCCATTGAGCTCGACCACGTAGCCGTTGTCGATGCGGCGCAGGTTCAGGTGGTGCTTGTCCGACAGACGCTGGATGAACTCACGGAACGACGACGCGCCGAAGTCGCGCTCGCTGAAGGTCGAGTCGAGCTGCAGCAGCGTGCTCTTCAGCGGTCCCAGCTGCGGCTCGACGCCGCGATCGGCGAGGATCTTGAGCGCGCGCTGCACCTGGGCGAAGCCCTGCTCGATCGACAGCCGGCCCGTGCCGGCGGAGCCGCGGCTCTGCGGCCGGTCGCCGCCGCGCGAGCGGCTGCCGAGCAGGTTCTCGTAGGCGATGAACTCGTGGCAGTTGCGCTGCAGGATGCCGCTCGTGAACGAGCGCCCGCCGACCACGAAGACCCGCTTGCCGAACTGCTTCAGCTTCTCGACCAGCGCGATGAAGTCGGAGTCGCCGCCGACCACCGCGAAGCCGTTGATGTGCGGCCGCGTGAAGCACATCTCCATCGCATCGACCACGAGGTTGATGTCGGCGCCGTTCTTGTCACCGCGCGGCGTGACGTTGCGCTGCACCATGTGCACCGCGTGCTCGGTCAGCGTCCGGCTGTGCATGCCGGCCCGCGCCCAGTCGCCGTACGCGCTCTTCGAGACCACGTCACCACGCTCCTTCAGAGCGTCCAGCACAAGCGAGATGTCCAGCTCGTTGTTGAGTGTGGTCTTGACTCCGATTTCTATGTTGTCGAAGTCGATGAAGACCGCGAGCTGCATTCTTTCCTCCAAAGCGTCCCCCTGCCCTGTCCTTCTCCCGTTTCGGGAGCAGGGACTTTCCGCCGTCCTAGCAAGCCATACAGAGCCGGGCTAATCCCCCAGCGACGCGATGAGGCTGCGGCCGCCGACGGCTCGGCGCCATGCGTCATGGATCGCCGTGTCGTCGAGGCCGGCGACGATGCGCTCGGACTCCTCGATGGACGGGAAGCCCGATGCGATCGAGTCGGCGCGCGCGAGCGCGCGGTCGAGGCGGCGCTCGGCGAGCATGGCGTAGCCGAAGCGCCGCTTCTTGCGAGCCCGGGCGAGGTCCGCGGGCGCGAAGCCCTCGCGGGCCGAGCGCTGCAGGACGTCGTCGATGATGCGGGGCTACGAGGTGCTCGCGGACCGCCTGGAAGAGCGTGCTGTCGGGATCCGCGCCAACCAGGTCGAGCGCGACGCCGAGCGCGAGCAGATTGCGCGGCGCGGGATCGACCTCGAGAAAACGCACGACGAAGGATTGCCCGCGCTCGCTGCCCGGCAAGCGAAGTTTGCCACCGCGCCCGCGCCGCGCGCTGCCGGCGCGCACGGCCTTGCCGACGCGATCGGCCGCGACGTGGCGTGACAGCGTCTTGCGCAGCGTCTCCTCGGAAACGCCGCCGACGACCGCCAGCACCGCGTTGGCGTTGACGAAGCGGCGACGCAGGAAGCCGGCCACGTCGCCCGCGTCCATCGCGCGGACCGAGCCCACCGTGCCGCAGATCGGGTGTCCGATCGGCGCCCCGAAGAACGCGCTCCAGCCGCGCTCGTGGAGATGGTCCAGGGGATCGTCGCGGAAGCCACGGATTTCGTCGAGCACGACCCGGCACTCCTTGCGAAAGCGCTTCGGCTCGACGCGGCTGCGATAGAACTGTCCCATCAGGAGCTCGATCGCGCCATCGCAGTCCTCGTTGAAGGTCTCGATGGTCACCGCGATCGATTCGTAGCCGGTGGTCGCGTTGTGGCTGCCGCCGAGCTCTGCCGCCCGGCGATTGAGGGCGAGCTGGTCGAGCTCGTCCGTTCCCTGGAACAGCATGTGCTCCGCCATATGCGCGAGCCCGGGGATCGTACCGTCGAAGCGCGCACCGGCCCGTACGTGCAGGGCGATGCCGGTGATCGGGCCCGGCAACGGCTCGTGGACGACGGTCAAACCCCGAAAGCGGAAGGTACGAACCTTGGCGCGGCGCGGCATCAACCTCTCAGCAACGGATTTTCGCTCTCGAAGCAACTGCGAAACCTGCTAGCATGCCCCGCGCTCGAGAGCGCACGCTCGACGTGACGCGACCGAAACTCCAGCCCCGGGGCCAGAAATGATCGAAGACGAACTTTCGAAACAATTCCTTCGCGTCACCGAGATGGCGGCGATCGACTCCGCCCGGACCATGGGCCAGGCGCCTCGACCGCCACTATTCGGACCAGGTCGCGGTCGAGGCGATGCGCCAGGCGATGGACACTCTGCCGATGCGCGGCGAGATCGTCATCGGCGAGGGCGAGCGCGACGAGGCGCCGATGCTGTTCATCGGCGAGCACGTCGGTCGCGGGCGCAGCGAGGATCCGGAGGTCGACATCGCCGTCGACCCGCTCGAGGGCACGAACCTGTGCGCGCTGGGCTCGCCCGGCGCGATCGCAGTGCTCGCGGCGTCGACGCGCGGCGGGCTCCTGAAGGCGCCCGACTGCTACATGGAGAAGATCATCGTCGGGCCGGCCGCGAAGGGGGCGGTCCACCTCGACGCGCCGGTTGCGGAGAACCTGAGCGCGATCGCCAACCGGCTCGAGCGCTCGGTGAAGGACCTGGTGATCATCGTCCTCGACCGCCCGCGTCACGAGCAGCTCATCGACGACATCCGTCGCGCCGGCGCACGCATCCGCCTGATCAGCGACGGCGACCTCTCCGCCGGCATCGCCTGCGCCGTGCGTGGCACCAACGTCCACGCGGTCATGGGAATCGGCGGCGCACCGGAAGGCGTGATCACCGCCGCCGCGCTGCGCTGCTTGAACGGCGCGATGCAGGCGCGCCTGGTGCCGACCAAGGACGGCCAGGAAGAGCGCATGCGCGCGATGGGCATCACCGATCCGAAGCGAATCTATACGGAGCGTGATCTGGCCCCTGGCCATGAGATCCTGTTCGCGGCGTCGGGCGTGACCGACGGCACGATGCTCAAGGGGGTACGCTTCTTCGGCCACGGCTTGCGCGTGAACTCCCTGATCATGTCGCGGCGCGAGCGCCGCATCCGCTTCATCGATTCGGTTCAGATCGACGACGATCCGGATGTCGTGATTGAATTCTGATTCAACCGGGGGACTCTGTCCCCCGGGCTCGCTGACGCTCGGCGCTCGCCTGCGGCCCCGTCCCGTGGCGGCCATGCTAGCGCCGCAACGAGTTCAGAGCGGCCGCGGTGAAGGGCATCGTGGCGCGTGCCGCGTCGTGGGTCAGCATCGCCTCGAGGCGGGCGAGGTCTGCTCCCTCGTCGATGTCGAAGCCGGGGGCGAGAAGTCCGAGGCGCAGGCCGAGTTCGGCGGCTCGTCCGCGGGTTGCGGCGAGGACGCTGGGGGTGCCCCATGCAATCCCGTCGAAGACGTCGAGCGCCGCGCGTGCGGCGATCAGGTAGTAGCCTCCGTCGTCGGCCGGCCCGAGCACCAGGTCCGCCTGTTGCAGGCGTGCGAACGCGTCAGTCACCGTTCCGGGTGCGAGCTGTGGCATGTCGGAGCCGATGATCGCGCAGCGCGCGAAGCCCTCGTCTAGCAGACGCGCGATCGCCTGCCGCATGCGCGCACCGAGGTCTGATCCCTGCTGCACGAACACGTGCTCGCGGGCGATGCCGAAGCGTGCGGCGAAGCCTGCGTCTGGCGGAGCGACCGCCCAGCGCACGGCGAACGGCGCGGCCGCGAAGCGCTGCCGGAGATCCGCGACGAAGGCCGCGTAGAGCGACGCCGCGGCCTCTTCACCCAGCGATCGCGCGAGACGCGTCTTGACCTGGCCCGGCTCGGGGTAGCGCGCGAACACGACGAGGACGTCGCCTGCGGCATCCTGCACCGGCCGATCGTGCGACGAGATCACCTGGGGCAAACTATGCCGCGCCGCGGCACGCCGACAACCGCGCCAGCTTTGCGGCTTCGCGCAATGTTGCTACAGCAGAGGCCCCGGGAGCCCATCCCGCTCGCGCAACGCCCGACCGGGCGCCCCGCGCGGCGCAGCAGCGGGCTCCTTTCGCAAGACCACCCCGGGAGCGAGTCGAATGGATCTCAGTTTCAGCGCCGAGTACGAGAAGTTCCGTCAGGATGTGCAGGCTTTCCTCGCCGCCAGCTGGTCGAAGGAAGATGCGGCAACGGAGCCGCCGCCGGACGAGCGAGCCACGCTCGGCGGCGCGGTCCGCAGCGACGCGCGGGCGACCGAGTTCCGCCAGCTCGCCATCGCGCGCGGCTACCTCTACCGGCACGTGCCGAAGCAGTACGGCGGCTCCGAAGGCCGGCCCGATCCGCTCGAGCAGATGATCATCGCCGAGGAGTTCAAGAAGGCGAAGGCGCCGCACGAGATGGTCGGCCAGGGTCCGAGCATGCTGGTGCCGACGCTGATCGAGCATGGCACCGAGGAGCAGAAGCAGCAGTTCGTCATCGGCACGCTGCTCGGCCAGATCCGCTGGTGCCAGGGCTACTCCGAGCCCGGCGCGGGCTCCGACCTGGCCTCGCTGCGCACGCGCGGCGTGCGCGACGGCGACGACTGGGTGATCGACGGCCAGAAGATCTGGACCTCGGACGCACAGCACGCGGACTGGATGTTCTGCCTGGTTCGCACCGAGCCCGAGGCGCCGAAGCACGAGGGCATCACCTACATCCTGATCGACATGAAGACGCCGGGCATCACACGGTGCGCCCGCTGCGCCAGATGACCGGCACCGCGGACTTCAACGAGGTCTTCCTCGAGGGTGTGCGCGTGCCGATCACCAACACCGTCGGCAAGCGCGGCCAGGGCTGGCAGGTGTCGCGCTCGACGCTGAAGCACGAGCGCGCGCTGATCGGCGGCGCGAGCATCAACCGGCGGGTGTTCGACGGCGTGCTGATGATGGCGATGTCGACCCAGCTACGCGGCCAGACTGCGATCAAGGATCCGATCATCCGCGACCGGATGGTCGACCTCGAAGCCAAGCTGCGTGCCAGCGAATACCACGGCTATCGCCAGCTCACGATGAGTGCGCGCGGCGAGGAGCAAGGCATGGCAGGCCTCGTCAGCAAGCTCTACTCGACGCAGCTCGGCTACGACATCGGCATGCTCGCGATGGACGTCATGGGCGACCGGAGCGCGCTCGGCAACGGCGAGCCGGACGCACCGTTCGCCGGCATGCTGGTCACCGCCTACATGTGGTCGCTCGGCGTGCTGATCGCCGGCGGCGCCGCCAACATCCAACGCAACATCATCGCCGAGCGTGGTCTCGGCCTGCCCCGCGACGCGGCGGCCTCGCGCCGCTAGCCCCACCGCAAGGACCGACAGCCATGAATTTCGGATTGTCGCAGGACCAGATCCTGCTGCGCGACACCATCCACCGCTTTCTCGACGAGCAGTGTCCGACGACACGCGTGCGCCAGGTGATGGACGGCCCGAGCGGGCATGATCCAGAGCTGTGGAGCGGCCTCGTCGATCTCGGCGTGACCGGCCTGTACGTCCCCGCCGAGCACGGCGGCGCCGGCCTCGAGTTGCTCGACCTGGCGCTCGCCGCCGAGGGGATCGGCTACAACGCGACGCCGGGTCCGTTCCTCGGCAACGCGCTGGCGCAGATCGCGCTGGTGGAAGGCGGCGACGCCGCGCTGCAGGCGCAGTGGCTGCCCAAGCTCACCGACGGCAGCCGCATCGGCACGTTCGCGCTCGGCGAGCCCGACGGCCAGTGGGATCCGGCGAAGATCACCACGCGGGCCGAGGCCGGCAAGCTGACCGGAACGAAGGCGCTGGTGCCGTACGGCGCGCTCGCCGACGTCCTGATCATCGCCGCGCACGACCACGACGGGCCGGGGATGTGGCTGGTCGAGAAGGGCGCCGCGGGGCTCGCCAGCAAGGATTACGTCGGCAACGACCTGACGCGTCGGCTGTCGTCGGTCAAGCTCGACGAGACTCCGGGCGTCAAGCTGGGCGGCGTGAAGGCGGTCGGCCGCGTGCGCGACGCCGGCTGCGCGCTCACCGCGGCCGACGCGTACGGCGGCTGCCGTCGCATGCTCGAAATGGCGGCGGGCTACTCGAAGCAGCGCGAGCAGTTCGGGCAGATGATCGGCGCCTTCCAGGCGGTCAAGCATCAGCTCGCGAACCTGGCCTGCGAGCTCGAGCCGGCGCTGTCGCTGTGGTGGTACGCGGCGCACGCCTTCGACCGCATCCAGGGCGAGTCCGCGCACCGCGCGGCGCTCGCCAAGTCGCTGCTGACCGACACCTACGACCGGTTCGCGCGCGACACCACGGAGCTACACGGCGGCATCGGCTTCACCTGGGAGTTCGATCTCCACCTCTGGTTCCGGCGTGCGATGTTCGACCGCGGGTTCCTGGGCGACGCGACCGACCACCGCGCCCGCGCCGCCGACCTCGCCGGCTGGTGAGACGACCATGATTTCTACCAGCGAGTTCAAGAAGCACGGCCGCATCCTCGTGGACGGCGATCCGTACGTGATCCTCGACGTCCACGTGCAGTCGCCCTCGGCGCGCGGGGCCTCGTCGCTGAGCAAGATCCGGGTGCGCAACCTGCGCACCGGCCAGGTGCTCGACAAGACGTTCCGCGGCGGAGACAAGCTCGAGGAGCCGAACCTCGAGCTGCGCGCGGTGCAGTTCCTCTACCAGGACGGCGAAGGCTTCCACTTCATGGACACGCAGAGCTACGACCAGTTCGCGCTGTCCGCCGACGACATCGGCGACACGGTCGGTTACTTGAAGGACGGCATGGAGGGCATCCGCTCGGTCGTCTTCAACGACAAGGTGATCTCCGTCGATCTGCCCAACACCGTCGTCCTGCAGGTGGTCGAGACCAATCCGCCCATCAAGGGCGCGACCGCGCAGGCGCAGACCAAGGCCGCGAAGCTCGAGACCGGGCTCACCATCCAGGTGCCCTCCTACCTCGAGAGCGGCGAATTCGTGCAGGTCGACACCCGCGACGCCCGCTTCGTCGCGCGCGCCAAGGGTTAGCCAGTAGCCGATCGGCGGCGTGGTTCTCCCGCCCGTGCCGCGCTGCTAGGGTCGGCGACCATGATCCTCACGCGCGACGTGATCCTCGACGAGATCGCCCGCGGACGCGTCGTGATCGAGCCGTTCGGGCTCGATCAGGTCGGGCCGGCATCGATCGACCTCCACCTGGCCGACGAGATCACGACGCGTCCTCTCGGGCGGACCACCGGTGATCGACGTCAACGACCAGGCCGACTTCCGCACCGTGACCGAGGTCCGGCCGCTGGTCGAGCCCTATGTGCTGTCGCCGGGCGAGACCATCCACGGCATCACCCGCGAGCGGATCACGCTGCCGGGCGACATCGGCGGCTGGCTCGAGGGGCGCTCGCGCTTCGCGCGCCTCGGCCTGATGATCCACGTCACGGCGGGCTTCGTGAGCCCCGGGGTCAGCAACCGCCAGGTGCTCGAGATCAGCAACGTGTCGCAGCGCCCGCTGGCGATCCACCCCGGGACGCGGCTCTGCCAGATCGTCCTGCAGCGCTGCGAGGGCTCGGCGATCTACAGTGGCCGCTTCGCCAACCAGGAGCAGCTTTAGACCCAGCTCGCCGCCTGCCCGGCGGGCACGACATGATGGGCGCCGTGCGCACCGGCACTGCGCCTGCGCAGCACTTTTTCCGCATGGACAACTCCGCGCGCGGGCGCGTACTCTCTACGAGACGCACCGCTCCCGACGAGATCCGGGCGAGACGAACAGCTCCCGGCGCCGACTTCTGCAACCGACCGCCATCCCACACCGAGGTCCAGCATGTTCCCAACCGCAATCGATCCCTCCCGCAAGGTCGCGCGGCTGCTCGCCGCGGTGCTCGCCCGGCGGACGGCGCCGCGTTCGCGGCGCCGTCCGCCGAGGCGGCAAGCTCGGGAGCGAGCTGCGCCAAGAGCGTCGCGCGCTCGCTCAGCGCCTGCGTGAGCACGGTCAACAACTCGACGCGCAGCTGCTTTCTCACGACGGGCGCCGCCTGCGCGGCCAACAATCAGAAGATTCAGCTCGCTCTCGAGCGGTTGGCCAATCGCGTGCTGTCCAACTGCCCCGATGCGGCGACGCTCACCGCCGCCGGCTACGCGCCACTGGTCACCAAGCAGACCCTGATCGACCGACTGCAAGCTGCGTGCACCGGCGAGGCCACCACGCTGGCCGCGCGCACGTTCGGCGGACCCGAAGGCTTCGTGCTCGGGCGCGCGACGCAGACCCAGCGCGCCTGCCTGGAGAAGGCACACAACGAAGCGACCCTGCTCATCACGCAGGCGCTCGCGGTCGAAACCCCGTGCGCCCGGGCGCCCCTCACCGGCGGAGTCTGCGACGTCGCGGATGCCAAAGGTCAGGTCGCGATCAAGGAGGTCAACTCGGCGACCAACATCGCCAAGAAGTGCGCCGATCTCGAGGACCAGATCGGCACCGACATCGAGGCCTACGTCGCACGCACCACCGGGCAGGTGCACTGCCTGGTCGCGAACGCGCACGGCTCGACGGGCGCGCTCGAGGAGGCCTGCGGACCACGCACCGAGGTGACGATTCCGGCGCGTAGCAAGAAGAAGCGCATCACCCTGGAGCAGGAAACCGGAGCACGCTGCGGCAACGGATCGCGCTACGCGTTCTGGATCCGGCTCGCGCCGGAGGGCCAACCGGTCGATCGCATCGTCATCCACCTGCAGGGGGGCGGTATCTGCACCGACGAAGCGTCGTGCGCGGCCGCGATCGCCAACACACCGAACGCCTTCGAGGCGCGAAGTGATCGCTTCAAGAAGAAAGGCGTGCTGTCGAACGACCCGGCGCAGAACCCGTTCGCCAACTGGACCAAAGTGTTCCTGCCGAACTGCGGCCAGGATGCCTTCACAGGTGGTGGCGCGACCAACGAGCTCGGCGGCCTGACCGTGCAGCGCTTCGGCGCCCGGAACCTGCGTGCGGCGCTCGACCGCGTGCGCGACGTCGTGTGGGGCGAGCTCGACGCGACCAGCGCTGCCGGCTACCGGCCCGATCATGTCCAGGTCGTGTTCGGCGGCTCCGGCTCCGGTGGCTACGGCGTCGCCTTCAACCTGCACTACCTGCTCGACGAGCTGCGCTGGACCAAGACCACCGCGGTGGTCGACTCCTCGCTCGCCCCGGACAACGGCGGCAGCGACGGCATCGCCACCACCTTCCCGCCGCTGCTGCTGAGCACCACCGACCAGGGCGCCTGGGCGGCGCGCGCGATGGCGCCGCCCTACGCCCTCGCGGATTCCCTGGTGACCGGCCCCGAGCTCTTCGCCGCACATGCGGAGCGCCTCGATCTCGCTGCAGGCCAGCGGCTGCTCAACGTCTCCAACCAGGTCGACGACGCACAGGTCTCCTTCGGCAAGTTCGTCGGTCAGCCGCCCTTCGTGAACGCGGTGCGCAGCACCTACTGCACGGCACGCAACACGGACGGGTTGCGCTTCTTCCTGCCGGCAAACCTCGCGTCGTCGAGCGCCTTCCTCAACACCGGCGCGCTGACGAGTGCCAGCAGTGGCGGGGTGACACTCGCGAACTGGCTCGCCGGTGCGGTCACCGCGCCAGGCGCGGTGCAGGATCAGGTCGAAGAAGGAGCGCTCGGTGCCCAGCTCGGCGTGCCGCTCATCGCCTGCCTGCCCTGATGTCCGCCGGGCGGGCGCGACGGCGCTGGTGGCGCTGGACGCTCGCCCTGCTGATCACGCTCGGAGCCACCGTCGCCGGGCTGCGCGTCGTCGCGCGGCTCTCGGGCGGGCCGATCGGCGTCGTGTCCGGCGGAGCACTCACCGGCCTCACCGGCCCGCTCGCGGCGGAGCAGGACCCGAACTGGAGCTTCACCGACGAGGTGCAGACGATCGCGGTCGAGGTGAATCCGGACGATCCGCTCTCGGTCACCACGTGGGTATTCACGCACGCGGGCGCGCTGTACGTCGCCGCGGACTTCTTCAACCCGTTCAAGCGCTGGCCGTTCCTCGCCGTGGCCGACCCGCGCGTCCGCCTGCGCATCGCCGGCCGGATCTATCAGCGCCGCGCCGTGCGCGTGACCGATCCCGCCTCGATCGAGGACCTGCGGCGTGCGATCGCGGCGAAGTACCACATCGCCCCGGACGGTCTCGCGGCGCGGGTCGAGGTCTGGTTCTTCCGCATGGAGCCGCGCACGCCGGATCAGGGCGCCGCGGACTGAGCGCTCAGCTCGCCGGCTGCTGCTGCGTCAAGCAGTGGAACGCGCCCAGCCCCCAGACCAGGTCGCCGGCAGGAATGCCGACGATGCGCCGGCCCGGAAAGGCCGAGCCCAGCAGCGCGAGGACACGCGCGTCGTCGCGGCCACCGAACACCGGCACCAGCACCGCCGCATTGCAGATGTAGAAGTTGGCGTAGCTCGCCGGCAGGCGCTGGTCCTCGTGCACGACCGCGGGTGGCATCGGCAGCGGGATGATCTCGAGGCTGCGTCCGCGGGCATCGCGCATGGTCTTCAAGCGGGCGAGGTTGTCCTGCAGCAGCGCGTAGTTCTCGTCGCGCGGATCCTCCTCGACCGCCGTCACCACGACGCCCGGCGCGACGAAGCGCGTCAGATCGTCGACGTGCCCGTCGGTGTCGTCGCCGACGATTCCGTCGCCGAGCCAGAGCACCCGCTCGACGCCCAGGAAGTCGCGCAGGCGTTGCTCGATCGCGGCCTGCTCGATCGCGGCCCGATCGAGCTCGGGATTGCGATTGACGTTCAGCAGGCAGGCTTCCGTCGTCAGCAGCGTGCCGTCACCGTCGCCGTCGATCGAGCCGCCCTCGAGGATCATGCCCGGCACGACGCGTGGCACGCCCAGAATGCGCGCCACATGCTGCGGCACGACGTCGTCCTGCTGCCACGGCGGATACTTGCCGCCCCAGGCGTTGAACCCCCAATCGGTGGCGAGCAGCGGCGGCACGGTCGCCGCGTCGCGTGCGCGCAGGAAGATCGGACCGTGGTCGCGGATCCAGGCGTCGTCGGTCGGGACGTCGTGCAGTCCGACGCGATCGAGCGCTACACCGCCGCGCCGCAGCAGCTCGCGAACTTCCGCCGCACGCACAGCACCGCCGGCCAGGATTTCGACCCGCTCGCCGGCCGCGAGCGCGCGCACCATCGCGACGAAGATGCCGGGCACGGGCTCGAACTTGCCGGGCCACGACGCTTCCTTGTGCGGCCACGACAGCCACGTCGCGGCGTGCGGCTCCCACTCGGCGGGCCAGCGATAGCCGAGCTCGCGCGGCGTCTCAGCGGGTGGTGTCGTCAAGGACCCGTCGCGTGAGGCCGCCGTAGAAGTCGATGCGCCGGTCGCGCAGGAACGGCCAGTGGCGCCGCGTCTCCTCGATGCGGCCGAGATCGCAGTCGACCAGCAGGGTCTCCTGGCGGTCGTGGCTGGCACGGGCGATCAACGGACCGAACGGAGCCGCGACGAACGAGCCGCCCCAGAACTCGACCGTACCCTCGAGCCCGACCCGGTTCGGGGCGGCGACGAACAGCCCGTTCGCGACCGCGTGCGAGCGCTGCACCAGCTGCCACGCCTCGTACTGCTCCGCGCCGTACTGCTCCTTCTCGCCCTGGTGCCAGCCGATGGCGGTCGGGTAGAAGAGGATCTCGG
>Ga0163154_10008496_pt1 | contig 11929 bp, 14 predicted proteins | sample OliLakLV19MP9P1_FD_148649 | JGI IMG/M metagenome (GOLD analysis project Ga0163154, IMG submission 148649) | Freshwater microbial mat bacterial communities from Lake Vanda, McMurdo Dry Valleys, Antarctica - Oligotrophic Lake LV.19.MP9.P1 | ecosystem: Environmental > Aquatic > Freshwater > Lake >... | reverse complement strand
AATACGTTCTGACCGATCCGTTCCCGCCCCGGGCCTGGCACAACTACCTCTGCAACGGAGTTTACCTTGCGAACCTCACGCAGCACGGAACGGGAGGAAGCTTCTGGCAACCGCGCGGCGAAGGGCTGCGTGCGAACGTGACGGAGGATCGCGACGGCAGCGGCGGGCCGCGTTTTGTTTATCTGCGGGACAACGAAAGCGCCGTTTCCTGGACGGCGACCGGGGCACCGGCCCACACGCCGATGGACGCCTGGGAGTGCCGCATCGGGCTCGGTTACCAGATCAACCGGGCATCGCTTCACGGGATCGAAACCGAGTGGCTGACCTTCGTGCCGCCGAACGACGAGCCGGGCGAGTTCTGGAGGATTACGGTCCGCAACCTATCCGACCGCACCCGCCGGATCAGCGTGTTTCCCTATCTCGAAATGCATCTCACCGGAGGCAGTACGCTCATGGATTTCATCGCTGTCCTCGGCGGCCGCTATGAGCCCGATTCCCGCGCGGTGTTTGGCATCAACGCATGCGTGAAGTTCCCTCCCCGGTTCAAGGCGTTCCTCGCCTCCGACTCCGAGGTGGCCGGCGCCACGGTGAGCCGCGACGAGTTTCTGGGCCGGTATCGCGATTACCGAAACCCGATTGCCGTCGAGCGGGGCGATGTCCACAACCCCGAGGCCGGCACCGAATGGCTCGGCGCCTCGCTTCGCCATGAACTCGAACTCGCCCCCGGCGAAGAGCGGACCCTCCACTGCCTGATCGGCGTGGTGGAGTCGGTCGAAGAGGGAAAAGAGATGATCCGCCGACTGCTCGCACCCGGCATGCCCGGGAAACTGCTGCGCGAAGTGCACGCGGAGGCGGAGGCGGATGCCGCGCGGTTCTCGGTCCGCTCCCCCGACGTGCAGTTCGATCGCTGGTTGAACGTCTGGCTCAAGCATCAACTCCGGTTTGTGGGACGCTGGGGACGCGTGATCGGACGCGGATTCCGCGACGTGCTACAGGACACCTTCGGTCATCGGTTGCTCGACCCCGCGCTGGCCCGTTCCTGCCTGATCGAGGTCTTCGCGAAGCAATTCCCCGACGGACGCTGCATCCGGGCCTGGCGCCTGCCGATCAATGTCCTCGATCTCCAGCACTACGCCGACAGCCCGAGCTGGATGATCATGGCCCTGTCGCTCTACCTCAAGGAGACCGCCGATTTCGAGGTGCTCGACGAACGGGTGCCGTTTCTCGACGCCGAGAATCCGTATGCCGAGGCAACCTCCGACGCCACGGTCTGGGAACATGTGGTCCTCGCCCAGCGCCACCTGCTCGCCCACCGCGGGGCGCACGAGCTTAGCAAGATTTATTACGGCGACTGGTGCGACACAATGAACGGAGTCGGCAAAGCCGGGCGCGGCGAAAGCGTGATGCTCTCCATGCAGGTGAAATGGGGGTGCGACCAGTTGGCCGAACTCGCCCGCCGACGAGGCGACGAGTCGCTGGCGGACGAGATGGAGCAGGCATCGGCCCGGCTCGCCAAGGCCATCAACGCGGAAGCCTGGGACGGGGAGTGGTATGTGCGGGCCTTCGACGATGAGGGCGTGCCCGTCGGGTCCGACCGCCCGCCGGAGTCGGACAACGGCGAGGGTCGTATTTTCCTGAACGCGCAGAGCTGGGCGGTGATCAGCGGCGTCGCCCCGGCCGAACGGGCGGTGTCGGCGCTCGATGCCGCGCTCCGGCATCTCGACACCGGCTACGGCATGGTGCTGAACTGGCCGGCCTTCACCGGGCTCAAACCGCGCATCGGGCAGATGACCGCCATGACGCCGGGCTTTTACGAGAACGGCAGCGTGTATGTGCACGGCAACTGTTTCTGGATCCAGGCGCTCGCCATGGCGGGCCGGGGCGAGGAATGCTGGCGCGCATTCCGCGCCATCCTGCCCGACACGGACAACAAACCCAACGCCGACACCGAGCCGTTCTCGGTCCCGAACTATTACATCGGCCCGAACGTCGACCGACGGAAACAGCGCAACCTGTATCTCTCTGGCTGGCGGACGGGATCCGCGGCATGGCTCTACCAGATCGGGATCGAATGGATCCTCGGTGCGCGCGCGGAATACGACGGGCTACGGATCGATCCGCACCTGCCCGAAGGCTTCGTACCCGTGACGTTTACCCGCACGTTCCGCGGGGCCACCTACGAGATCACCATCGAGGGTGCCTCGGGCGACGGCGCCCGCCTGGCCTCCATCACGCTCGACGGGCAACCGGTGGAAGGCACCCTGCTGCCCGTGCCTCGCCCGGGCGACCGGCACCGGGTCAACGTCCGGTTGGAGCGCTGATCCCATGGCCAGACTCCGTTCCCCGTGGGTCCGCCTGCTGACCACCGCGGCGGCGATGGCTTTCGCCGCGTCGGCACAAGGCGGTCCCGAACCGGCCCCGACCTGGAAGGACGTCTCCACGATCCTCCAGAAGCATTGCACGGAATGTCACGGGCCCGAGGAACAGGCCGCCGGGCTCCGACTGGATCGCCGTGCGGATCTCCTCGGCGAAGTCCACGGCAACCCGGTGGTCGTTCCCGGCAACCCCGACGCAGGACGCCTCATCCCCGCGATTACCGGCCAGACCCAGTTTAAGAAATCGAGGCTGACCGACAAACATCGCCTGCCCGACCCCGAGATCGCGCAACTGCGCGCCTGGATCGCCGCCGGCGCGAAGTAAACCCGCGGCCCGCACCCGAACCCCGATCACGAAGGGACATAGAGAAAGATAGAGTGTCTGTCCCTCTGTTGACCCCAGCCCCTCGCTTGCCCCAGCTCGTCGTTCTGCCAGATCTGTTCATGCTGTTCTTGAGCTCAGAGACATATAACTCCTACCTGCGGACGCAGCGGAACCTGGGTTGGACGGCTTGCAGTCCTCTTTGGGCCATGAGGCGACGGTAACCGTAGCGTCTGCGATGGCGCTGGAAGACGGTCTCGATGAGGTCACCCAGGCGCACGTCGGCGACCTGAGTCACGGTGAGTGCGGCGGCGTGGTAGAAGCTGCTGCGGGCCTCGTCGAGGACCGCGCACACTTGGCGAATACTCCTCCCCAAAACCAGCGACCCGTCTCACGGCTTCACCTTCAAGCCGGCCGCCTTGGCAAGCTTGCGCTGGCGTTGATCGAACGAGAGGAAAGTCTTCGCGCCAGATTCGATGGCGAGGGCAACGTGCAGCAGGTCGAGGGTGCGCACGCCATCCTTCGCCGCGTGCTTTTCGCTCAATGCATCGGCGCGACGGAAGACGGCGGGCCACTCGACGGCGGCGTGAATCAGCAGACCGTCGCGCAGGTCTTCGTCGAGCTGGCGAAAGGCGAGTCGGCAGGCGGCGGCCGGCATGGCTCCGCTGGCGGTCGCATGGCGCAGGGCGTTGCGCACTTCGATGCGATGCAGCGGCGTGAACGCCAGGAAGAGCAGCGACTTCGCCAGGAACGCCGTCGCGCTCTCATGGTGCGCGTCGTCGCGATGCAACGACACGAGGAAGGATGAATCCGCGTAGGCGTCGGGTTCCACGCGGTCAGTCCCTCAATGCAGACCAAAAGGCTTCCGTCTCCGCCAGCGTGAGCTTGCGGCCAAGAGGCTTGCGCTTGGCGAGGCGTGATGCCCAATCCGCCTTGCGCCGTGTCGCCGGCTTGGCGGGCGCGAGCGTCGCGAAGGCCGTGCCGTTGCGGCTAATGGTTACGGGTTCGCCGTGCTCGATCCACTTCGCCACGTCAGCGAAATGGTTGCGCAGGTCGCGGACGGTGGCGGTTTTCATCGTGAGACCAATCTGTATCACCCGCGCGGCAACGTCAACGCACTTGTGCGCATCCTCATGCCGTCATCGCCACCAGCCTGCGTTTCTCGCCAGCACCGGGCGGCAGCATACGCCAGAAGTCTTGCGCTTCATCGGTCGTCGTGAGGTTCAAGTAATGCCGGGGATGTGCCCGCCCTCCAACCCGCGCACGAAGTAAAACTCCGTCTTCGCCGATCGCACGACGAGGCGCTTCTTCGAGTCGAGACGAACCGGGTATTCCTTGGAGGGGGGCGATGTCGTCGTTGATCGACGGGTTCGCGAATCCCGAGAAGCTCGGATGGATCACTGCGTAGGCAATTCCGAACGTCCCGAAATCGGGCAGGTGGAAGGCCGCCGCCCAGTCCGCGTCCGGGGAACCATCATCGTTCAGGTCGGCGTTGTAACCCGCAGTCAGGATCCACTCGCGCGACAAGGCCACCCCGCTGCCGAGGAACGATTGGCCAGCCTCGTTGATCGACAGTGCCCCAACAAATGCAAACTCGCCCGTCAAAGGCACCCGGGCGCCCGGCGTGTCGGCGGGAAGGTCGGTTTCCTCTCCTGCGAGGATTGCATGGAGCAGGGGAGCAGTCAGAACCTGGGCGGCGCAAGCGATGAGGAGAGCGCGCGCCCGCATGACATCCTCCACTCAAACCCCGAGACCGATCGCGCCGGGAATCCTGGCCATTTTCCTGTCCCGAGTGAGGACGGCAACCTGCTCGTGCTGATAGCCCTGCGTGATGAGCCGATCCATGAGACCCGCTCCGGTCGTCAAACGCAGCAGGTCGATCACCGGCTTGCCGTTCAGAGGGGCCACGTTGCCCGACGCGAACAACTCGATCATCGCGTCCCGTGCGTCGCTCTTGGAAATCCCGTAGAACTGCTGCAACACGATGTAGGTCTCGCCGATGACCTGATTCGAGACCACCAGCTCGGCGGTGGGATGCCTGTCCAGAACCTTCTTCAAAGCCCGCACCGTTGCCTCGAAATCCGACTGTGGGTGCCCGGTCACCAACCGGAGGAAGACCGACGTATCAATCCCGAAGGCCTGGGTCGCGGGCGGCATACCGGATGGCTTCGATGTCGGGCGGCAGCAGGTTGGGAGGAAACTTGCCGCGCAGCGGAGCGAGTCGGCTCGCATCCAATCGACGCAGCTTCAGGACCAACCCCTCGTCGGTTTCCGAAAGCAGCAACGTGTCCCCCTGCCGGATGCGCAGCCGCTCCATGACCCGCTTGGGAAATGTCACTTGCCGCTTGCTGGTGACCTTGAGAAGCATGCCTTACTACTATTCCACAATCGAAAGGCGTCAAGCCGCAAGTCTGTTCCGCGGTTGGGTGCCGCCCCGCTTTCCAAAAGCCCCCGCACCCCGACGCAAGCCCCCAATCCACCAAACGCTCGGAGGCGCACCCCGCCGAAAAAGCGCGGTCGAGCCCGCGCACTCCAAAGCGCTTCGCGCGAAAATCTTCGCGCGGGGGCCACGCCCCCCCTCGACCCCCGGTCTCACCGGCATCCCACACACTCCCCCTCTCGCAGGGGCCGCAGAGGCTTCGTCCCTCAGCCCCTCGCTCGCCCCATCTCGGCTTTTCCCGATTCTGTTCATGCTGTTCTTGAGCTCAGAGACATACAACTCCTACCTGCGGACGCACCGGAACCCGGAGCCGCCGTAGTCCCGGTACGCGACACGACAGCGGTGCGCGAAGAAGTCCCAGTAGCCCCCGCGCAGCACGCGGCGAGGGAATGAGGCAGATCCCCCCGTGGGATCGCTCCCTGGCGAACTCGAATAATAGCTGCTCGAATACCAATCGTTGCACCATTCCCAGAGATTTCCCGCCATGTCGTAGAGCCTATACCCGTTCGGCGCAAACGACCCGACGGGCGATGTGTAGGGCACTGTCTCGTCGCTCCACGTCGGGTGATACCCTTGCGTCGCACTCACATCATACGCGTAGCTCGTCGAGCTGTAATAATTCGCCCGGCTGTGCGTGATCGTGTCCGCATCCGACCACGGAAACCGGTGCCCACCCGCCCCGCCTCGCGCCGCCTTCTCCCACTCCGCCTCCGTCGGCAACCGATACCCGTTCACCGAATAATTACAGGCAGGTTCCGTCGTCCCAGCCTTGAACACCGTCCCGTTCCCAGTGTTCGTGTAGCACGGCGTCAACCCCTCCTTCTGGCTGCGCGCGTTGCAGAACTTCACACATTCCCACCACGTCACATCGTATACCGGATGATTACTCGCCACCCCTGCCCCGCCAAGGACCGTGATGTCATACCCGTTCGCCGCCGCCCACGTCGCAACCTCATCCCACAACGCCTTCATCACCTCATACTTGTCCATGTTGAACGCGCGCTCACATAGACCGTGTGCACCGGCAATTCATCGCTGCCCCCCTCGCTCGCATTCATCGAGTTGCCCATCTGAAAACTCCCCGCAGGGATGAGAACCATGGCCTCCCCTGACCGCACCCGGTAAAACCGCCTCGCCAGCGCCCCCGCGCCGCTGTCGCTCACCGAGTGTTCCGCCCCGTCCCCGGCAATTTCCGCCCCGAGCTGAGTCAAGTTGCCCCTGGAAAGGTTGTCACTCCTCTCGACCGCGTAGCTTCTGCCCACGACTGTGCCGAAGGTCACCCTTGCGTTCGTCGCCTCCACCGTGAGCTGCGGCTGGCCCGGCCCATCACCCCGCGCGACGCCGCAGGCAAACCCCGCCACGAGCGGGGCCAGAAGAAACCACGGCTTCCGATTCAAACGGCCGGCACACCGTCACCGCGTCTCGCACGTCACCACAAACGCCATCGATGAATATAGAATGCCCGTCCCTCTGTTTGCCCCGAACCGTGGGGCCATGTAAAGTTGCCGGAGGTCACGTTTCAGCCCCTCCGTTGTAGCGGCGGCTCTCCCGAAGGGGTGCCGCCGGGGGCGCGTTCGCACACCGTCTGCCCGATGGCACGTCCCTGGCTTCGCGAGGCTCCGCCAGGGACAGAGCCACCGCTACAACAGAAGAGAGATAGAGTGTCTGTCCCTCTGTTGACCCCTACAGTCGGGGTCGATGACGCCGGTCGTCAGGGCGGAACGACGGCGATACGGGGCGGGACCTACGCCGCTGACCGCGGCAGTCCGAACGCGCCGTGGCGACGGAGCACATCCGGGGTGCCGGGCGGGAGCAGCTTTTCCCAGTCCGGTTCGTTCGCGCGGATCTTCTCCGCCACCTGTTCGGTCGGGATGCCGACGACCGCGTCGTCCCAGCCGACCATGCCGACCACCTGCCGGTTCTCGAGCAGGTAATCGAACAGCCCTCGCAGGCCCGGGGCCACCTGGAAATTCTTCGCGCTCAGCAGCACTCCGCTCCGTGCATCCCGACGCGGGTACAGATAAAGGCGAACGCCGCTTTTGAACAAGCGCCCGAGCGCCTCCAGGATGCCCCCCTCGAGATGTTCATGGTTGGATTCGGTGAACAGCGCGGTCAGCTCGGTCATGCCCAGCGCCAGCCCGATCGCCTCGCGGGTGTAGCGGTGGAAGTAGGCGCTGAGCCGGAAATAATCGCTGTAGTTCGTGACCAGCGCATCCTGCCCGATGGCCGCCAGCACATCCAGCCGGGCGAGCGCATCCTGATCCCGCGTCTGGCCTTCGCTCTGCAGCACGTTGACCGGGATCTCGGCGAGCGTGATGAAATCCTTGCCGGCGTTGGCCGGTTCCTGGCTGAACTGCGCGCGAGCGCATTGGAGCATGTCGAGATGCATCCGCGTGACCGGGTGGAACCGGCCGCGCATCGTCAGCACCGGTTTCTTGCGGAGAATCTCCGAGGGCTGGGCGACTCCCGAGGGGGTAAACAGCACGGCATTGGTGAGGTGTTCCCCGACCAGCCGGAGACTCATCAGGCGGTTGTCGACCCCGGCGTAGAGCGGCCCCTCAAACTTGATCATATCCACCTCGATCCGACTCGTCGTGAGGTCGTCGGCCAGCGCGCCGACAACGAGGTGCGGATCGCCGCCAAGCTGGGTCACCGCGTGAATCAGATTGACCCCGACGATTCCAAGCGCCTCCTGCTGCAGCACTCCTTCCCGGTCCCACATGCGGACGTGGGCGACGACGGTGCTGGGGGCGCTTCGGGGGTTGCTTTGGAACCGGATGCCCATCCAGCCATGAGCCTCGTTGTTGCCGGAGTAGTTGAGGACGGAAACGGTGTTCGCGAACACGAAGAAATGCGAACGATCGCCGCGCGAGGCATCCAGCCGCTCGATGAGCAGATTCCATTCATGTTCGAGCATGGTGTGCAGCCGCTGCTCACAGACGTACCGGTCGGCGTGACCATAGATGGCATCGCTTACCTGCATGTCGTAGGCGGACATGCTCTTGGCAACGGTGCCCGAGGCGCCGCCGACCCGGAAGAACCAGCGCGCGACCTCCTGGCCGGCCCCGATCTCGGCAAAAGCGCCGTAGGTCGGTTCGTTCAAATTGACCGCGAGTGCCTTCTGGTGTGTGGATGCCTTTTCTGGAACCATGATTCGCCCTTGCCCAAGGCATCTAGCAGATGCGCCTCGTCCCGGCCAGCCCGGGCTCAGTCCCGGCGGAAGAAGAGGATGTAAATCGCCTTGCGGAGAAACTCGCTGACCGCCGGCGAGTCCGCAAAGGCGAGGATCGGGTCCCTGCAAAGCGCAAGAATCAGGATCAGGGGGACGAGGACCATGCAGGCAAACAGCGCCCAGCGCCCCACCTCGGCCAGCCAGTTCACGGGAGGGCGCTGGAACAACGACTCGACCGTGAGCGGTTCCTCCATCCCGTCCTGCCAGTAGGGCGTCTGGGGGGACACAAACCCCTTCGCGTACAGACTGCGAATCTGCGGCACGCTGTACGGCCCCTGGTAATGCCCGTCCACCTGCAGGTAATAGCTCTCGGTCATCGCGCTTCCGCCAGACTCATACCGGTCCGGCCCGGAGCACGCAAGGGGACAGCCACCTTTCCCCCCGCCGTCACGGCTCCTGCTTTTTGCCGGGCAGCTCCGCCGTCTCCGCCCCGGATTGCCGGAGGCGTCGGCGATAGGCCGTCGCCGCCTCAGCCCCCGCCGCGTCGCCGTGTGTATCCAGGAAACGGGCCGCCACGAGTCCCACCCCCGGATCGGAGGTGGTGGCCAGGGCCTCGATAAAAATCGGTCCGGCTCGTTCCGGCCACTTTTCAGCGAGCAAACCGGCCGCCATGGCGCGATGGTCGATGCATCCCCCGATCACCACGGTCCGGAGGAAATCCGGCGCGTCGGCAGCGCCCAGCTTGGCGAGCCCGAGTGCTCCCAGTTCGCGGGACTCGGGGGAACGGGCAGGATCGCATAGGGCGCGGAAGGCGGGTTCCGCGCCCGGACGGGCGAGGTCGAGAAGCGTCTTGGAGGCTTGGAAGCGGACGTAGCCGTCCCGATCTTCGAGAAGGGTTGCGAGCCGCGGGATCGCAGCGGGGCCCGCAATCGCTCCGTAAGCGGAGACGGCTTCAGCGCGGACCGCCCAGCTCGAATCCTTGAGGGAGAGCAGGACCACGGTGAGGGCCGCGGGGTCGCGAAGATTGCCCAGTTGGCGCACGGCCGCCCGGCGCACCGCTTCATTGGCGTCATCCGCTGCTAAGCGCAGGTGGGGTGCGGCCGCGAGCCCCACGTGGCGTCCAAGCAACCGGATCGCATTGATGCGGGCCGGGTTGTTGCCACTGTGGCGGACGGTCCCGGTCAGGGTGTGGACTGCGAGCCCGGGGACCGGTTCCGCAGCCAGCAACTCCGAGCCGTGCCCCTCCTCGACCAGCGTGGGAACGTGCAGGTGGGTCAGCAACCATGCAGAGTAAATCTCGGGATCGAGGGGCTTTTGCTTCCGGGCGGAAGTGGCGACGAACAGCGCCTGCTCGATTTCACCCGCGGCCAGCAGGGAGTCGATCAGGGCTGGAGCCCCCTGGTCACGCGAACCGCAGCCCGCGAGGAGGAGGGCGACGACGAAGAAACAGGAGGCGGAGACAGAGGCACCCACGCCTTGACCGTAGGTCCAGCCCCGGGGCAGCTCAACGTGAATCCATCAAAGTGATTCGGCTGATATTCAATTCCGGTTGCGTCTGGGGCGCAACCTGTTAGAGACGAGGGCTTTCCCACGTGAAACCACGCAAACTACGAATCGGCCTGATCGGTGCAGGGGGCATCGTTCGCGGCGCCCATCTCGCCCCCGGTTGGAACTCCATCGCGGAGGCCGAGATCGTCGCGGTCGCCGATGTGCATCCCGACACCGCCAAGGCGCTGGCCCGTGATTTCCACATCCCGAATATTTACACCGATTTCCGCGACCTGTTGAAGCACGGCGAGATCGACGCGGTGGACATCTGCACGCCCAACCGCGTCCACACGCCCGCGGTGCTCGCCTCGCTCGCGGCGGGCAAGCATGTCCTGTGCGAGAAACCGCTCGCCACCACGGTCGCGGAGGTCCGGCAGATGCAGCGCGCGGCGAAGCGGGCCAAACGCGTGCTCATGACCGCACAGCATCAGCGCTTTGGCGAGTTGGCGGTGGCCTGCAAACGCTGGATCGACGCGGGAAATCTCGGGAAGGTCTACCACTCCCGCATCCACGCCACCCGCCGCAACTTGCTCCCGCCCCGCCCGGGGTTCATCGACCCGAAACTCAGCGGCGGCGGACCGTGCATGGACATCGGCGTCCACGCGCTCGACCTCGGCATGTGGTTCATGGATTTTCCGCGTCCGGTGCGCGTGACCGGCACCGCGCGCGTCAACTTCGCCAAGGGCCACACCATCCCCGGCGCATGGGGCGAGTGGGACCGCAAACTGTTCGGGGTCGAGGATTTCGCCGCCGGATTTGTCCATTTTGAGGACGGCTCGACCATGACGCTCGAAGCCTCCTGGCTGCAGCATCAGCACGAGAACGAGGACATGAGCTGCCGACTCTTCGGCATGAAGGCCGGGCTCGAATGGCCGAGCGGACGATTTTCAACGACGGCGAACCGTGCGCTGATCGACGGCACGATCCATCGGCAGCCCGACCTCCCCAAGCCCCACACCGGCGAGATCATGGCGTTCTTCGACGCGGTCACGCAGGGCAAACCTTCACCGGTCCCGGTCGAGCAGACGATCTTCGTCATCGGGATTCTCGAGGCGATCATGAGTTCCAGCGCCAGCAAGCGCGAGGAACGGGTGAAACTCTGAGGGGATGTGGGTAGGGTGAGCCGGAAGCCCTGCAACCACGAAGTGAACCCAGGGCCTCGAAACTTTTCCTGGCTTCCCGGTTTCCTGCCCGATCGCTCTTTCTCCTCAACTGCCGCGCCTCCGCGTTCGCTCCGCCCGCATTTCTGCCCACGCACCGCGTGCGGAGCTCAAGGTTCGCACTCGGCATCGACGAGCACTTCGAGCAACACCTGATAAACAGCCAGTTCCCACCGGAGCAGATCTCGTTCCGTGGTGATTTCGCCGGGAAATTTCACCTCCAACTCCTCCTCTGAAAAATCGTGACGCTCGAAGATGGCCAGCCGGGCGCGGTTGAGCACATGCATCCATGCGTCGCGAAGGGGGGGGGTGATGATCAGTCCGGCCTCCGCGCTTTCCTTTCCCAGAGCGCGCCGGAGTTGCATTCCCACGGTGCGCTCGGCTGTGTCGAAGCTCTTCGCCAGATCGGGTCGCACCCATTCCGCCCACAGTTCGCCAAGGTCGGCGTCGCCGCCGGGATTGGGGAACAGGCGTGCGTGGGCCGAATCGCCCTCGCTGATCTGGAGATGGAGCGGCAGACGGAGCAGGGCGAGTCGGACGGGTTGCGGGATCTCCGAGACCACGACCGCCCCGTCCCGTCGGCGGCGGATTTTCATGGGCGTTCGAGAGTGGCGAGCAGCAGATGGGCATGGAGCTGCTGGACATATAGCTCCGCCTGCTCGCGCTCGCCGGTCCAGACGACCGAACGTCCGTGGCGATGGACTTCGAGCATCAGGCGGGTCGCATGGCCGTCGGCGTATCCGAAGACCCGACGCAGCACCATGGTCACGTAAGACATGAGATTGACCGGATCATTGTGGACCACGACGTTCCACGGAAGGGCGGGTTCGAGGCGGGGCTGCGTTCGCGCGACCTTTGCGGGGGATTCGGTGATCTCAGGGGGCAGGCTGGCCATGCGGGTGGGAATGGGGG
>Ga0163154_10008495_pt1 | contig 11930 bp, 10 predicted proteins | sample OliLakLV19MP9P1_FD_148649 | JGI IMG/M metagenome (GOLD analysis project Ga0163154, IMG submission 148649) | Freshwater microbial mat bacterial communities from Lake Vanda, McMurdo Dry Valleys, Antarctica - Oligotrophic Lake LV.19.MP9.P1 | ecosystem: Environmental > Aquatic > Freshwater > Lake >... | reverse complement strand
GTGCGGGAGGAATAGGCGGCTTGCTAGGTCCACCAAATCCACTAGGACGCACGATGGGAGCTGTACCTGGGTTTGGCGAAGGTGATGGAACAGCGGTGCCCTTATTGAGAGCCATTGTAGCCGGGGCTGGTGGCACAACGGGCCGAACCGCAGGTGGCACTGGTGATGGTCCACGTGCGGCAGGATTAATCGGTGCCGTCATCGGTGCAGGTGGAATAATGGGTCTACCTCCTTGTTGGCCAGAGACTGCGGGTTTAGGCGCAGGCGCAACGGGTGTGACGGATTGCATCGATGCGGGAGCAGGCGCCGCAGGTTTCAAGGCAGCTGGCGCAGGAGCCGGAGCCGGTGCAGGGGCTGCTCCTGAAGCACTTGCTGCGGAGGCCTGAGCTGCCGCCGCTTTCTTAGCCATTTCACTAAAAGGCGTTGGAATATCATCGCCTTCAATTTTTTGTATAATTTGATCCGGCCGCCTCTTAAGAAACGAAGGCGAAACCAATTTAAACATGTCACCCAGCGGAAGGTTAATAGGCTGGTCGACAATATTGGCAGGATCAGCCAAAAGGTCAGGCGCCCGTTCCGCAATATCTTTTAATAGAATAGAAACTTTACCAAGAGAAAGCTGGTCAACAATTAATTGCGCTGGAAAGTTTACCGTTTTGTCTGAGCTTTCCATTCCGGGATTAACTACATCCGGAGGAAGACCCTTTGCGAGAACAGAATAAGGAACGGCAATTTCACCCTCGACAGGAGCAGGCAGAGGCGCAGCAGCAGCAGCTGGAACCGCAGGATTTACCGCTGCTGACGGTTGCCTTTTTGGCGGAGACAAAATGGTTTGTGACGGCTCTGGGATTCCACCAGGTAAAGGTCGAGGGGCAGCCGGGCGAGGAGCAACAGGTGATGGCATGGATCCAGGAATAGAGGGACCAGATGGCGCTTTAGCTTGGAAACCTGATCCAGCTCCCAAAGGCTTGGGAACTACCATTGCAGGAACTGGAGCCGGTGATCCAGGGGGCACCACCCCACTAGCACCGGAAACGACTTGCGGTTTTACAGTTGCAGGATTAACAGGAGGAGGAGCAGGAATTTTTGCTACAGGAACAGCAGGTTTGATAGAAGGTCTCCCTAATTCCGCCGTCCTCGCTGGAGGTGGAGGCATCGGCGCCTTTGCAACCGGAACATTAGGGGCATGAGGTGGTGCCACAGGCACAGGAGGCGCGGCGGCTACCGGCATGACTGCAGCCGGTTGTGGGGGCGCCTCATCATCTTTATCTTTTTTCTTCCCAAAAAATGAAAAAGCCATATTGAACGTTATTTATTAATAAAATTTGTGTAAAAAGTAAAGTAAAAGGTTCAATTAGTGGTCGTCCGAAGAAATATCAATCACTTCCTGTAATGAAATAATTCCTTCTTTTGCCTTCTCAACAGCCACCATACGAAGCGTCATCATTCCCTCTTCAATAGCTATTTTTTTCAACTCCGCTGAATTTGCCCTTTTAATAACCATTTTACGAACCCGATCTGAAACGCTCAACACCTCAATAACAGGCACGCGCCCAGCCAAACCCTTACCTTTACATTTGTCACACCCACGCCCTGCGTAAAAAGTAACCCCTTCCACATCCTCGGGGGTCAGATCTAGTTTCTCAAGAAAATCAGCCGGTGGCATTTCGGTTTCCTCCTTACAATTCGGGCAAATTCGCTTTGCTAAACGTTGAGCGCAAGCAAGAATGACTGACGAGGAAATGAGAAATGGCGCCACGCCCATGTCATCCATACGCGCAATAGCTCCAGCCGCGTCATTCGTATGCAGAGTACTCAACACTTGATGGCCCGTCAAAGCCGCCTTCACAGCAATATCGGCGGTTTCACCATCACGAATCTCACCTATCATCACAATGTCAGGATCCTGCCGCAAAATAGAACGAAGACAGGCGGCAAACGTAAGTCCGATTTCTGCGCGCACGGGCACTTGATTCACGCCATTGATCTGCACTTCAACCGGGTCTTCCACGGTTACCACGTTATACTGCGGTTTATTTAGCTCCGTAAGCACGGCATACAAAGTAGTCGTCTTACCTGAACCAGTAGGCCCTGTGACCAATAGCATGCCGTGGGGTGCGTCCACGGCTTTCATAAAGCGTTTGAACGAACTCTCGTCCATTCCAAGTCCAGCAATATTCGCGGCAATACTGCCTTTATTAATTCGAATACACACTTTTTCCCCATGTAGCATGGGCAAAATCGAAACGCGCAAATCGAAATTGGTCCCGCCGGATTTTAAGCGCGACCTTCCATCCTGCGGTAAACGCCGCTCCGCAATATCTAATCCAGAAATAATTTTAATACGCGACACAATCGCATTATGCATGTTTCTGGGTGGGCCCTTAAATTCCTGACAGTTGCCGTCGATACGATAACGCAAAGTCACCTTTTTTTCGTAGGGCTCCAAATGGACGTCACTGGCCCCTTCTTTAATGGCCTGGTAAAGAATCAAATTCGTCATCTTGATAACTGGCGCGTCTTGCCCATTGGATAATGACGCTTCAATATCCATGTCCTGCTTATTATCAACAATTTCAACATTACCATCGCCATCAAGGGTCATTTGCTCCTGTTCCTCAAGTTGCTCCATACTCACGCTAGAGTTTGAGGTGCTTTTCAAGCCCGAAAGGGCATCCATGACAGCTTTTGTGGTCGCGATCATGGGAAAGACATCCATCTTTGTCGCGCGCTTTAAATCATCAAGAGCTAGAACGTTTAGTGGATCAGCCATAGCCACAAAAAGTTTCTTCCCCAGCCTTGCTACAGGAATAAGCTTATGCATTCGAGCCATGTCAGGGGAAACGAGACCACGAACCTCCTCTGATACCGTAAGCTTGGAAACGTTCACGGGAGGCGAATCCAAACACCTACCGGTACTAATCATTAAATCCTCTTCCGTGACAAATTTTTTCTCGGCAAGCAACTTAAGCAATTGCCCACCTGATTGCTTTTGTTGGTCACGCACCTCATCGAGTTGCTCTTGACTTAACAACCCATCATTTATCAAAACCTCGGCAATTCTTTCACCATAACTTTTTCCTGCCATAAGTGCTCCCTTAATTAACTTAACCGATAAACAGTTTTTAGAACTTTTCTAACCGCTTCAGGCGATGCCAGAAACCAATGAATATTATACTCCATCGCCTGTTGTGTCGCTTGGCGCCCCACTTCGTCAAAAGGATTGACCAAGGCCACCATTACGGTGCGACTGATTTGATCAAAAGGAACAATGAGTCGGGACATTGCCACATCTTGGGGAATCATTTTTGCAATAGTACGATCCACATCATAAATATCGAGCGGTATGTACCCAAGCTTGGTGCGGTCCACAAGCAAACAGAGCATGTCTTCAACAGACATGACGTTATCCTCGGCAAGAATCTCAATTAACGATGCCCCGGTTTGATTTGGTGCTGAGGGAATAAGTGTTTTTGCTCTATTACCAGCGGCAAGAAGTTTATCTGCGGGAATGGATGGGATTTTTGAAAGGTATTTAACGAAGGGCTCGTTTGGATCTCCTTCAAGTCGGACTTTTTCCTTTTTATCCTTTTTGGTCGAAGCGGTTTCAATCAGTTTATTATGAAAATCCTCAGCTTCTTTTTGATCAGACGCCGACATGTCATCGCCCGATTGGGGAGCGGTCACCCTGCGGGTCAATTCATCAAGCTTGGCTTCGAGCTCTCCAAGAGCCATGAGGACGTCCACGGAATCAGGCTGTTTCTGTAAAATACCTTCGTACTCCAGAATGGCCGATGAAATTTGACCCAAATTCACATAGGCCTGTGCGATGCGTTTGGATACCTCAATCGCATCTGTTTCCCGACCTATCTTAATGTAAGCTTCCTTTAAGATTTCCAAGGATTGGTAATCATCGGGGGTGGACTGGGTGACAACCTCAAACATCTCGATTGTCGAGAGTATTTGAGCCATTTCTTCAGCGTTTTTCGACATATGAAGTCAGTCTTCTGATCAAGTAAGGGAGTTTATTGCGTATGCAATTAATTACGTTACACGGGCTTTCATAGGAGTTCAATAGGTTTGTGGACTTTTTTCCATATTATAATTCCTACCCATTCTTAGGTTGTGCCTTTGCTTTATGGGCAATCACAAGAATGGAGAGGCCATATGGAAAACTCATCCACGACAAAAAATACTTTTCCACCTCAAAAATCCAAGTGAACACCCTGTTAATCACTCCGCTACTCCGATCGTTAAAATCTTTTTTCCCTCCACCCTGAAATTTGTCAGCAAACTTTTTAACCAGCGCTAACGGAAAGAGCAGCGTATTAAAATAAGAAGCTTTTTCCACTTGAAACCCTGCTCCAGACACAATGGCCACGAGTTTACGCTTTGTGTACCTCCGGAAATGATGGTTTACCTCATCATGCGGACCCCACAAGCATTGGTAAGCGGGGACGGTTATGAATAAAGTCCCCGCTTCTCGTATATTTTCGAATGCACTCTGCACGAGCTCTAAATCGTTTTGAACATGTTCCAACACATCAAGCATGAGAATGATATCCCTAGGCTCTTTTTCATATGCGAAGAAGGATTCCATAGACATATTATAAACTTTTTTGGCCCCTTTTTTACGAGCCATACCTATAGATTGATCAGAGAAGTCAATTCCAGCGATATCATGCCCTGCTTCCTGAAGAGCTCTTACATATAGGGCGCTGGGTCCACAACCGACATCCAATATCTGTAGTGGTTTCCTCCCACAAAAAACGCGGCTTTCCAATAAACTGAGAAGAATGCCTTTCCTAGCCCTAAACCACCAATTTCTCTCTTCGAGCATGAGATAGGTTTGATAGTAGGTTTGGTCCATTATGGTGTGTCTCTAGGTTCTAATTAAAGTTTTAGTCATTTTTGAACGCGCGCATTTTCAATGAGAAGCGAAATTCGGGGGTCTAAACCACAAAGGCTCGCAGGCTGTCGATACTATGGAGAGCCCCCTTTTACTTTAATGACAGGAAAAACTCTTTCAACCTCATTATATCTTTCGTCTGGCTTAAATTCAAACTTACTGTTTGTTGCTCTCAACCTTTATATGGACTTTACAAAGATTATTGAGCGTTCGGTGGAAATTGGGCGGAAGGTACTTTTAAATCCCCCTGAAGGGATTAATACAATTATTCTCGCGGTCCTTGCCCTTGTCCTGATGATGATTGTCCTGCATCGATTTATGTCCTTTAACGAAGCGCGTTATGCTTATTTCTTGGTCGCTGCGGCTAATGTTCTACTCATGGTTGTTATTCTATTAGTTGCCGCGTCATGGACCTCGCTGTATTTTCTACCAAAGTTCACCAATCTTACGGATCCAATGCAACTCACGCTGTCGATTTCATTAGTTACTCTCATATTTTTTGGCCTCGGTCTGCCTATGACAATGCTCATGTTCCGTTCGACCTTTCTGTCTGCGCTGGGGGGTTGGCTCATTGCTATTGTCATCAGCTTTTCACTGGTGTACACAGGCCAACTCGGATACACTTCAATCTCTAAAGTCGGCGACAACGTAAAAAAAGCCGGGGCAAGAAAGATAGAGCTGGAAGAAAAAACAGGTCAGTGATTCTCCTCAAAAAACACGTTTAAGATAATAATTAAAAATAAATAATCTCTCACTATTATGCCTATTCTCATTGGAATGTTTATCGGATTTGTCGCTTGGTTTATTGTGCGTTATGTCATCTTCGGTTTTTACACCGTGGATCAAAATGAACTGGCAGTTAAAACTATATTAGGTCGTGCTCAGAGAATCGAATCTGGAGCGACTACGCTCTCTGATCCTAGGCTCAGCGCCTTGCTTAACGAGGATGAACGCGATAGATACAATTTCCCCCAATTACGGGTCATCGGACCTGGTGGACCTTATCTCAAGATGCCTTGGGAAAATATTCATAAGGTTTCTATTGCCACTCAAACCATGAATATGGCGTATGACCCAGAGAATCCGACTGCCAATAACGGTGGGCGCTTTCTTGAGGCAGTTACGAAGGATCAACTGAATACAGGGCTAACAGGGCAAATCCGGTACCGAGTTTCAGATCGCAATTTGTACGCTTATTTATTCGGTGTCAAACAACCTATTGTTCATGTGATGGGGTTCTTTGTTTCTATTCTACGTGAGCGAATCGCCAACTTCGAAGCACCTAAAAAGGCTCATGAGCCAGATTCGGTCGTCGAAGCGGTCAAAGAAGGTATTTCCATAAACGATCTTCGAAAAAATTTGCGCGATCTTAACGAACACATGGACAAAGAGTGCGGATCATCTGAGGCTCGATATGGCATCGTACTGGACGCAACCCTCATCACCGAAATCGACCCCCCACCCGATGTGGAATCAGCCTTGGCGGCGATTAACACCGCACATAACCATGTTTCTTCGGATATCAGTCTCGCCAAAGCTTCTGCCGACCAAAAAATTGTTCAATCCAGGCGTGCTGTCGAAATTGAAACGTTAAAGGCGCAAGCGGAGATCGAACCTTTAAACTGGCTCGCCGCTCAACTTTCAGAACTTAAAAAGAGTGGCGATAAAGCCTTATCCTCATATCTGCGAAATATCCGGTTGGAACTGTATAAACGCGCTGAACACGTAATTTTGGAGATTAAAAAATAATATGGACTTCCTTGGAACCACTTTCGTTGCGGCAATCATTACTTTCTTTGGTTGTTTTATCCTCCTTCCTATCCTTCTTGGTTTAATCCGATTCTCGGGTCTTTACGTGACGATCGAAGAACGCCAATGCAGGGTTTACGTGTTATTCGGAAAAGTCATCGCCATTCTTGATGAACCTGGCTTTCACTTTTTATTATCCTCAATGGGTTGGCACGCGCTCATTGTGAACTGGATTGGGAAATGTTACGTCCTCGACATGCGGTTGGACCAAGAATACTTACGCAGTCAACCGGTCAATTCCGAGGAAGGCGCTCCTATGGGTATTGGCATCTGGTACGAAATGTTTATCAGCAACCCGGTGGACTATTTATTCAAGAATATGGATCCTCGCGGTTCGTTACGTGCAAATGTCAGTAACGCGACGGTCCGTTCCTTGAGCAACATGAAACTTTCTGAAATGCTCGAGAGCCGACATGCCATGAGCAGAGCAGTTCGCGAAGAGGTGTCCCCAAAATCTCACGAATGGGGTTACAAACTAGGTTCTGTTTACATCAGGAAAGTTCACTTTCGCGACCAAGGAATGATCCGTCAAATTGAGGAAAAAGTCGTCAATCGTCTACGTCAGGTGACTTCCGCAATCAAACAGGATGGCGCCAATCAAGTGAATATTATTACGAGCACCGCTGAACGCGAGGCCGCTATTGAATTCGCTAAGGCATCGGCGATGAGACCTTATATTGTCGGTCTTGCACTCCAAAAAATTTCTGAAGACCCGGAAGTGTCAGGCGCCATGTTCGAAATCTTGGAAAACCAAAAAATTCTTGAAGGCAACGTGGATGTCACCTTGATTCCCGAAGGGCGACAGGGAGACATGATGACACAACTCCTCGCAACAGCATATCAAAGTTCCGACTCCCAACCCCCTCCCCTAAAAAATAAGAAATAAGAAATAAAAATTCCTTACGCTCATGGTCTTTGATTCAATAACCGCACCTAATATGAAACACCTCATCGTCCTCACTCTGGCTTTATTTTCCCTAAATGCGTTCGCCGTTAAAAAAGGTGATACCGAAGAAAAAGCACGTCAGGAGTTAGGAAAACCCATCGGTGAAATGACCGAAGGCACACGCCGGATTTTAAGTTACGAAAAAGGTGACGTAATTGTTGAAAACGGTAAGGTCGTCGCCGTTGAGTTTGGAGCGCAGGATCCCACTCAGCCTCAGGTTACGGTGAGCGCCGCAACTGCAGGTTCAACACCTTGGTCGAAGCGGTTGAATACAAATATGCTTCGTCTCGCGGGCAACAGTTTGGCCCCTGACAAAAAACCTGCTAATGAAACGAAAGACTATTACGCCATCTATTATTCGGCACACTGGTGCGGACCCTGCCGTCAATTTACTCCTAAGTTAGTTTCATTTTATATCAAAAATTCAGCCCAATATAAAAATTGGGATTTAGTTTTTGTGAGTGGGGACCATTCCGCAGAAGATATGGAAAAGTATGTGAAGGAAAACAATATGCCTTGGCTTGTCCTTGATTATTCAAAAATAGGCCAAAGCCAGTTTCTTACTGCGTATGCTGGCGCAGGTATTCCTTGCCTCGTTGTTGTCGATAAAAACGGACGCGTGGTTTTAGATAGTTATGAAGGTCAAAACTACGTTGGGCCTACACAAGTTCTGAGCGAGTTCGAAAAACTACTGGCCAAAAAGTAGTCCCTTCGTCTTTCACACTTTCAGGAAATTACGCGGTGATTCTAACAGTGTCACAGCTTTTTCATATACCTGTTCGGGCGTGATCTGCGAAATGGGGTCTCCCACTCTTTCGGGTCTTAGCGAGAGATGTTTGTGGTGATTAAACGCTGGACCCACAGCTTCCACGTCCGATCCCACGTTATGTGGCGCAAACCACGTCACGGTCGGGCATCCCATCGCCATAGCCAAGTGATACGCCCCTGTATCCCCAGAGATCATTAACAGCGACTTTTTTAGTACAGCTGCCATTTCCCTCAATGTCACCTTTCCGCAAATACTCTGAATCTCAACACCTGACGCTCCCTTACAAATGGCATCTGCCAAACCAGAATCGCCAGAGCTGCCGGTGATCAGATAGGAGTATGATGAACCTAATTTTGAAATCAGTTGAATGAAGTACTCTATCGGCCATCGTTTAAAATCTTTCGATGCCCCTGGATGTAAGACGATCATCTTTTTTTGACCCACCAAGCCGATGGCTCTTTCCTCATCGTTGTCGGACACAAAGATTTCAGTTTGATAATCTTTCTCAGTGATCCCTGCCCCTAGCCATTCTGCTAAAGCCAATTTCTGACGAATATCATGCCCGGAACCATGATCAGTTTGGTAACTTGCTCGCATCTGATCTTGGTTGGCCATCCATGCCCGATAAATGGTGTTTCTCATTGGGCGCCGTAGAAACCCCCTCACCCCACATCGATACAGAAGCGGGATAACATCTGGGTCATTCATATTGGCTAATAACGAGACGGGATAAAGGTCTTTCATTCCTTTTTCGACCGATGGAGTGTCCCTGTATTTTCCATGGTAAACGTGCACCTTAACCCCGTGCCCATGTTTTTCGAAGAGATTGGCAAAAGGCTTTAAAACCAACAGCCCTAGGCGCGCGGTTGGAAATTGATGACGCAATACTCGAAGGAGAGGGGTGCACAGGATCGCATCACCCATAGCCGTACTGGCAACGACTAAAATCCCATCTCCAGCCATAGCGACAATCCGCTCGCGACTGTGTTCAACTTTGATCAGGCCGGTGCTAAACCCAGTTTTGTACAGAGTTTTGACCAACAAATCTTTGCCCGGCCACCTCACGAAGACACCTCAACTCCATTGCGTTTCATTATGATCGCCAACTTTTCAATAACTTGTGCCGGTTGAATTTCAGTCATGGAAACGTTTTGTCTTGGCTTGGATCCATCAGGGTTCAGTAGCTCTATAACCAAATGCGAATCTCCGTAGCCGAACGGCCCCACTCTTGATGCGGGGTTGTGCCCATGAACGAGAGCGACCACGGGCGTGCCAACGGCGAACCCAAGGTGCATGACGCCTGTGTCAGTGGACACAAGGGCAACCGCTCGTGAGACAACCTCTGCTGTTTCGAGTAACCCCATTTTCCCACACAAATTAAGTAGCTCTTCACCTCCGGCCAACACTTGGACGCGCATCGCTTTCTCCAAGTTATCGTTGCCCCCTGTTAATATGACTTTCATCCCCTGGCCTCGCACCCAATTAATAACGATCGCCATGGGTTCAGCGGGCCAATCGCGGTAATTAGCCCGTGTCCCTCCCCCGACTTGAAAAACGATATAACGTTTCTCCACCCAACTCGAAAACCTAAGTCGTACATTCTCCTTTTCAACGTCGGAAATTTGAAACACCAAACGCGGATCTTTTGTTGTGGCCCCTGCCCCTGCGACAATCCCTAGAGTCTGTTCAACCCCGTGAATGTTGTTCCAGTCAGGAATAGGAATGGGGTGTGAAATTAAATAATGATAACGGGTCATCGTAGGGCAACTGATCACCGCATGACGATTTAATAGATACGCCAATGGCCATGTGTCAGGATCATTGGCGCGCAGAACAATAACCATATCAGGGGCTTGCGCTCGAAAACGACGCACCACACCCAAAAATGAAAATATGTTTTTGCGATGCGGGATGACTTCATCGATAAACGGATTGTGCCGCGCCACTATCAATCGGCGTTTGTGTGCTATGACACTCACTTTTGCGGTTGGATACGTTTCTTTGATGGCGCGAATGGCGGGAGAGTCAGTTAAACTGTCACCAATGCCCGCCGTACTAAAGATCACAATTGATTTTGGATTTTTCGATAGTGGTTGAGGCAATGGAGTGTAAACCCAGGACAATGGTCGAAAAATTAGATGAAAAATAAAAAACACCAAGCGATTCCACATACTTTAGACCTTCCCTTCCTCGCCAGAACCTAGAGACAGAAAACTTTTAACAGCCTCAACAACTTCTGCAACTTCGATGGCCGCCATACAATCGCGAAGACGGGCATGTTCGCAATGGGGCGCATTTTGAGGTTGGGTTGTGTCGGGAAAAAAACAATGACAGGGTTTGCGTATGACGATTTTCCTATCACACCATGGACTCCAGCTATGCACGCCGCTTGGCCCGAACAAAGCGACAACCGGAACTCCTACAGCAGCTGCCATATGCATGGGAGCGGTATCAACTCCTAAAAAGACACTCGAGATCGAACTCAATGCCGCCAGACGTGGTAACGATGTTTTCCCGGAAAGATCTACGGGTGAAGTTTTACACTGACGCTTAATGTTCTCTGCTTTTTTTATCTCCTGTTCATCTGGGCTACTGGTTAATACAACACAACAATTCAGCTTTTCCTGAATCAGATCAATAGTTTCGGCCATTTTTTGATCATCCCAACATTTGTATAGCCATCGCGATGTCGGGTGCACATGAACAATATGTTTTTGCTTAAACGGTGAAACAACACTCTCTGCCCAATCCCGGTCCTCCTGTTCAACTACAAGCTCCAGTTTCGGATTCACGGGTCGAATGCCTAGCGGCAACAATAAATCAATGTGTTTGAGGACTTCGTGCGGAGGTGGTTCAGGGGTTGGTGGATAATGGGTATAAATTTTCCGTTTCCACCACGTATCTTTTTTAATCGGTTTGTAGGCCAGGCGCTGGGTGGCTCCTGATAACAAGCTGTACACGGTCGAGCGGTCGCCGGTGGTGTAATCAATGATGATATCAGGTTTCTGTTTACGAATTTGCTGTAAAAATTCTAACTCATGTCCCAGCAGGTTAAAAAATCCCCGCCCCCATTTTTTCCGATCCAGCACGAGTATTTGATCTACGCATGGGTTACCTTGCACCATGGTTTCAGTGCCCTTTGAAAGGCAGAGTGTAATTTTCGCTCTAGGATAGCGGGTGCGCAAGGATCGAAGTGCACCGGTAGTGATCAACACATCGCCGATGTTCCGGAACTTTAAAACCATTATTGATTGAACTGAATCTTCCACTGAAAACTGTCTCTTCTCTTTTTAAAAACGGGCGGTATAATGCCCGTTTTTCACACATGAAGCAACTCAGGATTGTACATACGGAAAGTTCGTTGGGATGGGGCGGCCAAGAGATACGTATTTTCACGGAAATGCTCTTTATGCAAAAACGAGGCCATAAGGTTTCCCTGGTTGCCCCCCGCGAAAGCCAAATCTTCAAACGCTCAGAAGCGGCGGGGATCCCCTGTC